>Ga0207421_10000303_pt1 | contig 62052 bp, 61 predicted proteins | sample SodLakKL_010_SED_4_FD_187542 | JGI IMG/M metagenome (GOLD analysis project Ga0207421, IMG submission 187542) | Alkaline sediment microbial communities from Lake Tanatar, Kulunda Steppe, Russia - 8KL_010_SED (SPAdes) (version 2) | ecosystem: Environmental > Aquatic > Non-marine Saline and...
CAAGGCCAGCTTCCCACAACCGAGTTTGATAATACCTTTGTGAATGTTAATGCCAAAGGCGCACAGAATGTTTCACAAAACGTATTTAATGCCCTTGTCAATTTTGGAGAGGTAGGCGGGGTAGAAGTTCAGGCTCTTTTCAGCGCATTTGAAGCGGATAACCTGGGTAAGATTCTGGCCACACCTTCCATTAAGGTGATGAACGGCGAGGAGGGCAGGATCCAGGTAGGGCAGGACTTCTCGATCAAGCAGAGGGATTTTGCGGGTAATGTGACCGATCAGTTTTTTAGTACAGGTACCATTTTAACAGTGATTCCGCAAATTGTTGAGATTGGAGACACGATCCTGGTTTATCTGGACCTGCAGGCTGAAAGATCTTCGGCTCAGCCCGACCCCGTAAGCACGATTGTAAATCGCCAGCAGGCCAATACCCATGCCTTGCTGCTCGACGGAGAGAGCACCGTAATTGCCGGTTTGTTCAGAACAGAAGAGTCTGTTGTGACAAGGGGAATCCCCATTCTGAAAGATCTTCCGGGCTGGTTTTTTGGACTGAAATACCTCTTTGGCTACAACTCTAAGGATGTTCAGGAGAACGAACTGATTATACTTCTTCAGGCTGAACTTGAGGAGCCGATTCATGTAAGAGCCACCCGTGCCTTCGAAAGCCAGCGCCAGTTGCTGGAAAACAGACAGGAATTGCACCGGGCCAGAATGGATACCTTGCGTCCGAATCCAGTAATGCAGCAGTTAGAACCATAAATTGAAGCAAATATCCCGTCATTTGAACTCCCCTCTTCTGAAATATCGGAAGAAGGGGGGCACTTGAGAATAAACTCAATATTGATCAAAAGTTTTGAGTTTTTAGTTGATACCTCGTGGCCTCTGCACCAAGGTAGTTCATTAGCTCAAGTTCCGCAAAATGGCGGTGGTTTGGCTACAAAATACGTTTCATCTAAAGTATTTTGAACAAAAAATGAATGGCGTTCACCTATTAAGGCATGAAACCAGCCCCGTTTCGGGGCGGCATGTCCGTAGCCCCACAGGTTCACAACATGAATCTGTGGGGTGCAAGAAGACCGGATTTTATAGAAGCACCGTAGGTGCGGCATCATTCGAACTCTGAGTTCAATCTCAAATATACCGCACCTACGGCGCTCCCGTCATTCATGCCTTCTCTTAACCCAGGGCCACCGCTGCGCAGTGACCTTGGGCTACGGATATGACGTCCCGAGCGGGACTTTCCTTATCTGTATCGTTGCTTTTTTAGTATCGCTGAGATCGAAAATACAATTTGCAAGGCAGTAAATGGCAGGCAGAGCAAGAGGTTTATCCAGAGATAGAAAAAAAGGATGTAGCACTACAGAACGTTGTTTAAAGATAACTGAGGATGATTCTATAGGCTTTGCGGAAGTTGAGTTAGGGACTTTTTCAAATCCATGCACGCTTCACTCGGCATTTAAACTCGATTAAAAATCTGCAAGTAGTATTAAGCCACCTGAAATTCCCGGCTGGAGTGTTTTTTCAGAAAATGAAGTGTAATACGGTTAAACTCGTCCGGCTTGTCGACATTAACTACGTGCCCGCTTCCTGCTACCACTTCGAGATAACTGTTCTCAAAATCCTTGACCATCTTTTTAACAGGAGGCAGGAACATGTGATCCTCTTCACCCATGACGTAGAGGGTGGGAGCCTCCATCTCTTTCTCCTTGAAATACCTGAGCAGTGGATTCACTTCGTAGGTTAAACGAAACCACTTCAGGAATTCCTTTTTTGCCAGGTTTTTTGCCTCTCCCACAAAGAGCAATCTTGACTCTTCGTGATGCTTTCTGGGCATGATGATCCATGCAAACAGTTTATAGAGCCACATAAAGGGGACTATTTTTTTGAAAGTGTGGCCCAGCCAAACCAGAATCCTGCTGCGGATATCGAGGCGGGTTATCGCTCCGCACATCACCAAAGACTTTACAATCTCCGGTTCCATTTCCGCAATGGTCCTGATAATAATTGTTCCAAGAGATACTCCAACAAAATGAGCCTTTTCAATACCGTTTTTGTGAAGAACTTCCAGTACATCTTTACTCACCGTTTTGAAGGTGTACTTCTCTTTATAATATTTTTTCATGGTGCTCATCTCTTTGGACTTGCCGTGGCCGCGCAAATCAACGAGAAGAACATTAAAGTGCTCTTGAAAAGCCTTTAGCTGTCGATGCCAAATGGATGATGAACCGCCTGCCCCGTGAATGAACACTACCCAATCTTTGTCGGGAGAGTTATAAAACGGTTTACTGTATAGCATAAAATCTCAGAGTTAGGTACTCAGGAGTGAAATTAATGGATGACGTTGATTCTTATTCATCAACGTAAACGTTCGCCGAAATGATCTTTCTAAACATCATGAATATAGTGAATTAAATAGTTTCATCCTTTATTGTTCGCTTCTGTATTATAACCCTAAATCATGCAAATATGATCCCGCTGAAATTTTTAAGGTTGAGATAAATTTCGATTATGGGATTTTATCCAAAAAGATATGCGTTTCTTGATATAAAATTGGTTAGCCATGTACTGACTTTATTCGGTATTAAAAAGAAGCAGTACTTCACGCTGATTATTTACTTTCACCGTAGACAGATTTAACAGATTATTTAATTCATAAACATTGAAGAAAAGTTCAATTCCAATCTCTTATTGGCTGCTGGCCCTTTATGCAGTGTTAATGCTGCTGTCCTGGATTATTCAGTGGCAATTCCCGCCGCATCAGGATCCCATTAAATATGAGCAGACTGCTACTGTAAAACACAATAGCCTTGAATTAGAGTTCACATATCTACAGATCGGAAACAGAGCTAATCAGGAAACATTATTTATGTTTGCTGATCCCTACAGGGGAGTTGACTTTATACTGCCGCTTGCTGAAGAGCTCTCAGCTGAGTTTAATGTCATCATCCCAAAATACCCGAAACGGGATAGAGATGGCAATAGATTGAGCTACTCTGTGGAGAGCAGAGCCGCCTTTATTTCAGCCTTGGCAGAAACTCTTCAGCTTGAAAGTATTCATTTGACAGGCCATGGGTATGGAGGCCTCATCGCCACTCATATTGGCATTCAGAAAAACGGGCCTAATGTCGGCAGTCTGGTTCTGCTGGCCTCATTAGGGATACAAGAGACGCATTTTTTAGGAAATTATACCATTAACCGGTCCCTCTATTCGCTGCTTTATCCTGTTGTTTATGCATATGAGTATGCATTCCCCCATTTTGGACGGTTTTATAATCAGCCATTGAATGTAGATTTTGTAAGAACCATGATGCAGCTTGATCAAAGGGATATGAGTGAAAAGTTGCGGGAAGTCAGGGTTCCCACTTTAATCCTGCATCCTCTGAATGAAGGATATGTACCGGTTGGCACTTCAAATGAGGCATACCGGCTAATTCCGCACAGTACACTTATAACTGAACCGGGGGATGGAAGAACGGTTAAAAATGAGCCTGAAATGTGGAGTGAACATATCAGGGATTTCATCGAATCGGTTAAAATATCTGAGGCAGTGACCAGGGCTGAGGCAGATGAAGAAAGGATCAGTGAATCTGATAAACCCTTTGATGCAGATGATGTGGACAGGGTGACAGGGTGGGCCATTTTCGTCATCATTTCGCTTCTCATTCTCTCAACGTTAATCAGCGAAGATCTCGCCTGCATAGCGGGAGGTTTGCTTGTGGCTTCCGGTATTATAGGTTTTCACTACGCGCTGCTGGGTTGTTTTATTGGAATCCTTACAATTGATGTTCTGACCTACTGGATGGGAAGGTGGATCGGAACACCGATTTTAAAATGGATTCCTTTCAGGTGGTTTATCAGCGAGAGTGATATTCAAAGAGCTAAGGATATGTTTGAATTCAGGGGTGCAGAGATTATTTTTGTGACACGATTTCTGCCCGGCACCAGGATGCCAACCTATTTGGCAGCAGGTATGCTAAAAACCAGCTTTGTATCATTTTTTGCATACTTTTTTATAGCTATTGCTATCTGGACGCCGTTGCTTGTTGGGGTAGCTGCGCTCATAGGTCAGCCGATGCTGGCTTATATGGAGCTCTACCAGGAATATGCTCCCTGGATAGTTTTGATCTTTATCGTGTTTATCTATCTGTTCATTAAATTCGGCATTCCGCTTGCTACAGTAAAGGGCAGAAGAGAGTTTTATGTTAAATGGGTAAGACTGAAGCAGAAGTGGATGCCTGACTCATAACACTTCCATGATATATGAATAAATTTTTTTATCAGGATTTACTCAGTCTCTTTTGCTATCGAAAAACTGTTTTAAGAGATGTTGACAATCTGCCTCCATGATACCCTGAATTATCTCAACACGGTGATTTAAACTGTTGTTGGCAGTTATGTTAAATCTTGATCCACAGCCGCCGGCTTTTTCGTCCATAGCTCCAAATACCACTCGTTTCAGCTTTGACCATACTATTGCACCTGAACACATGGGGCAGGGCTCAAGTGTTACGTATAAGGTGCAGTTTTGCAGATATTTTTGCTCAAGATTAGCACAAGCTGCTGTAATCGCGAGCATTTCAGCATGAGCAGTTGGATCATTCAGCAGCTCTACCTGGTTGTAGCCCTTTCCTATGATCCTGTTTTCATGTACCACAACCGCTCCAACGGGCACTTCTTTTTCAGAATATGCCTTTTCGGCGAGCTTAAAAGCCTGAAACATAAATTTTTCGTGTAAATTCTTTGTAAGACGTTGATTTTCGTTAAACATTTGGTAAGAAAATGTTATGTTTAGTACTTATCATAAAACGTATTGCTGAACAGTTGTTTAGCCTTGTATGGCAGCATCAAATATAGAAAAATCAATTAAGGAATTACTATTGAACAGTGTTCGTTCGGTGAAAGATTTTCCAAAACCGGGGATATTGTATCAGGACATTACACCCTTATTGCATGACAAATATCTTATTGAAATGACGTCAAGATTTCTTGCAAATCCATTTAGGGGAGTACAGATTGATTATGTTGCCGGGTTGGAATCCAGGGGATTTTTATTTGGAACCAACTTGGCACAGGATCTTCACTGCGGGTTTATCCCAATTCGTAAACCGGGCAGATTGCCGGCGGAGACTGAATCTACAGAGTATATACTTGAATATGGAACAGATTCTTTGGAAGTTCATACAGACTCCATATCGCCGGGAGATCATGTATTGATACACGATGATTTATTGGCAACCGGTGGTACATCAGCTGCAGCAACCCGATTAGTTCAGAAGCTGGGAGGGAAAGTTATCGGATACTCTTTTGTATTGGAAATTGAAAAACTTGAAGGACGACGAAGTTTGGATGCAACTGTACAATGTCACTCAATTTTATCAGTTTAGGGAACATTTCACCATTTTTTAAATAAATAACCGCAATCACTAAAACATCATAAAAACTACTATGGCAAAACCAACAATTACCACACTATCGCTGTGTGTTGCTCTTTTGTTTGGCGCTGCTGCCTGTGGGCCATCATTGGTTATTCAGAACGTGGATTACGCTCAACCATTAGAGAGCGTACTTTCACCGGATACTGAAAACCAGGTACACGATCAGCGCTACGCAATTAAGTTTAACATTTCAGGCATTCTTCAAGAGGAAGGAGTTTCATCAGTTGATGAAATACGACTCATCAGAAGCAGAGCCGGATACTATTTTGTTACAGCCAGCGGCTTTAACAATGTCTATGTTTTTGAAACGGATGAGTCCGAGCTTAAACTGGAAAATAAAATAGAAATAACAGCTAACGGATTGGGTCAACCCGCATTTAACCAGCGCGACAGCCACATTGAACTGGTGGACCTTGCAACCGGGAACACCTATAATCTTGATCACAACGGACTCAGATGAGAGGCAAAATTATGAAAAAATTATTAAGAACAGCTTTTTCTACAATGGCAGCTCTCTTGTTTGTAGCAAGTGCAACAGTAGTTGCACAGCAATCTGATTTTCAGATTCAGCAAGATTTCAGAGCGCAATACAATGAAGTCGTAAACCAGGTAGATACTGCAGTTTCAACCGATGAGTTGGTTGAAGTAGCTGCAGCTATTGATGCACTTGAAGCAGAGTACTCTGAGTACTCTTCAATTATCAATGCAGCCATTTATCCTGATACCTTTTCTAACCGAATCTCAGATCTGAGAAACCGGTATGCAGCAGGTCAAGCCAATGTGAGCACCATTGAGCAGCTCAATGAAAGAATTCGTGATCTCATGGCAGAGATTGATGAGTTCCGAGACAGGGTCACTCAAATGGATGAAGAAATTGCAGACCTGAAAGAGCAGATCGACCGATCATCAGCTAATGAAAGAAGACAGGCTGCCCTGATTCGTCAATATCGTCAAAACATAGAGCAACGGGATGAATTTGTATCCAATGTACTCGAGCAATTGATGACCCGATACCAGGAGCTGGATTCAGCTACTCAGGCAGAAATCGCTGATGCCGTTGAACGAATGAGCGATAATCCTATTGAACTGCTGAAAACCATGTTAGCTGAGTATACCAACCTGGCTGACCAAAACTCCGGTCTTGAAGCCCCCGACTTTGTAAGAATGCGGGCACAGCACGGATACTTTGCCGACATCTGGAACAGAATTGGCGAGCGTCTTGCTAATACATTTGCTCCCGACAACCCGGTTGAAGCACGCCAGGAAGTAACCGATATGCTCGCAGCATGGCAGGCAAGTGTTGACAACAAGCTTTGGAACGCATTGACAACTGCATTTAATCAAAATGGAATTGAATTACCGCCATTTACAAGTGCAAGCACATTCAATAATGCACTGAACAGCTATGTGGATAACGCCATGGAAGTTAGCATGGAGAGCAACAATGAAGAGGACTACGAGGTCTTCAGAAACTTCAGTAATTACTGGAATACCACGGTTAAAGCTCAGTGGGGAGAACTTCTGGTGAATGGAAATATTCTTTCCAACTCACAAATTGCCGCTATTGATGTGAAACTGACTCAGTGGGGCGAAGCGGCTCAGCCAACATCGAACCTGATGTTCATCCTGTTTCTGATCAGTTTGGCAGTTATTATCGGATTGGTTGTCCTTCTGGTTACCAAAAAAAGCTAACCGGACTCTAAGTAAACCGGTTGAAATTTAAAAGCCACGCAAATTTTGCGTGGCTTTTTTTTTGTTTGTTTTGAAGTTAGATTTTTTGAGGGTACGGGATTTATCTTTTGAATTTTGGCTATGTCCCGTGGGGACGGAATTTGAATCAAACACAACCTATACTAATGACCATGAACTGATTCCCGATGCTATGTCCCGTGAACCAACCTCAGACCTCGGGTCAAGGAGCACGGTGTAGGTGCCTAAATACGATTGAAGGTCAGATGAACGTCGCCTGAGGTATTCTGATATTAAACCGTGGATTTTGATGCTGTAACCAAACACCGAAGGTTTTTAATATCATTAGCCCCGACACACATGTCGGGGTAAAAAGACCGGCGGTCAGAAAGCAACCCCAAAAGGGGTTGAATGTCAAGGCCTCGGAATTTGGTCAGGTTCTCAAATTCGAATTGAGGTCCATATTCCTTTTGTGTTCAACGTTCTCAGACGTTGCTGATCTTGATGATCACGTAACCACGGGTTTGCACCCGCTGCTTTTCATGTTGATCCACTATCCAACGGAACGGATTGTTGCCGGTTCGACTCGACCATAAGGTTAAGGCAATGAGACCGACCGGCGTATGAGCCATTCTGCAGAGAGAAGCAGTATCACCAGAAAAAACCACAAACCGTTTTGATAGAGATAGTTGATATCCGTTGTGATCTCCTCCCTGGTTTCTTGCAGATTGTTATCTGAGAAAAACCGGTTCAGATCATCAAAAGAGAGGGTTTGCAGGAAAAACCCCTCCGTTACGGCAGCTAGTTGCTGCAATAAGGCGTCATCTCGCTGTGTATTGACCAGTTCCAGATTGGATCTGCTTACGTTTACCCTGGTTTCGGCTTCACCTATCGTCCTGTTGCCAAGCGTAGCCACAGCTTCAGCGCGGTATAGTCCCCTTGGATAGCTTCCAATTGACGCAGTATAAACTCCATCTCCTTCAGGGCTCATTCTGAATGTTCTCCTCTCTTCCTGTTCGGCCTGGAAAAATTGTAACTCTATAAGTGCATTTGATTCAGGAACACCGCGCTCATTTACCAGGGTTGCCCTGATTTCGACCTGTTCATTTTCAGAAAAACTGCTTTTGCGGGGCTCCAGTACCAGGGTTCTTCTGTCGGGAGGTGTAGAGGTCCATGTAACCAGATTGTTGAAGAGATCCTTGAAAAGATTCCTGGCATCGTCCTGCCGGCTTCTCTCATACTTATACCACCCAAAAGCATTCACAGAAGCAAGGCGGCGATTTCCGATATCGGCAGCGATAAGCAGCGGAATGTTTGTTTGTGTACTCTGAAAATCGGCCGTAAGCAGGGTTTCTGCAGCCGGGTTAACCTGATACGCGCCTTGATAGCCCTGAAGCGTTGGGAGGCGATTGAAAGCGATCTGAGGGAGTTCAAGCAGGGGGTGAGTCTGAGAATCAGAGATTGATCCGATATGGATATTCAACAGGGTTTGTATTCTCTCCACTCTAACGTTGGTTAAGGCGTAGAGATCATCATCTGAATTCTGTGTATGCCTGTATGATCCGGGTAAGGAGAGGAAGAGAATGGGTTCACTGCGATCGAGCAGCCAGTTGTAAACGGATGTGCCCGCCGCGGGTAAGCCATGAAGTATGATGAGGTCTATCTCCTGATCAATATCAAGCGGATTTGAACCTGCAAAACGATTATTACCAAGATACGTTGACATGATAAGTTCATTCTGCTGATCGGAAGCAACCAGTCTTCTTACGGATGCAACATCAGGATGGACTTCAAAAGCCAATGAAAGGATGTTAGACTTATCGTCGAGTACTTCAAGAGTGAAGCTGAATGTATTATTTCTGTCGGTAAACTCCTCCTCTTTTGGAGGGATATGAACTTCCATCTCATAAAATCCCGGCTCACTGTAGTTTCTTGCAAACTCTATGACGTGGCTGCTGGCGGCAGCGGGATAATTTACTGTGCGCGTATCTATAAGTTCCCCATTTTCAATCAGCTGAACTGTACTCTCTTCACCCTCGAAACCTTCCTGTTGAACTTCAACGGTAATAAGATTGCGGCTGTTCGTAAAAACTGGATCATCGTGCGTAACGTCAGCTATGGAGATATCCCGAACCCGGCTTGAATCGCCCACCGGAACCGTGATCAGGGGCTTGGACAGGTTTTGGGCCGCAAACAGGGGATTTCGCCCCCGGTTAACAATTCCGTCAGAAAAGAGTATTGAGGCAGCATACCTGCTCTCATTTTCCCTGATATGCTCCATTACCCGGTGAATATTGGTCGCCATTCCGGACAGATTTAATTCATCACCTTCGTAAACTTCATCATCAAACTGGTAGTATTGATAGTTGAATTGATCAATCTTAGTGGTGCGAAAATCATCAAGAATGTTCTGATAGGTATTTATACCGTTATATTCGCCGCGCTCAACAGACATGCTCTCACTGTTATCCAGATAGACGGCAACTGTTGGAATTTCAGTCTCAGAGAGTTCTCTTACCAGGTAGGGGTTGAACAGCAAAATTACCAGAAGAGTTAAAGCGGATGCCCTTAATGAGATCAGGCTCCACTTTTTCGAGGTGCTGATAGAGGAGAGGCCGCTGTATGTCCACCAGGAGATTAAAAGAGAGATCAGGGCAATAAGGATAATGAACAGGTGTGGTAATACCGGACTAATACCCTGTATAAATGCACTGATCATTCTTACAGACGGTTACAGGTTTTTAAGTAGTTTTTCAATAATCTTAACCGAGGTTAACCCCTCAGCTTCAGCAGCATAATTGGTTACAATTCTGTGACGAAGTACAGGTACGGCTAGGGCATGTATATCTTCCATCTCAACATTATACCGGCCTCTTGAAAGTGCACGTGTCTTTGCGCCGAGTACGAGATATTGTGAGGCCCTTGGCCCGGCTCCCCAGCTCAGATACTTATCAACGAGTTCTGTTGAATGTTCCGTTTTTGGCCGGGTTTGAGAGACCAATTTAACGGTTTTCTCCAAAACATGGTCGGGCAGCGGTACTTCCCTAACCAGTTCCTGGAACTCAATAATCTGCTCTTTTTCTAAAATAGAGTTAATCACCACATTTCGCGGAGATGTTGTTTGAGTCACAATCATTTTCTCCTCCTCTATGGCAGGATAATCGAGCCAGAGGTTAAACATAAACCGGTCTAACTGGGCTTCGGGAAGGGGGTAGGTGCCTTCCTGCTCAATGGGGTTTTGTGTTGCCAGAACAAAGAAGGGCCTGTCGAGTTGAAAACGCTGCCCAGAGGCCGTTACGTTAAATTCCTGCATTCCCTCCAGGAGGGCGGCCTGGGTTTTTGGCGGAGTTCTGTTAATCTCATCCGCCAGGACAATATTGGCGAAAATAGGGCCTTTGATAAACTTAAAATGCTTTTTACCGGTCTCTTTATCGTCTTCAATCACTTCAGTTCCGGTAATATCGCCCGGCATAAGATCGGGAGTGAACTGGATGCGGCTAAATGAAAGATTCAGCGTTTGAGCAACGGTTTGAATGAGTAGTGTTTTAGCCAAACCGGGCACACCCACCAAAACACAATGGCCGCGAGAGAAAAGTGAAATCAGAAGTTGGTCTACTATATCTTTTTGCCCAACAACTGTTTTGGAGATTTCATCTTTAATTTTTTGAAAAGAATCACTGAATAATTCAGCGGCCCTGTCTGGCGCTTCCGGAATGGATTGCTTCATCAGCGTACTTCAGTTTCTGGCATTTGCATTTCATCCTGCATGAGCGGATCGACGTCGGGCATTGGGATTTTAAACTCGATATAGAATTCGTCCCTCAGGTCTTCCATCCATTTACTGAGTTTACGCATCTGTTTTTGCTGCAGAGCCGTGTCACGTATTCGATCATAGTCATCTTCTAAATTGGCAACGTGCTCGGGGATAAGCCTGTCGAGGCGAACAATGCGAAATGCACGCGATGCCGACGATCTTGGAGGGTTGAACGAACGCGGTTCAGATATTTCACCCTCTTCATCGAGCAGGAGTACAATTCTGTAGAGTGCCGGTTCCAGTTGATCAATCATCATTAATCTTTCCCCGGTTTGCATGTTCATGATCCGGCCTCCAAAAGCTCTGGTTTCGTCATCTTCAGAATACTTACGGGCCAAATCACTGAATCTTTTGTCGTGATGGAGTACACTATCGCGAAGTGCATTTAATTTATCAATGGCAAACTGTTCGTCGATCTGCTCCTCATCTATTCTGATAAGGATATGGTTGGTCTCGATATTATCTCCCATGCGCTGGTTGAGCCGGATTACGTGGAAACCAAATTGAGTCTGTACCACTTCAGATATCTCTCCGGGCTCGAGTGCAGTTGCGGCAGCCGAGTAATTAGCAACAAGATCATTTATTGGCATCATAGGTAACAGGCCACCCCGCGCAGCTGACCCATCTTCGCTATAGCGGCGAGCCATCTCTTCAAATGATTTATCGTAATTTACGATTGAATCTCGAATGGCCGCTGCTTTTTCAAAGGCATTATCCCGTGCATCTTCTAAAGGAGGCGGGATGATAACAATTTGAGAAACGCCTACCTGCTCAGGTATAACCGGCAGAGAGTCCTGCGGAATACTTTTAAAAAACTCCTCTACTTCAGGGCGGGTAATGTTAATCCGCTGAATTTTATTCTGGCGCACTTGCTGGGTGACCATCTGTTCTCTGAACTGATCTCTAAAATCGGCTCTTAGCTGAATAATACTCTGTCCGAACGCCTCTTCAAGGGCTTGTTCGCTTCCTGCCTGTCGCACAAGCTGGTTAATTCGCTGGTCCATTTGGCGGTTAACGAGTTCATCAGAAACTACTACGGAGTCAATTTTGGCTTTCTCCAGCAGTACATAATTATCTACGATGCTTTGGAGGGCACTGTACCATAAGTCCTCACTGAATTGGATAGGTTGCCCCTGCATTTCTGCCTGGTTCATGTAATCCCGAATCTCGTTGTCAACGTCAGATTTCAGAATAATGCGATCGTTTACGATCGCTATAATCTTGTCGGATACCTGGCCTGACTGAGCAAAAGCGGAGATTCCATAGGTTAGAAATAGTGTGAAAAGAAGAATTGATTTTAAAATGTAATTCATCAGTAATTTTGGATGATTATTTATTGGCTCTGGCTGTTTTGCAGAAGTTTTTCTATCTCGCTAACGTTTGCTTGTTGTATTTCATTATTTGCATCGGCCTCAAGATAAAGATTTCGCATGTAACTATTGGTAATTCTTCGTGCTTTCTCTAGCCTTAACCACTCCTCGATTTGTGGAATTAACCATTCCAGGTCGGGGTGGTCACCCTCGGGTCGCTCTTCCATCAGCTGCACTAGATGATAATGACCACCTGAAAAATGGATAGGAGATCTCTCAGATAAACCGATAACCCTGAGATAACGATTTAACATGGAGATATTTTCGGCGGCCATCGATATTGGCCAAAATTGATTGGACTCTCTGAGCTGACGATCTGGGTCTACGCTGTACATGTTCAATATCTCTTCCCAATCCACGCCTCTTGCCAAATCCCGGTTGGCATTGTCGGCTTCTGTTCTGGTTCCGGTAGTGATATGCCGGAATCTGACATAACGCTCTTCCAGAATAAATTTATCTTTATGCGCCTGGTAATAATTTTGTGCCTCTTCGCGGGTAACGTCAATTTCATTGATATTGAGGCTGAGGATATACTCATTCAAAGCATCCTCAAGAAGTTGTTTGCGAATACGTTCAATTCGCTTTTTCATATCAGGATTTTTGTGAATTCCGATACGCTCAGCGTGCTGTATTGCTACCTGAGAATCAACCCACTGCTTAGTAAAAGCTGTAAGCGCAGATACCGTATCCTGAGCTAAAACTGCGTTAGGGATCATTTCAAACGCCTCATTCAGGGTTAATGAGCTGCCTCCAACAGATGCCAGAACAGGAGAGTCGTCCTGTTGGATTGCCTCACACGCTGAAAAAAACAGACCGCAAAGTATGATCGCATAAAATCGCTTCATGAGTGAAAATATTGTTTTCGATTTGAGAACGATGCTTTTGTTCTTGGTTACGCTAAGGAGTGTTAGAAATTGTTTTTGTTTCTATACTAATCAATTAAAAAAGCATACCGGCAATCGCTGCGTTCATCAGGTTTACAATTGATCCTGCAATTACTGCTTTAATGCCAAATTCAGCCAGTTCGGCTTTTCTTCCGGGGGCAAGCCCTCCAATACCGCCAATCTGAATGGCTATGGAAGCAAAATTGGCAAAACCGCAAAGGGCAAACGTTGCCATTGCAATAGTTTTCGGTTCAATTACCTGTTGCTGAATCAGCTCCAGCAAACCGAGGTAAGCGATAAATTCAGTTGATACAATTTTTATCCCCATAAGCCCGCCGGTAGCCAGAACATCATCCATGGGAATGCCAATCAGCAGGGCAATGGGCGCAAAAATCCAGCCTAAAAGAGTTTCCAGATTAAAATTTTCAGCCGGTATTATGGAAGTTAAATAGGTTGCATCACCAAACCACATCAGCACGGAGTTGATGAGTGCAATAATAGCTATAAATGCCAGTAACATGGCGCCCACATTAAGCGCCAGCTTAAGGCCCTCACTGGCTCCTGAGGTTGCGGCCTCAATACCGTTTTGATCGGCTTTCTCAACCTTGGCATTTATATCGCCCATGGTCTCCGGTGTGCTGTCTTCGGGATAAAAAATCTTGGCAACCAGAAGCGCACCTGGCGCTGCCATAATGCTGGCTCCAAGCAGTTGTTCCGCAAAAAGCTGCCTGGCATACTCAATACTCACTTCGTTAACTACGGCATATGTGTCTCCCAGCATCTGGATATAAACCGCCATGATTCCTCCGGCAATGGTAGCCATGCCGCCCGTCATTACGGCAAGCAGTTCCGAGCGGGTCATGCCCTCGATAAAAGGCTTGATAAGCAGCGGTGATTCCGTTTGCCCCACAAAAATGTTACCCGTAACAGAGAGAGATTCTGCCCCTGATACACCCATCAGCTTACGCATTCCTTTGGCCATGTACTCCACAATTACCTGCAATACTCCATAGTGATAGAGTATGGTAGTTATGGATGCAAAAAAGACGATGGTGGGAAGCACCTGGAAAGCAAAAAAGGACCCCATACTGCCCTCCATTCCGGGGCTCAGGGCAAGGTCGCCAAAGATAAACCTTGACCCCTGGGTAGTAAAATCGAGCAGTTGGACAAAAAGGGAGCTTATAAAGCTGAACAACAATCTAGGCCACTCAAGAGGCGCGAAAAATTCACCCATCTGTGCGCCTTTAATGATAAATATTCCAAGCCCGAGCTGCAGGGCGAGTCCGCGCGACACCAGGTTCCAGTTTACATTTCGCTTGTTGTTACTAAACAGCCAGGCGATAAAAATCAGCCCCAGCATCCCAATTATTCCGTGTATAATGTCCATTTAATCTTCTGTTTTTTTGAGATTGGAGTGACCGGTATGGTTTAATTCGCGCAAAGGTTTGCCTCTTTTTATGTCGGCCGGGGGGCGGAAGCAGTGCCTTGCCCGTGGCTCATAGCTGTCTTTCTCACCAACGAGGATTGTGTCGGTATTCTCGACCACTCTTTGTGAAAAATTCGCAATCATACCGCTTTCAACACAGATTGCGTGAAGTTTGGTTACATACTCCGCTATTGCAAGCAGATTAGGCATGGGTTCAAATGGTTTGCCCTCAAAATCCATATCCAGGCCGGCCACGATTATCCGTTTGCCGTCGTTTGCCAGAGAATTTGCCACTTCAACAATGCGATTGTCAAAAAATTGAGCTTCATCAATACACACTACCTTCGCTGCAGATGTAAGCAGTATAATCTGATCGGCTGTGTCTACGGTTATACCGGGAAGTGCGGACTCATCGTGAGAAACAACATCGGTATCACTGTATCGGTTGTCAATTGCCGGTTTAACGATCACCACATTTTGGCCGGCAATATGAGCTCTTTTTGCTCTTCGGATCAATTCTTCTGTTTTACCGCTAAACATACCGCCACAGATTACTTCAATCCATCCGACGTTGTTGGGTACGAAACCAGGTTCATTTATCATATTAAGCTTACAGACATATAAGTATGATTATAGATGCGTGGAATATATCTCAGTGAGGATAAAACAAAAAGCGAACTTTACGGAAACTTTCATTTAATCTTTTTATAGGGTTTTCATGCAAAAAAATGAACTCTTGCTTAAAAGATAATTGAGATGATTCTTTTCTAAATATTCTTATGTTTGCCTCCTGAACTCAAACAGATGTGCTTCAATGAGGGTTGAATTGTTCTTCATTTCAATTCAAACTATTAATAATAATTCCAGATGAACTATTTAAAAAGCTGATGAGCAACACGATAAATAGATTTGATAAGATTTTGATGCCTGCTGAATGGGAAAACCATTCGGCTACACAGCTGCATTGGCCCTCCAATAAAGAAACCTGGCCGGGTCGGCGTATGGATAGGGTGGAAGAGGTATATCTTGATATCATTGAAATTCTTCACAGGTATGAGCCTGTCATATTATTGCATGATCCATCCGTTAAGAGAGCTTATCTGGACCAGGTGTTGGGTACGCGTAACATCAATAAAAAAAATGTTCACCTCTATTCAGTGCCAATCAATGATGTTTGGGCAAGAGATTGCGGCCCTATCTTTGTCAGGGCAAAGGGGTATGGGAGCGCTGCTGAGAGTCAATTTGTAATTACGGACTGGGAGTATAATGCCTGGGGTGAAAAATATCCGCCTTATGATAGCGACAATAAACTGCCTGAGTGGTTTGCCGCTACATTTGGAATAGATCGAGTTCAAACCGATATGGTACTGGAAGGGGGTTCCATTGAAACGAATGGGAACGGTGTGCTTCTAACCACTGAATCGGTTCTGCTGAACGAGAACAGAAATCCGGACCTGAACAGGGATGAAATTGAGTATAAACTCAAACATTTTCTTGGTATGGAAAAGATTATTTGGCTAAAGGATGGGTTGGCCGGTGACGACACTGACGGGCATATTGACGACCTTTCCAGATTCCTGAACCGGAACACCATAGTAACCATGATCACAGAGAATGAACAGGATATAAACTACAGGGCCCTGCAAGAGAACTATGAGATACTGAAGATGAGTACAGATCAAAATGGAGAACCGTTTCATGTCATTACCCTGCCTCTGCCGCACACCCGGATTGAAGGCACTACAGTAGATGGCTCTGAATATGTGCCTGCAAGCTATGCAAACTTCTATATAGCGAACGGGGTGGTTTTGGTACCCTTGTACGATAAAGACTACGATGATGAAGTACTTGCACTATTCGGTGAATACTTTCCGGATCACGACATTGCAGGAGTAGAGTGCGCAGATCTTGTATGGGGTCAGGGGAGTATACACTGCATTACCCAGCAGCTGTATGGATTGGATGAGCTTATGCACTAATTCAGAAGAAGCAAGGGCAGAGGGCAATGAAGGTGTTCAATGGATAATATCAGAATCGGTTAATTCTACATCGCCTCAATCAACTCCCATACTTCATTTCTTACCAGGTCGCGTGTACGATTGATGCTATCAAAAAATTCGTTTATGTTGGTGTCGGGATGTGTTTGACGAATCAACTCTTCCGTAAAGCCAAATTCCATGTGCTCCAGTTTTTCGAAGAGATCTAACGTCGAAAAATTATAACCGTATTCGGTGCCGCCCGGTATAATAAGTTCGTTCAATTCCCATCCTCTCATCATATCACGCTCCATGCGCATTTCATGGAGAGGCCGGGCTACTTCATCTTCCATCATCTGGTATTCAAACTCGTACCCTTGCCCAACACTCATGTAGTTCATTACGATATAGCGGCTTGGCTTGGCGTCCTCATGTTGCATTACGCTATTTCTAATTCTCCACAACTCAGAGTGGTTTGGTGTAAAGTGAGCTTTATAATCTCGCAAAAGCCGTTGCCGCTCTCTTGAAGCAACCTGACCATCAAGCTGATGATCCATATCCTCAAAACCGGAGACATGGTCGCTAATTGTAATTACCACAAAGTTATAGTTGGAGTTTCTCGCACCGGGATAGGCTACCCTGTAAATATACCAATCGGAAATCTTTTCATTCTGCTTTCTTGCCTGCTGTATAGGCAGAAAAGCAGATGTGATTTTATCCATAAATGTGGGAATATTTTCAGCATCCACATTTATATAGTCAATATGCATATAATGCCCCTGATGCGATTGGGCAAGCACACAAACGGATAAGAGGGTTGCCAAAAGAAGTGAAAAGAAAGAGACTTTTAGAATTGATTTCACAGCAACCTCCGTTAAAAAACGTTAAAAGTTACCCTTAATTAACAAAATTCTATCCAAAATCAGAAGATTTTACGAAAAATATTTGCGAAATAGTGGCAATTAAGTAAACTAATTCAATGCGAAAGCAGCAAATTTTAGATATCATATTCTCTCGATACTTTCATATCTTTTTGTTTAATTGACTGTGCAACCAAACTTTTAAAATGTCAACAATTTCAAATGAGAAGTATGAAGCGGTAATAGGGCTGGAGGTTCATGCTCAATTACTTACAAACAGCAAAGCTTTTGCATCTGTTTCATCCGAATACGGCGCTGCTCCCAATTCTCAAGTAACACCTCTTTGCCTGGGCCACCCGGGAACACTCCCCGTTTTAAATGAAAACCTTGTTCGCTATATCATTAAAATGGGGCTTGCTACCGATTGTAAAATCGCCGAAAAGTCTATTTTTGCCCGGAAAAACTACTTCTATCCTGATCTTCCCAAGGGCTATCAAATCTCACAATATGATACTCCCATCTGCTTTGGAGGAAGTATTGATATAGAGCTGGAAAATTACAATAAGACAATTGGAATAACACGAATTCACATGGAGGAAGATGCCGGCAAATCGATCCATGACCAAGACCCTTATCATACACTCGTGGATTTGAACCGTGCGGGAACACCTCTTATTGAAATTGTATCTGAGCCCGACCTGCGAACACCCGAAGAGGCATACCATTATCTTGCGAAAATTAAACAAATTGTACAATATCTTGAAGTTTGTGACGGTAACATGGAAGAGGGCAGCCTTCGCTGTGATGCCAATGTATCTATACGGCTTCGCGGGCAGAAAGAGCTGGGTACTCGTACAGAATTAAAGAATATGAACTCTTTCCGTAATGTTGAGCGAGCTATTTCGTTTGAAATAGAGCGGCAGATTGAACTTGTGGAATCCGGTGGCAAGGTAATTCAGCAAACACTTTTATGGGATCCCAACAAGCTTGAAACTCGGCAGATGAGAACCAAGGAAGAGGCCCATGATTATCGCTATTTCCCTGAACCGGATCTGCCTCCCGTATATGTAACCGATGAAATGCTGATTGATATCCGTGCAGAACTGCCGGAACTTCCCAGCGTTCGTTTCCAGCGTTTTTCAGATGAATTATCACTTAGTAAAGATGACGCATACATTCTGACGGAGTCGCGGGTACTGGCCGATTATTTTGAAGAGGTTTTAACGGATGTGAATCAGCCCAAAGCAGTTGCCAATGTAATTCTTACTGAGGTTTTGAGGGTGTTAAACGAAAAGAGTATTTCTATCGATCAATTCTCCATTACACCAAAGCGGCTGGGTGAGTTGATTGCACTGAAAATGGATGACAAAATTAACTCCTCCGCTATGCAGGAGATCTTTAATGAGATGCTGCAGAGTGAACTGAGTGCTGTTGAACTGGCTGAAAAAATGAACCTGATGCAGGTGTCGGATACGGGCTTTATTGACCCTATACTCGATGACGTAATTGAGTCTAATCCGGATGAGGTTCAGAGATACCGGGATGGAAAGAAAGCCCTGATCGGCTTTTTTATCGGAGAGGTGATGAAAAAGTCGAAAGGCAAGGCCAACCCTAAACAGGTAAGAGAGCTTCTATTACCGAAGCTGGAAAACAGCTAATCAAATTTTTTTATAGATATCTATTCAATGAATTTAAAATTATTATTTCTGTTAGCTTTGGGTGCCGTACTTGTTTTCGGCTGTTCAAAAAAAGAGGAACATCAGAAATTATCAACATTCATCAGTGGTCAAATAACTGTTGATGAAGAACTTGACAGGTCAAATGATTATAGTTCTATTGAGCTTCTGGTCTCATTTCAGAGTCAGGACGGTGAAGCCAGGGATACGATTTTTCATGCCGTAACAGACTCAGCCGGGTACTTTTCGGGAACCGCACGTTTTGATGACAGGGATATCTATCCGGTTATCATATCCAGAAACCGTAATACGTTTGGGGTGCAGAATATGATTTTCGCAGATGGTGATACCATCACGTTTAATGCACAATTGCCGAATGTATCGCAAACGGCAGAGATCACTTCTAAAGAGAATGACGCCTTTAGAACCATCGAGAGGTTGGAGAGAAATTTCAACAGAGTTGTTCAATTCATTAATGCAGGTGCAGTACCGGCCGACAGCATCGATATTGAAATTTTGAAATGGAGTGATATCTACTGGGAGGTATTTGAGGACAACAGTGATACCTATGCCGGTATGATTGCAGGAAATTCATCGGTCGAGATGCTTCGGGGCTGGAACGACTCACTAATGGTTGAACGGAGTGAAAAGCTGCTTGAATCCGAAAAATACCTGCAGCGATCGAGCCGAAGTGCGCTCCTCGATTATTATGCTGAAAGCAACGGCCTTGACGAAGTTCTCACTTTTTTAAATCGTCTTGAACGATTAGCCCAATCAGAAAATCAGAAAATGAACATCCGGATCGATAGGATTGAGATTCTCTACGACAGTTCGCGAACACGCGAAGCAAATCAATACCTGGATACATTTCGGGAAACCTATTCTAATAACCGTTCTGCCATGGAATGGGCGGAAAATATCAGCTTTGATCTTGAATTTCTCACACCCGGTTCCCCTTTCCCTGATTTTGCTTTTCAAACCGTAACGGGTGATTCACTTTCTGCTGAAAGCTTAATTGGAAAACCATATCTGATTGAAATTACACGGTTAGATAATTTCATCTATCAGCAGCAGTACGAACGTACGGTTGCTATTCATCAAATTTACAATAATTTTGGCCTTGAAGTGATAACCGTGCCGATTTCAGCATCACAAGTGACACTGGAGGCGTTTTTCAGTGAGAGAAATATGTTTTGGAAAGTGGTACAGCCCGGATCATTTGATACTGATGAATTGATTGAGAAACTGAATCTTACTCAGGTTCCTACCCGTTTTTTGGTAAACGATAAAGGTGAGATTATCCGAAGATATATCGGAAATGAATATGATGAAGTGGTTCGTGGTCTACAACAAATAATAACACAAAACGACTAACTGTTATGAGAAGATTTCTTATTGCCGGTAACTGGAAAATGAATGCAGGGCCAACAGAAGCTAAAAAACTTGCTGATGAAATTGCCGAAACCTGGAACGGCAAATCTCCAAAAAGTGAAGTTTTAATCTGTCCGCCCTTCGTATCCATACCATTTGTTGTGAAAAGTTTCAGAGATACGGCTCTTAAAACCGGTGCGCAAAATGTTCATTCTGAAAGCAATGGCGCATTTACCGGAGAGATCAGCACAGAAATGCTGCAGGAACTTACATGTGAGTACGTAATTACGGGACACTCTGAAAGACGGGAGTTTTTCGGAGAAACCGATGCTGTTGTCGCTGCAAAAACAAAACGTGTTGTTACGAATGAGTTGAAGGCTATTGTCTGCGTTGGCGAAAAACTGGAAGAGAGAAAAAATGATTCCCATCGCGACGTGGTGAAGTTTCAGCTTGAAGCTGTTATCAATTCAATTGACAATGAGTATGCGTCAGATCTTGTAATAGCCTATGAACCTGTTTGGGCAATTGGTACCGGTGAAACAGCAAGTCCTGAACAGGCACAAGAGATGCATAAATTTATCCGCTCCATTCTAAGTGATTTCTGGAGTGAGACAATTGCCGACAATATTCGCATTTTATATGGCGGTAGCATGAAGCCCGGAAATGCAAAGGAGCTACTCTCACAGCCGGATGTAGACGGAGGTCTTATTGGCGGAGCCAGTCTCGATTCATCCAGTTTTAATGAGATAATTACCATAGCCGAATCAATCACTAAGTAATGGATACATCTTATAATATTCTGTTGATTGGAAGCGGTGGCAGAGAACATGCCATTGCATGGAAACTGAATCAATCGGAATATCTTGGCAATCTGTATACCGCTCCCGGTAATCCGGGAACTGATGAGTTTGGGATCAACGTCAATCTGGATCCATCCGATTTTGAACAGGTGGCCCGTTTTGCGGCTGAGCAAAATATTGATGTGGTGGTAATCGGCCCTGAGGCGCCTCTGGTAAATGGACTCACAAACTATCTTGAATCTAAAAACATCGCTGTTTTTGGTCCCAGAAAGGCCGCTGCTATGCTTGAGGGAAGTAAAGAGTTTGCCAAGGAGTTCATGGTTAAGTACAATATACCCACGGCAGATTATGCGGTTTTCTCATCTGATGAATTTGATGATGCGCTTACATTTATTCAAACAAAAGAGAAGTATCCAATTGTACTTAAAGCCGACGGTTTAGCCGGTGGAAAAGGGGTGTTTATCTGTAATTCGGAAGCGGAAGTAGTTAAAAGGCTTGAAGAGCTCAAAACAAGTGCTTCACTGAGCAAGGCAGCCGACAGATTGCTAGTAGAGGAGTTTATGGAAGGGGAGGAGGCATCTGTATTTGTAATCTCAGATGGCCATACCTCTCATATTATCCATAATGCCCAGGATCATAAACGTATTGGAGAAGGTGATACAGGGCTGAATACCGGTGGAATGGGAGCGTATTCACCGGCCCCTGTACTTACGGAAGATATCCTGGAGCAAGTTAAGAAGCAGATTATCGAACCTACCATAACCGGTATGCAGCTGGAAGAGTCTGATTACCAGGGCATCCTTTATGTAGGGTTGATGATCACAGATCAGGGGCCTAAGGTAGTTGAGTATAACTGCCGGTTTGGCGATCCCGAATGTCAGGTGATACTGCCATCGCTGGAAAATGATCTGCTCGACTTAATTGTAGCCGCCACTGAACAAAGGCTTGATGAAGTGAAAATACAGCTTGATAACAAGCATCGTTGCTGTGTGGTTCTGGTAAGCGGAGGTTATCCGGGCAGCTATGAAAAAGAGATTTTAATTACCGGTGTTGATTCAATAAAGGAAGACGCCATCGTATTCCACGCGGGTACCAAGCTTATGAATGGAGATCTTGTTACCAATGGCGGTCGCGTACTTAATGTTGTTGCGTCTGGAAAGACGCTTAAAGAAGCCATTGATACCGCTTATAAAAATGTTGAAAAGATTCATTTCGACAATTGCTACTACAGAAAAGATATAGGCCATAAAGGCCTTGATCGGATTTAATCGGGCCGGTATCATTTACTGCTTGCATGAAGGTATAAATTTAACTGTCATAAATTTCAATAGTTGCCGGTTCACTCATGGAAGTTATTTTTGATACATCAGTATCATTCGAAAATCGATTCCGGAAAGTATTGGCTTTTCAACTCTCAGAAAGCCCAATCTATCGCACATTCTCCAGCCATTTTGGTGTGTTAGAATCACAAAATTTTACTGCCGACGCTATTCCGCTGCTTCCAATCCGGGCATTTAAAGATTCTGAACTGATCGTTGAAAACATAACCCCTGAATTGATATTTCAAAGTAGTGGTACAGGCTCTATGAAACGAAGCAGCCACTTTGTTGCAGATTCAAACATCTACAGGCAAGCTATTGAAAAGCAGTTTTACCACCATTTCCCAAAGGATGAGTTTTCAATTTTAAGCTATACGCCGGGCTACTCCGATAATCCCCATTCATCCCTGATCTGGATGATCAATCACCTCATTCAATCAGACAACTCCGGCTTGAGCAGGTTTCTGCCTTTAGACAAACCGCTCCATAAAAAAGATTATCACCCCATTATTACATCAGGAAAAAAGGTTATGCTGTTTGGCGCGGCTTTTGGGCTGCTTGATCTGATTGAGATGAAATCTGAGATTTTACCTGAAAATTCGGTAATTGTAGAAACCGGCGGGATGAAAACTCATCGAAGAGAGATCAGTAAAACAGAGTTGAGGAAGATTCTCTCTGATGGATTTCAAATCCCCGGTGAACAGATCCATTCTGAATATGGAATGTGTGAACTGTTGAGCCAGTGTTATGCCCCGGGCGGCGAGTGGTTTACAACGCCACACTGGATGCGGGTAACCATCAGAAAAGAGGATGATCCCGGAAAAATCTGCAAACCCGGCGAAGAAGGTAAACTAGGAATCATTGATCTGGCAAATATCTACTCCTGCCCCTTTATCTTGACGGAAGACAGGGGAGTAATGGATGAGCAAGGGAAGTTCAGGGTTTTAGGCAGATGGAGTAAAAGCGATCTGAGAGGATGTAATTTTTTGATTGATAACGAAATATGAGCGGCCTTGAAACACATATAGGCCTGCTGCATAATTGCATGGAGCAATGGCTTCGGAAAGACAATGAAGACCTGAAGAGGGCTATTGAGAGAACAGTGGATGAGGATCTGTTTAGTTTCGAAGATATCAAGCATCAGGTTATCCATCTCAAGAACTCACTTACTTTAGAGAGTTTAATGCAGTGGGCTAAAGTATCCGGCTTATCCCATGGTTCGCTTTCGAATAAAAAGATTATCTGCCTGCACGCCGGAAATTTACCCCTGGTTGGGCTTCAGGATATTTTAGCTGTCATGATGACCGGTGGCAGTTATGCAGGAAAAATCTCCAAAAAAGATCCTTACCTGTTGCTGCCGCTGTTAAACCTTCTTGAGGAGAAGAAGATTGCAAAAAGCATTGAGTGGTCGATAACGCTGGATAAACTTTCAGAGACCCGTGCTGATGCACTGTTATTTGCCGGCTCCGAGTCATCAAAACCGACGGTTTTGGAAAAGCTGCTGCACTTAAAAATTATTCGTCCCGATACTCCGCAGCTGATGAGAACCGCCCACTTTTCACTTGCTATCATCGAAAATAACAGCAAACAGACGATGGAAGATCTCACTGAAGCCGTTTTCAGATATGGCGGTACAGGTTGCCGATCTGTAGCCATGGTTGTGGCACCATTTCATTTGCATTCCCAAAAATGTTCATTTACAGACTATATTGAGGCGTTTTGGATGCGAAATCCGCAACACAAAAAGCCGGCTCCTGTATTGGAACATCGATTTGCATACAACAAAGCGATAGGAATAGAGCAAGCCTGGCTAAATGATTTTCTAATTGAAGAGTATATCGACAAGCCTGATCAAAAGTTCATTCTCCACTGGGTTAAAGGTGATTTGAAGGATATTGAACGGCTGATCGATACGTATGGCAGTGGTTTACAGTCGGTTTACAGCAATGAAAGGTCCGGTTCGGAAGTTGGCCGAAGGCGATTTGAACCGCTGTCTGATGCCCAGACGCCTCCGGTCTGGTGGAGACCGGACGGTATAGATACAATAAAGTGGCTTCAACAAAAGGTATAAACCCAATAATAGAAAAACCTTTTTATATTGATAACTCCCAAAAACCATAAAACCTGAGTTCGATTCTTAAATGCTGATTATTGCGTATCGCTTCGCGTGCAAAAAATGAGCGCTCGGAGCCCCTCCCTGCCCCGTAGGGATCACTATGTGGGAAAGGAGGGGACTTTAAGGATTCTAAATCGGCATATTAATAATCGAACTTAGATTTATACATAAAATTTCACCCATTTTGAGACATGTTTATAGAAACCGGATCAACAATATCCATTCTGCTTCTTTTATCTTTTACTGTACTATTGTTGGGCTGCGAGGATAGCGCTGAAGAAGTAGAAGCAGTGATGGCTGAGAAAGACTTTGCAGTTTTAGTATTCTCTAAAACCGCCGGCTGGCGTCATGACTCTATAGAGGCCGGGCAAAAAGCCATCGAAAAGCTCGGTGCTGACAATGGTTTTTCAGTAACATTAACTGAGAATTCAGACTATTTCACCAGTGAACATTTATCACTCTATGATGCTGTTATTTTTTTAAATACAACACAGACTCTATTTGATGACAATCAGAGGGAATCTTTTAAGCAATACATTCAGAATGGTGGAGGTTTCGTTGGTATTCATTCTGCCACTGATACCGAATGTGATTGGCCGTGGTATGTCAGTTTGGTGGGAGCCTGTTTTGATAACCATCCCAATGATCCCGGCGTGAGAGATGCAATAATTGACGTGGTTGATTCATCCCACCCATCAACCGAAATGCTGCCACAGCGCTGGCAGAGAAGTGATGAGTGGTACAATTTCGGATTTATTTCTGAAGATATAAACGTACTTTTAAAACTGGATACCGACAGTTACGAAGGCAGTGATCATCCCGGTAATCATCCCATAGCGTGGTACCATGCGTATGACGGCGGACGTTCCTTCTACACGGCTCTTGGTCATACCATCGAGTCGTATAGTGAAGATCTGTTTCTTCAGCACCTTTTGGGTGGAATTCTTTACGCCGCAGAACAAGATTAAACCATTTGAACAGGATTTCAGCACTTGGCCAAACCAACCAGTTTAGACATATTTCGAGAAGCATATAAGAAGTTTAGAAGCGGGGATTCCCTGAAACCCGTTTACTATTTCTATGGTGAAGAGTCATTTTTTATCGATCTGCTTCAGGATGAAGTAGAAAAACTGGTTCCTCAAGAGCAGAAAGATTTTAATTTCGACCTCATTTATGGAGCTGATGCATCTCCTGCGAAGATAATTGATATGGCCCGCAGCTATCCAATGATGGCTGACAGGAGGGTGGTTATTGTGAGGGATTTTTTAAAGCTGGATGAAAATACAACCGATGGAAACCTTAATGATTTTGAAGAGTATATCAAGCAGCCAAACCCATCTACTATTCTCTGTTTGATAGATACCCGGTTTCCCGATAAGAGAACTTCATTAGGCAAGGCTATTCAATCTTCAACTGATAAATGTGAAATCTATAACTTTGAAGAGCTTCCCGATTATAAATTAGCCGATTGGGTGGCAGACTGGGCCAGGTACTCTCACAAGAAAGTTTTTGAGCCTGAAGCGGCTCAAACTCTAAGCCAGATGGCCGGCCCTGATTTAAAGCTTTTGTCCACAGAAATAGATAAAGTGTGCACTTTTGTAGACACTGAAGAGAGAGTGACTGTAGAGCACATAAAAAAAGTTTCCGGCTCATATCGCGACTTCAGCGTCATAGAGCTCAAAAATGCTGTCGTAAATCGAAATCTGGACCAGGCCCTTGGCATAGCGGAACAGATGTTGCTTAAGAGTAACTATAGCGCGGGAGAAGTAATTAAATCCGTGGGGTTCTTTTACAATGTGTTTGGCAACATCTGGCAAATATGCAGGCTTACCGAAAGGGGCCTGAGTAAGAAACAGATTCAGGACCAGCTGGGAATCAAAAACGGTTATGTTTTTAATGCCCAGTGGAGCGAAGCTTCAAGGTTCAGAATGGCAGAAATGCCCCAGATATTTGAAGCCCTGCTCGACGCAGACAGCGCCGCTAAAGGCTTCAGCACATTAGATACCTCATCAATATTTCTCCTGCTTATAAAGCGCATCATCGGCTGATTCGGTGTTGCGGTAACGAGCAACTTAAGAATTACGGGGTTATATTATGAAAGTATCTACAACAGCGAATTTGCATAAAATGTCTGATGAAGATGTAATGGAGCAACTTCAGGCAGGGGTGGTTCAGGCGTTCGATATTATTGTAAGCAGATACAAAGACAGGCTTCACAATTTCCTGTTCCGTTATACCCACAATCATGAAGATTGTGAAGATTTGGTACAGGAGACATTCTTAAGGGTATACCGCAGCAGACACTCTTACGAGAGAATTGCAAAACTTTCTACCTGGATGTATACCATTGCATTGAATCTTGCCAAAAGCATGTACAAGAAAAAGCAGCGTATGAGCTTGATCTCTATACATGCCGACGACTCAGACCCTGATGACCGGGAATTTGAAATTACGGATACCACCATCCTTCAGGATGATGCGCTTCACATCAAATTAAGCGTTCAGGAGCTTGAAAAAGCGATGTTGGAGCTCAATGAAGATTTCAGGGAAGCGATTGTATTGCGCGATATTCAGCAGCTCACTTACGAGGAGATTGCAGAAATTACCGGCACCGCCATGGGTACCGTTAAGTCACGAATTAACCGCGGACGTCAGCAGCTTCAGGAAATTATTGGAGATTATGTGAAATCGGAAACATTCTAATCGTTACGGAGTAAGACTTTCTGAACGCCAAAAACAGAAAGCCTTACTCCATGAATGTAAAACATACGGAGAATGAAATTTTAACCGATTTTATTCTCGACTACTCCGACCATTTATTGACGCCAGCCGAAGAGAGATCTCTCAGAGATTTAATGGCAATGTGCGATGGTACCAGAAAGTTTGCCATATCAGGAAGAGCAACTGCTTCACTGCTAAGGAAGCTCCCTGAAATTCGTGCAAAAGAGGGATTTGAGCAAAGAATGGCTGCTGCATTTGCCCTTGAACTTGAAGATGAAACCCGTCAAGCAAATATTAAGAACTGTAATAATAAGGAGTTGATTAATTAATAATTTTTTTCAGCTCTTTTTTTAGTTTCATCAGTTCTTCATGTTCCGGATCTCTATTCAGCCCCTTTTCACTGTACTCCAGGGCCTCACTATACGCTTTTGCCTGATGCAGTACCCACCCAATATTGAAGTAAGCATCTGCAAATTCAGAGTCTCGCTTAATCGTTTCTTCATAACACTTCACTGCTTCAATGTGCTGATTCTGCCTCAGAAAGAAATTCCCCAGATTAAAGTGGGAGAGTGGGTTATCCGGATCGATACGCACAAGGTATTGAAATAACTCATGTGCCTTGGTATGCTCACCAGTTAACTCGTAACAATCGGCCAGGTTATTTATGGAAGGAATATGTTCTGCATCGGCTTCAATGGCCAGATGATAGAAGTTTATCGCTCGTTCCGGTTGATTATTTTCGGCGTATGCATTGGCCAGGTTGTAGTGATAAACAGCCACCCCTGGATTTACCTGAACCGCTTTATTCAGTTGACGGATTGCATTTTCATACTGTCCAAGCAAATAGTACCCCACACCCAGATCATTCAGCAGTGCAGAGCTCTCCGGCGAGGTTTTCAACTCCTCTTTAATTTCAGAGATTGTCGATTCGATTTTATTTTGGTTGTTCAAAACTGGTATCCAATTTGTAATTCAGCTCTAAAATTATTTATTGTGCTTGTTGAAAATATTGCCTGTATGGGTCCTAAAATAGTTAGTGCTCCTATTGTTAAGGAGGCTCCATATTCAATATCGTTATCCTGCAAATTCAAATTCCATTCATCAAGAAAACGGCCTGCATACACGTCCAAGCCTATAAATCTGTGATAGAAAGGTTCTACCTGCAATCCGAATGACCCCATCTGCACATTTCTTTTCGATATTTCATATCTGTCTACACCACCAAACCTGACAAATCCAAAAGAGGGGTGGAGTTTGTTTGGTGAATTCCAATATACCCAGGGAAGTTCTTCGCCATAGCTATAACCTACATAAATAGTATTTCTTAAACTGAAATCATCAGTTATTCGATAGTGGCCTTCCCAATAGGAGCTGATTGAGGTGAACAACAGGGGGCTGAAGAGTATTGGATTGCTGTGAAACCCTTCAGTAATAAATTTTTGGCCATCCGTGGGGTAGGATTTTCTGTTTAGCCTATCGAATCTATATCGTGCAAATAGCGCATGGTAATCTCTGTTGCTTGGTTCAATACCTTCCCGGTTTATCACACTCCGGTGAAACGTAAAGTCTTTTCTAATCCCTAAGGTTACTAAATTTTGCAAACTGAAGTAATTTCCCACTGAAGCTTCTCCGCGCAGAGTGTGATTTGTAAAACTCGACACGCGGGAAAAATCCTCAAACCATTCAACCTTTTCGGTTTTATATTGAATAGTTGTGAGTGCAGCAAGCCTTGATCCCAATGCACCATAGTAGATGTAATCAGAAGTAAACTGAATCTCATCTCCCAGCCTGGCTTCAAAACGATTAATTGAGCCGGGATGCAGCATATCCTGAAAAGTAGCTTCAAGCAAGATAGATGCCTGCGTCTGTGTTTCATATCGCAAGCCTACCCGAAAGTCGTTACTTTTATTTTCCTGAACAGTAATGATAAGATTGTAGTAGTACGCCTCATCCGGTATGATACGGTATGTAACCTGTTGTATATATCTTGAACTGTAGAGGCGGGTTATTTTATCCTCAATCTCTTTAGGAGTAAGGCTAATGCCCGGTTCAAATTCCAGTTTACGTGTTATAAATTCATCATCGAAAAGTGTGTTTCCCTCAATAATTATGTTTTGTATGGGCAACGGAGTGGGAGCCTCCATTTTTGTAATGGGCAGCGGAGGGGTGGTTTGCATGTCAGCCAATCGTTTAAAATCATCAACGTAACGTTGGCCTGCTTTTATACCGATATCCACGAAGACATCCAGGTTATCAAATTCAGTAATATTGTACATATCAAGTTCTGAGATTGTGATAGCCAGGTCTGCTTTCTTCTTTTCTGATTCAGTGCGTTCATTAACCCGGTATAGAACTGCCTGATTCATAATATCTGTGAGAGACCTCAGGCTGTCTTGAGATACGAGCGGTGTTGATACATCTACTGCGATGATATAGTTTGCTCCCATATCGATGGCATCCTGTACAGGCAGGTTTCTGGCAAGCCCGCCATCTATGTAATAATGGCCATCAATTTTATGGGGAACCATGGCTGATGGAATTGAAATACTGGCCCGAATTGCATCCGGAAGATACCCCGAACGGAACACCACGGCTTCACCGGTTTCTATATCTGTAGCTATGGCTGCAAATGGGATGGGGAAGTCGTTAAAATCCTCAGTTGCATGAGCTGACCATGCAAGTCCCGATAGAAACGTATAAATATTCTGACCCGTTATGATACCGGCGGGTAAATCAATGCCTCTTTCACTGATGGGAAAGGTTACTGCGGTTCTTTCATCAAAGCCTTTCTCATAATTGGATATATATCTGCGATTGGCGCTTTCAGTAAAGAGCTCCATGAAGTTGTTTTCACGGCTAATCTCAATCAGTTGATCACTTCTGTAGCCGATTGCATAGAGTCCGCCGATAAGGCTGCCCATGCTGGTACCTGTAATATAGTCGATACGCAGGCCGGCTTCTTCAATCGCTTTTAGGATACCAATATGCGCAACCCCCTTGGCGCCGCCTCCGCTTAATACAAGCCCAACGCGAAGTGTGTCTTCTTCAGCAGTATGCAGATCAGATGCTGTCGATTCGGTATACAGAAACCCTGTAAAAAGACATGCAAAAAGTAAAATCGTTTTAGAAATCATCACCCGGAAAATGTTATTAGAGCGTTGTAGACTATAAGTTACTCTAATACGTAACAGGTCGATTTATGTTTTAAAAGCTTCAGAAATGGCAATTTGAAGTTTTTCGGGAGTAATTGGTTTCTCAATAAATGCTTCAAACTTGGTTTTTGTCGCTCTCTCACGAGTTGAGGGCTCTGTGTTCCCTGTTACGTATATTACCTTGACATTCGATTTTTTTCGAATCTCTTTCATGGCTTCGATGCCGTCAAGATTATCACTCAGGCGTATATCCATAATTATTAGATCCACTCCCTTTAATTTTAATGCCGATTGTACAGCAGCACTTCCCTCCGAAACTGTAGCTAATACAGTATGCCCAAGCTTGTTGATAAATCTTTCCATGATCACCTGTTGTACACCGTCGTCTTCGACCAGAAGTATTTTTTTAGGATCTTTATTCAAGGCTGGACTCAATTAATTTAGGTTTCTGAGTATGCATTTTCAAACAGAATGAATATCGACAATTTCTATATATAATATTAGTTAATATTCTGTCAGTTACGTTTCAAAACCCTCTTTTTCAAGGATTGGAATTACTTTTTGTGAGTGAGACCCCTGTATGATAATCGTTTTCTTATCGATGTGCCCACCGGCCCCACACGAACTTTTTAACTTCTTGGCAAGTTTTTCAATAACCTGGGGATTGTGGTTAATGCCTGAAATTACTGTTTCCGGCTTCCCGGTTTTGGAATTCTTCTGTTCGCGAATCTTAACTTTCACTATGATTATGTTATTTTGTTAATCTGTTTTTGTATGAATAGAGCACCATACCATGAAAATGGAATAAATGCAAAAACTGATAATATCCAGAACCAAACCGGATGGGAAACAGCCACAATATTTACATATGCAAGAATCATAAGCACAAGACCAACAACGCACGCCTGCTGGGCTGTTATATCATTTCGTATCAGTTTGGCAACAGCGCCTCCGGTAAAACTACCTGCTGCATTGCTTATCAGCACACCCAACAGATACAGCGGATTGTTATGGATAAAGGCGGAGTACTGTTCTTTATTTTCAATACTCACACCATCAATGGCTGTATATAGGGAGTGATTGATAAATTGCATGATGAAAATTATAGCAATACTGACAATTAATCCGAAACCAATCGCCGCTATTTTCCAGACTGTCTGTTCTGTTGGAATTTTTACCAATTTTTTCTGATTCTTTCCTTTAATATTACCTGAAGTTATTCTAAAGACTTACCTTTTAAAAGTATACATCATTATGTTTAAGAGAAATATAAAAATAGTTACCTTTATGGTGATTGAAAATGATGAAAATTTAAGGAGATGACGTTGCAGAATATAAAAATGGACATATTAGGCCTGTCTACAAGCCCAAGCAGTGGGGGGGCTTATGCGCTTATACTTTCAGAAACCGGTGGGAACCGCAGATTACCTATCATTATCGGGACTTTTGAAGCTCAGGCCATTGCTCTTGAACTTGAGAGCATTAAACCACCGCGTCCTATGACGCATGATCTTTTAAAAAATTTGGTACTCAGTTTTAATTCCAATGTAGATCAGGTAGTGATCAACGATTTAAGCGAGGGTACATTCTTCGCCCAAATACACTGCAAACGCAACGATGATGCATTTGAACTCGATGCTAGGCCCAGTGATGCCATAGCTCTTGCAATTCGTTTCGGAGCCCCAATATTTGTGAATAGTAAAGTTCTTAACGAAGCTGGAATTGAAACAGAAGAGGGTTCCAGAAAGCCGGGGGGGCAAGAGCAGGGCAGTGAGGGCAAAAAAGAGATGAGTCAGCTTGAAGCTCTTGAAAAGGAGCTGCAAACAGCTATTGAGACAGAAAACTATGAAAAGGCTGCGAAAATCAGAGATCAGATTCAAAAAATGAAAGGGTGAAGTGAAGATAACCTCCCATCCATTTTCAGAACTTCCATTCACCAAACTCTTCAGGGATTACGCCAACAATCAAAACGATATTCTTAATTTCTTTGAAAGTTCACCTTTTGATGAAGAGCTTCTTGATAAGCGGGTGATACAGCTTGAATTTAAGGGAGATAGATCACGGCTTGCAGATCAACTTAAAGCGTTTAATTCTGAATTAGAAGCACCTGATGAAACTCTGGAAAATATTGAAAAGTTTAGAGATGATCAGACATTGGCCGTTGTTACCGGCCAGCAGCTTACACTATATGGTGGGCCTTTATTTACTGTATATAAAGTATTGACCACCATAATATTAGCTAATAAATGGGAGAAAAAATATAAGAAGAAGTTTATTCCTGTATTCTGGTTAGCTGATGAAGATCACGATTTTGAAGAAATTGCTACAGTCGGCATACCCTCAGATGAGGGTACCAATGAACTCACACTCTCGGCAGAGCCAGGGGATAAGAGAGTTTCTGAAATACATCTTGATGAGGCTTTAAACGAATTAAAGGACAAAATTAAAACGGAATTGGGCAGCACTGATTTTAGTGATGACCTGTGGAGCATGCTCGATTCCTGCTACAGTGCAGATGAGACGGTTCGCACATCTTTTGCAAAATTACTCTTCTCACTCTTCGGTAAATATGGGATAGTGTTGGCCGGAAGTAATTCAGACTCTATTAAAATGATTGTGAACAGTACAATCATAAAATGCATCGATAAAAGAGAGCAGATTTTTCAGCAGCTTACAGATACATCAGATAAGCTCATTGAGGCGGGTTATCACGGGCAGGTGAAGGTTCAGCAAAGCAACCTGTTTTGGATAGATGACAATGGTAAAAGGGTAAAGCTGAATTATGATAGCGGCAGATGGATTGCTGAAGGAAATGGAAATACATCATGGACCAATGAAGAGTTGAAATCTGTTGCAAAAAATAATCCTAACCGGCTGTCACCAAACGTTTTTCTTAGGCCCCTGATACAGGATACATTTCTGCCAACATTTGCATATGTGGGCGGACCCGGAGAGATTGCCTATTACGCTCAAATGAAGAGTCTCTATTCGATATTTGAAAAAACCATGCCGGTGATCATGCCACGATTCAGCGCAACCATTATTGAATCCGGTATTGAGAGAATCTTGGAAAAGCTCTCATTCAGTACGGCAGAATATCATAATCGAATTGAAGAACTTGAAACAAAGTACATACAATCGACCGATTCGCCTGATATAGAGTCGTTATTTGCAGAGTGGAAGCGAAAAGTAGAGGATATAACTTCAGAAATGAAGCCAATGGTAGCAGAAATAGACCCTACACTGGAGAATACTGCAGGAAAGGCGAGTGCAACCTATTACACAGAACTCGATAAATTAAAAGGCAAAATATATCGATCGCTTAAACAACAGGAAAAAACACAGTTAAATCGCATATCCAAAATTAAGAATAATCTTTTTCCCAATGGAAATTTACAGGAACGTGAAGTAGCTTTCATCTACTTTATGAATAAATATGGGCTCACGGTTTGGGACGATATTTTTGACAGTTTTGAACAAGAAATGCCCAATAATCACAAATTGATCTACTTATGATGATTGATTCCGAAAGAAAAGCTGAACTGAGGAGCAGATATCTTGAAGTAAGGAGTAATTTGAAGCCGAGAGATGTGAAATTCAAGAGTGAACAGATTCTTTTAACTTTATTAGAAACAGACTTTTTCACATCTTCCGAGGTGATACATACTTATGTTTCCATGAGCTCCAGAAATGAAGTGGATACACGCGAGCTGATTAAGAGATGTTTTCTACAAGAGAAGACCGTGGTTGTGCCAAAAATTAAAGAGGGTGGAAAGTTAAATCATGTAGAGTTGAAATCTATCACAGATTTGAAAGAGAACAGCTGGGGAGTTGCCGAACCTGAGGCCGATACACCATTTAATATTTCCAAAATTGGTTTGGTAATTGTACCCATGGTAGCCGGAGATCTGCAAAAAAACCGGCTGGGATATGGCAAAGGATACTACGACAGGTTTTTAAATAGACTAAATGCTGTAAAAGTTGGATTGCTGTTTGAAAATCAACTCTATTCACACACCTTGCCAACCGAACCGTTCGATATAAAACTCGACTTTATCATTACTGAAAAAAGGATCATTGAATAAATTTATGCATAATTGGTATTTGACGTAACAGAAACTCATTAATTCCGTAGTGATAAAATAAAGAAAGACAAACCGGATATGCCATGAGCACAAAACAGATGGAAAGCACCGTTAAAATTACTGATAAAGAACTCCAATCCACGCTGCACGATTTTCTGGAGGAGAATGAGAAAGAACCATCTAAAAGTATCTGGAATGTTTCAACACTTTCCGGGCTGGCATTTGTATTTACCGCATTCGCTTATATTGGACACACTATTGCAACAGGCTTGTTTGATCTTCAGGCTCTGCCATTTATCGATACAGTGATGAGATTTGCTCCCTACCTGGCGGGAGTCCTTTTGGGTATCAACATTTTGAGTATGTTTAAATCAACCGGCGAGAAAGAGAAGAGAAAGGAAAGAGAGGAGGAGATCAGGGTACAGGAGACCTACGACAAGCTGGATGAATTTCTTTACAGTGGAGAGCAGGAGAAAGCGACCTTTTCTAAATCAAAAAGAAAGGCCAAATCTCATGAATCATTCAACGTGAGCGCGAAAAACAAATTATTCAGGTCAAGAACAGATAAATATATCGCCGGGGTATGTGGCGGGTTATCAAAATATCTGGGTATCAGTTCAACGGCTATACGTGTTATTTTCGTGGCCGCTCTGTTTTTAGGTTATGGTAGTTTCTTTCTTGTGTATATTGCCATGGCAATTGTGATGCCTAAAGAACCCATCAGTATGATGGACGATTTTAATTGAAAACTTTCCGATAGTGCTTATTTCATTCGAAGGAATTGACGGGTGCGGCAAAACCACCCAGATTGATCTGCTAAAAAAATACCTGGAAAAAAAGAATACGGCCTTTCATATTTTCAGGGAGCCAGGTGGGACCGTAATATCTGAAAAGATTAGAAATCTTTTGCTTCATGAAATGGATGAGATGAACCCGGTTACTGAGCTCTTGCTCTTCTCAGCAGCCCGCTCTCAGCTCCTCACGGATAAAGTGATACCCTTGCTTGAAAATGGTGAGATGGTGATCTTAGACCGATTCTATGACTCAACCACCGCATACCAGGGTTATGGAAGAGGTTCTGCCGGGCTGGAGCAGATTATTGAACTCAATCAATTAGCCTCGCATGGAACAGCTCCTGATCTCACTTTCTATCTCAGAATCGACCCGGAGGCTGCATCCCAACGTACAAAAGGGGACAACAAAGACCGAATGGAGAGTTCAGGTAATGAATTCTTCGAAAAAGTTTGTTCAGGCTACGACAAACTGGCCGAAATGGAAGATCGTTTTGTAGTAATTGACGCTTCACAATCTCCTGAAGAGATCCATTCAGATATTATCCGAAAGTTAGAGTCTTACCTTTAGTGCGATCGGATTTTTTAACTGCTAACCTTAATTCGAGAAAAAACTAATGAAGTGGTGTTTCTCCACCAGTTGGCGGGTACAAATAATGAGACCCGTTCCAAAGGGGGCTTCTAGCCCCTCAGATCATATCTCGAACTCTCTCTATTTTAGCTGACTGTACTTCTCACCTGTGTCTGAAATATTTAATTCCGGTTTCAGCCAGTAGAAAAGCGCAGGTAAAATAAAAAGGTCCGCAATGAGTGCTGAAAATATTGTTGCACACACCAATATGCCCATCATTGCTGTTGATGTAAATGCACTGGTAATAAGGGTCCCAAAACCCGCAATCAGGATCAAACTTGTTACTATAATTGCCCGTCCTGTTTTCACAGTGGTTGCCGTCAGAGCCGGAAGCATAGCCTTTCTTCTGAAGTATTCAATCCGGAATCTTGCCAGATAGTGAATACTGTCGTCTACGGCTATGCCAAGAGCTATTGTAAATATAACTGCGGTGGATGGTTTAATATCCACACCCATAAAGCCCATTACACCTGCAACTACAATCAGTGGCAACAAATTGGGGACCAAGGCAATGAACGCGAGGCGTATACTTCTAAAGAGCAGAGCCATTATCAGGGTAATTGCTGTAATAGCCAGTAAGATACTCCAGGCAAGAGAGTAGACAATTTTCTCCGTGAGGTCAGCGCTCAGTATGGTTGTTCCTGTAATCGTGAGCCGTTCGTTTGGAAATAACTCCGCCATTAAGGGGGAAATTTCATCCCTGATTTCATTGATTCTCTTTGAGCCGGCGTCTTCTGTAAAAGCAGTTACACGCAATTTTTGATAGTCAAAGTCAACTAACCTGTACAATTCATCTGCCTCATTAATCTCAAGCAGCAGAACATATTGGGCTATGGCGTTGTCCTGCTCCGGAAGTGTTAAACCATCATCACTCATCACATTGTTGACCATTTTCAAGAGGCTGTGCAGGCCGGTTACACGATGTATTTCCGGATAGGAGGTGAGTATCTTCTCAAATTCATTCACTCTTTCAAGCAGATCTGCAGAAAGTGCACCATCAGGATCTGCTGTATCAATAATAAACTCCATGGGAAACTGAGGAGATATATTCTCAGTAAAAAACTTGCTGTCTTGCATCAGCTTGGAGTTTTCGCCCACATCATCGAAAATTTTACCATTTACCTCTACATTTTTCATGCCGATTGAGAATCCGATTGTGATAAGGAGCCCCAACATTAACACTTTGCGATAGTGCAATCTGTTAATGGCAGCAATTCTGTTTAGCCAATGATTCAGAAAAGGGTAGAGAGAGCCCGATTTTTCGTTAAAGACTCTCTTTTTACCCGTACGCGAAAGGGCAGCCGGAAGAAAAAGTATGGTAATAAGATAAGCAATGAGTACTCCCACAGCGGTGTAAGCCCCAAATCGCTGCATTGGCATTACCGTACTTGTTAAAAGTGTGGCAAAACCGATAGCTGTGGTTATACTGGTTAGAAGAGTGGCGTTACCCAGCGTCATCAGCATCTCCAGAATCGACTTGTTTTTACTGGAACCGGATTCCCGGGAATCATCATACTTTGAGATCATATGTACGGCATCGGCAACTCCCACACAGAGAAGAATGGGAGCAATGGTGCTGCTCATAATTTCAAGATACCCTCCCGAAAGCTGGATCAGTGCAATGGTAAACAGCAGGGTGGTCCACACAATGATCATCGGGAAGAGAACCCCCCAAATGGTTCTGTAGAGATACCAGAGAAGCATAATTATGAGCAGTGAAGAGATGGCGATATACATCACAATTTCGCCATTCAGCAGGTTCACGTACTGATTTCTGAAATAGGGTATTCCGGAGATGTGAAACTCATAGTTGTGACTATATCCACTCAGAATTTCATCAACGGAATCAATGATGGCATTACGGTTACTGTAGGTGTTAAACTCCTGGTCAATTTGAAGCACAATGGAGGTTGCTGTTCCCTCACTATTCACTAAAAAGCCTGAAATAAGCGGATCACCGGTAATGGACTCTTTTACCCGTTCAATATTACTGTTGTCGAAGAGCTTGTCGGAATCCAGATAGTTCTGAAATGTAAGGCTGTTTTCTTCACTTCTAATCTCCTGAGCGCTCCAGATGGAGAACACCTCCTCGATAAAATCAATCTCTTCAAGGGCTTCTGTCAATGCTTTTAAATCTTCCAGAACCGGCTTTGTGAATAGCGAATCGGAGTAGAAACCAATTAATATGGCGTTATCATCGCGGCCAAACTCCTCTTCCAAAAGCTGATAGTCTTCAATGACAATGTCGTCTTCCGGGTAGAATCCTTCCAGGTTAAAATCCGTGCGAATATTCAGCGCAGGATAAACAGCCATAAAAGCTACTGCCATAATCCCAAAAAGCACGAATTTGGGATAAGCTATAATAAAATCACCAAGGCGTTTCAACGGATTCTCTATCTACTGATGAAAGGTTACGGCACACTAACTTAAAACCCGGAGGCTGCATTCCACAGAAATTAAAAATAGAGGGCAATTCTGGAGAATATGAAACTGTTCTCCCGAAACTGATTAAACGTGAAATGTCCGTAGAAAGGTGATGTCATTTCACCTCCAAACAGATTGGTGCCTAAAGCAATCTCTAAATCGTCAGCCAGCTCATATACTCCCTGTAACTGTATCCAGAAATCGTCACCGTATATGTTATATCTGCCAATTGAAATCACCTGAAGCCGGTCTCTCAAAAATGAACGGTTTACAAGCAGGTTTACATATGGGAATAACCTCTGTGGTAATATTCTCTCTTCATAGTTGAAAATGGTTTCAAGATAGGCCTGTACGTTCACTGTAGTTCCCGCTATTTCGGTTTGCAGGCCAATCATGGAGTGAAGCCAGGGTTTGGTTAAAAGGTATCCGTCATCTCTGAACTCAAAATCCTGCAGTAGCTGAAGGGCTTCGGCAGGATCGTCTAATGCGCGTTCAAGCTGATTCACAGAAACGGGCAGAAACGTAAAAAGACGCTCATAAACATAAAGCATCTCAGATTGTATGGATAGATTCCGGTGCGGTCTCCATTCAAAAGAGTATCCGGCCATGGGAGAAGCAATATAGCTCTCCGTTAGATCAATGGATGGCAAGTTGGGGAAATTGAATAGATTGATGTTAAGAGCATATGCGGGCGTTGGGTGCGTCCAATACATTAACATCAGGTCCAAATCAAACGCACCGGAGGGCCTCAGCGCAAATCGTGTGGCAGCCTGTAGAGTTCGAATGGATGGTGGCTTCTGTTTACCCAGGAAATTAACCGGTACCGGCAGTGGCCCTTCAACCCTTTGAAGCGGAAACCACCTGGAGTCGGGGTCAGGCAGCTGGTCTTGCTGAAATACAGGATTAAAGATCAGCTGCAGTGAATTGGCTCCAAAATAGCGGGTCAGGTTCAGTGCAGTTACACCGATAATGATATCTGAAGGATCTTGTGTAAGAAACTCCCTGATATCAAGCGGGGACAAGATGTCGGTTACAAATGCACCGTTTGCCCTGCCCCAGGTTATTTTTTGTTTTCCAATCCGCAGATCCGATTTATCAAAATACCAATCGAAATAGAGCTCCTTAATTTGTAGTTCAACTCTCTCAGAATCTGCATAGCGCTGAATAAAATCTGCCTCTGTATAGAGATTGCCGTTATTGAGGCTTCTGGATAACTGAAGGCGGAGGCGGTTTCTGGCAGCTATAATCTCATATTCGCCTGTAGTTTGAATTGCATTATAATTTTGCAAAAAGCCATTGGCTGAATATTGTGCTTTTAAAGGAGTATGTAACCATGCCCCAAAGAATAGCAACAGCAAGAGAAACAGGAGTGAACGCGGTAAATTAAAAATAAAATGCTTAATAAGAAGGTTTATTGTCAAAGTAATTGAAGCTTAATCAAAATATGTGTAAATTTAACGCATTGTGGATGATCTCTAATATCATCTCCCAGTTACTCCAAATCTGAATTATAACGTTTCATTTCTGAAGTTAAAAAATCCTATGGCGCACGAAAGAATCGAAGTAGACTTACCTTTAGCCAAAGTTTACGAATTATTATGCAATCCTGTTCATTTTACAAAATTTCTCGAACGTATTGATAAAGTTGAAAAAGTAAACTCTCAAACATTTGATTATACAACCACAATCGGTGGAGAGGAGTTTCATTGGACAACAAATATCATCGACAATCTGAGAAATACCCGGTTTGCCTGGATTACCATTAATGGTAATTTAAATCAAACCGGAACAATCCGATTTACTCCTTTAGATAATGGGAAGAGAACCCGGGTTGATTTTTCACTGGATTACAGAACTTTCTTTGGTGATGCTGAAGAAGACCTGGCGGCATTCATTGAAAGTTTATCTCCACAATTGAAGAAAGATCTCGAAAAGTTTAAAGAACTTGCCGAGACCGATACATTCAAAGATGATGCTGTTAATGAATCTAAGGAAGTAGCAAACGAAGTTACCGCATAAACTTCTACCATTCCTATCATTTTAAAATGCGCTCCGGTTTACCGGATCGCATTTTTTTTATTTCTATGACAGGCTATTTAAATGGTTTACAACTTTAGTAATCTCAAAAAGTCTGATCTTTCAGCTTCACCACACTATCTCGTGGTTGGAAATCCGGTGGGGCACTCACTCTCTCCATTGATGCATCAAACTGCTATTGATTATCATCAGCTTAATGCAGTTTATGCCGGCCTGCATCTTGAGTATAATGAAATTGCCGAGTTTGCTGCCTGGTGTAACCGCGAAAATTTTCTTGGTTGTAATATAACCATACCCTACAAGGAGCTTTTTCTGGAGTTGGTGGATTCGGTTGATAAAGACGCACAAGAAATTGGTGCTATCAATACCATTGTAAAACAGAGCAGTGGTTTGACTGGGTACAATACAGACATTATCGGTTTCATGGAACCTGTTTTGGATCTCCAACACCTGTTCGAAGGGGGTAGGGCAATTGTGTTTGGAACAGGCGGTGCAAGCAAAGCCGTGAAGATCGGTTTATTAAAACTGGGCGTCCGGGAAATTGTCTTTGTTTCCAGGAATCCTGCAGAAAAAAACACTTCTGATAATTCAGCCCATATTGAATTTGTCAACTATCATCAGTGGCAATCTTACGCCGAAGAAGCCGCTATTTTTATCAATACAACGCCGGTTGGAATGCACCCAAATGATGATGATATTTTTATTGACAGAAGGGATGCGACTCTTTTTGAAGATAAAATCTGCTATGATCTGATCTATAATCCTGTTATGACCTCCTTTTTAAAAGAAGCAGATCGTGCCGGAGCGGTAATCATAAATGGATTGGAAATGTTTATTCAGCAGGGTAATCGATCTTTTGAACTTTGGACCGGCAAGACATTTCCCGTTGAGATTATTGAGCAAAAACTAAACCATCACTTCCGGAACTCTTAGATGAAGATTTTAAGGCCATCCACATTTTTATCCCAGAAAGGGGTTGAAGCCTGTTTTACGGAATCGAACAGAGACCGGATAAATCGTTCAGGCTCAGTGCCCGGCTTAAATCTAGGCTATAACACTGCCGCCGGGCCGGCAGAGGTAGATCGTAATTTCGATGTGCTATGTGACCACCTTGGATGGAAAAGAGATCATTTGGCTATTGCAGAGCAGGTTCATAGCAGCAATATTGAAGTTGTAACAAAACCGGGCGTGTACAAAGAGTGTGACGGGCTAATTACTACTGTGCCCGGTTTGGCCTTAGGCATTCGCGTAGCCGACTGTGCCGCTGTTCTTGTAGCCGATGTTCAGCAAGGTGTAGCAGGGGCATTTCACGCAGGATGGAAAGGAGCAGCCGGTAACATAATGCCCAAAGGCTTAGAGTTGATGATTCATAAAGGTGGTGAACCCAATAATTTCCTGGTCTTTATAAGCCCGTGTATCACTCAAAAGAATTTTGAAGTTGGAGAGGAGGTGGCAGAACAATTTCCGGATCAATTTGTGGATCGTAATAGTTACGATAAACCACATGTAGATCTTGCAGGTTTTATATATCAGCAAATTTTAACTATGGGTGTGTTAAAAGAGAATATTGAGCTTACTGAAGAGTGCACAGTGGAAAATAGCCGGTTTTTTTCATTCAGAAGAGAACGGGAACGGGCAGGCAGGATGTTAGGAGCGATAAAGTTAACTTAAACATCCTATTTTGAGAATCAGTTATTCACCGGGTTATGTAGCGCCACTGCCTGATGGGCATATCTTTCCCATGAAAAAGTTTTCCGGGCTTTATAATTTTTTAATTGATAAAAATCTGTTCAGTGTCTCCGATTTTATTGAACCGGGCATGGTAGATTTTGCCAATCTCTGTACGGTACACACGCCCAGATACGGATTTGGGGTTTGGAATGGCGATCTGAATCGAAAAGAGATACGGAAAATGGGTTTACCATGGAGTAAGGATCTGGCCATTCGTTCAAGGCTTGCGGTTCAGGGAACCATTAATACCGGAATAATGGCTCTTCAGGATGGAATTGCCGGAAATCTTGCCGGAGGTACCCATCATGCCATGCCTGACTACGGGGAGGGCTTCTGTGTTTATAATGATGTTGCTGTAGCCATAAAGGTTTTAAGACAGTCTAAATGGGTAAACCGGGTGCTGGTAATTGATTGTGATGTACACCAGGGAAATGGAACCGCCGAAATTTTTAAAGATGAACCTGACGTATATACCTTTTCGATTCACGGTGAAAAGAATTACCCCTTTATCAAACCACCCTCAACTTTTGATATTGGCCTGGCTGACAAAACCGGCGACAGGGAATATATCCACACATTGTCTGATGCCCTGGATAAAATATTCAGTGAGTTTGAGCCGGAATTGGTTTTTTACCTGGCCGGGATAGATCCTCTTGAAAGTGATCACTTTGGCAGGCTCTCTTTAACCCTCAAGGGGCTTGAAGAGCGAGATCGCCTTGTTATAGAAACCGTTACCCAAAAAGAGATACCCCTGGCTCTGCTATTATCGGGCGGTTATGCCCCAACATTGGAACAAACAGTTGAAGCGCATGCCATTATGTATGCGGCTGCAAAAGAAATTTCGGCACCGTACTTTCATTGAAGTTTTTCTATTTTGAGCAAAAGTAATTAAACCAAACCATTCTCATTGAGACAGCAAAAACTGGCCATACTTGGGTCTACGGGTTCAATCGGAACACAGGCGCTGGAAATCGTATCCGGGAAACCGGAACTTTTCATGGTGAGTGCACTCTCTGCCAACAGTAATTTCAAACTGCTTGCAGTTCAGGCAAACCGGTTCCGCCCTGATGAAATCGTGTTATGCAATAGCTCTCACAAAAAAGAATTTGAGGCACTTCTTAAATACAAGCCCAAGACGATTGCTTACGGTAATGATGCTCTTGAAATTCTGTCAACTGAGAACAATTATGACCTTTTATTGAATGCATTGGTCGGATTTGCCGGCTTTATGAGCACATACAACGCGCTGAAAAATGGCAAACGAATTGCTCTGGCCAATAAAGAATCGCTGGTGGTGGGCGGTGAAATCCTCTCTAAACTACCGGGTTTTAAAAAGGGGAACCTCATACCTGTAGATTCCGAGCACTCGGCCATGCTGCAGTCTCTTGTGGGCGAGAAGTGGACAGATATTTCGAAGATTATCATAACGGCAAGCGGTGGGCCTTTCAGAACCTACACCAAAGAACAGATGCAGCATATAGAAGTTGAAGACGCCTTAAAGCATCCGAATTGGAATATGGGTTCAAAAATTACAATTGACTCCTCAACAATGATGAACAAGGGTCTTGAGATTATCGAGGCAAAATGGTTGTTTAATCTGCCTTTAGAGTCAATTGTTCCTGTAATCCACCCTCAGAGCATTATTCACTCAATCGTTGAGTTCACAGATGGGTCTTCCAAAGCTCAATTGGGTCCTCCCGATATGAAAGTACCCATTCTCTACGCACTTACATATCCTGAACGCGCACAATACTCAAATCAGACTCTGGATTATTCCCAGCCGTTTACCATGGATTTCGAGCCGGTAGACATGGAACGCTTTCCATGTATAGGGCTTGCCATCGATGCATCCTCCTCAGGAGGGGTTAAACCTGCTGTTCTGAATGCAGCCAATGAAATTGCTGTTGAACGATTTTTGAAAAGGGAAATTCGCTATATTGACATTCCTGTAATTATAGAAACTTCTTTAAATCGTATTGATACAGACAAGGATTTAACTCCTGAAACGTTAAAAGATATTGACGAAGAAACACGCGCATTTGCGAATTCACTTTTGAAGTAAACCATGGATTGGATTTTAAGTTTATCGAATACAATTCTCATTTTTATTGCGGCAATATTTATACTTGTCACAATTCATGAGTTAGGGCATTTCCTTGCAGCCAAGTTTTTTGGGATGAGAGTCAATAAATTTTCTATTGGCTTTCCACCTAAAATATTTGGATTCAAAAAAGGGGACACCGAGTATGTTATTGGCGCTACACCACTGGGTGGTTACGTGCAGATTGCAGGCATGATTGATGAATCAATGGACTCCGAATTCATGGAAGAGGAGATCCAGCCTGATGAATTCAGAGCTAAACCGGTATGGCAGCGAATGATTGTAATAACTGCCGGGGTAATATTTAATGCGCTTCTGGCGGTTGTTATCTTTGCCGGAATTGCCTGGAATTATGGCGAATATGTAACGCCCATTGATTCAATGCCCGGAGTCTATGTTGAGGCCAGTTCAGTAGCCGACCGAATAGGTATCCAGACCGGTGATCGTATAATTGGCGTAAATAACAAGAAAGTTGAATATTTTCAGCAGATTTTAACGCCTTCAGAAATTACCGGCAGGAATCTGACATTTATGATTGAGAGAGATGGGGAGGTCATGAATATTCCGACTCCTCCAAATTTCCTTGATCTTGTTGGTAAGGATGGATTTATATCAGAGAGTAATTTTCTGCCAAGTACTTTCTCTCAGGTATTGGAGGGCAGCCCTGCAGAAGAGGCCGGGTTACAGGGTGGCGATACGGTTGTAGCTGTAAATGATGAACCTGTAGGGTATTGGGAGCAATTGGTATCAAAAATTCAAGCTTCCGACGGACCACTTCTTTTTGAAGTTGAGAGAAACGGAGAACGATTTACCACCGAGGTGGTACCGGACCCTGAAACCCGTATGATCGGTATTGCTAATCAAAATCTTCGCGACGCGTTTGATGTTGAACAGCTAAACTATAACCTGGCACAATCCCTTGTTGTTGGCGTGGATCGCACAAACGACACTCTGTTTGGTATTGTTCAGGGTATGGGGAAACTCTTTTCCGGTGATATTTCTGTAAGAGAGAATCTCGGCGGACCGGTAGCCATTGCTAATGTAACAAGGGAAGCTACTGACCGCGGAGGCTGGCTCGGTTTCTGGAATATAACTGCATTCTTGAGTATCACCCTGGCCATTATGAACATGTTGCCAATCCCTGCACTGGATGGGGGGCACTTTATGTTCCTCTTATATGAGGGGATAACCCGGCGTGAACCCTCACCGAAAGTTCGTATGGGACTTCAACAACTTGGATTTATTTTTCTTATAGGACTCATCATACTGATTACATTTAATGATATACTGCGAACTTTTGGAGGATAATTAATGCTCGCAAGAGAAGGTTTTTCAACAATAATTGTTGTTTTTATTTTTAGTGGGCTGGTAGGCTTTGCAGCCTCATTCGGGCCTGTTTGGCTGCAATTTATAATCTACCCGCTGCTGATTTTGCTTTGCGGGCTTATTATCTACTTTTTCCGTGATCCCGACAGGATTACGCCGAATGATGATAGCCTGATCATATCTCCGGCCGATGGTACCGTGGTTCTTATACAGGAAGCAGACGAACCCGAGTATTTGAATGAAAAGGTAACACAGGTAAGTATCTTTCTTTCCCCACTCAATGTTCATGTGAATAGAAATCCGGTATCGGGTGATCTGGAATACGTGAAATACTACCCGGGCCAATACCTGATGGCCTGGGAGGATCATGCATCAGAGCTTAACGAACGCGCCCACTTTGGAGTGAAACATCCATCCGGTTTAAAAATCATGTTTAAACAGATCACGGGCTTTCTTGCAAGACGTATAGTCTATAACATCAAAGAGGGGGATGAGCTTAAAGCGGGAGAGAGGTTTGGCATCATGAAATTCGGCTCAAGAATGGATCTTATGCTTCCCGGTAATGTTGAAATAAAGGTAAAAAAAGGGGACAAAACAGTTGCGGGTGAATCGATTATAGGGCAAATTAAAGGCCTATGAAATACCCCATTCAAAAAAAGAAATTTCGCACAAGGTTAAGGAAAAGGCCGAAATTAAAACCAATTCCAAGAATTGTTGTACCCAGCTTTTTTACGCTGATGAATCTCTTTTGTGGTTTTCTATCCATACTTGTAACCGCGGAGGGGAATTTGGTATTGGGAGCATGGTTAATTGTGATTGCCTGGCTTTTTGATGGACTAGACGGTTTTATGGCGCGTTTGGCGAATGCCACCAGCGAATTTGGAGTAGAGCTCGACTCTATCAGTGATGTTGTTTCCTTCGGAGCCGCACCGGGTTTTTTCATCTACACATTTGCCTTTCATGAACTGGCCATTGCAGGTATACTTTTAAGTGCCCTTCCTCTGCTGTGTGGTGCAATCAGACTGGCCAGATATAACGTAGAGTCAAAAATTGCAGAAACTTTCTACTTCAAGGGTTTGCCGATCCCCGTACAGGCGGTTATGATTTCAGCTTTTTACCTTACGTTTATGAACCGGATGCATATCTTCGAGGGATTAAACCAGGGGGTAATTTCAGTTTTGATCCCAATTACGATCCTTCTTTCATTCCTGATGGTAAGCACCATCCCGTTTGATAAAATCCCAAAATTTGACAGAAAGTCTATCAGAGAGCATAAAAACCTGCTGATCCTGATATTTATCTATTTTTTGATAATTGTCCTGTTTCAGGATATAGGCCTGATGTTTGTCTTCTCGTTCTATATATTAAAAGGATTGGCACTGGGTCTTTACAGTTTCTGGAAACAGGCCTTTACAGACGAGCCTGACCCCCTTGAATCTATATAGCTCATCGATCTCTCCATTTCTCTATATGGTTGACAATTTTCTCAGCATTTTCGCCGCTTAACGGAATAACTCTTCCATGAATTTCGTGAAGGTATAGCCAGTTTTCTGAATTTTTTCTCTTAAATTTTATGCAGCGATCACTCTTCATGAAATCGTTGTAAAGCGATTTGTTGGGCATTTGAGCCGTCTCAACTTCCTTAATCAAATCTAAATTCAAATCTTCGCTGTGTATGGTCCGGTCCCTGAGCTTGTAAGTTATCTTGAGAAGGTTTTCCTTTTCTGTAAGAGTGATCTGCATTTTTCCATCTTTCACTTTGAACAAGCTAAGCACACACAATGCAAAAAACCCGAATGCGGTCAACCGCAAATATCCTTCTATAAGCACATCAGATACAATCTGATAAGCGATAAAAAAGAGCAAGGTAAATACCGCACTAAGCAGAGCCACAATTGGCCAGTAACGTGAATACTTTTCGTGAACTATCAATTCATTGCTCATGATAAGATTCGTTTTTCAATTTGGGTGCCGTCTAAATCGTAGTAACATTCAAAGAGATTAGCTGTCAGGCAGGAGTGAACCGGGCAGATGGTAACAAGCTGTTCAGATGTGTTTGATTGATAAGACGAGAGCGTACCATGTTCTTGTGATAATGCAGAAAGGTATGAACCCTCGATCACATGAATATCAGTTTCAGAGAAATCTACTGCCTGCCCGTAACTTTGTTTGCCGTCAATCTGAATCGTATCCTTCGACAGATGAACAGCTCCGCCATGAACTATAGCCTTTGAATCCTGAATCTGCTGTGCAAACGGCAGCTGAACGAAGAGTGCCACTTCATTAATGCTGCAACTTCCAATCTGAACCTGGGTCCAGTCGTAGAAGACGAAATTACCCGGTGTTAGTTCATCAATACCTTCAAACTTATTCAAAACACTGGCTGTGGGCGTATCACCAATTGATATTCTGGCATCACTGTATTCACCTTTCAGTTCAAGAAGCGCATCAATGGAGGGTTGGATGATGGATAATATTTCATCTGATCCACGAGCAGTGTAGGTTCTGCCATCATGAACATAAAAACCGTGAAAATGTGCTTTCCCTGATTCTCTCATCTTATTGATCAACGAACTTATTTTCGACCTGTCATTGACCGGTATACCGCTTCGGCCACTGCCGGTATCAATCTCAATGTAAACTTTAAAGTTATTGATCAGGTCGCGGTTTAGAAGATCTATATCATCTTCACTGTTGATAAAAAGGCGCAATTGAGTGCTTTTTTCAAGCAGCTGAAGCTGAGTTAACATGCCGGGATAGAATGGAAATGCGATGGTAATATCGTCCCATCCACCCCGAGAGAAATAGAGAGCCATTTCTGTCGAAGATACGGTAATCCCCGATACCCCTTCCTCGCGAAACCAGTTTCCAATGGCCAGGGATTGATGTGTTTTAAAGTGAGGTCTGAATTCACAACCGGAACTTTTAATTTTCCGGGTCATATTTTTAATGTTTCGTTTGCAACGGTCAACATCAAGTAGTAGCGTAGGTCTTCTTAAGATAGCCAAGAGTAGGTTGTTGATTAGTAGGAGTTAGGATTAAAAATAAGATTTTGAACTGTAAAGTGTGGTAATTTCTTCAAGCTGAGCAGGTATAACGCAATTTGGTTATCTATCACATAAAATTGAGAAAAACATTCAGATGGATCATCATTTTTAATTATGTCACAATTGGATATTCAGAATTGTTTTTATTAAAAATAATGAATGCAAGCCATCAGAAAACGCCTTATTTTCTATCTTTGAAAAAGCAACATAATTTCCTTGCAGAAAACCAGTTCCAAAATTGTCATCGGCAGAATAGAAAAGATTAACCTACCGAATCTTTCACTCTTTAACCTCGACGCAAAAATCGATACGGGGGCTTATACCTCCAGCTTACACTGCCACAAAATCACAACAAAACTGGTTGATGATAAATTGTGGGTCTATTTCTGTGTTCTGGATCCGGATCATCCCGAATATGAAGAGAGATCTTTCAGCTGTCCGGTTCATAAAATAAAGAATGTTAAGAGCTCAAATGGAGTTATTGAAGAGCGAGTGATCATCAAGCAAAAGGTAAGCTTTTTCGGCAAAAAAGGTGAAATTCAGCTCTCGCTTACCAACCGGGCTGAAATGAAGTATCCGGTATTGATTGGCCGAAGATTTTTGGCTGACAAATATATCGTAGACGTATCTCAAAAATATATATACAAAAAGGATTAATACATGTCAGACAATAGTATAAAAATTGCCATTCTTTCCAGAAACAAATCACTTTACTCAACCAAAAGATTGGTTGAAGCTATTGAGAACAAAGGGCATGAGTGTGTTATTCTGGATCATTTAAAGTGCGATATTGTTATAGAGCAGGATAAACCGGCTATCTTTTATCACGGGCAAAAACTCACAGATATAGATGCGGTAATTCCGAGGATAGGTGCTTCGGTTACATTTTACGGGGCGGCTGTCGTTCGGCAGTTCGAAATGATGGGGATACCCACGGCGGTAGAGTCGCAGGCTCTGGTGCGTTCAAGGGATAAACTAAGAAGTCTCCAGATACTGGCGCGTTCGAATGTAGGTATGCCTAAAACCGTATTTACGAACTACAGTAAAGAGGTTAAGCAGATTATTGACAGTGTTGGCGGTGCGCCTTTGATTATAAAATTACTTGAGGGAACACAGGGTTATGGTGTAGTACTTGCACCTACAAGAAAAGCAGCCGAGTCTATCATTGAAGCGTTTCACAGTATGAAAGCGCGGGTAATTGTTCAGGAGTTTATTGAAGAGGCAAAAGGAGCTGATATTCGGGCCTTTATTGTAGGTAACAAAGTAGTAGGAGCCATGAAGCGCCAGGGTAAAGAGGGCGAGTTCCGTTCCAACCTTCATCAGGGCGGTACAGGAACCCTTATAAAACTCAGTAAAGAGGAGAGAGAAGTGGCTTTAACCGCCGCCAGGGCGATGAGACTCTCCATAGCCGGCGTGGATATGCTTCAATCCGAAAGAGGGCCGCTTGTACTTGAGGTGAACTCTTCGCCCGGCCTTGAGGGTATTGAAAAATCAACCAACAGAGATATAGCCACGCAGGTTATCAATTTTGTTGAAAAGATGGTTTTTGAAGAGAAGAACAGAAAAAAGAGAAAAAAACCACAGTCAGGTTCTTAAAAAATGGAAATAAACGGCTTTAAAATTGAAAGGGGAGAAGACCGGCTTGTACTAATAAGTATTGCCCGTCTTCCAACCTATACGAATATCGACCTTCCAATCCGTGTGATACGTGCAAAGGAGAAAGGACCTGTTCTTCTGCTGAGTGGCGGTTTGCACGGAGATGAGATAAATGGAGTTGAGATTGTAAGGCGCATGCTCGCTAAACAATTGATTACACCCGATAAGGGAACCGTAATTGCCATTCCGGTCATGAATGTATATGGATTTATTCAGAATGTTCGTGGTGTACCGGATGGAAAAGATATTAACCGTAGTTTTCCGGGCAACAAAGGCGGTTCGCTGGCAAATCTCGTTGCATACACAATAATGAATGAGATTTTACCCCTAATCGACTACGGTATCGATTTTCATACAGGAGGTGCCAGCCGGTCTAACTATCCTCAGATACGGTGCGTTTTTGATATTGATAAAAATATGGAGCTGGCCCGCGCGTTTGCTCCACCTGTAGTTCTTCACTCTGCGTTGATTGATAAAACCTTTCGTAAGGCTGCATACAGGAAAGATAAACATATCCTTGTTTATGAAACCGGAGAATCACTTCGTCTTGATGAGTTTGGCATTCAGGAGGGAATTAATGGCACCCTTCGTCTGATGAAACATATCGGAATGAAGACAGAGGCTCCTGAATCCGGAAGAACTGATTTTTATGAAAAATCATCATGGATAAGGGCTCGATATGCGGGATTATTTCATCCAAAAGTTGAACTTGGAGCTGACATCAAAGTGAGACAAACACTTGGCAGTATTACAGACCCATTTGGAAATGAAAACTTTCGAATTGTAAGCAAACTTGAAGGAAAGGTGATAGGATTAAATTATAATCCGGTTATTAATAAAGGAGACGCAATTTTTCACATTGCAAATAGAATAAATGAAGGTTCAGAGTAATGAAAACAGATTTAATATTTCATGTGGTATCGCGAAGAAAATGGCCCAGTTTAAACAAAAATGGTGTTTATACACCTGATAGTACTGAAGATGCAGATCGGGTTGAATGCATACATGCAGATAGGATCAATAGTTATTTAAATAATGAATTTAAGGGGCGTAAAAACCTGATCTTATTGGTTATAGACATCTCAAGACTGGCCAATCGCTATAAGGTGGATAAAGAAACAGGAAGAGTGTGGGTTGAAAAAGGGATAAACCTGGACGCCATTCTGGATAAGATCCGTATAGACTGTGAAGAGGATGGCAGTTTTGATGTGGAGTTTAAGGCAGATTAAAAACTGCCCGTCTGCTGCTGATTTAATTTGTTAATAGAATTTACCAGCTTTTCAAAAGAGGTTGGTTTAACCAGGTAATCGTGATAACCGATTGCATCTGCACGATTTTTATAAAAAGAGTCGGAATTCCCGGTAATATAGATAATGGGATAGTTTCTCTGTTTTTTAACTGTTTCGGCTACAGTGATTCCATCGATTTCATCTTTTAGAATAATATCCATCAAGATGAGGTCGGGGGTGGTTTTATTAATTTCCGCTATTGCATCGTAACCATTGGTGGCGGTACCTGCAACTGAATGACCCATCTTGGTTATCATACGATTTAACATGAGCAGCAGTAGTTGATCGTCTTCGACAATAAATATATTCATAGGGATAACTAAATTATTTTTTCAGATGTATGGTAATGAATTGATACTAAAAAAGAAGTTAAAAGCTTCTAAACAGAATTAGAGTGGATTCACCGGGTTGTTGTAATTCGTATAATATATATTATGTAAAGTTGGTGTGGTATTGGAACATCAGCCAACAGTTCAATCTTTTCATATGCTTCCCTGCCGTTACCATTACTCTTCATATTTAAGTGAACATTATTTACCGGCCTATCTCCTGTATGATAGCCTTAAAGTCCGGAAGCTTTCCGGAATCATCCAGTATTTCAGAATAAGTGAGCATTTCCTGATCGTTTATGATAAAGGCCGATCTTTTCGATACTCCCTTCATTCCAAAAAAGTCTTCATACAGACAACCAAAATACTCAGAGATCTCTTTGTTGAAATCACTAAGCAATGTAAAGTTTAAATTGTTACTCTTTTTAAACTCTTTGAGAGTAAAAAAACTGTCAACACTAATTGCGACTACAGTTGTATTCAGTGAGTTATATGTTTTCATATTATCCCGAGTCTGGCATAGCTCGTCAGTACATACACTTGAAAACGCCAAAGGAAAGAATAATACAACCAGCTTTTTTCCGGGTTCTATGAAATCCGTTAAAGTGACCTCGTTGCCATCACTGTTTTTAAGAGTGAAATTATCAACTTTAGCACCTTTTTTAATTTTATTTATCATTTTTATAATAGATATAGGGGAAGTTTACAGCTAATAAGAGCATACTTACTGCCAATTGTGGCTGCCACATCCACATTTCCTGGTTATATTGTTCTGGTAGAAACCAATAAATGAGATAGGACGTTGCAAGCAAAAAAATAGTTATACCGGTTTGCCATCCCCTCTTAAATAGTTCGAAGTGTGCAATAATAATCAGAAGCAATGATATTATACATCCTGCCTGAATCAATTTAAGTATCAGTGAGGTAAGTACATCAGTTCCCTGGATAAATGGAAAGAAAAGTAAAATCAGGATGGGAGTAAATACAAACAGATAAGGATATCGAGCATATTCCGGCTTGTGAAGCCTAACAGTGATCAAGATAATAATCAGCAAAAGTGAATAGATTCCAATAGAAATATAATCGGTAACCACTTGATAGTAGGTAACTTCCAAAATATGAAGAAGTTCATGCGAAAAAACTGAAACGCATGAAATGGTACCTAATAGTTTAATATCCTTTCTGTTTTCAGGTACTCTGCTCAATATAAAATAAACAGATAACAGGGATGAGATGATAAGAAGTATTTGGCTCCACACGTATAGTATCTATTCAGGTTTTCGTTTTCTGGAACGCGCATCTACTTCTCTTCTGGTCATCCTGTCATTTTGGTATACCATCACAAGATCTGCGATTGCCTTTAAAATAGCTCTTTCTGCTTTTACCATTTCAACTGAAAATTCGTAGAGGGTAATAATATCTCCTTCAGAGTTTTTAACACCTCTTTCCCAATCAATTAATGGGATTTTGGTAAAAACATTTAAGAGTGCGGCTCTGTGCTTAATAATTTTATTCAGTGCTTTTTCAACATCTGCATCCTCTTCAGGAGGTTCCTGAAAACTATTTTCAAAATGTTCGAAGTCAGAAATGTTAACAACTCGATTATCAGAGAAAACCTTTTCTACTATAGGTCTGAAGAAGTTTACCTGTGCATGATCCAGTAGTTTAAGAAGTGCGTAGATAGATAATCCATCTGGTGGTTGTTCCGTGTATGGAACCTGCTCAATAACATATTTAAGGGCTTCTGCTTCATCCTGTAAGTATGCAATATCATCAATAAGACGAGCGAACTGTTCCTGAGTTACCTCTTGATCCGTCATCATATCGATTTACAATTAAACAGACCAGTTGGATGATGCTTTTGTTGCATCATTCTTTTTTTGTTGTTCAAGCATATCCACAAGAGATAAACCTACATTCCAGTCGGTGTCTCTGTCTCTTACAGAGTGAATATTATTCTCTTCCTGAAAATCCCAAAATTGCCCAAATTGATTGTTTTTATACTCTTTTAGAAAATCGAGTCTCTCTTTCAAATCCTCTTTGGGCACCAAAAGACGGTCTTTATCATAAATAGCATCTTCCCGTGATTCAAAAACGATATCATAATCTTTGCTCATCACGATGGCTTCTTCCGGGCAAACCTCTTCACAATAGCCGCAGTATATACAGCGAAGCATATTGATTTCAAAGAAATTGGGGTATCGCTCCTTGGGATCATCAGAGTCTTCGTTGGCCTGCATACTGATTGCAAGAGGCGGACAAGCCCTTGCACACAGACCGCAAGCCACGCATCTCTCCTTTCCATTATCTTCAACCAATACCGGTCTCCCGCGAAAAATTGCCGGGGGAGTCCACTTCTCTTCAGGATAGTTCATGGTAAATCTTGGCCTGAATATCTGTTTAAGTGTATGCCAGAGCCCTTTTACGATTCCAGGAAGGTAAATTTTTTCCATGAAAGAGAGTTTTCGTTCTCTCTGGAATGCTTCGTTTAGAGCATTTGCAACCGGTTTATCAAGATTTTTTTGCATGCTTGTGAGCAGTTGTTATTCTTAGACTGATTTTACGTGAGGAAAATAACCCTTTGTTCATTCGGTTTCAAAAGATATTACACTTTTATAGCTCTTATTTTTGGCGAAATACCATTGTAATAGGCACACCTTCGAAACTGAATTCTTCGCGGAGCTTATTTTCTATAAAACGTCTGTAATTGGGTGGCAGTTCCTGAGGGTTATTCATAAAAAATTTGAACACAGGCGGATTACTTTTCACCTGTACAGCGTACTGAATTTTTAGCTGCCTGCCTCTTTTGACCGGTAAAGCCCGCGCTTTTAACATTTTCTCGATAAATTTATTTAGCTCAGGTGTAGAGATTTTTTTCCTTCGCTGGTCAATAACACTTTGAGCCGTTTGTATCACTTTTTCAATACGCTGGCCGGTAAGTGCCGATATCGAAATGATGGGTATATAGTCGAGAGTGAGTACTTTGTTGTGAATATACTCCTGAAACTCTTTTAGCAGATTCGTGTCTTTTTCAGGTACCAAATCCCATTTATTAAGGGCAATTACAATACCTTTATTAAATTTTTCAGCTTCCCTGAGTATGCGTTTATCCTGTTCATCAAATCCCTGCATGGCATCCAGAATCAAGACTACCACATCTGCTTCTTTTATGGAGCGATCGGTACGCACGGTACTGTAAAACTCAATATTCTCTTTCACCTTGGCCTTTTTGCGTAATCCGGCCGTGTCGACAAGGATATATGTCTGCCCGTTATAGTCGAGCTGGCTATTTATAGCATCGCGGGTCGTGCCCGGTATATCGGTTACAATACAGCGCTCATTCTTTAAAAGGGCATTCATAAGGCTGCTTTTACCCACGTTTGGTCTGCCTACAAAAGCTATTTTCGGAAACTGATCTCCCTCCTCTTCAGTAGCCTCATCAGGCAGCAGCTCGACAACTTTGTCGAGCAGATCGCCCGTTCCGGTTCCGCTAATGGCTGATACCGGATAAAGTTCGTCAAACCCGAGCTCATAAAACTCGACTGCATTCATGGCCTTATTTTCGTTATCGGCTTTGTTAACAACCAAAAGAACAGGTTTACTCTGCTTGCGAAGCACTTCTGCTACCGACTTGTCTAAAGTGTTTATACCACTTTCGGTGTCTACTACAAATAGAATAACGTCAGACTCTTCAATGGCCAGGTGAACCTGTTCGCGTACTCCGGCTGTAATCACATTAAGATCATCGGGGAGATAGCCACCTGTATCAATTACAGTGAAATTTTTACCATTCCAATAACTTTCACCGTAATGGCGATCACGGGTTACACCATACTCATCATGAACAATGGCTTTTCGCCTGCCAATGAGTCGGTTAAATAGTGTGGATTTGCCTACATTAGGACGGCCAACGATTGATACTGTTGGAATCATGATCTTTTTTTATAATTTGTATAAAGCTGGTAGCAGATACTCGATGAAAAACTCATTACAGAAAATCTTTATTAACCTTCAGCCTTGCTATTTTCTTCAATCAGTAAAGTTAACGATTTTTAAGGTAAGCTAATGCTTGAAACGCTTTATAATTATTTTGGTTTTACAGGCTCATTAATTGTCGCCTTTTTTTCATTCCTATTCTTTGTATTCTGGATTGCCGGTGTTGCAGGTATATGCTCAAAAAACCGCCCGCCTGTTCGTCAAACCATATTCATATCATTGGCTGTTTTCGTACCCATCTATCCGGTTTTATGGTTAATTGCCGATATGATCAAACAGAAAAGAGAGCTCAGGAAGCTTTAGGATTTTGTTAAATAGGCTTTTACAGCTGTTTCTAAGTGCTTTTTAGAGTTAACCCTGATCCACGCACATCGCGTGCTACACCATAAATGGGCTGATTCACGGGGTTATATTGATTATCCACCTTCGATGGAATCCCGATGTTGTTCATTTCCGCTTATTTGCTGCTGATTTTCTTCCACCAGCAGCCAGGGTTCGAGCAGGTCCTTTTCGATATCTTCGATAAATCTTGAGGGATTGGAAAAAAAGTCGCCATAACGGCTCTGGAACAGCGCAGGGTACGTGATAAAAAGTTGCTCTTTTGCGCGGGTAACGGCTACATAGAGAAGTCTTACCTCTTCGTCTATCTGTTCGGGATCGTCGATGGCATAGCCCGACGGTATGATGCCATCGAGGCACTGGATCAGAAATACGGTTCTCCACTCCAGACCCTTGGCAGAATGTATTGTGCTCAATATCAGAGGTGATTCATCTTTTTGAGTCGCTTCTGTTTCCAGCGCTGTAGCCTCAATGGGATCGAGAGCAATCTCTTCAATCATGGTCTCAAGAGAGCGATAGGTTCCGGAAATATCAACAAATGTTTCCAGATCTTTCATCCTCTTGGGGTAATCATCAAACCGTTTTTTACAAAATACCGCATAATAGTCGACAACGGCCTGCAGCTGCTCAGTTATCGAACCGGACAATTTCTTGAGTTTTGTAAAGAGATCACCCAAGGCTTTCAGTTGAGCCATATACCTTTCACTGATATTGGGGGCGTTACCGGGCCGAAACGGATCTCCTCCCGAATGTGCCCAGGAGAACAGCTCTTCAGCGGTTTTGGGGCCTATACCTTCTATCAGCATCAATGCACGATTCCATGAAATGGTATCTTTTGGATTTACCAAAATTCGGAGGTGAGCCAGCACGTCTTTTACATGAGCCGCCTCGGTAAACTTTTGTCCCCCATATTTGATAAAGGGAATATTCTTCTTATTGAGCATAAGCTCCAGATCGAAAGAATCGCGACCGTTTCTAAACAGAACCGCTGTTTCATTCAGTTCATATCCCTGTTCCCTCATATTCAGGATCATCTGGGATACAAAGCGGCTCTGGTCATTCATGTTGGCGGCCTTGACAAGGCCGGGCAAATCACCTTGTTCATTGTGCGTATAAAGTTTCTTTTCAAACTTCTCCTCCGCTTGTTCAAGCACCCGGTTTGCCACATCCAGAATTCGCTGTGTGCTGCGATAGTTCTCTTCCAGTTTAATCAGCTGGGTCCCTTCAAATAGGTCGGGAAATCGCAACATATTCTTATGGTCGGCCCCCCGGAATGAGTAAATACTTTGTGCGTCATCACCCACAGCCATAACGTTTTTATGTACACTACTCAAAAGCTGGGTCAGTTCTGCCTGTAAAGCATTGGTATCCTGGTACTCATCCACCATCACATGCTGAAGGTTTGAAGCAATCTCTTTACGCAACTCTTCATGATCTTTGAGTAAATCGCGGGCTTTAACCAGCAGATCATCAAAGTCCATTACAAAATTTAATTCTTTGTAGCTCTTATATTTATCATACAGTTTATCAATAATTTCTACATGCTGGATAAACTGCGGATACTCATCTTCCACAGTTTCATGGATGCTTTTTTGTTTGTTTATTGAACTGCTGATAATTGAGTAAAGGGTTGATTTTTTTGGAAAGCGTGATTTATTCTTGGCAATGTCCATCCTGCTGCGAACCAGGTTAATCGTGTCCATTGCATCTGAAGCGTCAATAATGGTGAAGTTTTCAGGAAACCCAAACATGGAAGCGTAACGGTGAAGCAGCTTGCTGCAGTAGTGATGAAACGTGCCCCCCTCTACCCTTCTGCATCGTTCATCCAAAATCTGGCTGGCCCTTTGCAGCATCTCATGTGCCGATCTTCTCGTAAAGGTAAGCAGCAGTATGCGGGATGGGTCGACACCGCTTTCTACCAAACGGGCTACCCTGTACACAAGCGTACGGGTTTTGCCGGTACCTGCTCCGGCAATCAGCAATGCGGGGCCATTGTTATGCATTACAGCACTCAACTGCGCTTCGTTAAGAAGGTCTTTATACGGAATGGTATAATCAGCGGGTGTACTGTCATCTTTCGACAGAATGAACTTTTTCATGCTTTAAACTACCAATTTCTGATGTATGTAAAAAGTATGTTTATGTGCTTCAGATCAGTCTGTCTATATAAGCTGACGTATACAGATGTTCCGGGCTGTCTCCTTTATATTATGCTTTAAAAGGTTGATTATGTTTTATTTTAAATGAAAGAATTTTTATTCTGACAGAAACACAAATGGTTACAACCTGCTAAATGAATTCAAAACTCCACCTCCTTTTTCCGTTGTTCATCCCTTTTTTATTTCTGATCTCTTGCATGGAACCTGGAGCAGAGCTGCCCAACAGGCATGTAGAACTGGTTCAAAACTATGAATTCAGCGACTGGGACGGCAATACGGTATCTGTTGCCGATTTTAAAGGATCCATTGTGGTCATAGATTTCTGGGAGACGTGGTGTGGCCCCTGCCTGAGTGCATTTCCCGGGTTCCAGCAGGCGTTGGATGAATACCCAGACGACCTGGTGATTATTGCAGCAACTGCAGGCTGGCAAAATGACCGCGAAGACGCTGTAAACTTCAAAGATGAAAACGATTACGGCTTCATTTATGTGGATGGCAGTGAACTTGCTTCGGTATTGGGTTTCCGGGCAATACCCTATAAAATTATCATCAACCGGGAGGGTAACATTGAAGGTGTCCAGCGGGGGTCAGGCGGTGCAGACCGGGAGTATGAAAAACTCGCTGAAAGAATTAACAACTAAGCTGACTGAATAGAATGGCCGATGAGAAGAACCCCTATTTTGATCCCAAAAAGAGACATACCTTTCTCAAATGCCTGAGCATCGTAATCGGATTTATATTCTTGCTCGAATTTTTTGCGGTACTGACAGGCCATAGTACAGCTCCGTTTCGTATTATTGGTTTTGAAACAGGAAAATTTCCCTATATGATTTTCTATTTGGTCTCAGGCCTCTTTGTGACCTGGAGAGGCTTCAGCAGAAAATCAGACTAACTGTTCAATAATACTTTTTCCAGAATATCACACTTTTATCACTTTGAAGTTTTAGATGCAGGACTGTCCGGCCTTGAATCCCCCGTACGCCTGGGAATTCACAGCCTTGACTGTTTGGTTCTTTTGGGTATCCGAAGGAGTCCTACGGACAAGCCAAAAGAACATAAGCAGTTAGATTAAACCATATTCTGCCATTGGTTTACTGCACCCCGTTCTCTTCAGGTTCATTCATAGGTACAAACTGTTTCTCCATCCCCTCCTGAAGCCGTCCTGCCAGCTCTTTCCGGTCCTTGTCAATTACAGACTCCTCCCCAAATCGTACGGTGCAGAAAATTTGGCGGTTTTTTGCCAGTCGGTACATATGGATATGGAGTGGTGTATCTGAGTGCCAGCAAACAGATTCTCCGGCGGGCACATCATTTTTATCGGTCTCATAGTATACCGTGGCATAGTGGATGGGTACGCCACTTTTTGCCGGAGATTCAAGCAGGGGCGATCGAAGAGGCAAAATCCTTGAACCATCTGAGGTTTTGCCTTCCGGGAAAAGTACAATTCCCTGATTGGGGCCCAAACGCTGAGTCTGCAGCTCGTTTACCCTGGTAACGTCTTTTTTCCGGGTCCTGTCTATAAAAATCACATTCAAGGTAATTGCCATAATTCCCAAAAAAGGCCAAGATTTAACCTCTTTTTTGGCTACAAAGGTTGCATCCAGAAGATTATAAAAGACCACTATATCCATATAGCTAACGTGGTTGCTGACCAAATAAAATGGTGCTTTTGGAGGAGAGCCTTCAACACGGATCTTCATATTGAAGATAAAGGCTACTCCTGCTGACCAAAATTTAAGAAGATGATTTTTCCAGGGCTCAATTGGAAACCGGAAGAGTTTTAAAAAAAGAAAAACAGTGATATACACCAGGTAGCATGCAAGTGTGTGTACGACTACCGCCACCATTTTCAGTAGTGCTTTTAATGATTTCATGACGATAAGATAGTGACTTTACGGTATGGGTGAAATTGTATACAGTTATAAAAAAAAATAGGCTCAACCTGAATTGGATTAATAATATGTTGATTGGGGGCATGAAAGTCCCCTCCTTTCCCACATAGTGATCCATATGGGAAGGGGTGGTTGTGCCATGGGCATCCCATTGGGGAAAAAACTATGAGACAGTTTTTTAATCTATAGCCATGAATTAATACAGTGAACCACGCCCGGCCCCTCTTTACGGAGGAGGGGAGTTTCTTATTTAGAAAATTCTGAATCGAACATAGGTTCTCATCACTTTTCAACTCTGAGGTACATTCCAACAGACGCAGGAGCTGTAGGCCTGAACCCGAATTCTTCGTAGAGTTTTCTTGCAGAACCATCGGCTATAAGGCTTACATAGGCCGTGTCTGGCAGGTTATGGTTGATGTAAAAAACGATTTCGTTCATGATTTTCTTACCCAGGCCTATCCCCTGAAATTGAGGCAAAACCGCAATGTCCACCACCTGAAAATGGCACCCGCCATCACCGATGAGTCGGCCCATACCCACTACATCATTTTTGTGAGCGATTTGAACGGCAAATATCGTTCCTTTTAATCCTGCACGGGCTGCTTTTTCCGATTTTGGGCTGAGGCCGGCTAATGACCGAAGCCGCCGGTATGTTTTTACGGATGGAACTTCGTATAGAATTGAAATATTTGAGAGACTCATATAAAAACTACTTTGTTAATACAACAGATGACTTAGATTCTCTGATGCAATAGTACTGTGTATCTCATTCACTTTCAAAAGAGCTGGAGAACCGTACCAAGGGTGAAGTTCCATCTGGAGTCGACCAGCCTTTATTGCAGGATCGGAAGCCGTGAGTTCACGGGCTTCTTCAATCGTTTCGACATCAAAAACAAAAATTCCTCTCACCTCACCGCCATCAAGAAACGGGCCGGCCAGTACCAGTTTACCATCTTCAGCCATTTTATTTACATGATTCATATGGCCCCGCTGTAAATCCATCGCTGTATCCTGATCCTGATCCTGATCACGATTAGGTCCTGCTTTAAGGAGTGCCATTTTTAGATATAAAATTAACATGAGTTCGAGATAAAAACCAGTTAAGAAGCATTCCCCCTCTTTTCTCAAACTCTTAAGGCATAACCATTAAATTAGCTACGGCAAGTATCAGCCAGCCTACAGTAATAGTTGACATCATTTGTTCAGAATTTAAAGGTTTGCCTATGAGCCAGTAAAAAAACAGGGGAATGGTTGCAGCAACTATTGAAAAAATGAGATGCCCTGCCACACTCATAAACAGACCGACCAGAGTTAATTGTTGTGAAGTTATTATGGAAACAATGATTGTAGCAACAATCAGTAGAATCCACCATAATGTATGATTGCTGAATAATTTCATGACATTTATGTGAATAATAGTTCATTATGAAAAGCTTAGCAATTACCTGCCATGCTTTTATATTGTACGCAATGTGAGGTTCACGCAAGCCGGTAAACTCCTGGCGGAACGGCTCGGCCTCCCCTTCTACGATGCGGACGATTTCCACCCGGCTGAAAATGTGGAGAAGATGAAGTCGGGCGAGCCGCTGACGGACGCTGACCGCCACCCC
>Ga0207421_10000304_pt1 | contig 61969 bp, 64 predicted proteins | sample SodLakKL_010_SED_4_FD_187542 | JGI IMG/M metagenome (GOLD analysis project Ga0207421, IMG submission 187542) | Alkaline sediment microbial communities from Lake Tanatar, Kulunda Steppe, Russia - 8KL_010_SED (SPAdes) (version 2) | ecosystem: Environmental > Aquatic > Non-marine Saline and...
AAAAATGATAGCTATAGCCAAAATGCCGATAAGTAAGGGAAATAAAATTTGTTTTTTCATGGCTTTATATTTTAAGGTTTATATTTTAAAGAACTAAAACTTAATATATTGTATCAAATTTTAGGGCTCTTGTCAAGATTAAAATTGACCTGTGCTACCAAATCCACTTTCTTGACGACTAGTTTTGTCATCAATATTAGTCTCCTTTATTTCTAAGTTTTCAATTTTTTGAATTAAAAGTTGGGCAACTTTTTGACCAGCTTCAATATTTACAATATCTTCACTTAAATTTTTAAAAACTATTTTTATCTCTCCTCGGTAGTTGGAGTCAATTACGCCACCCATAGTTGTATAGCCTAAATTAGCTAAACCGCTTTTATCCCATATTAAACCGACACATCCACTGGGGATGACTAATTTAAGGCCGGTCTTAATTAATGCTTGACTATAGGCGGGAATAGAGTAGTTTTCAGTAGCATAAATATCAAAGCCGGCATCAGACGGGTGAGCTTTTTTAGGTAACTTAGCTTGAGGGCTTAGGCGTTCAATTTTTAAAGTATCTTTTTTCTCTTCTTTTATTGTAGCACAATTTTCTTGTGTTGTAACATTTATATTATTTAATTTAGAGTTTTTTATTAAAATATCACCAACTGATTGCCAGGATTTTTTCTTATTTTCTTTTTTTATTTTTTCGCTTTCATTACTTTCTAAAAGTTTCTTAACTTGTCTGTAGACTAAATTATTAATATCTGGGCGGGGAAGTATTTGTTCATCTTTAGTGCAAGGAATTAATTTAAAGCCAGGAAAGCTTTGACTAATTTCAATAAATATTTTGGCAGCTTTTCTTAAATGCTCTAAATTATCTTCGTGAATGTCTTTAGTTTTTCCTTTCCAGTCTTCACGTTTTCTTTCAACTGAGAGTTTTTGCGATATTTCTGGATCAACATAAAGAATTAATGATAGGTCAGGTTTTGGTAAATTAAATATTTGAAATTCTAGATCATATAGCCAATTGAAAAAATCTTTTCTCTCTAGAGGATTATCAATTTTTCCTCCTTGATGACCAAGGGAAGAGGAAACATAACGATTGGAAAGGACAATATGACCTTCCTTTAACCATTTTTTTATATTAAAACTAGCATCAAAACGATCAACGGCATAAAAAATAGCTGATTGATATGGTGTCACCTCATCAGCACTACCATATTTGCCTGATAGGTATTCCTCAACTAGCCCAGCTGATTTGGTGTTGTATTGAGGAAAGTCAGCTTCTTTAACACTGTAGCCATGATTTTGTAATTTTTCTTTTAAAAGTTTAAGCTGGGTGGTTTTACCAGACCCATCAGTGCCATCAATTACGATTAGTTTTCCTGGGTATTTTTCCATATTTTTTAAATAAAAGGAGCGCATAATTGGCTCCTCCTGTATTTTATTTATCCTTCTTATTTATTTTGTATCTTTTTGATTATTTTGTCAATTTGTTTATATAAATCATCTAAACTGCCATTATTGTCAATTATTAAATCAGCTTTTTCCATGACTTCAGGTATATGTTTGTCTGCTTCTTTTTTGTGATCATTTAAGAAATCTTGGTAAGTTTTTTCATTATCACCAGGATTTTCAGCTCTTTTTTTTAGTCTTTCAAAACGTAGTTTTGAATCAGCTTCAATGGCGATTAAATAGAAATTGTCTAGTTCTTTTAAATATTTTATATCTGCTTGACGGCGTACACCGTCAACTACAACAATATCAGCCTCAATATCTTTTACCTCTCTTTTTATACTCAGAGCCAAAATATCTTCGCCATAGACTTGTCTTAATGCGGTGGAGAGTTTTTGGATATTTTCTCGACTTTTTTCTAAATACAATCTATCTAAAATATCACGCATAATTGAAGAAAATCGACAGCTTTTTGCGTGATAGTTTTTTTCTAAATATTTTTTGACTGTTTCTTTGCCTCCAGCCATTTCACTTGTTAGGCCAAATATTATTTTTTCCATATTAATTATAGATTAATTTATAGCGAGCATAAAAAGCATCTTCGTTTATTTTTTCCAGCTCAAGTAGTTTTAAATCAACTTCACAGGCTTTGGAAAATATTGAAAGACCTTGGCCAAATAATTTTGGCTCAAAACTAACAACTATCTCAGAGATTAATTTTTTTTCTAAAAAGAGGGAATTGAGTTGAGCGCCTCCACCAAGTAGGGCAGAATTATATCCCATACTCTCTAATTCCTTTAAAACCAGTTCTGGATCACCACTGACATATTTTAAATTATCAACTTGACTGACTTCTTTACTATAGGAAAAAACAACATTTAGTCTGTTTGGTAGTGGACCAGGGAAGGTTTTGAAAGTATTTTTACCCATTAAAATTACTCCGTGTTTTTTTGACTCAGAAACAAAGAGTTTTTTGTCTTCCTTGCTAGTCCAGTTGGCAAAATGGTCTTTGTCTTTGGCAATTTTTCCATCAACTGTTTGTGCCATCATTAATACTATTTTTATCATATAAATTATTAATTAAATAGAAATTGGCGCTTTAATTGCTGGCTGAGGATCGTAGTTTTCTAAATTGAAATCTTCAAATTTGAAAGAAAAGATATCTTTTACTTCATTATTTAATTTCATTTGTGGTAGTTGACTAGGCTTTCGACTCAATTGTTCTTTGACTTGCTCCATGTGGTTGTTGTAGATATGTAAATCTCCAAAGGTATGAACAAAGTCACCTAATTTCTTGTTAGTGACTTGAGCTATCATCATAGTCAAAAGAGCATAGGAGGCGATGTTAAAGGGCACGCCTAGGAATATATCAGCACTACGTTGATATAGCTGACATGATAATTTGTCGTCTGGGTCAACATAAAATTGAAATAGAGTGTGACACGGTGGTGGAGCAGTTTTTTGTCCGCTAATTAGGTTTCTCAAGTCAGCGACATTCCAACCACTGACAATTATCCGCCTGGAGTTTGGGTTGTTTTTTATCATCTCCACCGCTTCTTTAATTTGATTTATTTTCTCACCATCATTTCCTTCCCAAGCAGTCCATTGTTTGCCATAAATTGGTCCTAGTTCACCATTTTCATCTGCCCACTCGTCCCATATTTTTACCTTATTTTCATTTAAATATTTAATATTTGTATCACCACTGAGAAACCATAGTAGTTCATGGATGATTGATCTCAGATGAACCTTTTTAGTGGTTAAAAGCGGGAAACCTTCATTTAAATCCATTCTAATTTGTCGGCCAAAAACTGAGATAGTGCCAGTGCCGGTTCGGTCGCCTTTGCTTTTACCGTTTTCTAAAACGTCTTGTAGCAAATTTAGATATTGTTTCATATATTTAGAGTTAATTGTAAACTACTTTTATTGTAGTATAGATTGAGAAAATAATAAATATTGACATTAAGCTTTAATTATTTTAATTGCTTTTTATGGTGATAATGGTTAAAATATAATCATGTTACTTTAATAAAATAATTCAAAAAAGTACTATCTTTAGTATTTATTGGAAATAATATGAAAAGAAAATTTTCTTTAATCATTTTTTTGACTTGCTTGCTTTTTTTGCTTTTTCCTAAAGAAAGTCTAGCTTTAGCTAACAGACTTTCTGGTCGAATACTGCTATCAGTTGAAGAAAATGGAGAAGCTTGGTATGTCTATCCAGAAGATAAAAGACGCTATTTCCTTGGTCGTCCCGCTGACGCCTTCTCAGTTATGAGAGAGTTAGGACTGGGAATTAGTCAGCATGATTGGCAACAAATTGCTCAAGCTGGTATGGAAGTTGATGGTAACTTAGAGCTAGCTAGAAGACTGTCTGGAAAAATTGTACTGCAAATAGAAAGAAATGGTGAAGCCTGGTATATTAATCCGGTTGATTTAAAGAAATATTATCTTGGTCGCCCTGATGATGCTTTCAGGATTATGAGAGAACTTGGATTGGGAATTAGTCAAGAGAATTTAGCTATGATTTATAAGCCAGGGCTTTTTGAGTCAATTAATGACTATAGTTTCTATGAACATCGAAAAATTAATGTCAATGAGAAAAATTATAGTTTAGATATTGTTGAAATTGATCTAAAAAATCCCAACTTAGAGATATTGACTCTAAAAGCAGATCAATATCAAGCTAAGTCATTGGCTGAATATGTTTTTGCAAATAATGCTTTTGCTGGATTGGTAGGAAGTTATTTTTGTACCGCTTCTAGCTGTGGAGGATTAAATTATTATTTTTTCCCAGTTTATGACACTTTAAAACAGGAATTTATAAATGAAGATCAGCTAAAATATTGGACAACTGGGCCCTTAATTGCTTTTGATAGAGATAATCGTTTTTATTATTTTAAAGATTCAAGGGAATTTAAAAACCAAGCTGACTTTGAAGATAAATACAAGGTAGAACTTCAAGCATTAATTGGTAATCGGCCAAGAATTCTAGAAAATGGTTTCAATGTTTTAATTGACTGGGATATTGACTTTACTCAAATCGATAGTCGACATAGAAGAAATGCGATTGGCTACAGAGAAGACAAAGATAATCCCGGCAAAGGAAAACTATATTTAATCTCTCTAGCTCCGGCTAGTTTAGATGAATTATCTAAAGTCATGCAAAGCCTAGAGTTTGATTTTGCCCTAAATATTGATGGTGGTCATTCCTCAGCCATGATTTACAATGGTGAGTATATGGTAAGACCAGGAAGAAATATTCCCAACGCCATAGTTTTTAGACAATAATATGGAAATTTTAAATAATTTAAAAAAGCAGTTAGAGAAAAATTTAAGTATTGATTTTAATTTAAAAGTAATTGCTAATTCTTCATCTCTAAGCTTGGAAAAAATGGATGATATTTTAAAGCTAAAAATTAGACAAGTTCCAGAAAAAGGTAAAGCTAACCAAGAAATTATTGCTTTTTTTAAAAAGAATTTAAAACCATTAAAAGTAGAAGTGGAAATTAAAAGCGGACAAGCTTCTAATTTTAAAAAGATTAAAATTAATTTATTAAAATAATGGATCTATCAATTATCATTGTCTCTTGGCAAGCAAAAGAAAAACTAAAAAAGAATTTAGAGTCAATTTATGGAAATAAACATAATTTTTCCTACGAAGTGTTTGTAGTTGACAATAACTCAAGTGATGGTAGCAGGGAAATGATTGAAAATGAATTTCCTCAGGTTAAACTAATTGCTAATGAAGAAAATTTAGGATTTTCAAAAGCTTGCAATCAAGCGATCAAAGAGTCTATGGGTGATAATATTTTGCTTTTAAACCCAGACATGTATTTATTAAAAGACACTCTAGAGAAAAGCTTACAAATTGCTCAAAAAAATCCAGAGATAACAGTTTTTGGTATAAAACTTGTAGATGAAAAGGGTAAGGTAGTACTACAAGCCAGACGTTTTCCCAAGCTTTTTGATCAATTAATGATTGTTTTAAAGATTCACCATATATTTCCTAAAATTTTAAATAATTATTTAAATAAAAATTTTAATTATAATAGACAAGCTATAGTTGACTCAATTCGCGGTTCATATTTTTTTATCAATAAAAATTCCTGGCAAAAGATTAGTCAGAAAGACTTGCCACTACTTGATGAGAGATACTTTCTTTGGTTTGAAGAGGTTGACTTTTGTCGTCAAGTTTATGAAAATAATGGCAAAGTTGGCTATTTTCCTGATGTCAAAGCTGTTGATAGTGTTGGCTTTAGTTTTTCTCAAGTTAATACTAGAAAAAAACAAGAGTATTTTAGAGATTCAATGCTAACTTATTTTAAAAAATGGCATAGTGGTTTTAGTTATTATGTGTTAAAAATTGCCTGGTTTTTTGTAATCTCATTTTTTATATTTAAAAAAAAGTAATTATATCTACAAATTGATTTTTTAATATATTAATGTTAAATTAGAAACAATAAACATAAAATTTATGAGTATTTTATACCACTAAATTTATACTTTTGATTTAATATTTTATGTAAAATTAATAATATGGCAAAACATTTAATTATTGCTTCTTATGATGGGGTTAGTAGTTTTTATTGTGGTCCTGGAACCACCATGCAAGATACTATTTATGCTTTAAATGATATAACTAAAACTGAGAAAATTAAAATTAGTTTAGCTTATATATCTATTAATCCAAAAGGTGAGGTGTTTAATTATGATTTTTTACAAACTAGCACTAGATTAGTAAAAAAAACTGGTGGTCATCTCATTCCTCTTTGTAATGGCACAGCTGGATTTTCTGAAAATGATATGTGGCAAAGTTTTACTCAATGGGAATATTTATGTGCATCTTTATCGACTGCCTTAAATTTAATTTTAAAAAAAGAAGATGATAATATTTTAATGTTACATGATACTCCCTTTTTACCTTTTTATAAATTTAAACAGCAAATTTTCAATAAAAAATTAAGATGTTTTTATATGCCTCGTAGTAGTGGTTTAAATCATAAATTTGGAAATGAAAATTGGCGAAAAAAGAGAGTAGTTCTAGAGAAAGAAGCTTTTAATTATATTCAGAAAGATCCTAAATCTTCTGTACTTGCTATAGGTAAAAATTTTGCACAACATTTAATTGATAATTATAATATTTCTTTCAGTAAAAAAGATTATTTTCTCAATGGTCTTTATTTTGATCGTTATAAAAAATTTTTAAATAAAAAATTTAATATTTTAGATCTTAAAAAATTTGGTATTAACATTAATCCGAATTCAAAAATTATTTTTAGTTGGGGAAGAGCTTCAATTGCCAAAGGACAAAAGGAGATGTTGTTAGCATGGGAAAAAGTTAACAAGTTGCTGCCTAATCATTATATGATATTGCAAGCTCCAAATAATTCAGGGGAAAATGATTATTTTAATTTTTTAAAAAAATATGAAAAAAAATTACCAAGACTAATTATAATAGATGATTTTAATCCGGAAATATGGCAGACTTTTTTACGAAATATAAACACTGACATTGTATGTATTCCGTCAATAATGGACCCAAACCCACATACACCCATAGAAGCTAAACTGTTTTTATCAGGAATGAATTATGTAATTATTAGTAGTAATGTAGACGGCGTTAAAGATACTTTTACAAATAATGAATGTTTATGGGTTAATCCATTTAATCAAAATGATTTTGCAAAAAAAATATTAGAAGCAATAAAGTTAAATAAAAAAGAAATAAATAATATGAGTAAAGCAAATAATAAAAATCTTTTGAAGTATAACTATTTAAAAACTATTAATGATTTTCTTAAAGTAAACAAATTTATATGATTTTTAGATGGTCAATTTGGGGAAAGAGTTTATCAAAAAATCTTGAGTTATTACGATATAGTGTCTTTTCTTTTAAAAAACAATTTGGTCATAGTCATCATTATATAATTTTTACAGATAATCAAAAATTAGTTTCAAAACAATTTAAAAAAGATGTATGTATTAGAAAATTTCCTAATAATAAAAATATAAATTTTTGCTTTAAATCTAAAGCAACTTGGCAGAAATGGTGTCCTTCGCCTAGATTAGATATTAATCAAGATGAATTTTTTATAGATGCTGATGTATTTTTAATAAAATATCCAAAAGAAGTTGATTATTTTTTTAGTAAGTCAAAATTAAAGTTTGCAATATTGGATGAGTTTTTTGGTCAACCATATCAGCATGGTGCAATGAGTAAAAAAACATCTAAAAAAACTCCTTATGTTAACGCAGGATTTTTTGTACAAAAAGCAGGTAATGATATTTCTATTAATTTACTTAAAGAATATGAATGGTGGAAAAAAAACATAAAACATAATAAACAAACACATCATGATGAACAGGGAGCATTAGCTATAGCTCTTACTAAATATAAAAATAATAATGAACTTTATATATTTCCAAAGAAAAAATATGTAATAATTAGTGAAAGCTCAAATAGAAATATTGATAATCTAGATAAAATTACTTTATTTCATGCAACTTATTCTAATCATCCGGCTTTTTATAAGTTTAAACATGTTTTAGATAAAGTTTTATTTAATAGATAAATTATATTTATGAATAAAAAATATATTGTAGCAATTATTATGTCTGTGCGAAATGAAGAATCAATAATTGATTTAAATATTTCATACCATCTTGATCTTGGTTTTGATTATATTTTTATTATTAACCATTGTTCAACTGATAAAACAAATAAAATATTAAAATCATATAAAAACGACTCGAGAGTTATTATTTGTCAAGAAAATAATCCAGTGTTTGATCATGCAAAAATAAGTAATAAATTACTTAATTTTGCAAATAAAAATTATAAAATTAATTGGTTTGTTTTTTTGGATGCAGATGAATTTTTTTCTATAAAAGATAATTCAATTCATGATTTTGTAAATCGCCTAGAAAGTAATAAGATTCCTTATGCGAGTATTGGTTGGGCAAATGCTCTTTTTGATCATACATTATCAGACTATACCTGTACTCCTTTTTATTCTATAGATACAACAAAATATTTTTATCCATGGCCAGAGAAAAAATGGCAAGAATATGGTCATTTTAGAAAAGCCATTGTAAAAAATCATAAAAATATTGAAGTTGTCGCAGGTGGCCATTATGTTAAAACAGAAAATAATTCAACTTTTTTTGGTGATTATAATAGAAATCCTTACATAATTCCTTATAATCAAGCTAAATTATTGCATTTTGAATTTAGAGATAAAGCAGAATTAGTTTATGAAAAATGGAAAAAATTAGCTTTTTTTGAAAAAGATTCAACTTCTAATGAAAATTCACCTTGGCTAGAAAGAATTGAAACCATTAGAAAGTATGTTAAAAAATACAAAGGAAATATAGACCAAATAAATAAAAGATGGTTTTTTGAACATAGATCATTTTGGGGGACAATAATATCTAAAGATAAAATAGTTTATGATTCTACTTTATCTATTTGGTATAGAAAATATTTCAGAAAGCAAGTTAAAAATAAAAATATTGAATCTGTATGCTTGATACGCAGTGGACATTTGGGTGATGTAATAATGACAGAGCCAATTGCAAGATTCTTAAAAAAATACGTTTCTAAAGTTTATTTAGCTACAAAGAATAAAAACGCTGGATTATTATTACGGACATATGATAAAATATATCAATTTGATTCTAAAGAAGAAATAAATTGTGATATTTTTATTAAACTTGTATATGAGCTAAGTAATAACAAAAAAACATATATAGAAGGATATATGGAATCGATTGGTTTTAATGATCAAAAAATTAACCAAAAACCTTTGATAAATAATAATTGGAAAGACATTATTAAAGGTGATTATATTTTAATAGCACCTTTTACTAGTCAATGGGAAAAGAAAAAAAGAGCTTGGGGATATCATAAATATCTTAAATTATCTAAATTATTAAAGAAAGAATATAAAATTAAATGTGTTATTTTAGATAAAAATTACTCCTTTAATGAAATGATGTCTCTTATTAGACACTGTACTTTTTTTATTGGCAATGATTCAGGTCCCGCAATAATTGCCAACAGTTTTAATAAAAAATCTTTTATTATATTTGGCTCAACACATCCTAAATATATACCAATATCTAGTAATCTGGTAGCTATTTATGATAAGAATAAACATAAATTATGTAATCATAAAACAAGGCAAGAAGAAATCGATTGTTGTGAAGTTTTTTGTTTAGAAAAAATATCAGTTAATGAGATATTTAACGTTATTAAATTAAATGTATGAATAATTATAAACTTGAAATTAAGCTAGAATTTATTCCTGGATTAAAAGATGTCGTTTTAGATGAGATTAATCAAAATTTAAATCTTTCAGTTACTGAAAAGAAAGAAAATTTTGTTTACTTAAATTTTATTGAAAATATTTCTCTTATAAAAGAGCTTAGAAGTATTTTACGAGGATATATTGTAACTCAAAATATTAGCTATAATCCACATTATGTTTCAAAGCATAAATCAATCATAGGAAATATTATTTCTATAATTAATAAAAATACAAAAGATTCATTTAAGTCATTTAAAATTATTTGTGCTGGCTCAGACTCACCTGAAGTGCGTAGTATTGCGGACTATATACAAGATACATATAAATTAATTGAGGATGAAGACGCAGATTTAAAGGTTCATATTATTAAAATTAAAAATATATGGGAAGTAGGAGTTCAAATAAGCAAAAGACCTTTATCTGTGAGGGAGTATAAAATAAGAAACATGGATGGAGCAATGGATCCAACAATTGCACACTCTTTAAATTATTTATGTAGCTTAAAAGATTTTAATTCTTATTTAAATATTTTTTCTGGAAGTGCTACATTACTTATTGAAGCTGCTCATTATTATCCTCATTTAAAGAAGTTTGTTGGTTTTGATAATAGTAAAGAATGTATTTCATTGGCCATACAAAATATTAGGGAAGCAGGCCTGATAAAAACAATTAAACTTAAGGAAGAAGATATATTTAATAATCCACAACTAGGTAAATTTGATGTAATTACTTCAGATTTACCATTTGGCATGTTAGTTTCAAAATATGAAGACTTAGAAGAGTTATATCAGTATTTTATTGACTATTGTGAAAATACTTTAAATCCAGGTGGAGTTTTAGGTGTTTATACTAGTAATCATAAAATGTTAAAAAAGATTATTAAAAAATCTAATTTTAAAATTACCAAAGAGTTAAAGCTAAAACTTTTTACATCAACTAATACACGTTTATATCCAAAAATTTTAATATGCTGTTATAAATAAAAATATAAGTAGGAACAATGAAAGAATTTGATTTAAAACAATTTTTAAAAAAATATAGAAATAAATCTGTAGATTTTTTTAGATTTCCTGGCAATTACGGTGATTCTCTTATATGGCATGGCACAAAAAATTTATTTTCAGAATTAATTATTGATGAAAAATATGTAGATATTAACTCATCAAGATATAATAATACATTATTAATAGATGGAGGTGGTAATTTTGTAGACTATTATTCTGATATTAGAGATTTTTTAATTAAAAAATCTTTTTTATATAATGAAGTTATAATACTTCCACATACTATATTTGGTGATGAGCAAATTAGAGTTCTTAATAATATTTCAAGCAAATTAGTTATTTTTTGCCGTGAAGAAATATCAGTAAATTTTTTAAATAATAAAATTAAAAATGCTAATGTGTATACTTGGCACGATTGTGCATTTTATAATAATTTAGTTCAAGAACCCAAAGGTAGTGGCGAATTAAATGCTTTTCGTTTAGATAAAGAATCAAGATTACAAAAACTTCCTTCTTCAAATAAAGATATTTCATTAAAAGGGTACGCAACTAAACCTCTTGATGAATTTATTGATAAAATTTATCCATATAAACAAGTTAATACTGATAGGTTGCATGTTGCAATATGTGCAGTATTATTAGGTAAAAAGGTTAAGCTTTATGCAAATTCATATTATAAAAATAAAGCTGTTTTTAATTATTCCTTAAAAAATTATAACAATATTGAGTTTATTGATAATTAATATAACAATATGCTTTCATATAAACAAATAATTAAAATATTTACAGATTACAGTAAAACAGATAAAGTTATATTAAATAATAAGTTATATAGTTTTATAATATTAAACTTAGAGGCAAATAAGGAGTTGTGGAGTTTAGAAGATTCTGCAAGAATGGACAATTTGGGCGCAAAACATGTAGCTAAAACTAAGAAAACTATTGATGAAGTAAATCAAGTTAGGAATGATTTTATTAGAAAAATTGACATTGAAGTCACCAATCAAATGAATATTTTGCCATTAAATATGAATTTATATTATAGTGAAAGTCCTGGTATGATTATTGATCGACTCTCAATTATGCATATTAAATTTTTAAAAATTAAAAGTTTAACATTATTAATAAAAGAAAAAGAGTTAAAAAAAGAATATAAAAAAAAGGAAAATAAAGTCTTTAATCAGTTAAATAATTTAAGTATTTTTTTGGATATTTATTTTAAAAAACTAAAGAAAAAAGAAATTTTCTTTGAAATTCAAGATCCAGTAAAAATTTATAATGATAAAAGAATTAAAAAATATATAAAATAATATTTATAATTTTTTAATTTACTTGTTCATAAAATGATTTAATACTTTAAATAATTATTTAACTCTTGTCTATAGACATTTTATAGCTCTTTCTGTTTTAGTTATTTTATTCCGGATTTACGATTTACTATATTTTTTTAAAAATTAAAACAGTTTTTTGATCATTGTTTGCCTCTATTTGCTCCTTTATTTTTCTTATTTTATTCATCATATCAATAAAATAGTTCTTTTTATGGAGAAGAGTTCTGATGTAATTAATTTTAGTATTAGACATAGGTTTGTTTGAGAGTTTTTAAAAAATATATTTTTTATATATATATTTTAAACGGTTTCTTACTAATTATTATTAATTAATAAGGTACATTAGCTATGTCTAATTTTAATATTAATTACTTTAATTTATAGCATTATGGAAAAAGTAGGCATAATTTTAGTCAATTACAAAGACTACGCCAAAAAATATTTAAAGGACTGTTATCAGTCAATTTTAAATTCTGAGTATAAAAATTGGGAGTTAGTTATTGTTGACAATCAAAGTAGTTCTGAGACTTATGAGTATCTTAAAAGCAACGCTAAAGAGGCTAAAATAATTAGAAATGAAGAAAATGACGGCTTTGCTAAAGGAAACAATGACGCCATGAAATATTTTCTAGAAAAAAATACTCCCTATATTTTGCTTTTAAACATGGACGCTTATCTAGATCCTTATGCAATCTCAGAGCTTTTGCAAGTTATCAAAGAGGATAAATATGTCTCTGGAGTTCAGGCAAGATTAATGCTTGAAAGTGATAAAAAAAGGATTAATAGTTTAGGTAATATTTCTAATTTTTTAGGATATGGTTATTGCTCAAAGTATAATGAAGTGTACAAGGGAAAAAATAAATTAAGTGACTACATAGCTTATCCTTCAGGGGCAGCGGTATTGTTAAAAACAGAAGCTTTAAAAGAAATAGGCTTTTTTGATGAAAAACTTTGGATGTATAATGAAGATCAAGATTTAGCATGGCGACTATGGTTGTCTGGTTATAGTTGTAAAATTGCTTATAATTCAGTGGCTTATCATAAATATGAATTTGGTCGTTCAATTTCTAAATATTATTACATGGATAGAAATCGAATAATTGTAGCTTTTAAAAATTATTCATTGCCATCACTTCTTATATTTTTCCCAGCTTTTTTCTTTACAGAAATTTCTTCACTGCTTTTTGCTTGGCGCGGTGGTTGGTTAAAAGAAAAATTAAAAGTCTGGCTATTCTTTTTTAATTTTAAAAATTGGTTTTATTTAATTAAAGCTAGAAAAAAAACACAGAAATTAAGAAAAAGAAAAGATAGTGAGATTTTAAAGTATTTCTCTGGAAAAATTACTCATCAAGAAGTTGATAATTTTGTTTTAAAGTATATTGCCAATCCAATTCTGCAAGTTTATTTTTCCATTTGCAAATCTATTCTTAAACTACTAAACTTCTAATATGGATTTATCAATTATAATTGTAAACTACAAAAGTTTTGACAAGCTAAAAAATTGCCTTTCATCGATTGAAAAATCTAATATCGGTAGTATTAGCTTGGAAGCAATTGTAGTTGAAAATAATTCTGGTGACAAGCTTGAAGCTTTGCTTGATAATTATTCTTTTGCCAAACTGGTTAAAAGTGAGAAAAATTTAGGCATGGGTGGTGGCAATAATTTAGGAATTAAACACTCAAGTGGAGACTATATTTTAATCAGCAACCCTGATATTGTTTTTGAAAAAAATTGTATTTTAAATTTATATAATTATTTAAAAAATCATGAAAATGTAGCTCTAGTTGGACCAAAACTACTTAACCCTGATAGAAGTTTGCAATATTCCTGTGCTCGTTTTCCTAAAATTTATTTACCACTTCTTAGAAGAACGGCAATCGGTTATTTTTTTAGAAATTATTTAGATAAATATTTTTTAAAAAACGAAAATTATGATAAAATAAAAGAAGTTGATTGGCTACTTGGAGCCTGTTTTTTAGTTAGAAGAGAAGAGATGTTTTTTAAAGACAATAAATTGTTTGATGAAAGGTATTTTATGTATTTTGAGGATGTAGATTTATGTCGTCGAATTGAGAAAAATTCTAAAAAAGTTGTATATTTGCCAACTGCAATTGCAATTCATGATCATCTTCGCTCCAGCGCTCGCTATCCTTGGTATTTAGCAATTTTTAAAGATAAATTAGCCCGCCAACATATAATTTCTTGGTGGCGTTATTTTTTAAAATGGAAATTTCATTAATTAAATAAATTTATATGCAAAAAATCAAAAAAGCAATTTTACCAGTGGCTGGCTTTGGCACTCGATTTTTACCAGCTACTAAAGCTCAACCAAAAGAGATGTTAACTGTGGTTGACAAGCCAGTGATTCAATATTTAGTTGAAGACGCAGTGTCTGCGGGAATTGAAGAAATTATTTTTGTAACTGGTAGAGGCAAGCGTGCAATTGAAGATCATTTTGACTATTCCTTTGAGCTCTCAAAAACTTTGGTAGAGAAAAATAAACTTGATTTAGTTAAAAAAGTTCAAGCAATTGAAAGCTTAGCTAAGTTTAGTTATGTGCGCCAACCAGTGCCACTAGGAGACGGTCATGCTGTTAATTGTGCTTCTCACTTAGTGGGTAAAGATGAACCAGTTTTAGTAATGTTTGGTGATACTTTGTATGATTCAAAAAAATCACCAGTTTCACAAGTAGTTGAAAGCTACAATAAATATCAGCAAAGCATAATTGGTCTTTCTGAGGTAAATCCCGAAGAAGTTAAATATTTTGGAGTAATTGATGGCAAAGATTTAGGCGGTGGTAGTTATAAGATAAAGAAGTTTATTGAAAAACCAAAAAAGAATGCGCCTTCAAATTTAGTTCAAGTTGGCATAAATATAATTACTCCCGATATTTTAAAGATTTTAAAAACTATGAAAAAAGGTGAGTCTGGTGAAATTCGCCTAGCTGATGCTTATTCTTTATTATTAAATCAAAAAAAAGCCCTCTATGGTCGGCGCTTAGAAGGCGAGTGGCTTGATACTGGTAATAAATTAAATTTTCTAAAAGCCAGCATTAAACTTGGTTTAAAAGATAAAGAAATTGGTAAGGACTTAAATCAGTTTATTAAAGACTTATCAAAAGATATTTAATTAATGAAGCAGTAATTTAAATATTCCTGATTGATTATCAGTTTCTGCATAAAAATACAAAATAGATTGATCATCGTTTATATATAAGGGCCCAATATTTTGGGCTCTTAATATTTCTAGGTGATCATTTTTTTTGTTTTTAAAATAAACAATATTAATAGAATTTTTTGTTGAATAAATGAGATAATTTTCCTTAGTTTGCCATATAAAGTCAGTAACATTTTGACTGAGTCTTAAAAGTAATTTTTTTTCATTATTGTTTAAGTTGTAGCGATAAATTTCATTGTTTTTTTGCCAAAGAAGATTATTTTCAAACCATCTCCAATTATCAACATTGTTAACTATTCTTTGTCTATCTAAAAACATGTCTTTTTCAATTAAAATTAATCTTTTAGAAAGACTGTCGTATAGATTAATTAAATTAAGATTTTGATTGGTAAATTTATAATCTCCACTTGGTATAATAATTGATCTTTGCCTAGATAAAGAGTCTAGATTGTAGCTTCTTAAGTAATAATTTAATTGATTGGCTTCAATAGTGTAAATTAGATTATCCTTTATAAAAAAATTTAAATAATCACCAGAATCTAAAAGTATTTTTTCTTCTTTTTTATTTATATCAATATAGGAAATTTTTTCACCAGTATTGTAATATAAAATGTTATTTTTTAGATCAAAATCAAAATTTAGATAATCTTGATCTATTATTTCTTGAACATTGAATAATTTCTGCTTTTTATCTAAGTCATATAAATTAGAACCATTTAATAAAATATTATTGCCAAGATATTTACTTAAAGCATCTTCCCTGTAGTCATTTAAACTTAAAACAGATTCTTTTTTATCTAAATTAATTACTTTTCCACTATCAAGAAGAATTAATTTATCTTTATTATCGCTTAAAACTATTTCCTCTTTTTCACCTTCATAAATATTTAAAGGCAATGATTTTTTAAAAAGAAAAATATTAGTCAGTGTTGTTGTTTGGTTGGGATAAATTTCAAAATTTCTGCTAATTGGCCAATAATCATCTTTTTCAAAATGAATATTATATTTTCCTGGTAATAAGTTTTGAATTTTAGCTGGAGTTTGATAATAATCAATAATTTCTTTTTGAGTTAAAAAACCGCCAACGTCTCTTTTTAGATAAAAATCAACATTTCTTGGTGTTGTTTGAACTATCAGCATTCCGGTTTTACTAATTAACTGATCAAAACGTAGCGGCCAGTGCCAATTTAAACGATAGCCAGCTGCATAAAGGGAAGTATAAATAGTTAGAAAGATAAATATAAATATCAAAAACAAACCAACAATATTTATTATTTTTTTACTAGACATAGTTTTTATTCTTCTCTTTTAATATCGGCACCAATTGCTCTTAGTCTTTCATCAAGAGCTTCATAACCACGATCAATTTGATAAATATTGTCAATTTGAGTTTCTTCTTGGGCGAGCAGAGCAGCAATAATTAAAGCAATACCAGCGCGAATATCTGGACTTATTAATTTCTTTCCAAATAATTTATTGGGTCCATAAACTACTACTCGATGAGGATCACACATGGTAATATCAGCCCCCATTTGTGAGAGCATATCTGTCCAGATTAGGCGTCTGTCATAAATTGATTCTTGAATTAATGATTTGCCTTCAGCTTGTGTCATTAAAACTACATACGGGGATTGCAGGTCAGTTGAAAATCCAGGATACTCATGAGTTTTTATATTCATAGCTTTAATTTTTTTGGCTGGTTTAATTAAAAGCCAATCTTTTCCTTTTACAAAGGGAACTCCAATTTTTTCAAAAACAATTAATAAGCTTAAAATATGATCAGGATTACAATTGCTAATTTTCAATTCTGATTTAGTAGCTGCAGCCATTAGGGCAAATGAGCCAGTTTCAATTCTATCTGGTATAACTGAAACCTTTGAGGCACCTAGTTTTTCTACTCCTTCTATTTTCATAGTTGGAGTGCCAACTCCTTTAATTTTTGCCCCTTGTTCAATTAAATACTCAGCTAAAGCGACTACTTCTGGCTCCATCGCACAATTTCTAATAATACTAGTGCCTTTTGCTAAAGTAGCGGTCATCATTAAACTTTGCGTACCAGTTACTGAAACTGTGGAGAAGAAATAATCACAAGCTTGCAGTTTCTTAGCTTTGATGTGATAGAAGTCTTCACCTTCATTGATTTCTGCACCCATTTTTTTAAAGCCTTCTAAAAACAGATCAATTGGCCTACCAGCTGCTCCAATCACACAACCACCGGGATGAGGAAATTTAACTTCACCAAATCTGGCCAACATTGGACCAACAAACATAACTGAGGTTCTAAACTTATCAGCCATTTTTCTCTCTAGTTCAGTTTTGGAAATATCTTTAGTATTGATTTCTAAAACATCACCACTGTAGTTAACTTTAGCGCCTAAATTTTCCATTAGTTCAATTGATTTCTCAACACCATCAATTTTTGGGACATTTTTTAAAATCATGGTTTGCTCTGATAAAAGAGCTGCCGGTATCATTACTTGAGCATTATTTTTTGCTCCACCGACTTTGATTTCACCACTTAGTTTTTGTCCTCCTTGGATGATAAATTTAGCCATATGTTTGTTTTTATTTTATTATTTATTTATACCTTAATCATATCCTATTTGTTGACATTTTTCAAATATTTGTTAATATTTAATTGAATCAGTATTTAACTGATTTTTTCTATTAAACATAAATAAATATATGAGTAAAATTGCTGTAATTGCCACTGGTGGTAAACAATATAAAGTTAAAGCTAAGGATGTTATTAAAATTGAAAAATTAGCTAAAAAAGAAGGTGAAAAAGTTAAATTTGACACCCTACTTATTGCCGATAGTGATGGTTCATCACTTAATCTTGGTAAACCTAAATTAAAAGAAAATGTTGAAGGCAAAGTTTTAAGTACTGAAAAAGATAAAAAAGTGAAAGTGGTGAAATACAAAAACAAGATTAGATACAAAAGAAACCTTGGACACAGACAATCTAAAACTTCTGTAGAAATTTTAGATATTGCTTAAACTATTTTAATACTACTTTAAAACCCTATTTATATAAATAGGGTTTTTATTTTTCCGCTTCTTTACTATAATATTTTTATATAATTAATTAATTTAAAAACTATGAAAAATAAACAAGGTTTTACTCTGATTGAGCTTCTAGTGGTAATTGCCATTATTGGTCTATTAGCGACTCTCTCAGTAGTAGCTTTAAACAACGCTCGTGAAAGAGCCAGAGACTCAAGAAGAATTTCTGACATTAGACAAATTCAAACAGCACTGGAGCTGTATTATAATGCTAATCCAACTACTGGTTATCCTAGTGAAACCACAACAGGAGGAGTGGCTGCTCATACCTCGTTTGGAACTACTTTGGATAATTATATTGATCCTATTCCAGAAAATCCTAGTCCGGATGATTGCAATGATGGTACTTTTGGAGGTGAATATTTATATTTTAGTAATGATTCTAATTCATATACTCTAGAGCATTGTTTAGGAAGCGATACTGGCGGAATCCCAGCAGGTATAAATACTGCCAATGAAATGACTATAACTACTCAGTAATTATATTAGCAAGTTGATATTTAAAAACATCCATGACTATCATGGATGTTTTTTGTTTTATTAATTTTTCTTATTTAATTATAAATCCTGCCGATATTTAAGAGCGTTTTTTAGAGTTAAGCTATCAGCATATTCAAGATCTGAGCCTAGTGGAAGTCCTTTAGCTAAACGGCTGACTTTTACGTTTTCTGGTAAATATTTTTTTAAATAAAGAGTAGTGCCTTCACCTTCAATGGTGAAGTTAAGGGCGACTATCAGCTCAGTGATGTTTTCATTTTTAATTAAGTTTAGAAATTGCTTGATTGGTAGATCCTGGGGGTTGATATTAGAGATTGGATCAATTAGTTTTCCCAGGACGAAATATTTGCCGGAGAACTGCTTGGTTTCTTCAATTGCCCATAGATCTTGAGTGTTTTCCACTAAACAAATTTGTTTAGTGTCTCTTCTTTTGTCTTGGCAAATATAGCAGGGATCTTTTTCTGTAAAAGTATTGCAAATTGAGCAATTTTTGATATTATCTTTTAAGTTTTTGATGTTTTCTGATAGAGAAAGCAGTTCTTCCTTGGGTGAGTGTAGAAGTGAAAAAACATAGCGTTCAGCCGTTTTTGGGCCAACGCTGGGAAGTTGGGAAAAAGCTTTAATTAATTTTTCAATGCTTTCTGGATAATTCATGTTTTAACTTAAACCAGGCATACCGCCCATTTCTTGCATTTTTTTAGCCATTAATTTTTGGGTTTTTTTAATAGCGTCATTTAAGCAAGTTTTAAGGGCTTTGCTTTGTTCTTCGTTTGAAAGAGATTCGTTTAGACTTAATTCAATGATTTCTAAGTTACCATTTAAGGTTACCTTAACTCCGTTTTTTTCCTCACTAACTTTTTCATCAGCTAGCTTTGATTGCATGGTTTTTGCTTGTGAACGTAAATCTTTGAACTGTTTTAATTTATTAAACATAAATTTTTAAATTATTTATAATTATTTTTAAAATTCTGGTTGAGATTCATTTTCGTTTTCGCTTTTATCTTCTACCATTTCTTTTTTGCTCAAATTGCGGAAACTAACTGTGCCTTCATCAAAGAAAAGATTAACTTGACCGGTGGGACCATTTCTATGTTTGGCGACATAAAGCTCGGCTTTATGTTTTTCCTCTGCGGGAAGCTCTTCTGGTTTATATGTTCTATCAGCTGCTTTTCGGTAGATAAACATAACGACATCAGCGTCTTGTTCAATTGAACCTGAATCACGAAGATGAGAGAGCTTAGGAATAGCTGGTGAGGTTTGCTCAACAGCGCGTGATAGCTGGGCAAGAGCTAAAATAGGGATGTTTAGCTCACGAGCAATTGATTTTAGTCCACGACTAATTTCACCGATTTCTTGCACCCGATTATCACCGTATTTACCTCGTCCTTCCATTAATTGTAAGTAGTCAATGACGATTAAGCCTAAGCCTTTTTCTGTTTGCAATCTTCTGGCTTTGGCACGAATTTGCATGATTGACAAAGTACCGGAGTCATCAATATAGATTGGTGCTTCTGCTAACTCACCCATAGCTCTTCCTATGTTGCTAAAATCATTAGCATCGTCTTTGTCTGAAAGATTACCGGTTCTCATTTTCCATAGATTTACTCCAGCTTGAGCACAAAGCATACGATCAACTAATTGTTCTTTACTCATTTCCAGAGAAAAGACTGCTACTCCTTCTTTTCCTTTTATAGCCGCCTGGCGCGCCATGTCCATAGCTAGGGAAGTTTTACCAACACTAGGACGGGCGGCTAAAATAACTAGGTCTGATTTTTGTAGTCCGGCTAGTAAATTATCAAGGTCAGTAAATCCGGTAGGCAGACCTCTGAGTTTTCCACTCTTTCTATGGAGTTCATCAATTCTGTCAAAGGCTTGAGTTAATAAGCTGTCAATTGGCAAAAAAGCATTTTTTAGATATTTTCTAGAAACTCCAAAAATCTTTTTTTCAGTTTCATCTAAAATTTGATCAATATCTCTTTCCTCTTCATAACTTATGTCCATAATCTCGGTAGCTGCTTGTTGTAGTCGTCTTAGAGTGGCTTTTCTTTGTACAATTGAAGCGTAGTGGGAAACATTTGAAGCTGTAGCAACTGTATTTGAAAGTTTTGCCAGCAAAGTGCGACCACCAATGCTTTCTAATTGCTTTTTTTCTTCTAGTTTGTTTGAGAGAGTAATAATATCAACTGGTTCATTGTTACTGTAGAGTTCAATAATGCATTCATAGATAATTTGATGAGCACCTTTGTAGAAATCTTGTGGTAGTAGAGTATCAACCACTTTTATAATTGCATCTTTATCAATTAACAAACAACCCAAAAGCGACTCTTCAGCTTCTAAGCTATTTGGTGGAACTTTTTCTAAATTTTTTTCTTTTTCTTGATTCATATAATTAAATAAATCTTAACCTAAATTTAAATTAAATTCAAGGTGTGTTTATTAAGAGTTTTTTCACATAAAAAAACAAACCATTTTTCAATGGTTTGTACTTGAGCCACCTGTCGGGCTCGAACCGACGACCTACTGTTTACAAGACAGTTGCTCTAGCCAACTGAGCTAAGGTGGCAGACTTTTTTGATGATATCTTATTTTAAAAAAAATATCAAGTGTTTGGTTTTAAAAATTATTTTTGTTATTATTAAATTATAATAATATAAAAATATAAACAATATTAATTATGTTAATTGATTTGCAACTCCATTCCAAATATTCGGATGGTTTTTTAAGCCCTAAGTCTATTGCGAAAATGTTAGATAAGTTTGAAGTAAAAATTGCTTCCTTAACTGATCATAATTCAATTGCTGGACAAAAAGAGTTTCAAAAAGCTTGTGCTAGTTATGGTATAAAAACTATACTTGGTCTTGAACTCTACGCTAGACACAATAATTATACCTTCAATGTTTTGTGGTATAATTATGATCTAAATTCAGAAAAATTATTATCACTACTTAAAAGAACTTGGAAAAGAAGAGAGAAAAACATGCTAGAGATGATAGAGGAAGTAAAAAAGAAAGGTTTACAAATTGATGAAAAAAAATTTTTAAAAGAACATCCAAATTATTTACCGATTAATCATCTTGTTTCCTATATTTGGAAAAACAAAAAAAATCAAGCGATTATTCGTCGTGATTTAGATTTGAAAGAACCTCGAGAAGAAGATATTGTTTCTCATTATTTTTATCCCAGCAGTGGTTTAAAACTTAAAGAGGCAAGAGTTAGTTTTTCGCGAATTGTTAAATTAAGAGATGAAATTGGTGGTCAACTTTTTTTAGCTCATCCTTGTCACCATAAAAATATTAATAAAAATTTAATTATTGAGTTGAAGAAAAATGGTCTAGATGGCCTAGAGTTATTGTCACCTCATCATAACTATAGCAGTGTAGTAATTTTATCTTCAATTATAAAAGATCTTGATTTAATCGCTACTGGTGGCTCTGATTTTCATTTACCAGCCAATGAAGGAACTGGTCCTAAATATTCTTGGCAGTGGTATAAAATTGATAGTAAGTATTTGCGAAAAATAAGAAAAGTGATTAAATAAAAAATACCTAGGATTTTTAGGTATTTTTTCAGATGTACGTCCAGCAGGATTCGAACCTGCGACCTTCTGCTTAAAAGGCAGTTGCTCTACCAACTGAGCTATGGACGCATAAAAAACAAAAAAGCTTTTATTAGCTTACTAGACATTTTGATGTTAACAAAAAAAAATTAATTTGACAAGACTTAAGTATGAAAACATTTTTTATTAAAACTTTAGGTTGTAAAGTCAATCAATATGATTCTCTGTATTTAAAGAATTTGCTTATAAAAAGAGGAATGACCCTTAGTGTTAATCAACCTGACTGGATAATTGTAAATACTTGTGCAGTCACAAAAGTAGCAATTAAAAAAGATTGGCAAGCCTGGCAAAATTTGAAAAATAAGTACCCCAAAGCAAGAGTAGTTGTTTTTGGTTGCTGGCCAAAAATTTATAATTCAGACAAATTTAAACAAGCCTGTATAGTTTCTAAAGTCGGTCAATTAGATAATTTAGCCAACAAAATTAGTCAAAGTCATGAAAAAAATTATGACTATAGTCTTAGCTCAGGCGAGAAGAATCGTTATTTTTTAAAAATTGCTGATGGTTGTAATCAATTTTGTTCTTATTGCATTATTCCTTTTAGCCGAGGACCACTGTCTAGTCGTAGTTATAAAGATATAATTGAAGAAGCAAAAACAGTTGAGAGACAAGGTTACAGAGAAATTGTTTTAACTGCTATTCATTTAGGCGCTTATGGAAAAGATTTAAAAAATTCAGATATAAACTTAACTAAACTTTTAAAAATTCTTTTAAAAGAAACTAAAACTGTTCGTTTTAGATTAAGTTCAATTGAAGTTAATGAGATAAATGCTAAATTAATTAATTTAATTGCTAGTTCAAAAGGAAGAGTTTGTCAGCATTTACATATACCTTTGCAGTCAGGAAGTGATAAAATTCTCAAACTAATGAAAAGACCTTATAGCACTCTGTATTTTAAAAAAAAGTTAGACTATATTAGCTCTAAAATGCCAAAAATGGCTATCACCACTGATATTATAATTGGTTTTCCAGGTGAGTCTGAAGAGGAGTTTAATAAAACTTACAAACTCTCCAAAGAACTAAAATTTAGCAAAATTCATGTTTTTCCTTTTTCAGAGCATGAAATGGTGCCAGCTTCAAAGCTTAAGGAAAAAGTGGATGAGAAAATAAAAAAACAGCGTTCAGCTGTTTTGCGATCTTTGTCTGACGAGATGGCAGGTTTTTATAAAGCAAAAATACTTAGTGCTGTAAATGAGCTAAATTTACTGATTGAAAAAAAAGAAAAAAATGTATTCAAAGGCAGAAGTGAATTTTATTTTACTTTAAAGTTTAAATTTAAAAATGCAAAAAATAATCCAGTTAAAACGGGTCAATTAATTAAGGTAAAAATGGCCGATATTTCTATAATTGACTAATAGCGAATATTTTTTATTTTTTTACCCTTAGCTTTTGCATGCTTTTTTCTGGCAACTTTTTTCTTTTTGTACATATTAATTTATTTTTTTCTACTAAAAAAATATTTTCTTCTGTAGCTAATTTCATTATATTTTTTGTAAACCCACTTTTGCTAAATAATATATAATAATTTACTCTTTCATTATTATACCAGTTTACTAATTGACTTTTTCTTTTTAAATTTAAATAAGTATCAATTCCAATTGGTTTTTCTGACCACTTACATTCACCAAAAATTATTCTTTTTTCTTTTTCATTAAAAGCCACTAAATCAATTTCTTCTTCATTTAACCACCAGGAATCTATTTTTTCAAACTCAAAAATTTCATTTTTTAAGTTATATAATATCTCCATAGCTACTTGTTCGTATGTTTTAGATACTATTAATTTAAAATTTGAATTTTGTGAATTAGAGTATTTTTTGTTACCAAATATTTTTTTTAATACAAAGTCATAATTATCTAAAGCCAAATAACTTTTAAAAGGAAAAATAAAATAAAACCAAAATAGAGTAAAATTATCTGCAATTTTATACAAACCTTTACGTGATTTATTAGGAAGCTTTTCTGTGACTGGCACTTGTCTTTCAATTAATTTTAAATTTAATAAAACATTTAAATATTTATTTAAAATATTTTTTTCTAAGCCAACTTCATTTACAATTTTTCCTAACTTTCTTTGTCCATAAGCGATGGCTTTTAAAATAGCTAAATAGTTTTTAGGTTCTCGCAGTTCTTCTTTGAGCATGAATTCGATTTCATTATATAAAAACGAACTACTATTTAGTATTTTTTCTTTAACTATATTTTCGAATTTTTCGCTTGATTTAAATTGTTGTAGATATGCTGGCATCCCTCCACAAATTGAGTAGATATTTAAAAAATCATCAAAACTTTTTTCCGGAAAGAATTGCCATGCTTGAAAAAAATTAAGTGGTTCAATTAATAATTGACCAGTTCGACGACCAAATAGGGGAGATTTAAAAATCAAGGTTTCTTTTTCCATCATAGATATACTTGATCCACATAAAATTAAAAAAACTTTTGTATCTTTTAAATAGTTATCCCAGGCTTTTTGAAATAATGAGCTTATTTCTTTGTTGTTTTCTACTAAGTATGGGTATTCATCAATAGCAATTACTAAAGGTTCTTTTTTACTTTTATTTTTTATGTAAGAAAAAAATTCTAACCAATCACTGAATCCATTATTTTTTAAAATTTCATCTTTATAATATTCACCAACAATTTGTCCAAGCTCTTTTAATTGTTCTTTGCTTGTTCTTTTATCGGCTAAATAATATATACCTGATTTATTTTTAGTAAATTGCTTAATTAACTCAGTTTTACCAACTCTTCGTTTTCCGTAGATTATAAAAAATTGAGCTTTTTTACTTTTCCAAGCTTGATTTAAGTTATTTAATTCTTTTTCACGATTAATAAATTTCATAAAATTAGTATACTCTTAAGTAGTATACATTACGAGTATACTATTTGTCAAGGGTTTTTATATGTTTAAATTTTTAAGTAGTAAATATAAAGATGGCAGCCCCTACGGGAGTCGAACCCGTCTTTCCTGGTTGAGAACCAGACGTCCTAACCGATAGACGAAGGGGCCTATTTCAATATTTTTGCATCTAAGTTATTACCTAAAATAAAGTCTTGAGCTTTTAAGGGTTTTTGTCCAGACTTTTGTAATTTTAATATAGTCAAATTAGCTTGTCCAGTACCAATTAGTATTTGATTGTTTTTTATTTTCACTTCACCGGGTTTTAGAGCTTGTTTGTCATCACTTATTTGAGCTTCAAGTATTTTTAGTGTCTGATTGTTGTTTAATTGACAATATGTGCCTGGCCAGGGTTGATAGGCTCTAATTTTTCTGTCGATTATATAAGCAGGTTCTTGCCAGTTAATTTTACCATCAGTTTTTTTAGTTAACTTAACATAAGTAGCTTTTTTGTCCTCTTGTTTTTTGCTTTTAATTTTTCCTTGGCAGTAATCTAGCAAACTAGGTATTAAAATATCAGCTCCAAGCTTAGCTAATTTATCATGTAGCTCTCCTGCGCTAACTTGTCCATCTAGTTTAATTTTTTCTTGTCTTATAATATTTCCAGTATCCATACCTTTGTCCATTTCCATAATGGTAACTCCAGTGTATTTGTCATTATTTAAAATTGGAGCAGAAATACAAGAAGCTCCACGATATAAAGGTAAAAGGGAAGCGTGGACATTTATACATTTATATTTAGGGATATTTAAAATCTCTTCTGGTAATATTTGTCCATAAGCTACTACTACTAAAAGATCTGGTTTTAAATTTTTGATTAAATCTTTTGCTTCTTTAATCTTTTCAGGTTGATAAATTGGAATGTTTTCTTTTTGGGCTAGTTTTTTTACAGGAGAAGCAGTGACTGCAAGTTTTCTTCCTTTAGCTTTATCTTTTTGAGTAAAAACTGCTAAAACTGAAAAACTGGGAGATTTAATTAATTCCTTTAAGCTCGGGACGGCAAACTCCGGGGTGCCTAAAAATATAGTTGTATATTTTTTTGTCATTTTTTAAAATTTAGTTTATAATAATAATCATGTTACTAGAATTTTTTGACGCCATCTTAAATTTTTTTGCCTTAGTTAATTACTGGGGGGTATTTTTTTTAATGGCAATTGAAAGTTCATTTATTCCTTTTCCTTCTGAAATTGTTATTCCTCCAGCCGCTTACCTAGCAGCTCAAGGAAAACTTAATATTTGGTTAGTAATTCTTGCTGGATCATTTGGTAGTTTACTGGGAGCTTTAATTAATTATTATCTAGCCCGATATCTTGGCCGGCCGGTTGTTTATAGATTACTTAAAACCAAATTGGCTAAATATTTACTTTTAAGTGAGGAAAAAGTTAAAAGGGCAGAAAGCTTTTTTGCTCGCTATGATAAAGGGTCAACATTTTTTTGCCGCTTAATACCAGTGGTTCGTCAGTTAATATCACTTCCGGCTGGATTTGCTAAAATGAATATTTGGTCTTTTTCTCTCTATACTTTTTTGGGTGCTTTTATCTGGAGTAGTGTCTTGGCAGCTTTGGGTTATTTTTTCGGCGCTCATGATGAAGAACTTAGGCAGTATTATCACGAGATTGTTTATTTACTTATATTTATAGCTGTTTTAACCATTATTTATTTAGTGATAAAAAATAGACAGAAAAAAAGAAAAGCTAGTAGTGAAAAAGATTTAGATTAGTTTTTCTTTAAATGATCGATAAACAAAACACCGTCTAAGTGATCTATTTCATGTTGAATCGCTCGAGCTAAACCATTTCTAGCTTTGAGCTTTTTTGTTTTACCTTTTTCGTCTTGATATTTACAATTTAACCACTTATGTCGGCTAACTGGTTTAAAATAAATTTCACCATTTTCATCTACTACTGAAAGACAACCTTCGTCTTTAATTTCTTGATTAAATGAAAATTTAGTGATTTCAGGGTTTATTAGATAATAGATTTTGTTTTCGTGATTTAAAACTACAATTCTTTTATTGACTCCAACTTGAGGGGCAGCTAGACCGGCTCCATCTTCTTTTAACATCGTTTCTTTCATATCTTTTAGAAATTGCTTGGTTTTTTGATCTTTGATTTCAGATAGCGAAATACTAAGAGATTTTTTTCTTAATCTCTTATCTGGGTTTATTAATATGTTTAAAACTTTAGCTTTCATAATTTTTAGTTTTTTTACTTTCTTCAATTAATTTGAAAAAATAGCGCCAAGCTGAACTTGTTTTGCACAATTCTTTGGTATCACTTAAAGCTCTTTTGACAGTTTCAGTGTGATTATCTTTACATATCTTAAAGACTGAGGATCTTTTATTGTTTGGCACTTTTAAATCATTTATAATTGTCAGCGCTAATTCTTGCCAAGGATAGGCAGGTGGTTTACTGTCTTTTTTATTTTTAAAAATATCTGATAATGATTCCATATATTTAATGATTAAATAAAATACTTAAATAACCAACGCCAAAATCATCTTGATAGGCTAACTTTTTAGTTTTGTAATTTGAACCAATTATGCCCAGTAGCACTAGAAGTGGTTTTAATACAGATTCTTTAGCTTCATTGACGCTTTTCGGGTTTAAGTTAAGTAGTTTATCACTAGCATTTTCTGGTTCAGACAAAAATTGAATTATTTTATTATCAAATTTTACTGCTTTAGGAGAAAAACCACCAGGGCTACTAACTTTTAATCTATGCGACAGGTCGCCTGAAGCAATAATAGCAATTTTTTTTGTTTGTTGATCAATAAATTCTTTTAGTCTAAGTCCAAATTGATAGTGAGTTTTCCAATCTAAATTATTGGCACAATAAAGTGGCAGTACTTTTATGTCTTTTTTTCCTTGGCTTAACAATTCAAGTGGTATTGCGCTTCCATGGTCAAGCTTGGCTATTGGTCTTGGAGTCAGTGGAAATTCATGATTAATTGTCTCTAAAAGCTTATCACTTAAAAGAAGATCATTTTTTAAACTTGTTCTTTTTTTAAAGCAAGCAAACTCAGAGAAATCAAGATTAAACTCTGGGGCGATTCCAATAGAAAAACTATCATCTAAAATTTCACCATGTTGGGAAATGACAATAATTGTTTCAACTTGCTTTTCTTTTAACTCCTTAGCCACTAATTGATAGGCATTTTCTGTTTTTTTTAAAATTACCTTATTTTCTTTGCCAATTTCATCAATTAACAGGGGACTGTGGGGTAAGAGAGCTCTTAAAACTTGGGGCATAATATTGTAATTAGTGTTTTTAGTATAGTATAAATTAATATTTATGCCAATATTTCTAAACAAAAACACTGGCTTGACCAGTATTTTTGTTATTTACTTTATTTTATCTATTTATGATTTTGGATCAATTACTGTTTCTCCAAAAGGGTAGAGATAGAGATGTTGAGGTGAAACTTCTATAATATTGTCCCAGCTGTAACCTAAATTCTCAAAAACCTCACCACTAGCAAAGGGTAGTTTTTTGCCATTGGCAATTAAGTATACTGCACTAACAGTTTTTGATTTTAGTAAATTACCATCATTAAATACTACTGGCTCTTTTGTTTCATATGACTCTAGTTGTTCAACTGAAGCTTTATGAATTGTCATGTTTGGATATTTTTTGTCTAAAACTACTCGATCATTAATTGGGAATTTTTTTCCATCATATGCATAAAAAATACCACCACTTCTTGGATCTTGAAGTAGAGCTCCAGTGATATGAGTAGATTGATTGGTAATTGCTTCGCCATCATTGTAGTGTTTTAAATCACTTGAGGCGACATCAATAATTTCATCTGGATGGAAGCCAAAGTGTTTAAATATTTCATCAGCTGCGAATTTTCTTTTTTCATCATCAACAATTAGATAAATTTCTCCTTGAGGTGAGCGCAATAGTGAATAGTTTGGATACTTTAGTGGAGATCCTTTAGGGTAAGCATCAAGTTCTGATTCATCAATTTTAATGATTCGATTAGGATCAAATCGTGATGTTAGAGCTCCCCAACTATGAAAGGGTCTTTTTTGATTATTTTGAATTAACCAGACTCCGGGTTGATCTTCAACTTGTAGTAGACTGCCATCAGGGTAACGAGCTATTTGTGTGACTACTCCTTCAGGGAAGTATCTTTGATATAATCGCCAAACATTATAGTTACCATTAAAAACATGAGGAGTGTAGTTATAAAGAGCTGCAGTAGCTCGATTAGCGGGAGTAACCATCAATGGTTGATTGTAAATAGTTCCACGATCGTTGTTGAAAATATAAGCTTGACCTTGTCTATATGGGTAACGATTGGGTTTTTCCATATAAGCTAGAAATTGCAAGGCTGCGCTGTTTACTTGTTTACCAAAACCCTTCCATCTAGGGTTACAGCCACCACTGTCTGGACAACCATAACCAGTAGCTTCATCAAGACGTTTTTGACTAGGGTCAGGGTTTTCAATTAAACTAGATTCTTTTTGAATTAGAATCATTAAAAATCTAGGATTAACTGTTGTGATTTTGTCACATAGTAATTTAATCATTTCCTCTCCTGGGTTTTCACTTAGATCAACATGATCAGGACAGCGATAATTAGCGGTAGCTGCTTCATAGATAATTTCTGCTGCAGTTTTTCTAGTACCATAGGCATTTTCAATTTGATAATTAGCTAAGTAGCTATCTTTTTGTTGGAGAAATAATTGAATTTCAGAAAGACTCATGCTATTCCAGCTCATCATCTCTTCATCGCTAATAATAAAATTAGGATCAAAGTTAGGATCAACTTCGGCTTTTGCGCCTTTAGCTTGAAAGATAAATATTGCTAAAAAAAGAAAGCCAAAGATTAATAGTTTTTGTTTCATATTATTATTAAAAATTAATGTGAATACATTATAGTATATTTTTTAAAAAAGACCAATATGAAACAAAAAATCAGCTATTATTAGCTGATTTTTTTTGTATTTAATGTTAAACAATTTTCATTTCTACTTTATCTTTTTGGTTTAAGTTAATATTTATCTTTTGACCATCTTTAATTTTACCTTCAATTATCTTATAAGCTAGTTCATCTAAAATTGCGTTTTGAATCATTCTTTTAAGCGGTCTAGCACCATAGGTGACATCATATCCTTTTTTAGCTAACATTTTTTTAACCTTTTCACCAATTTTTAAACTGATGTTTTTAGTTTGCAAGCGTTTTTCAACTTTATCTAATTCTAAATCAACAATTTTCTCCAGTACTTGTGGAGTCAAACTCTTAAAGAGAACAATTTCATCAATGCGGTTGATAAATTCTAATTTAAAATGTTGTTTTAGAATTTTTTCTATTTTATCTCGCATTTCTTTGTCTTTAGTTTCCGCTAAACTGGCTTCGCCTGAGAAACCAATTGAATATTGTTTGATAATTTCGTTGCCTAAGTTAGAGGTCATGATAATTATTGTGTTTTTAAAGTTAACCACTCTTCCTTTGGAGTCAGTTAATCTACCATCTTCAAGGATTTGTAGTAACATATTAAACATGTCTGGATGAGCTTTTTCAATTTCATCAAATAATAATACACTATATGGATGTCTTCTTACTTTCTCAGTTAATTGTCCACCTTCATCATGGCCAACATAACCCGGAGGGGAACCAATTAATTTAGCAATGGAATGTTTTTCCATGTATTCACTCATGTCCATGCGAATTAAAGCGTTTTCATTGTTAAACATGAAGTTAGTTAAGGCTTTGGCTAATTCGGTTTTACCAACACCGGTTGGTCCGACAAAAAGAAATGATCCAATTGGTCGGTTTTCTTCATTGATACCAGCTCGTGATCTTCTTAAAGCATTAGAGACAGATTCAATAGCTTTATTTTGACCAATCACTCTTTTTTGTAAATATTTTTCTGCTTGTGAGAGCTTTTTTATCTCATCAGCTAACATTTTGTTAACGGGAATATTAGACCAACGGGAGACAACTTTAGCAATATCTTCTTCATCAATTTCTTCCTTTAGTATGTGTTGACCCTTTTTTTGAATTTTTGTTAATTCACTTTGCAGTTCTTTAATCTTTTTTTCTAATTTTGGTATCAGGTCATATCTAATTTGAGCTACTTCAGTTAAGTCAGTTCCTTGTCTTTGGGTGATTTCTGCTTTTACCTTTAAATCATCAATTTCTTTTTTATGATCTCTGATTTTAGAGATAATTTCTTTTTCATTGTTCCAATGTAGTTCTAATTGATTGGCCTTTTCTTTAGCTACGGCCAATTCCTGGTTAATTGATTTTAGTTTAGTTGATTTTTTATTACTAGATAATATAGCCGCTTTGTTAATTTCTAATTGTTTTATCTTTCTCTTTAGCTGATCAAGCTCATCTGGCATTGAATCAATTTCCATGCGCAAAGATGAGGTGGCTTCATCAATTAAATCAACTGCTTTATCTGGTAAGAAGCGATCATAAATATAGCGGTTAGATAATTTAGTAGCGGCGATTATGGCATCGTCAGTAATTCGTACCCCGTGGTGAACTTCATATTTTTCTTTTAAACCCCGTAGCATGTTAGTAGTATCTTCAATACTAGGCTCCTCAATTGTAACTGGTTGAAAGCGTCTCTCCAGAGCGGCATCTTTTTCAATATATTTTTGATATTCTTTAGTGGTAGTAGCACCAATTGTTCTAAGCTCACCTCTGGCTAGAGCTGGCTTTAACATATTGGAAGCATCCATTGAGCCTTCAGAAGCACCGGTACCAATTAAAGTGTGAAGCTCGTCGATAAATAAGATAATTTTACCTTCACGGCCTTGAACTTCTTTTAATACGGCCTTTAAGCGATCTTCAAATTCACCTCTAAATTTAGCCCCAGCTACCAGTGAGCCAAGGTCTAAAGTAATGATTTCTTTGTTTTTTAAATTTTCTGGCACATCACCACTGACCATTCTTTGCGCTAAACCTTCTACAATAGCGGTTTTACCAGTTCCGGCTTCACCAATTAATACTGGATTGTTTTTAGTGCGACGAAGAAGAACTTGCATTAGTCGTCTAATTTCTGTATCGCGACCAATTACAGGATCAAGTTTTTCCTTTTTAGCTAAGTCAGTTAAATTATGAGTATATTTTTCCAATACTTTAAATTTTGTTTCCGGGAAGGGGTCAGTGATTTTAGAATTACCTCTTAATTCTTTTAATATTTCTTTAACTGTTTCGTATTCAACTTTAAAGTTAAATAAAGTCGCTTGAGCCGGGGAATTAACACCAATTAGAGCTAGAAAGATATGCTCAGTAGAGATAAATTCATCGCTCATGCCATCAGCTTCTTTTTTGGCTCTTTCAAGTACCATAGCTGTGTCACTGCTTCCAGAGACTGATTGCATAGGGCCTTGTTGGCTAGCAACTTTTTTTCTTGGTAATTTTTGGATTTCCTCTATTGTGTAACTTTCCACCATTTCTGGATCAATTTTTAACTTTTCCAGTACAGGTTTAACCAAACCCTCGTTTTGTTGGGTTAGAGATAAAAGCAGATGATTGGCTTCAATTGTACTTTGACCATAGCTGGAAGCGATCATTTGTGCGTTTATAATTGCTTCTTGAGATTTGTCTGTGAATTTATTAAACATATATATTTGAATTAATTTTTAAAATAATTTTAGCAGTCTTTAGTTTAGAGTGCTAAAATAATAATAATACAGCTCAGTGGCTTTGTCAACACTTCTATTTCTTTTTTTTCCTCTGTGATTATGTTATACTAAATTTATATGAAGAGTATAAAAACAACTAGCTCCAGTGTGTCTTTGATTGTTGGTACTTTAGGTATGATATTATATTTTCCAGTTTGGTGGTATAGCTTGGGATTTTTTCGTTTTGTTAAACGAATTTTTTATTTTTGGCGAGAACAAGCTTATTTATTAGCGGTTTTAGTGTGGATAAAAAATATCTTTGTGCCGATGTATGGACAAGGGGATTTTGTTGGTCGTTTGATAAGTTTTTTAGTTCGTTTTGTGCAAATTATTGTTCGTACTATTATTTTATTTTTCTGGTTAGTTATGTGTTTAGTTTTAATAGCTTTTTGGTTAGTACTGCCGATTTTAATTATATTAGCTACAATTATTCAGCTTTCCTAAATTATGAGAAGAGAAGATATACAATTTTATGAAAATGAGAAAAATCAATTGGGTATTAATTGGCGCCAATGGTTTCTTTATTTTCAATTAAATTTTAATCGTTCCTATATTCTTCTATGTAGAGCTAGAAGGTATTGGGATAAAATAATTAAGATAATTGCTTTAATACTGGCTATTTCTGGATGGCTTTCTTTGTTTTTTTGGATTTTTCTATATCACCAAGAAATAATCAGTGACTTGTTTAATTATTTATTATTTTGGGAACATTCTCATCCTTTAATTTTAGTATTTTTATTGTCACTTTGGTTTGATTTATTTTATTTTTACCGACAACAGCAAGATAAAATGAAAACTAAAAAGTTTAATTATAGAAAGTTTAAAAAAGAAGATATTGGTGAAAAAGCCATTAATTATAATGTAGCTAAAACTTTTAGTATTAACAGTATAAAGGTATTTGAAGATGCTTATTTTTTAGCCAATCGTTTAAAGCAAAATGAAGTAAAATTGATTCACTTTTTTCGGGTTCTTTTAAAAGATAAAGAAATTAAAAAAGCTTTTATTCGCCTAGGAGTTAGTGCCTCTGAATTAGTGGAAAAAATTGATCGTCATTTAATATTTAATGATCCAGAAGAGTTCAGTGGAAAAACAATTTGGTCTAGTGAAGTTTCTAAACTTGCAGTTTTATCTTTTATTGACGCGGCAAAAAGAAGGAAGAACTCAGTTGAGCCCATGAATATATTGGCATATTGTTATATGCCAGATACTGTCTTGTCTGAGATATTTCACGACCTAAAGATTGGTGAGGATAAATTAAAAAATGTAGTTTCCTGGCTTTTTACTGACAAAATGATCTATAAGAGATATAAATCTTGGCGACATTTGTCTTCATTTAAACCTTCAGGTGGCATGAACCGAGCCTATACTGCAATTGCTACTCCAACTCTTGATCATTTTTCCCATGACTTAACACTAGCGGCTAAATATAATCGATTAGAGTTTTGCATTGATAGGTCAGAAGAAATTGAAAGTATTTTTGAGTTTATGTCATCTAACAAAACCGGAGTTTTGCTGGTTGGTGAAACCGGGGTTGGTAAAAAAACTATTATCGATGGGATAGCTCAGTTAATGGTAAGTGAAGAGGTGCCTAAATTTTTACAAGATAAAAGATTGGTGGAAATTGATGTTTCTCGTTTAGTCTCAGGCGCTAGTGCAAGTATTGCTCAAGAAAGATTGCTTCGTTGTATTTCTGAGGCCAATCGAGCTGGCAATATTGTTTTATATATTTCCAATGTAGAAAATATTGTAGGAATTAGTGCTGGTCAAGAGCAAAGTCTGGATTTATCTGAAGTTTTAGCTGAGTCTATTTCTCGCCGACAAGTATATTGTCTAGCTAGTGTCAGCAGTGATAATTATTCTCGCTATATTGAAGGTAGAGCACTGGGTCAGACAATGTCTATGCTTTCTGTTAGTGAACCAGACTTTAATCAAAGTGCGCAAATTCTTCAAAGCAAGGTGCCATTTATTGAATCTCGTTATGGGGTATTTTTTTCCTATAGTGCAATTGAAAAGTCAGTTAATTTATCAACTAAGTATATACATGATAAATTTCTACCAGCTAAAGCTATTGAGCTTTTAAGACAAGCAGCTTCAATTTCAGCTAAGGCAGCTAAAGTTGATCGCAGTCGAGCTTTGTGTGGTTCTGAGTCAGTAGCGCTAGCAATTTCTGACTTAACTGGAGTGCCAGCACAAAAGATAACTGAAGATGAAAGTGAGAAATTACTTAATTTAGAAGATAAAATACATGAGCGTATGGTCGGTCAAGAAGAAGCCGTAAAGGCGGTTTCGGCTAGTTTAAGACGAGCTCGCGTGTCAATTAAAGATAGTAAAAAACCCATTGCTAGTTTTCTTTTTCTAGGACCAACTGGTGTTGGTAAAACTGAATTAGCTAAAACTGTTTCTGATATATACTTTAGCGGTGAAGAGTATATGATTAGAATTGATATGAGTGAATATCAAAGACCAGATAGTGTAAAAAAAATGATTGGTGATGTTGACGGTACTTTAGGGTATTTGACTGAAAATGTTCGCAAAAAACCTTTTTCTTTAATTCTTTTTGACGAAATTGAAAAAGCTCATCCCGATATTTTAAATTTATTTCTACAAATGTTAGATGATGGACGCCTAACTGATGGTCAAGGCAGAACTATCAATTTTTCTGAATCAATTATAATTGCTACTTCCAATATTGGCGCTACCTATATTCAAAAAGAAATTAAAAAGCAAACCAATATAGAAATTGTTAAACAGGAGTTGATCGACAATCGATTACATAAATACATGCGACCAGAGTTAATTAATCGTTTTGATGGTATTGTGGTCTTTACACCACTGAGTGAAAGTCAAATTTTTGAGATTACTACCTTAATGTTAAAAGATATTAAAAAGAATTTAGGACAAAAAGGCATTGAAATGCAAGCTGACAGAGATGGAGTTTTAATTTTATCCCAAGCTGGCTATGATCCAAAATTTGGTGCCAGGCCACTGAGAAGATTACTTCAAGAAAGAGTTGAGGATGTAGTGGCTAATAAATTATTGACCAATGAACTAAAACGGCGTGATACAGTTTTAATTAACCCTCAAGCAGAGATAGAAATTATCAAGGCAGAAAAACTATAAAAAAAAGACCCAAATTTTGGGTCTAAGGTTTTTGTCTTCCTCTTCTTTTTCTTTCATTAAATCGCTTTTTATTTTTTAGTGGTATCTCAATTTCTTCCAGGCACTGAATTTCAGAATCTCTTTTATTAATAGCTTCATTGAGATCATTTTTTAAAAAAGATAATTGTAAATTTAAATTACCATTTCCATTTTGTTTAGTTAAATCTTCTTCAACCTCAGCAATTTTTTCTTCAATTTTTCTGACTCTATTGAAGTTTTTTGAAATCACCTCTCTTTTTTTGATTTTAACTACATGCAGGAAATTGCCGACCTCTTGGGGTTTAAGAGTATCAATAAATTCCTTTAACTCACCATTTCGGTGAAATTCAATTAACTCATTCATTTTTTTGTTTAGTTTCTTCATTTGCCTCCGTTTTTTTTATTTTTATGTTATAATGAACTTGTTTAATAATAATAATTTAATTTAGTTTTGTCAAGATGCCTAGTATTTATCATTTAATTTTATATTTTGCTATTTCTTTTAGTTTATCGCTTGCCATAAGCTACTTTTGGCGTAAATTAGCCTTTTCTTGGCGCTTACTTGATTATCCGGGAAAAAGAAAAATTCATAAAAAACCAATCCCCTTGGCTGGTGGCTGGGCGATTTTTTTAGCCTTCTTTTTTACCTTAACTCTAGTTCATAATTTACTTATTAGTGGTGATTTAAACTATAATCATTGGTTGGGCTTTTTAGGAGGAGCTTTAATTATTATGATTGGTGGCACCTTAGATGACTTTTTTAATTTAAAAGCTAAATGGCAAATTGTTTTTCCACTTCTGGCAATTGTTTTGCTTTTGCTAGGTGGAGTGGAAATTTCTCATTTAAGCAGTCCTTTTGGTGGGATAATAAGTCTTGAAAATTTAGCTTTTTTAAGTGTAATTTTAATATTTTTTTGGCTTTTGGGTATGATGTATACTACTAAATTACTTGATGGGGTCGATGGATTAGTCACTGGTTTAGGCGCAATTGGGGCTTTTATAATTTTTCTCTTTACTTCTCTGACTGCTTATTTTCAACCAGACATAGCTGTGGCTGCTCTTATTTTTAGTGCTGCTTGTTTAGCATTTTTAATATTTAATTTCTCGCCAGCCTCAATTTTTCTTGGAGAGGGTGGATCGCTTTTAATTGGTTATGTTTTAGGAGTTTTAGCTATTATCTCTGGTGCTAAAATTGCGATCGCGCTTTTAATTATCGGTATTCCAGCTTTAGATGTAGCTTGGACAATTATTCGTCGTTTAAGAATGGGAAAAAATCCATTTAGTTTTTCTGACAGAAAACATCTTCATCATAGGTTTTTAGATGTGGGCTTGAGTCAAAAACAAACCGCTCTTTTTTATTATTTTCTCGCCCTCTTTTTTGGTACAACTGGTTTATTTCTACAAAGCCAAGGAAAGTTAATTGCTCTTTTATTTTTGTTTTTACTAATGATTATGATAGTTTTTTATTTACAGTTTAAAAGCCGAAAAAGACTTAAAAGTTTACTGCTACATATTTGCTGTGCACCTTGTGCTACTTATTTTAGTGTAAATGAACTGAAAAAATCATATAATTTAACTTGGTATTTTTATAATCCTAATTTAGTCTCTAAAGATGAGTATGATAAACGCTTAGAAGCAGTAAAAGAGGCATCAAAAAAATATAAGATTAAATTAATTGTTGAAGATTATAATCCAAAAAAGTGGCATGAAAAAATCAAAGGAAGAGAAGATGACAGAGAAGGTGGAGCCCGTTGCTATATTTGTTTTCAAGATCGAATTTTTAAAACCGCTCAACTGGCTAAAAAACATAATTTTTCTTATTTTGCCACTAGCTTGGTGATTAGTCCTTTCAAGAATAAAAAAATGATTAAAGAAATTGCTAGAGCGGAAGAGAAAAAATATGGTGTAAGTTTTTTAGATCTAAATTGGCGAAAGGATAATAATTTTAAAAAATCACTTGATTTGGCTAAAAAAAATTCATGGTATCGGCAAAATTTTTGTGGATGCTATTTTAGTCAAAGAAAATAGTCTTGTTGTTTAAAATCTTATTTTAAGCTAAAATATAGATAAATATGAATTTAAAAAATATTAAAACAGTTGTTTGGCTACCAACCTTAGCGTTTTGGTTGTCTTTTCAAGTTTTAAGCTGGCAAGCTTCTTGGCTTTGGTGGACGCTTTTGGTGCTTTTAATTATTAATTTAATTAATTTAAAGTTTTTACCAGGTATTAATCGACCTCTTTGGCCTCGGCTTCTTTTAGCCGCGGTGCCGACTCTTTTTTCACTGGGGTCATTAATTTATGTTTCACTTTTAGCGGAAACTTTTTCTTTGCAATTTTTAGTTTTTATAGCCGCTTTAATTATTTACCAGTATTGGCGATTGGCCTATAAAAGATTATCACCAAGACCGATAAAGCAAAAATTACTACAAGTATTTGGTGATAAAAGTGGTGAGTTGGTTTTTATTGGAGTTTCTTTATATGTTAATTTTTTAGCCATGTTTCTTTTAGCTTCTTCCTTTTTAGCAGTTAAATTCTTTTTAGATTTACCATATTCACTGATGTTTAGTTTATTAGCGCTTGTGGTTTTAGTTTTAACTTTATCAGCCGCCGAGCTTAGTGGTATGTTTAATAAAAGTGATCAGCGTTATTTTTGGTTAGCGGCTTCTTTGGTAGTTTGGCAATTTGGGGTTACTTTATTTTTTCTACCTTTAAATTATTCTGTGTCAGGTTTTCTTTTAGCTCTAGCTTATTATGCAGTGATTAATTTATCCAGGTTTGCTCTTTCTGGTGAACTAAAGGGTAATCGTTTGCGGTGGTATATTGGGTTTCCACTTTTAGCCACCTTTTTATTATTATTTACAGCTCAATGGTTATAAACTTATGAAAAGTTATACTTTTATTACAATTTTGCTAGCAATATTTTTTGGAATTATGGCTGGACTGGCTGGACAAATTATTGGTCAATATTATTTTAGCCATGATTTAGCGGGTTTTTCTCTGAGTAGGGAATTTGATCTCCTGGAAGGTAGATCTAATTTAATTATTCGTGACCCTAGAAAAGTAGTGGTTAGTAAAGACGCTAAAATTGAGGAAACAAAGGAATTAATTGATAGAAGCTTTTTTAAATTATTTAACCTCAGCTCAGAAAGTGATGACTATATAGTGCTAGATGATTACTCAGCTTTAGCCATGGCAGTTAGTAGTGATGGTTGGTTGATGGCTTTTCTGCCACCTCACTTAATTAATTATAGTCAGGATGAGATGTTAGATAATTTTAAAATTGTTAGCTCTGATCGACAAATTTACTCACCAACAGAACTACATTTATTTTCTAAAAATGATTTAAATATATTATTTCTAAAAATGAAAGATCTAGACAACGTCAATGTTTTAGATGTTAGCAAGGGCTCACAATTACAATCAGCTCAAAGTTTGTTGACTTACAAAAGTGAAAATCAATTGTCTCTGGCTTCACTGATTGATCTTGGATTTTCTGAGCATATATTTACAAGTGATAGTTTTAACCGGAATTTGTCAGTAAACACTCAAGATGATTTTTCTACTGATTCTTTTGTTTTTGACTTGTCTGGTGATTTTGTAGGTTTTCTAGATAGTCAAGGTGACTTTCATGACTCCTCTGCTATAGAGATGTATTGGCGTTCTTTTTTAAGAGATAAAGAGATAAAAGAGCCGTTTTTAGGAATTCATTACCTGAACTTATCTTATATTAAATTTTTAGAAAATAATTATAGTCGCGGTGCAATGATCTATGGCAATCAAGAATTTCCTGCTTTTATAGAAGATAGTCCAGCAGCTGAAGCTGGTTTAATTGAAAGTGATGTTATAGTTGAGATAGATGGTTTGCCGCTTAATAAAGATTTAGACTTGGCTGACTATATTTTAAGTTTAAATCCTGGTGATGAAATTTTGCTAGATTATTATCGCCAAGGAGAAAAGGATCAAGTTTCTATAATTTTACAAGCTAAGTAATTATGATTATCAAAACTATAAAAAAGAAAAAAACTTGGAAGAATAAAAAAGTTTTGCTTCGTTTAGATTTAAATGTACCTATTAAAAATGGAAAAGTATTGGATGACTTTAAAATTAAAGCCAGTCTAGACACCATTAACTATCTTCTAAAACAAAAAGCCAATATTATAATTTTAAGTCATCTTGGTCGTCCGGAAAAAGTTGATAAAAATTATTCACTAACTCCAATAGCTAAGAGACTAAAAGAATTAATAGGGGAAGATATTAATTTAGTAAGCAGTATCTCAGAAGCTAAAAAACATTCTTGGTCTCAGGGAACTTTATTGATGTTAGAAAATCTACGTTTCTTTTCTCAAGAAGAAAAAAATTTATCTGTTTTTGCTAAAAATCTAGCCAGTCTAGCCTCTGTTTATGTAAATGATGCTCTAGCAGTTTCACATAGAAAGCATGCTTCAATTGATAAGATTAAAGACTATTTACCCGCTTATGCTGGCATACTTTTAGAAAAAGAGTTAAATAATTTTTCTTATGTACTAAAACCTAAAAAGCCATTAGTTTTAGTAATGGGAGGTATAAAAATTTCTACCAAAGCTGCTCTTTTGAAAAATTTTGAAAAAAAGGCTGACTACATACTGCTTGGTGGAGGTTTAGCTAATACCTTTTTATATAGTCAAGGTTATGAAATTGGAAATTCGGTTTTTGAAAAAGATGGAAAAAAATATATTTCAAAATTAAAGGAAAAACAAAAAATCATTTTGCCAGTTGATCTTTTAGTTAAAACTAGAAGCGGTAGTGTAGCTCTAAGAGATGTAGATAAAGTTAGAAAAACAGATATTGTTTGTGATATTGGACCTAAAACTATAGTTAATTTTTGTAAAATTTTACAAAAATCCAAAACTATAATTTGGAATGGGCCAATGGGTAAATTTGAGGAAAAAAGTTTCAAGCACGGAACTTTAACTTTAGCGATCGCTATTGCTACCTTAAAAGACAAAGCTTTTTCACTGCTTGGTGGCGGAGAAACTATAAAGGCTCTGGAGATGTCAAAAATGGAGTCTCAAGTTAATTGGGTTTCAACTGGTGGTGGGGCTATGCTTAGCTATTTAAGTGGTGAAGATATGCCGGGACTTAAAAAAATTGTTAAATAAATTTAATTATATTAAACATAATTTATATGTCAGCAAAAATAAAAAAAATTAAAGCTTTAGAAATTTTAGACTCTCGCGGTTGGCCCACTATTTTAGTTAACCTAGAGTTAGTAAATGGAATAAAAGTTAAGGCTAGCTCGCCAGCGGGTACAACTACTAGTCAATATGAATCTAGGGATTTAATTGATGGTGATAAAAGACGCTACATGGGAAGAGGAGTTATGCTAGCAGTTAACCATATTAATGAAATAATCGCTAAAAATTTAGAAAAAAAGGATGCACGTGATCAAATGGGTATTGATAAGTTAATGGTTGAATTAGACGGAACTGAAAATAAACGGCAAATTGGCTCCAACGCAATTTTAGCGGTTTCAGTAGCGGTTGCCAAAGCAGCGGCTTCATATAACAAGCAAGAACTATTTGTTTATTTACAAGAGACATATTCTCTAAAGCCTGAAAAATCAAAATTACCAGTTCCGCTTTTTAATATCTTCAATGGTGGCACTCATGCTGACACTAATTTAGATTTTCAAGAATTTTTAATTAACCCTAATTTTCAATCAGCTAGATTTAAAGAAACTGTTCATGAAAACCGAATGTCAAAAGTTATACGAGCGGGGGCAGAAGTTTATCACACTTTAGGTAAAATCTTAAGAGAATCTGGCTATGATAGCGATGTTGGTCTAGAAGGTGGTTATGCTCCTGATCTTGATTCCAGTATTAAGGCTATTGAATTAATGTTAGCTGCTATTAAACGAGCTGGTTACAATCCCGAGGAGGACTTTAATATAGGTTTAGATATTGGCTCCTCAGTTTTATTTGATGAAATCAATGATCAATATTTATTTGCTCTTGATGGTGGCCATATTAGCGCTACTGATTTAATTGGTTTATATAGCAACTGGCTTTCTCAGTATCCAATAAATTTTATTGAGGATGGTTTAAATGAAAATCAATGGTCTGAGTGGAAAAATTTAACTGATGAACTGGGAGATAAATTAACTATCGCTGGTGATGATTTATTTGCTAGTAATATTTCTCGCTTAAAAGAAGGAATTAAAAAAGGAGTGGCTAATGCCAGTATTTTAAAACCAAACCAAATCGGCACCTTGACTGAAATTATTGATTATGGCAAACTAGCGCTTGATAATAATTATCGTCTTATTGTCTCTCATCGCAGTGGTGAAACTACTGATACCTTTATTGTTGATTTAGCGGTTGCTCTAGGAGCTGACTTTTTAAAAGCTGGATCACTAAGTCGCGGAGAAAGAGTGGCTAAATATAATCGATTACTAGAAATTTCTTGTCTTTAAATTTTTATGAGAGACGACAATCTTTTAGAAAAGGAGGAGGGAAGTAGAAGGCCAGTAGTGCTTTTATTTTTAGATGGTTTTGGAATTGATATTTTCGGTGATGTAAATGCAATCTCCACTGCTAAACCAAAGTTTTTCTATAGTTTGGTTAAAGACTATCCAATCGCTCTTCTTAAAAATAGTAGTCGTGATCCTAGAAAAAGATATTGGTCACTAGGCACTGGAGAAAAAATAAAAAATTTTTCTCAAGCTAATACTTGTTTGTCAAAAATTTTAGCTGAAAATAATTTAAGACATTTAAAAATTAGTTCAGCCTATAATTTTACATACCTTAATTTATTGTTCAATAATTTTAATCCTGAGTCATTTCCGCTTGAGGAAAAGTTAATGGTTGGTCAAGAAAGACTAGATGTTTTCTCAGATGCTAAAGAAATTATTGAAGAAACTAAAAAAGCTATAGATGACAATAATCACGATTTTATTACAGTCAGTTTACCGATTTTAGATCAATTGTCAGCTAACTATAGTTTCAAGCAAACTGTTAAAGGAGTGAAGTTATTAGATGAATATATAAGAAAAATTAGCCAGCTTGTATTAGATAAAGACGCAATTCTTTTAATTGTTTCACCATTTGGTAATGCTGAATATACTAAAGATTTATCTACTGATTGGTTAAACAAAGAGCCAACCAATAATCCGGTGCCATTTCTTTTAGTAGCTAAAGAGTATATGGGAAAAACCATTGGTTTTGCCGATCCTCTTGATGATGATTTAAGTTTGCTTTCTCCAATTGGAGGTTTAGATGTTTTTTTACCAACTGTTTTAAAATTTTTAAATATTGAAGCTAAGCATAAATTAATGAGTAAAAGTTTAATTTAAAATTTTAAACCATGGAAGAAACCCGTTCTTTGTTAAAAAAAAATAAAACATCACTTGAAATTGATGATTTTGGTTTTGGATCCCGCTTAATTCCAATCAAGGATGTGCTTGAAAGGGAAATAAAAATTTCTCTATGTCCTGTTGAGGGAGTTATTTATTATTATTAAATTAAAAAAGTCGTACAAAATGTACGACTTTTTCTTTTCAAAGAACTATCTACTTAGTAGTTCTTTTTTAGATAAAAATTAAGTAACCAACAACACTTACTGTAAAGCCAATAAAAGCGCCAATAATAGCTTGAATAGGAGTGTGGCCAATTTTTTCTAAAAGCTCTGGATAGCTGTCGTCTAGAAAATCATCTTCTTCTAAGTCTTTTACTAAAATATTTAAGGTTTTTCCGTGTTGACCTAAATAATTTCTAAAACCAATTGCGTCGGTTATAACAATTGCGCTAAACACAAAAGTAATTGCAAAGAGAGCTGAGTCAATTCCATTAATTAATCCAGTTATTGTAGTTAAGGCAACCACTACTGAAGTATGCCCAGAGGGCATATCAGAATAAGCAAATAAATTTCTAAAACGAAACTTTTTTTGCTTTCTGGTTTTTAAAATAAATTTAGTTCCTTGAGCAATTGCAAAGGCAATGATTGGTAAAAGTAAGTGTAAATACATAAATTTATACATCTAAATTCTCAACTTTCTTAGCGTGAGTTTGAATAAAGTTTTTACGAGGCAATACATTGTTTCCCATTAACATATCAAAGGTTTGATCGGCTCGAGCAGCGTCTTCAATATTTACTTTCTTTAAAATTCTTTTTTCTGGATCCATGGTAGTAGTCCACAATTGTTCTGGGTTCATTTCACCTAAACCTTTGTAGCGTTGAAGGGAAACTCCAGCAACTTTTTTTTCATTAATTTCCTCATCATCTTTAATTTTTCTATCTGCTAATTCCTTTAAAGCTTTAGTTTTTTCGTCTTCACTATAGACGTAGCGACTTTGACTACCTTTTTTTAGTTGATAAAGAGGTGGTTGGGCGATATAAACGTAGCCTTTTTCAATTAGTTCTGGAAAATGGCGGAAAAATAAAGTTAAAAGTAGTGTCCGAATATGGGCGCCATCGACATCAGCATCAGTCATAATAATTATTCGATGATATCTTAATTTTTCAATATCAAGTTGGGAGTCAATATTAGTGCCTAGGGCAATCACCAAACTTTTGATTTCATTATTAGCTAACATTTTATCAAGTCGAGCTCTTTCTACATTTAGAATTTTTCCACGTAATGGTAGTATTGCCTGAAATCTTCTATTTCTTCCTTGTTTAGCACTACCACCAGCTGAATCACCCTCTACAATATAGAGTTCACTTTCTTCAGGTTTTCTTGATGAACAATCAGCTAGTTTTCCTGGCAATGTAGTTCCTTCCAGAGCTCCTTTTCTTAAAATTGTCGCCCTAGCGCTACGAGCCGCTAGTCGAGCTTGAGCAGATAAAACACATTTGCCAATTATTGCTTCCGCTTCTTTAGGGTGTTCTTCTAAAAAGGTATATAAATATTCACCCATGACTTGTTCAACATATGTTTTAATTTCCGCATTACCAAGTTTTCCTTTGGTTTGACCCTCAAATTGTGGATCAGTTAATTTAACGGAAATTATAGCTGTTAGACCTTCACGAACATCTTCACCACTTAAATTTTCTTCCTTTTCTTTTAGTAAATTATTTTGACGGGCATAATTATTTAAAGTTCTAGTTAAAGCGGTGCGAAAACCAACCAAGTGAGTTCCGCCTTCGTTATTTAAAATATTATTAGCAAAGGCAAGTACAGTTTCGTTGAATTCATCATTGTATTGCAAGGCGACTTCAATTCGATTGCCAGAAACTTCTCGGTCAACGTAGAATATAGTATTGTTTTTAACTGTTTTGCTGCGGTGAAGGGATTTGATGTATGATTTAACTCCCCCTTCAAAATAGAAGCGATAGAATTTTTCTCGGTGTTCTTTTCTTTCATCTTGGATGTTTATAGTAATTCCCTTGGTTAAATAGGCTTGTTGACGAAGACGATCTAAAATTTTTCCCCAATCAAATTCTAGTTCTGTAAAAATACTTGGGTCAGGTTTAAAGTAAATAGTAGTTCCAGTTTTTTTGCTTTTTTCTATCTTTTTGATTTTATGTTTAGCTTTGCCTCTTTGATATTCTTGTTGCCAAAGGTAACCATCACGATGTACTTCAGCTTTTAAGTATTCGCTCAATGCATTAACCACAGAGACACCTACACCATGAAGTCCGCCAGATACTTTATAGCCACCACCACCAAATTTACCACCAGCATGTAGTTTAGTTAAAACAGTTTCCAGGGCTGACAGCCCAGTTCCTTGATGTTTTTCAACTGGGATTCCTCGACCATCATCTTCTACTTTAATCAACTCATCTTTAGTTAAGGTGACAGTGATTTCACTAGCATGACCAGCCATGGCTTCGTCAATTGAGTTATCAACTACTTCCCAAACTAAATGGTGAAGTCCAACAGAAGAGGTTGAACCAATATACATTCCCGGTCTTTTTCTAACTGGTTCTAAACCTTCTAAAACTGTAATTGTATCAGCTCCGTAATTAGTTTTGTTCTTATCTTTTTTCATAGTTTAAAATAAAAAATTCCCGATTTTTGAGGGTATTTTATTGCTTAATTTTCATATCTTATATTACTATTTTAGCAGATAAAATTAATTTTGGCAATTAATTATAGGCATTATTTTTTACTAATTATGATTAGTAATTTAAGGTATTTTTACTAATCACGATTAGTAATTTTCTAAACTCCATTTCCAAGCTGGTTTTAAAACTATTTTTTTGTTTTCAATATTTATAGTTTTATCTTCTTTTTCATTGATAATAATTGCTTGGCTTAAATTATATTTATCTAATACCTTTTTAATTCCTTTAATTTCTCGCTTTTCATTGTCTTTATTGATATCATAGCAAACTTGAATTGCTTGATTTATTTTTTTATCTTTTTTAATTAAAAAATCGCACTCAAAATCATTATTATAATAATATACATCTTTTTTTCTTCTAATTAACTCTAGAAATACATGATTTTCTAAAAGCTTTCCTTTATCTTTTGAAAAATTAAAAGCTACTTGGCTGATTAGGCCATTATCAATGCAATAAATTTTTTTATTATTAATATTTTGTTTTTTAATAGAATAGTCAAATTTTTTCAATTCATAAAATATGTAGGCATTTTTTAGATATTCAACATAATCTTTTATTGTGTTTTCATTTGTATTTAGATATTTACCTAATTTAGTGTAACTAAAAAAACTCGTATAATTAGTTATTAAGTAATAAGCTAATTCCTTTAGGGTAACTTTTTGTTTTATTTGGTTATTATCAATTACATCTTTGAGAATTATTGTTTTATAATAATTTTCTAAAATAGATAAGTTATTTTCAATAACCACCTCAGGAAAACCTCCTGTTTTTAAATAATTTTGAAAGTTTTTAATTAGCTTATTTTTAATTGGATAGTTATCAATTTCATTTTTATAATATTTTATATTTTTAGATTGCAGATATTCTTTAAAAGAGAAGGGAAAATTTATATGACTAAAATATCTGCCAGAAAGTCTTGATATATATTGGCTTTCTAGTAATTGTGAATTAGAGCCGGTTATTATTATTTTTTTAAACAACTTAGTATCATAAACTTCTTTTACCCATTTTTCCCATAATTCTATGTTCTGAATTTCATCTAGAAAAATATAGTCAATTTTTTTATTTAAAATAACTTCAGCTTGATCAATTATTTCATATAAATTTTGAGCTTTTTTGTAATATGGAGTAAATATTGGTGCATCAAAATTAATAAAAAGTATCGATTTAGGTGAAATTTTTTTGTTAAAAATTAATTTATCAATTAAAATATTTAAAATTGTTGATTTTCCACTCCGCCTAACACCAGTGATTATTTCTATAAACTTAGAGTTAAAGTCAACTTCTTTAATTAACTCACGCTCAGTATATTCTATTTTTTTATAATCACTTTGCCAGTGATTGTTTTGTCTTAATAATGTATTTTTTAAATTTTCCATATTTTTACTAATTATGATTAGTAATTTAATTATATAATATTTACAAAATTAATGCAAATATATGTAATAATTTTTCAATTTATGATATTATAATTAATAGCTAATATATAAATTTAACAATAACTATATGAAAATATTAGTCACTGGTGGAGCCGGCTTTATTGGCTCTAATTTAGTTGATTCTTTAATTAGTCATGGTCACTCTGTTTGTGTGATCGATGACCTCTCAAGTGGAAAACTTGACTATATACATAAAGAGGCTAAATTCTATCAATTAAGTATAATTGATAAAAAAATCTCTAAAATTTTTGCCAAGGAAAACTTTGATATTATCTATCACTTAGCGGCTCAAATTGATGTTCGCGTATCAGTTGCTAACCCCGAGATTGACAATAATATTAATGTCTTAGGTGGCTTAAATATTTTAGAAAACTGTAAAGCTTTTGGAGTAAAGAAGATAATATTTAGCTCAACTGGTGGAGCTATCTATGGTTTAACTGAAGAGATTCCCACTAGTGAGAATTGTCTAACCTATCCGCTCTCACCTTATGGAATAAATAAGTTGACTTTTGAAAAGTATTTATATTATTTCTATAATCAATATAATCTAAATTTTTCCATACTAAGATTTGGAAATGTTTATGGTCCACGTCAATTTAAAGGTGGAGAAGCTGGAGTGATTGCTATTTTTTGTGAGCAAGCAGTAAACAGGGAAGAGTTAACAATATTTGGAGATGGCAAGCAAACCAGAGATTATGTCTATGTTGATGATGTTGTCTCAGCTATGATTTTATGCTTAAATATTGATTGTCGAGGTGAGCTAAACATTGCTACCTCAATTGAAACTGATTTATGGCAAATTATTGATCAGCTAGAAAATACTTTAGGCTATAAGTTGAAAGTAAAGCAAGAAGATCCAAAATTAGGAGAGCAAAGACGCAGTGCTCTGAGCTATAAACGAGCCAATGATGTTTTAAATTGGGAGCCAAAGTTTAGTTTAGAGGAAGGAATAAAAAATACTATTAACTGGACTAAGAAATAAAAATAATTTAAAAATATGTCAAAAACCATAATTGCAAATTTTAAAATGGAGCTTAGCTTAAAGCAAAGCCTTGATTTACTGAAAAAATATAAAAAAGGTTTAAAAACCATAAACACTAATTATAATTTAGTAGTTTGTCCTGATTTTTTATGCCTCGCTTATTTATCCGCCAAAGATGAAAAAACTAGAGTTTTTCCTTTTAACCTCGGTTCACAAACTGTTGGTCATCTAAAATATGGTGCCTTAACTGGTGAAGTGTCAGCTTTTAATCTAAAAGATATTGGTGTTAGTTTTTGTTTACTTGGCCATAGCGAAAGAAGACAAATGGGAGAAAACAATCATATAATTAGAGAGAAAATAAAGACAGCTCTTAAAGCTAAATTAATCCCCGTTTTATGTATTGGTGAGGAAAAGAAATTAAGTAAAAGCAAATTAGATACCTTTCTTGCAAAAGAAATTAGAGAAACTTTTTCTGGATTTAGTCAATCAGAAATGAAAAAAATAATTATAGCCTATGAACCAGTTTGGGCGATTGGAAATAAAAATCCCTGTTTGCCTAAAAAAGCTGATGAAGTTCACGGACTAATAAAGGAGATAATTTTTAAAAAGTTTAAGACTAATATTAAAGTCTTATATGGTGGTAGTGTTAATGGGGAAAATGCTAAAAGCTATTTAGAATGGGAAAATATTGATGGTCTGCTAGTTGGTGGAGCTTCACTGTCATGGAAAAAGTTTAAAAAAGTAATTAATTAATATATGGAATCTTGGATATCTTTAACAATAATTGTAATTTGTTTGCTTGTAATTCTTTTTATTATCTTAAAAAAGTTTCCAGCTTTAGCTATTTTAGATGCTAAAGAAATGCCTGGTGAAAAAGAAGCTAAGTCCAAAGAAAGAATTATTAAACAAAGACTAAAAAGAGATCTTTCAAAAGCTAATGGCTTTTTAGCTAGAGTGAAATTAGCACTGAATAAATTTTTTAATAGTTTCTTAGATAATTACTACACAAAGCTGAAAAAAATTAAAGCTGAGCGCAGACGAGAAGAAAAAAATCATCCAATTGATAGACAAAATACTATTAGTCAGCTATTTTTAAAAGCTAAGGAAGCTAAAATGCAGGAAGATTGGCAAAAAGCCGAAGAAAGCTTGATTGAAATTGTATCTCTAGATACTAAGAATTTAGTAGCTTTTTATGACCTAGGAAAACTATATTTTGAATGGAAAAAATATAGTGAAAGTCGCGATACTCTCCTGCATGTTTTTAAGCTCTATCATCAACTCAAAGGTGATCCAGAAAGCATTGAAGATATTAATCCTCAGGAAATTAGGTTTTCTTTAGCAGAAGTTAATTTAGAATTAAATAATTTAGATGAAGCTATTGAATATATTAGCCAGGCTTTAGACAAAGAGCCTAATAATCCACGTTTTCTTGATTTAATTTTTGATTTAAGTATAATGAAAAAAGATCTTAAATCTGCTAAGCAGTATTACAAAAGATTAGTTGAAGTTAATCCGGAAAATAAAAAGTTAGAGGAACTAAAGGAGAAAATTAAACAAATTGAAGATAATTAGCCGTTGTAGCTCAGTTGGTAGAGCATTTCCATGGTAAGGAAAAGGTCACCGGTTCAAGCCCGGTCAACGGCTCATTTTAAACAGATTTGTCTAAATCTGTTTTTTAATAAATAATACTAATAAAATGAAATTAAAATTAATTATTCATGAATTAAAAGAGCATAGTCCTTTTACTGCCTTAGCAGTTTTGATTGCTATTTTAATGGTTATAATTTTGCAATATTTATTGCAAGTCAGTCTTGATGAAGATATTTTTCATCTCGCTCATTTTTTACACGTTATAGTTTCAGCTGTTGCTACTAGTGCATTATATTATAAATACAAAAAATCTTTTCTTAAAGCAATTTTCATTGGTGTTTTTGGCGCGATACTTATTGGTAGTTTAAGTGATGTAATTTTTCCTTATTTAGGAGGCCTAATTATTGACTCACATATGCATTTTCATTTACCAATTATTGAGGAAACATTTCTAACTTTAAGCTTAGCTATTTTTGGTGCTATATCTGGTGTTATAATAAAAATTAGTAAAACTCCTCACCTACTTCATGTTTTTTTATCAGTTTTTGCTAGTTTATTTTATCTGTTAGCCTTTAGTCCAGATTTCTCTCCAATTTATTTCACTATAACTTTTTTCATTGTCTTTTTAGCTGTGATTGTTCCATGTTGTTTGAGTGATATTGTTTTTCCATTATTTTTCTGTAAAAAGTGTAAAAGCATAAAATAGGATTAATAAAAAAAGCTACTAAATATTTAGTTGCTTTTTTTATTTATTTTAATTATTCAATTTATTTTACATTTTCTTTTTTAATAAACAAATAAAACGATACCACCGCTGCTAAAAGGGCACTAGCACCAATTATTTCTAGATTTTCTTCAACTAGAGAGTCCATAAGGAAGAAATCAATGGGAAAACTAGAGCTTGCTTGCCAGTCAGCCCAAACTTTAGGCAAATTAGCATCACCAATTAAAAGACTAAAATTATACATATGTTGACCAACTTGAGAATATAGGTTTTGATCAAACACCTTTGAAAAAGCAGTGCCAATAAAGGAAAGGGAACCAGCTAGGAAATAGAAAATAAAACCAATAATTAAATAAGTTCTAGTTTTTTTAAATCTTTTCAAAAATCCACCATAACGAATTAGAGTGTAAAGTGGTAAACCACCCAAAAAACCAAAATAAAGGAGTTCAAAACTACTACCAGCCCATGATTGTTCGGCTTCAACAAAAATTGCTTGAATATAGCTCATAAAAACATGGCGAAGATCACCAGTGTCTTCAAGCAGCATTAAAGTAAAAGAAATTGCCAGTAGTAACCAAAACTTAAATTGTCGTTTGGAGACATTTCTTCTAGTGCCAGCTATAAAAGCTGAGGTCATAGCTGCTCCACCAAGAAAGAGGTATTGAAATATTTCCGCAATACCACTATTTCTTCCCCAATGTTGAAAAAAGAAAGGTCGGTAAGTGAAGTAAAAATAATAACCCTTAGTGTTAAATAAAACATCTCTTAAACCAAAAATATTGTGTAGATCAATTAAATAAAAAGCTAGATAAGAAAAAAATACTAAAAAAATTCCCAAAAAGAAAATTTTATCAGCTAAATTAAGTTTTCTTTTTTTTCTTATCTTTTTTTTCTCGTTTTCCATAGTTTTATTATATTTTTTGTATTATAAAATAATTTTATAGCTTTTATTTATTTTAAGCAAGACTTTTTTATGCTAGTATTGTTTTATGAGTCAAATTAAACTAAAAAAATCTAATATTGTTTGTCAGCTTGAAAGAAGGAGAAATATTAAAAATCTAAGTCTTTCTGTTTATCCTAGTGGAGAGGTAATTGTTAGGGCTCCTTATTTTTACCCTAAATTCTTAATTACTAAATTTCTAGAGAAAAAATCTAATTGGCTAATAAAAAAAATTAATAGTTTAAAAAACAATCAATTGCCAACAATTAGTCAAAAAACTAAAGCTGATTATCTAAAAGACAAAGAGAGAGCCAGAGAACTAATACTTGAACGCTTAAAATATTTCAATCAATACTATAATTTTAAATTTGAGAAAGTAAGAATAAAGAATCAAAAAAGTACTTGGGGGTCTTGTTCTAAAAAAGCTAATTTAAACTTTAACTTTCGAATTCTATATTTATCTGATCAATTGCGTGACTATATAATCGTTCATGAATTATGTCATTTAAAGGAATTAAATCATTCAGCTAAATTTTGGAGTTTAGTTTCTTTAACTATCCCTAATTACAAAATTTTAAGAAAGAATTTAAAGAAGGGAATTATTAATTAAATATCATTTATTTAATTATTTATATTGACATTAATTTAAAAATATGCTAATATAAAATGTTAAAAATAATAATTAATATTTTTAACAATTGGACTTTAAAAATCAAATATAAACTAAATAAAGGAGGATGAAATTATGAAAGAATCAAAAAAGTTAATGTTGCAGTTTCTAGGAATTAGTTTTGGAATTTTTCTTGTTATTGGAACGATTTCCAGTATCTTATGGGGAAGTATGATAATTATTTTTTCGTTGGTTATTTGGGCTATAATTTCTACAGTAACCGTTGTTAAGGCTTGGACACAAGTTCCACACAGATGGGTGTATGTCATCGAAAATTTTGGTGAGTATTACACGATGATGGGCCCAGGCCTTCGTTTCGTTTTTCCTTGGTTCAATTTTTATGAAGTAAAACATAAAATTTTTACTGGAACCATGAAACTAGCTTTATTCGACGATGTAGTTGAAGAAAGTGATGATTATCAAGGAGGTGTTGTGGACTTTAAGGATGAGTCTGCAAAAATTAAAGCTTTTCTTTTTATTCATGTTAGTAAGTATGAGATGACTGAAAAGGAAAAAGAAGGAAAAAGCAAAGAAGAAATAAAAGAAATACCTGATGAGCAAATTAAAATTTACAAGAAAGCCGCCTACGAGACAAGCGATCCCATTGCCTACATTAAAGCCTCAGCAGAAGCGGCTCTAAGATCCTTTTTAGCTCAGTATGATCTTTTGGATGCTAATGAGCTTAAATCTAATTTTGACCTCATTGAAGTAGCAAATATGATGGGACCAGATGATGTAAAATTGAGAAAAAAAGAAAAAAATGCTGGAGGTGATTGGCGAGAAACTCGTTTTGGAGAGAAAATGACCAATTGGGGATTTACTCCAACTAGTTTCATAATTACTGAGTTTCAATTTCCAGATCGAGTAATTGAACAAAGGGCCCGTCTTATGAAGGCTGAGAAAGACGAAAAAATTGCTGAACACAGAAAGAATGAAAGCATCACTCTTTCTGAAGGTGAAGCAAAAGCTCTAAGAAATTTATCTCAAGCAAGAGCAGAGGAAGTTGATAAAATGGTAGAGAAAACCGGGGCCACAAAAGAAGAAGCTTTCTTGTTTATCGTTAATCGTCAAAAGTATGAAGCCCTGCAAAAAGCCGGTAATGTTACTTGGATTGCTGGAGCCGATGATGGTGAAGTAAAACGAGGAGGTGCTTTTGGAGCTGGCTTTAAAAGTTAAAAAAGGAGGTAAAAATGTCAATAATAAATGTTGGATCATCGAAAAAAAAGAAAAAGAAGTCTGATTTAGACTTGGGCATAGACAAGGAAAAAATGACCAAGGAATCAGTTAGTATTGGTAAAAATATAGGTTTAGCATTTTTTGCGTTAGCTATTGCTATCGGTACCTACTTTTTCACCAAAAGTGTTCTCGTTCCCGACATAGCTATTTGGGCTCGGGAAATTATCTCACTCATTCTTTCTCTTCTTGTGCTAGCTGGATTTTCTGCAGTTAGTAAAGGAGAAAGTAAGATCGGAGGATCAGTTGTAATCTTTCTGTTTGCTATATTTATATGGCAAATGGTAAGTGGTTACTCTGACTATGATTTTTCTCAGGATCAAGAGAAGGATTCTACTATAACTTCATCAGAGGTTAGAGTGAGAACTCTTTATCCCAGGAAAGAGCCTTATGTGTTTAAATTAGATAGCATAGGTGACTCAACTGAGTGGATTGTTTTTCCAAAAGGAAATCTTTTTAATTATTATTTCACTTCTCACGATTTTGGTTTTAAAGTTGTGTTTAGTAATGGTGATAAATATCAGGTCCACGAAAATTTATGGATACCTGATAGAAAGCATCCGCAATTAAAATTGGTAGCAACAAGCTCAAACCAATTAATACAATTTACAGTAGAAAATAGAAATTAACTGTAAATAAAAGGGTAATGAAAATTACCCTTTTTTTATTTTAATTAAAATGGTATAATATATAATATAAAATAAAAAATATGAATTATAGGAAAATATTTATTTTAATTTCAATATTAATAATTAATGTTTTAATTGTTAATATTACCTTAGCTCAACCTGGAGGTGGTGGTGATACAACCGATGCACCTGGAGGTGGTGCAGACACCAGCCCAACTACTCTAACCAACCCTTTAGAAGAAAATTCGCCTGAAATTGTAATTGCTAATGTAATTAATACCGTTTTTGGAATAGTTGGTTCCTTGGCCCTTTTGATGTTTATATATGGTGGCCTAACTTGGATGACTTCAGCAGGGAATAAGGAATCGGTTGATAAAGGAAAAAATATTATTAAATGGGCTGCTATTGGTTTAGTAATTATATTTAGTTCCTATGCTTTAGTCCGTTTCTTGATAACCGGAGTAGGAGCTGCTTAAAAATAATAAAAAAATCTCTTTTATGTTAAGGGATTTTTTAATTGTTTGACAATTACAGTTAAATCTATATAATAATAACAGATTTATTGGGTCGGTACCGAAGCGGTCAAACGGGGCAGACTGTAAATCTGCTGGCTTTATGCCTTCGTTGGTTCGAATCCATCCCGGCCCACAAGAAAATACCAATATTGGTATTTTTTTATTTTTATGGTATTATTTAAAAGAATTTAAATTATATGCCAGTAATTGATCCAAATAATATAGGGTTAAGTTTAATTAAAATTTTTACTGTTGAAGCAGTGCTTGCAACTATTATTTTAATTTTGCTTTTAATTCTTTAAACTATGCCTGAGTTACCTGAGGTAGAAACGGTGCGCCGTGATTTAAATAGTCGCTTAATAGGTCAGCGTTTTTTAAAAGTAGAAGTTTATGATTTTAAAAATGTCGCCCCATCGGCGACTTTTTTGGCTAAAAATTTAGTGGGTTTAAAAATAAAGGAATTTAGTAGAAGAGGAAAGTTATTAATTGTTAATTTTTCTAAATCTGATTTTAAATTATTGATTCATTTAAAAATGACTGGACAATTAATATATGAAGATAGAAAAGATTTACTAGCTGGTGGTCATAGTTTATCTGAAAGCTCTTTAAAGGATTCAATTGGGGGTGATTTACCCAACCGCTTTACTCGTGTATTTTTTGAACTTTCATCTTCAAAACTTTTTTTCAATGATTTAAGAAAGTTTGGTTATATTAAATTAATTAAGGAAGAGGAGTTAAAGAGAGTATTGCAAATTGCTTACGGCCCAGAGCCATTTGATAAAGAGTTTAGTTTGAAGTTCTTAAAGGACTTGTTGTCACGTCATAAAATATCTATAAAAGCACTACTTTTAAAGCAAGAAGCGATTGCTGGACTGGGAAATATTTATGTTGATGAGTCTTTATTTCTAGCTAAAATAAAGCCAAATCGTTTATGTAGTAGTTTAAAAGTTGAAGAGATAAAGAATTTACGTCTAGCTATTTTAAAGGTTCTTAAAAAAGCAATTGAAAAACGGGGAACTACTTTTAGTAATTTTGTTGATACAAAAGGTGAAGGTGGAAATTATTCTCAGTATTTAAAAGTTTTCAATCGCCAAGGAGAAAATTGTTTAGTTTGTAGAGAAAAAATAGTTAAAATTAAATTAGCAGGTAGGGGAACTCATTATTGTCCTAAATGTCAGAAATAATAATTTGACTTTTGTTGATTTTTTATCTATTTTATAATTAGATTTATTAAAAATATTAGTTATAATCTGAAACTATATGTCACAAGATAATATGATAAAGTTGGAATGTGTTGATTGTAAAAGAATTAATTACCATTCCCGTAAAAACAAAAAAGTTTTAAAAGACCGATTAGAGTTAAAGAAGTTTTGTGCTTTTTGTAAAAACCATACTTTACATAAAGAAACTAAGTAATATAATCCGATATATAACGGATATTATTAATTATCGGACAAATTTAATTTATGTCCAAAAACTTAACTAGGCCCTTTTTATTAATCCTTTTAGCCATTGCTTTAGTGGCTGTTTTTCTTATATTTAGACCTTTTTTAACAGAAATTTTAGTAGCTGCAATTTTGGTTTCAGTTTTTTATACTTACTATGAAAGATTGCTTAAGCTTTTAAAAGGAAGACGTCATTTAGCTTCACTTTTAATGTGTATTTTACTAGTGGTTTTAATAATATTGCCACTGGCGCGCCTAATTGTTTATGCTGGGCAGGAATCTACACAAGCATACACTCAAGCAGTTAGTTTTTTTAATCAATACACTATTGATGATGTTTTCACCATTGGTCCTTTAGCATCACTTGATTTTATTGAACAAGAAAATGTTGTTGAAGATTTCTTTTTAGATATTTTAGGAAAAACTAGTGATTGGATGATGGAGGGAGCTACAATTTTTCTAAAGGAAACTACAAACTTTCTTATCTCTTTAATTTTAATAGTGATTAGCATGTACTTTTTCTTTATTGATGGAAAAAAGCTTTTGGAAAAGCTAATGTATTTATCACCACTTCCCAATAAATATGATAAGGAGATTTTTCGTAAATTCAGAGATGTTAGTTATTCTGGCATGATTGCTACCTTTGTTACTGCTGTTGGCCAAGGTATAGTCGGTGCAATTGGTTTTGCTATCGTTGGCTTTCCCGCCCTGTTTGCTGGTGTTATTGTTGGTTTATTGTCCCTTTTACCCTATATTGGTTCAATGATTTTTTATATCCCTATGGGCTTATATTACCTACTATCTGGTCAAATTTGGGAAGGTGTATTTATACTTGCTTGGGGAATTATAGTTATTGGCAACACTGATCATTTAATACGGGCATTAATGATAAAAGGTAAAGCGCAAGTTAATCCAATTTTCATAATTCTTTCAATCTTTGGGGGTATTATGATATTTGGTTTCTGGGGCGTAGTTTTGGGACCATTAATTATTGCCATAATTGTTACAATATTCCATATTTATGAACTCGAATATTGTGGTGACTTAGATGTTTCAGATTGTGATGATTATTTTGATAAAAAAGAGAAAGTAAAGAAGAAGGAGATAAAAAAAATAAAAAAGAAATTAAAAAATAATTAATAATTAAAATTATGTTAGGAGAAAAAACTAAAAAAAACTTAGAAGAAGCATTTGCTGGTGAATCAATGGCTCGCACTAAATATGACTATTGGGCTAAAACTGCCAGAAAAAATGGCTATGTTCAAATGTCTAAAGTTTTTGAAGAAACTGCTCTTAATGAAAAAGAGCATGCCAAGATGTGGGCCAAACAACTAGGAATTGTCAGTGGCGATACTAAAAAAGACTTAGAGGAAGCGATTAAAGGAGAGGTATATGAATATACTGATATGTATCAAAGAATGGCTAGCGAGGCAGACGAAGAAGGTCACGCTGACATTGCTGAACTTTTTAGACACGTCGCTACTGCAGAATCAGCTCATGCTGAACGTTATAAGAAATTATTGGAAAATATAGAAAAAGAAGAAGTTTTCAAAAAATCCGAGCCAAAACGTTGGAAATGCAATAACTGTGGCTATATTCATGAAAGCAGTGAAGAGGCACCAGAGATTTGTCCATCCTGTCTTCACCCTCAAGCTCATTTTGAAGTATTTGTAGAAACCTACTAAAAAACATTTAGTTAGAAATAAAGGGTTGTTATAAAGACAACTCTCTATTGTTTATTTAAGTTTTCTTCAGCTGACTTTTGATATAATTAAGGAATGAAAAAGTTTCTTAAACCAAAAGCTTTACTTTTAAGAAAACAAGGTCATTCCTTCAGGGAAATCAGCTTGATTTTAAGAATATCCAAAAGTACCGCTTCCTTGTGGACCAGCCAAGAGCCCTTAAGCCAATTGGCTCAAAAGAGAATAAGGGAGCTGGGGGAGCTTGGGCGCCAGCGAGCTCGAAAAACTAATCAGCGAAAACGAATTAAACTTTGGGAGGAGATTAATAAAGCTTGCCCAGTCTTAAAAAACAAAGCTTACGGTCAAGATGAATACAAGATATTTTTAGCTTTATTGTATTGGGGAGAAGGAGCTAAAACCGGATATATGGTTGATTTTATAAATTCCGATCAAGAGATGATAAGAGTGTATCTTTTTTTATTAAGAAAATGTTTTTTTATTCAAGAGAGTAAATTAAGAGTCAGATTACATCTTCATGAATACCATAATCAAAAGGAAATGATTAGCTTCTGGTCAAAGGTTTGCTCTATTCCCAAAAATCAGCTTTCTGTATATAATAAAGCTCATACTGGAAAAAATAAGAAGAAAGATTATAAGGGATGCTTGTCAATTCGCTATGGAGATAGTAGAATACTAAAAGAGATTTTTATAATAATTAATCGTTTGGGAAAATTATCTTAATATTTGCGGGATTGGTGTAGTGGTAACATGCGACTCTCCAAAAGTTGAGACGGGGGTTCGATTCCCTCATCCCGTGCATTTGACAAAAATATAGCAATTACGCTATATTTTTTTGTTGTTCATAAAAATTATTGTTTAACTAAAAAAGAAAAATAGTGATAAAAAAAGAAGATTTTGCAGTCAATGCTATTTTTTGCTAATCTTTTGGAAAAAGAGATAATGGGCTTGGATTAAGCAATGAATTTCTAATAGATAAAATTTTAGAATTTTATAAAAACAAGCCTTTGCCACTTATAATCCAAAAAGATTGTGCAGACTATTTACCAAAAAACATTAACGTTGATAAAGTTATTAGTCAACATAGAATTTTTGGAAAATATTTAGACACAAGGGAAGTGATTAGACAATGCGTTAAATATTGTGCTGATCATGGTTACAAAAAAGTATTAGTTTTTGCTCATCCTGACCATTAAAAAAGAGTTAGGAAAAACCTTAAACATCAAGGACTTGAGTTTGAGATAGCTGATACTATTTTATGTCCATATGATCCAAAATCATCACAATGGTGGACAAGGAATAAAATTTTTTTCATGCTAAGGGAGGTAATGGTTTTCTTTTATGATTTAATTATTAAACAATGAGGTCAAGAAATAAACGGCCTCTTTTTTTATTAGATAATTTTAGTATAACGATTAAGAAATAATTTCAAATAAAAATATTTTAAAAATGATGAACTATAAATTAAACAAAAATTAGCAGTAGATATTATTAAATATTATATATGTTGATAAATTAAAGCAGGAAAACTTAATTTGTTGACATTATCATTCTTCACTTTGAAACTTTATATTATATAATAATATTGACAAACTTTATAAAGTTTTATATAATTAACTTGTATGAAAATAAATGAAAAATTAAAACTAATTAAAAAACTATCAGGATTAACTCAAGAATCTTTAGCAAAAGAACTGGAAGTTTCTTTTGTTACTGTTAATAGTTGGATAAACGATAAGTCTATTCCGCACAAGAAAAAACAAGATAAAATTGATGAGCTGTATAGAAAATATACCGGTGAAAACGTGATACCTGAAAGTGAATTAATAGCCAAGAAAAGTTTATTGTACAAAAAAAGAAGAGATAATAAAAATATAATAAATAAAATAATTAATAGAGATGATTTATTAAAAGAATTTATTCTTCAATTAACTTATAACTCAAATAGTATAGAAGGTAGTACTTTGACCCAAGAAGATACAGAAGCAATTTTATTTCGCAATGAAAATATAAAAAATAGAAGTTTAATTGAACATTTAGAAGCTAAAAATCATCAGGCTGTTTTAAGATATTTATTTAAAATAATAACTAGTAATTTAAAGATAGATGAGTTATTAATACTAAAGTTTCATAGTATTTTAATGAATGGTATTTATGATGATACCGGTATGTATAGGTCTCATGGGGTTCGCATACTTGGTTCAAATGTGCCGACTGCTAATTACTTAAAAATTCCTGATTTGATGAAGGATTTATTTAAGGATATAAATAAAAAGTGTGATGATCCTATAGTTCATATAACTAAGATACATAGCAAGTTTGAGCAGATTCATCCTTTTTCTGATGGAAATGGTCGAATTGGACGTATAATGATGGTAGCTATGCTTCTTAGAGATAATTTTGCCCCAGCTATTATTAGCCAGGAAAATAAAAGTTTTTATTATAAGTATTTACAAAAATCTCAAATTAAGCAGGAATTTAATTTGTTAGAGAACTTTATTTGTGATTCAATTTTGAAGGCTTATAAAATAATAGAATAAATGTTTAATTACAAACTATGTCCGCTTTGTAGCTTTTTAGCTAGAAAAATTAAAAATGATTATTATTATAATTGCCTAAAGTGTAAAAGTATTTTTTTAGATAAGAAAAAATATGTGTCCTTTGAACTGGAAAAAGAAAGATATTTATCGCACGACAATAATGTAAATGACTCCAGATATCGCAGATTTACCTCTCCAATAGCCAATGCAGTTTTAAAAGAACAAAGTAAAGATAGCATAGGTCTTGATTTTGGATCAGGAACTGGACCAGTTATATCCGAAGTTTTAAAGGAAAATAACTATAATATAGTCCAATATGATCCTTTTTTTGCTGATAATAAGGAGTTATTGAGGAAACAATATGACTATATTGCTTGCTGTGAGGTAGTTGAGCATTTCAAAAATCCCAAGGAGGAGTTTAAGCTTTTAAAAGAGTTATTAAAACCTGGCGGTACTCTTTATATAATGACTCATATTTACAAAAAAGATATTGACTTTAAGGATTGGTATTATCGTCAAGATCCCACTCATGTTTTTATTTACCAAAAAGAAACATTTAATTATATCTATAAAAAGTTTAAGTTTAGTAGTTTAGATATAGAAAAAAAATTAGTAGTTTTAAGGAAATAAAAGATTATTTTTTTATAATATCAATTGACATAAATATAGTATAATGCTATATTTTTTTATTGTTCATTAAAATTATTTTTTAACCAAAGTACTATATTATGGAAATTAATATTATATCAGCTAATCAATTTTCCAGTTTTTGGCCAATTGAGAATTTCAATGAAAAATATAAAGAAGAGGGAATTAAATCTTCTTCTATTGCCACAATTTTTGATCCAGCATTTCCCGAAAGAACGGGGATGATAATTCTTAGAACCTTTATAGAAAAGAGTAAAAGAGCTAAGACAGATCAAAAGTATGTTATTGGCTTAAGATTTTACTCTTTTGGTGATATGGTCACCATTGACCTAATATCTCTTGATAGAGATTTTCATCGGGAAATTTGTTTTGATCATCTGCAAAGAATGAATTTTCCTATGTGGGGAGAACATATGGAGAATGTAGATCATTTTGCAGAAACTACTCGCGCTCCATTTATATTTGCTGGAGGACATCTCAGAGTTTTAGATGATAATTCAGTGGAGTTTTTTGGAGGCAGCGGAGATTATACCGGTAAGTTATTACTTTCTGACAGTAACTCCTTGGCAAGCTATATTTCCTTAGTTTCCGGCATTACTTCAAGCGAAGAAATAGAGCCGGGAAAAGGTTTTATAAATCATCTTTTAAAGTTTATTTTTGAAAATAAACTAAAAAAAGAGTTTTATCAAAACCTTATAGCTGATTTATATCTTCAAAAAGATGAGGCCTTTCTTAATTC
>Ga0207421_10000305_pt1 | contig 61842 bp, 52 predicted proteins | sample SodLakKL_010_SED_4_FD_187542 | JGI IMG/M metagenome (GOLD analysis project Ga0207421, IMG submission 187542) | Alkaline sediment microbial communities from Lake Tanatar, Kulunda Steppe, Russia - 8KL_010_SED (SPAdes) (version 2) | ecosystem: Environmental > Aquatic > Non-marine Saline and...
CGTCCGGGCGCACAGCGACCGGACGCCGACACACCGTCTGGCCGCGCTGGGTGCTGTGTCGCGGTCCAGGCGGACACCGACCGGTCCCCGACACACCACTGAGGCGCCACGAGGGCCACTGACCGGACGCCGACACACCACTGGGGCGCCATCACGGCGCCGGCGGCGGCTCATCGGTGGGCGGCGACCGACGCGTCACCGGCTCGCACGGGGCCCGCGTAGACTGCGAGCGCATGCAACCCGTCGCCAGCACGACACACCGGACACCGCCACGCCCGCAGGGTGCGACCATGGTGAGCCGGAGCCGTCTGGCAAACCTCACCGCAGGCATCATCGAGGAGGCCTTCGACGGCTACCGCTCGGATTTCCGGGCCGTCACCCGTCGGGCGAGCGACCACTTCGTCGCGCGCCGGTGGCAGCAGGCCCGCCGTGACGCCGAGGAGCGCCTCGAGCTCTACGACCGCCGCCTGGTCAGCCTGCTGGCGCGGCTGCGGGGGCTGCTCGGTGAGCGCGTCGACGACCGCCTGCTGTGGGCCATGACCAAGGCCGTGTGGTCAGGTCGGGTCGCAGAGCGCCCCGACGCCGAGCTCGCCGAGACGTTCTTCAGCTCGGTGGTGCGACGCGTGTGCGGCGTGGTCGGCGCCGACCCCGACCTGCAGTTCGTGCACAGCGACTCGGTCGCTGCTCCGGCAGCGGCGCGGCAGACGGTGCACCGGCGCTGCACCGGCGCGGGACAGCAGGCCAGCGACGGCGAGCACGCCCGCACCACCGCGGTGCTGACCGAGGTGCTGAGCGGCACCGAGCTGGCCGGGGCCTTCGCGGATCTGCACGGGGATGCCCGACGAGCTGCAGCACGGCTGGAGGCCGTGCTCGAGCATCCCGTTGACGTGGCTGAAGTCCTCGATGGGGTGTTCTACCGCCGACGAGGCGCCTACATCGTGGGGCGGGTCCGCGCCGGCGGGCGGGCGCGGCCGGTGGTGCTGGCGCTGGCCTCCGAAGCCGAGGGCGTGGTCGTCGATGCCGTCCTGGCCGACGAGGACGACGTCAGCGTCCTGTTCAGCTTCACCCGCTCGCACTTCCTGGTCGACTTGGAGCCGCCCCGAGCGGTCGTGCGCTTCCTCGCCGGCCTCCTGCCGCGCAAACCCATCGCTGAGCTGACGATCGCGCTGGGCCAGCATCGCCACGGCAAGACCGAGCTCTACCGGTCCATCGCGCGCGCCGGCCAGCTGGCCCGCGAGCCGTTCGCAGTGGCGCCCGGCACCCCGGGACTGGTGATGATCGTGTTCACCGTGCCGGGCAGCGACCTGGTCGTGAAGGTCATCCGCGATCGGATCCCGACCCAGAAGCGCCTGACCCCCGGCGATGTGCGGGCCCGCTACGAGATGGTGTTCCGCCACGACCGCGCCGGTCGCCTGGTCGAGGCCCACGAGTTCGATCGCCTGGAGCTGGAGCGCGACCGCTTCACCCGGCCGTTGCTGGACGAGCTCGCAGAGGAGGCCAGCCGGACCGTCACGCTCGACCGCGACCGCGTGGTGCTGCACCACGCCTACGTCGAGCGCCGGGTCACGCCCCTCGACGTCTACCTGTCCGAGGCCGACGAAGGCGCCGCGCGCACCGCCGTGCGCGACTACGGCCAGGCGCTGCGCGACCTCGCCGCCACCGACATCTTCCCAGGCGACCCGCTGCTGAAGAACTTCGGCGTCACCCGCCACGGCCGCGTGGTCTCCTACGACTACGACGAGCTCACGCGCGTGTCGAGCCTGCGGTTCCGGAGGATCCCACCGCCGCGCACCCCCGAGGAGGAGCTCGCCGGCGAGCCGTGGTACGGGGTGGACCCCGGTGACGTGTTCCCCGAGGAGCTCGCGACGTTCTCCGGACTGTCGGGGGCGCTCGCAGAGGCCTTCCAGCGCTGGCACGGCGATCTGCTGGAACCGGCCTTCTGGCAGGACATGCAGCGGCGTCTCGCGGCCCGCGAGGTCCTGCCGATCCTGCCCTATCCGGCGGCGCGACGGCTCAAGCGCTGACACCGGCAGGCGCAGCCGCCAGGAACGCCGGCTGTCCGCCACCGGCGGTCACGGCGCCACGACCCAGCGCACCGACAGCCGCGGCAGGGGTATCCGCCCCGCGTCGACGGGGACCGGCCGGTCGTCGTCGAGGACATCGACCGGGTCCCAGGCGCGCACCACACCGAGGATCTCGGCGTCGACCGACTGGTCGGCGTCGTGGACGTTGGCCAGCCCGAGCAGCGTGCCGAAGCGGGGATGGTCGCGCCGCCACGCCAGCACCCGGTGGTTGTCGGTCCACACCGGCCGGGTGGGACCGATCGCGTGCAGCTCGGGCGTGCGGCGCCGGGCGTCGGCGAGCGCGGCGATCCCGGCGAAGACCCGCTGCTCGACGCTACCCGGGTGGTGGCGACGCTGCGCGGCCTGCCAGTCCATGTGGGGACGGTGCATCCAGCGGTTGTCGTCGCCGGCGGCGGGGTCCAGAGTCCAGTCGTCGTCGTTGCCCATGGCGATCTCGTCGCCCATCCACAGCAGCGGCAGCCCGCCCCAGCCGTAGGCGATGGCGTGCAGCAGCAGCAGCCGGCGCACCGCCTGGTCGAGCAGCAGCGGATCGCCGGTGGCGCGCGCCTCGGTGAGCCCCGCCAGCGCCGCGGCCATCCCGGAGGTGCGTGCATCGCCGGTGCGCGGGTCGTCCTGGTAGATGGCGCCGCGAGCGAACGAGCCGGGGATCTGGCCGGCGTAGAACTCGGCGAGGAAGCGACGGTGGGCGAAGCCGTTGACGCCCACCGTCGCGGCGTCGGCGTCGTCGACGGCCCAGCCGATGTCGTCGTGGCAGCGCACGTAGGTCACCCACCCCGTGCCGCGCGGGGGGTCGGCCAGCCGGTCCAGGGCCACGGTGGGCAGACGCGCGTCCCGTGAGGCCACCGCGCTCCAGCTCATGACCATCAGCTGGTTGTGGTAGGCGAGCTCGCACTCGGGATGCTCACGATCGTGGGCGCCGAGGTACTGGACCAGCTGGTCGGGCCCGACGATCGCCTCGGCCTTGAACACCACGCCAGGTGTGGCGATGCGCGTGAGGCCGCGCCACGCCTGCAGCAGCCAGTGAGCCTCGGGCAGGTTCTCGCAGGTGGTGCCCAGCCGCTTCCACAGGCAGCGCACCGCGTCGAGGCGCAGCACGTCCACGCCGCGGTTGGCGGTGCGCAGCATGACCTCCAGCAGCGCCGCGAACACCTCGGGGTTGCTGTGGTCGAGGTCCCACTGGAAGGGATAGAAGGTGGTCCACACCCACGAGGACAGCTCCGCAGACCAGGTGAAGTTGCCCGGTGCGGTGTCGGGGAAGGTCTCGGGGACGGTGCGCTCGTAGGCGTCGGGCAGGCTCCGGTCGGGGTAGGTCAGGTAGAAGGCCTGATAGAAGGGGTCGCCGGCCTTGGCGCGCTCGGCCCAGGTGTGCTCGGCGGCGGTGTGGTTGACGACCAGGTCCACGCACAGCGCCATGTCGCGCTCATGCAGCTCGGTGGCGAGCTCCTCCAGGTCCGCGTTTGTGCCCAGGCGCGGGTCGACGCGGTCGAAGTCGACCACCGCGTAGCCGCCGTCGTCCTCGCCCGCGCGTGCGGCGAGCAGCGGCATGAGGTGCAGGTAGCGCACCCCGAGCTCCTCGAGGTAGTCGAGGCGCGAGCGCACGCCCGGCAGGTCGCCGGCGAAGCGGTCGGCGTAGCACACGTAGCCGACCATCGACTCGCGCAGGAACCACTCGGGATCGATCTCCCGGCGACGATCGAGCCGCCGCAGGGCGTGGGGACGCTCGCCAGCCGCGTCGACCACGGTCCGCAGCAGGCGAGCGAGCAGCGCCTCGAAGTCGTCACGGTCGCCGTAGAGCCAGGCCAGCGGCAGTGCGGCATCGCGCCCGTAGCGGTCGAGGCGGGCCGCGAGGGCGTCGACCTCGTCGGCGGGCAGCACCGCAGCGGCGCGCTCCAGGACGGCGTCGCGTGCGCGGGCGAGGGCGGCGCTCGCCTGCGCACGGCGCGTGCGTTCGGTGAGGGAGGGGTCTGCAGCCAACACGAGCTCCTCGCGGGTTGCCGCGCGCAAGCCTACGATGCGACGCGCGCCGTGCCGCGTCATGCGGGCCGCCCGCCGCAGCGTATGAGGAGGACCGAGATGGGGACGGGATCGGGGGCGCGACGGGCACGTCGTGCGCCGCGCCTGGGCTCCGAGGAATCGATCGGCGGGCTGTTCACCCGCACCGGCCGGTTCGCCGACATCGACCCGACGCGCTCGCGTGCGCTGCCCCGCTGGCCCCAGGTCGTCGGCGTGCTCGCCTGGCTCGCGTTCACCGCGGGGGTGGGGGTCGCCGCGTGGCGTCGTCACCGCCCCGACAGCCAGGATGGCCACGCCGGCGGCACCGCCCGGTAGCCCTGCTAGCCTTCGCCACGCACGCCTTCGTGCATCCGGCCGCGTAGCCGAGTGGCTCAGGCAGCGGACTGCAAATCCGCGTACGTGGGTTCGATTCCCACCGCGGCCTCCCACACGGGGCGCGCGACGACGTCTTCAGCATCGATCCACACGTCGCCGCCACGCGCCGGCTGACGGAGATCGCTGTGTTGCCGGGTTGTTGCCGCCCTGTGAAATCTTCGTCCGCGCCCAGAGCGGGCAGTGACTGCTCGCTACCGTGAGCGATGCAGCCCCGCTCCCACCGCCGTCCGCTGGCGGGTCCCGGCCTGCGGGCTGCGCTGCGACACCCCCACGGCCCGTCCGCACCGCACTCGCCCCTTGGAGGTCTGCGACGATGAGCGCGTCCGCCCGCCTGTGGTGTCATCGCTGCGAGGTCTCGGCCAACGGCGGGGTGTGCTGGGCCTGTGGTCATGCGGGCCACCGTGGGCGCCCGCCCTGGGCCATCGGCCGCCAGCCCGAGCCCGACGCCGAGGCCGCCCAGGGCCCTCGGGCGGCGCTGCTCCACGAGCTCTTGGGTCTGCGCAGCGCCGCATGACGCGGCCACGGCGCTCGCGTCGGCGCCGTCAGATGTGGTCGCTGCGCGGGGGAGCGCGGTGCCCTCAGGCGCGCATCGTGTGGTCGCGCAGGAAGTCGGCCTCGGCCTCGCCCAGCGCGGTGGCCGGCGGGCCGTCGCCACGCAGCTCGCCGGCGATGCGGTGCCAGTTCGCGGTGCAGCGCAGGCGCCCCAGCAGCGAGTTGACCCCCAGCAGGACGCGGTTGAGCAGCAGGTAGTCCGCTGGCAGGGACAGGCGGCGCAGCGCGTCGACGGCGCCATCGCGCAGGTCCGTCGTCTCGCGCATGACCCAGGTGGCGTACTCCGAGGTGTAGGTGAACGGCTCGTCGCGCAGGATCGGGCGGTGCAGCGCACCGAACCAGCGCTCGAGCCGGTCCCAGTCCAGCTCCGCCCCCTCGGGCACGAAGCCGGCCCGGCGCATGCTCTCCACCAGCGCGTCCCGGTCGCCGGCGACGACGGCGCGGATCACGTCCTCGAGCCCGTCGCGGGCCCAGCGCGGGAAGACCTTGACGCTGCCGAAGTCCAGGACCCACAGCCGACCGTCGTCAGCCAGCAGGTAGTTGCCGGGATGAGGGTCGCCGTGGAACAGCCGGAAGCGGTGCAGCGACCCGAAGACGAAGCGGAACAGCAGCTCGCCCAGCCGGTCGCGGGTGGCCTGGTCGCCCTCGGCGGCGATCGCATCGAACGAGCGCCCCTGCACCTCGTCGACCACCAGCACGCGCGGTCGGCACCAGTCGTGGTGCACCCGCGGGACGGCGATCGCCGGATGGCCCTCGTAGCGGTCCCGGAACGCCTGCTGGTAGCGGGCCTCGCGCTGGTAGTCGAGCTCGTCGCGCAGGCGCTCGCGCATCTCCTCGACCAGCGCGTCGACGTCCAGGTGGGGTGACACCACCCGCGCCAGCGGCGCGAACGACGCGGCGTTCTCGAGGTCGGCCTCGACCGCCTCGGCCACGCCCGGGTACTGGACCTTGGTGACCACGCGCGTGCCGTCGTGCAGCCGCGCCCGGTGGACCTGGCCGATGCTGGCGCTGGCCAGCGGCTCGCGCTCCCAGTGCGCGAAGACCTCGTCGGGGCCGGCCCCGAAGTCCTCGGCGATCACCGCTGCGATGGCATCAGGGTCCACCGGGGGAGCGGCCGACCGCAGGCCCGCGAGGACGTCCTGATAGGCCTGTCGGATCTCCGGGGGCAGGTCGACGTCGACGAACGAGGCCATCTGCCCGACCTTCATGGCCGCGCCCTTCATGGAGCCGAGCATGGCCACCACCCGCTCGGCGGTGGCCGCGTGCAGCTCGCTCTCCGCCTCGGGTCCGGCGGTCAGGCCGCGCAGTCGGGAGCCGACGTAGCCCGCGCCAGCGGTGGCCGACAGGCCCGCGAGCCTCGCGCCTCGCTGTGCGCGCGACCCGAGCGGGCGTGCTCGATCCGCGTCCGCGTCCTCGTCGTCTCCGGCGTGGTCCGCCGGGGTTGTCTCGGCGGGGGCGGTTGGCGCGTCGTCGCGTGGCGGCGTCGCCTCTGGGACGTCGTCGGGGTGCTCACCTGCGGCCATGGCGCCAGTGTGCCGCCCTCGCCGGCGCGGCGACCCGTCCCCGCAACGGAGGGAGCTCGGCGCGCCGGAGCTCGGCGTGCCAGCAGGCCGCCGACCGAGCGCTACTGACCGGGGCCCGCCTCATCGAGGTCCTCGTCGTCGACCTCCTCCTCGACATCATCCTCGACGCCGCCATCGCCGGGGGCCTCGACGTCCTCGTCGTCCTCCGGCGCGGCCTCGGCGAGCTCGTCGAAGGCCGCGGAGGTGTAGCGCACGCTGGCGTTCCACATGAGCCACTCATCGATGCCGAGGTCGGTGCCGGCGCGGATCTGGTCGCGCACCTGCGGCTCGCCGTGGGGCGACCCGAGCTGGAAGTCCTGCAGCCATGGCACGACCCGCGCGCGCTTGCCCTCGACCGCTTCGACGAAGTCCTCGAGGGAGCGGTGGGTGATGTCGTAGACCTGGGTGCCGGGATCGTCGACGCCGTACTCGCCGGGGCCCCAGTGGCTGTAGTACACCATCGGCGCGACGTAGTCGAGGTGCTCGGCCATCGCCGGGATGTCCTGGGCGATCTGCGTGGGTCGGGTGGCGGCGATGCCATACACCGACGCGCCGTGCTCCACGCCGTAGGGCGCGAGTCGCTCATCGGCCTCGGCGGTGAACTCGACGATCGCCTCCTCGGGGCTGGTGCCCTCGTCGAGGCCACCGAAGTAGTACTCGTCCTCGGGGCCGTCGGGACGGCGGATGTAGTCCCAGAGGATGTCGTCGACGCCGGCGCGGGCGGCCTCCTCGGCGAGCTCGTAGTGGTAGGCGCGCACCTCCTCGTGGGCGAAGCTGGTGAAGCCGGCGTAGCGGCCGACGTGCTTGGTCCCCTCCGGGCGCTGCACCACGGTGTCGCGGTCGCCGTCCTCCCAGGCCTGCTCGGCCCAGATGGGGTCGGCGAAGGCCACGATGCGCCCGGTGACGCGCACGCCGCGGGCGTGGAGCTCGGCCACGGCCTCCTCGAGGTCGAACAGGTCGAGGTTGGCCTCGAGCTCCAGGGCGCGGTCCACCTCGGTCGCGTAGCCGACGTGCCCGCCCTCGTCCTTGAGGTCCAGCTGCACGGTGTTGATGCGCCCCTGCTCGGCCAGCTCGAGGATCGGCTCGCGCAGCTCGTCGCTGACCCAGCCGTGGAACGACACGTGCAGGCCGTTGACCTGCTCGACGTCGCTGCGCGAGGGCACCCAGGCGGTGGTCACCTCCTCGGTGGTGGCGTTGCCCGCCGGGCTGGTGGCCACCACCTCGACGCGCTCGGCCTCAGAGCCGACCACCTCGGTGGCGAACCGCCCGTCCTCGTCGACCTCTGCGGCCTGGCCGGCGACCTCGACCTCGGCGTCGGGATCGGTGGCACCCTCCACGGGCACCGGCTCGTCGCCGACGGCCACGTCGAGCTCGTCGAGGTCGAGGTCGGGGAAGGCGGTGTCGATGGTGAACGACCAGTCGTCGTTGACCGCGGGGGTCTGCCAGTCGCCCTCACGCTGCACCGTCAGCTCGTGGGTGCCGTCGGGCAGGTCGGAGACGGGCAGCGTGAGCGTGCCGTCCGCGTCGAAGTCGGGTGCCAGCGGCTCGCCGGCCAGGGTGATCTCCCCCTCGGCGAGGCCCTCGGGGTCGTCGGTGCGCAGGTGCGCCTCCACGCCGTCGTCGAGGTCGTCGGCGTTGAGCAGCGCTCCGTCGTCGAGCCCCTCGAGGGCCACCGTGGGCCGTTCGGCGCCGTTGCGCACCAGGATCAGGCCGGCGGTGACGACGCCGGCGACGACGAGCAGCACCACGCCCACGGCGAGCGTGCGACGCGGCCACGAGCGGGCAGGGGTGTCGGTCATGAACGAGCCTTGGCGTCAAGCGAAGCGCGGGATGATGGTCGGCGCCGAGCATGGGGCGGGGGGTGTCGGCTGCCGAGGCGCAGTCTAGACGCTGAGGCGTGCGCACAGCGGCCAATTGTGGATCGGATGGACGGCCTGCCTACGCTGACGTGAGCGCCTCGCCCGGCGTCCTCGCCAGCCCCCCGTTGCGGGCTGGCTGCGGTAGGCTGCGCAGGCCGACGGCGGCTCGACACCGGCCGCTGGCGCAGTGCAGCGGTCAACCGGGGCCGCAGGGGCATCGCCGCGCATCCGATGAGGTCGGCGAAGCGAGGAGGGGTCGGTGAACCAAGCGAGGGGAGCGGGTGCGCTGCTGGCGCTGGTGGTGACGCTGGTGCTGGGGGCGTGCGCGTCGCAGGATCCCGCCGGCGAGGAGTTGGAGTCCGCAGCACCCGAGTCGCAGTCGGGGACCCAGACGGTCGAGGAGCCCGAGGCGGAGCCCGACGAGGGCTCGGCGGACGAGCCCGACGAGGATGCCGGCGACGAGGGCGACGAGGGCGACGACGCCGAGGAGGACCGCGAGCCAGCCGTCGACCCCGCCGAGGTCGAGGCCAACGAGCTCGGCGAGGTGCCGGTGCTGATGTATCACCGCCTGCGCGAGGACGGCGGCGGCGACTACGACCGTACCCCCGAGGAGTTCCGGGCCGAGCTCGAGTGGCTGTTCGCCAACGACTACGTGCCGGTGCTGGTGCGCGACCTGGTCGACGGTGACATCGACATCCCCGCGGGCACCTCGCCGGTGGTGCTCACCTTCGACGACTCGCCGTTGGAGCACGCCCAGCTCGACGAGGACGACGAGCCCGAGCCCGACACGGCGCTGGGCATCCTCCACGATGTGGCCGAGGAGCACGAGCACGTCGACCCGGTGGCGCTGTGGAGCGTCCTGCCCGCGCCCTTCGGCGGGAACGAGGAAGAGGGCGACCGCATCATGCGGTGGCTCCACGACAACGGCCACGAGCTCGCCAACCACACCTGCCGCCACGAGCCGCTGTCGGGGCGCGACGACGCGGATGTGGCACAGGACGTGCTGTGCGGCGAGCAGATCATCACCGACGCGGTGCCCGAGGCCGAGGTGCGCACGTTCACCCTGCCGCTGGGCGTGTGGCCCGACGAGCGCTCGCTGGCCTACGAGGGGTCGACCGACGACGGCGACTATGCCCATGATGCGGTCCTGCTCGTCGGGTCGAACCCGGCGCCCAGCCCCTTCGACGAGGCGTTCGATCCGCTCGCCCTGCCACGCATCCGCACCGGCTCGTGGGACGGCGGCGACCCGGACTTCGAGAGCGAGTTCTGGCTCACCCGCCTCGACGAGACCCCCGACGGGCGGTTCGTCAGCGACGGCGACCCAGACACGGTCGCCGTCCCGCAGGACCTGGCCGACCGCCTCGACGCGGCCTACGAGGACCGCGCCCGCACCTACGAGCGCTGACGCTCCACGGCCGGCGCACGACGACGGCCCCGGCGCTGCGAGAGCGCCGGGGCCGTGAGGGTCACGGGCGGCTCGTGGCCGCCGCCAGAGCGTGCTAGGGCTGCACGCGGATCTCCACGTCGAGCACGCCGACGCTGGTCGGGGCCAGCTGCTCGAACGCCGCGCGCGAGAGATCGATCTCGTGGCCGGTCCACGCCGCGGGCCCACGGTCGTTGATCGTGACGCTCACCGCGCTGCCATCAGCCTGGTTGACCACCGTGACCTCGGTCCCGCAGGGCAGCGTGCGGTGCGCGGCGGTCATCTGGGTGTCATCGAAGGTGCCGCCGCACGCCGTCGGGTTGCCGTTCCACTCGGGGCCGCCATACCAGGTGGCGGTGCCATAGAGGAGGTCCACGGCGCCATCGCCGCTGGCTTCCCCGCTGTCATCGGCATCGGCCTCGGCCTCGTCGTCGTCCTCGTCCTCGGGCTCGGGCTCGGGGCGGTCCTCCTGGCGCAGGGCCGCCGCGGTCTGCTCGCCCACCAGCGAGTCCAGCGCCGCAGGCCCACCGACCAGCAGGGCGTCCTCGGTGGGCTCCTGGGCGCGCAGGAAGTCATCGACGTCGCCAGGCAGCTCGTCGGCGGCGCTGAGCATGAGCGTGCCATCGACCGCGCTGGCCAGCGCCCCCGCGGAGAGGGCGTCGCTGTAGGACTCGCCGCTGGCCAGCACAGGCGTGCCGAGCTCATCGTCGCGGCGGTCCAGCGCCTCCTCGGCCAGGGCGACGCTGGTGGCCCAGCGGTGCTCGCCGGCGATGCGCTCCACGGCGAAGTCGTCGTCCTCGAGGGCGTCGGCGACCTCGGGCGTGATGGCGCTGTCGCCGCCGACCAGCGTCACCTGCTCGGCGCCGAGCTCGTCGAGGGCCTCCTCGGTGGCCTCGGGCAGCTCGTCGTGACGGGTCAACAGCAGCGGCAGCTCGTCGTCGGCGGCGGTGAGCGCGCCCGAGGCCACGGCGTCCGCCCAGGCCTGCTCGGGGTCGGGGTGGTCACCCAGGGCCAGCAGGACCTCCTCGGCACCGTCGGGGTGCGCCCGGGCGGCCAGGGCGGCGCCGGTCTCGAAGCGCCCGGTGCCGTCGATGCGCTCGACCTCGCGGTCCTGCTCGTCGAGGTCGTCCACCACGTCCTCGCTCACCGCGCTCTCACCGCCGAGCACGAGCACCTCGCTCACCCCGAGGTCATCGAGGGTCTCGGTGACGACGTCGTCCAGCTCGTCCTCGCCGGTGAGCAGCAGCGGTGCGTCCTCGGCGCGTGACAGGGCCACGGCGCTGAGGGCGTCAGGGAAGTCCCACGCGGTGCTCAGCAGCGCGACGTCGGCGTCGTCCCAGCCCACGAGCGCCGCCTCGGCGGCGGTCGCGATGCGGTCGGGCCCATCGGCCCGCTCCACGTCGGGCTCCTCGCCAGCAGCGTGCGGTGCGAGCAGCAGCAGGCCGGTGGCCGCGGCCGCTCCACCTGCTGCCGCGCGTGTCATCAGGGTCAGTTCCATTGGCAAGCCTCGCAAGCAGTCGTCCCGGTGGGGTCAGGCAGCGCGCCCTGGTCGTGGCGCGCCGGACGGAGATCCCCCAATCGATCCGCCAGCTGCGAGGCTGCCCGCGCTGCTGCGCGGCGCACTTGGTCGACGCCCGTCCTTGTGGACGGGCGTCTGGCGATCAGCCGTCCTCGAGGTCCTCGGCGGGCTTGATCGCCAGGACCGGGCAGTTGGCGCCCAGCAGCACGTCTTGGGCGTTGCTGCCCAGCACGAGCTTGCCCACCGGAGAGCGCCTGCGGATGCCGATGACGATCAGGTCGGCGTGCTCCTCGTTGGCGAGCTCGACGAGGTCGTCGCCGGCCGGGCGCCCCCGGACCAGCTCGCGGATCTCCACCGCGAGGCCCTCGGCCTCGAGCTCGGCGCCCACGCGCTCGAGCTCCTCGCGGTAGGCGAGCATCTCCTCGCCCTCGTCACGGCCTCCGCCTCGCAGCGAGTGCACGACCAGCAGCTCGGCGTTCCGCAGGCGTGCCTCGGCGACGCCGCGGTCCAGCGCCGCCTGTCCCTCGGGTGACTTCAGATAGCCCACAACGATCTTCATGTGCTGCTCCTTGCTCTGCCCGGTGTCCCTCTGGACCTCGTCCGGGGCCTGCTCCAGGGCCTTTTGCCAGTGTTGGTGGCGGGTCGGTGCGTCGGTGCTCTGGGGTCGCGCGCGGCTACCAGGATGACGGCAGGCCGCTGGCGTGGTTTGATCCTCGCACAGCGTGGTGCCCGCACCGCGCAGCGCCCCCGCGGCGGTCGCCGCCGACGGGGCTGCTGGCGTACTGCAAGGAGGCGGCCATGCCCAAGGACCTCGTCCTGCTCAACGACGACCAGCCGGCCATGCTGGTGCGCCTCAGCGCCGCCTGCGAGCAGGCCGGGGCCTCGATCGGTGGCTTGAGCGCCTTCGCGGGCGAGGGCATGGGCATGGTCCACATCCTCATCCTCGAGGACGCCAAGGTGCCCGCCGTGCTCGCGGCGCTGTCGCACGCGGGCATGACGGTGCGGGCTGCGCGGGACGTGCTGCTCGTGGACTGCGAGGGTGGACCCGGTGCGCTGGAAGAGGTCTTCCGGCGCCTCGACAACGCGCGGATCGAGGTGCAGGAGGCGTATCTGGCCACGGGGACCCGCCTGGTCGTGGTGGTCGACGACCTCGACCGCGCCCGCAGCGCACTCCGCGCCCGACCCGCCGCGCCTGACCCGCCCCGCCGCGCCTGACCCGAGAGTCCACCTTGGTTGACGCCCACGACCCTCCCACCCGCACCGAGACCGATCGCGACACGGACGCCCGCGACCCAGCTGCCCTCACAGACGGTGGCACCGACGAGCTGGCGCACCTGCGGGCCCGTGCGCAGGAGACGCTGCCTCCCACCGAGGCCGAGCAGCTGGCCCGGCTCGCCGAGGCTGCCTATCGCCGCGCGCCGGGCGAGGCGCTTGAGCGCTTGCGCGCCGATCCCGACAGCGCCCTCGCCGTGCTGCGCGACGCCCTGGCGTTCATGGAGGCCCGTGGCACCGAGCGCCTGGCGCTGCGCACGCGCGACCAGCGCGAGGGCACGGTGGTCGAGATCTGCACCGACGACACCCCGTTCCTGGTGTCCACCGTCTCCGAGGAGCTCGCCCGGCTCGGTGAGCGCCCGGCGGAGCTGCTGCACCCCGTGGTCGGCGTGCAGCGCGACGCCGAGGGCCGGCTGGTCGCGCTGCACCGGGCCCGCCACGCACGCCACCGCGAGTCCTACATGCGCCTGCGCCTCCAGCGGCGCCTGGACGCCGGGGAGCGCGCCACGGTCGAGCGCGAGCTCGCGCGGGTCCTCGCCGACGCGCGCGCGGCCACCGAGGACTTCGAGGTCATGGTCGCGCGCGCCGAGGAGGTCGCCGACGACCTCGAGCGCCTGGACAGCGCCGCCGACCGCAGCGAGCCCGCGGCCGAGGTCGCCGCGCTGCTGCGCTGGCTGCTGCCGGACCACTTCGTGTGGCTCGGAGCCCGTGACTACCGGCTGGTCCGCACCCCCGACGACCGCGACGCGCTCGTGGTGGAGCACGGCAGCGGCCTGGGGCTGCTGCGCGACGACAGCCACTCCTCGTTTGCCGAGCCCGTCCCGCTCGACGAGCTCCCCGAGCAGGTGGCCCTCGGCATCAGCGGCGATCAGCTGCTCACCGTGGCGCGCACTAACCGCCCCTCGTCGGTGTACAAGCGGGTGCGGATGATCTCGCTGGCCATCAAGTGGCTGGACGAGGATGGCGCCACGCTGGGGGAGCGACGCTTCATCGGCATGTTCGCCCAGCGCGCGTTCAGCCAGCCCGCCTCGTCGATCCCCGTCGCGCGGCGCAAGCTCACCCAGATCCTCGAGGCCGAGGACGTCGTCCCTCACTCCCACGACGAGCGCGCCCTGCGCGCGCTGTTCGAGGCGCTGCCCAAGCACGAGCTGCTGGCCACGCCGGCCGGGGAGCTGCGCCGCACCCTCGTGGCGATGCTGGAGGCGCAACGCCGACAGCACGTGGCGCTGTGGTGGCAGGTCGAGCCTGGCGGTCGCGCCGTGGTGGTGCTCCTGTCGGTGCCGCGGGAGCGCTTCAACGCCGAGCTGCGCCAGCGGGTGCAGGAGGTCCTCGAGGCGCACTTCGGCGTCAGCGAGGTGGACTACCAGCTGTCGCTGTCGGAGGCCGGCGCCGCGGTGCTGCACTTCGTGGTGCACGTGGGACCCGAGCGCGTCGAGGATCTCGATCGCAGCCGCCTGGAGCGCGAGGTCGTCGCGGTCACCCGCACCTGGGAGGACGCGGTGACCGCCGCCCTGGCCGACCGCGGGCGTGACGGCAGCCAGCTGGCGGTGCGCTGGGTGGGCGCGTTCGACGAGGTCTACCAGGCCGCCACCGACCCGGCCGAGGCGGTGGCCGACATCGAGGTGCTCGAGGCCGTGCGGCGCGGCAGCGACGCGCTGCGCCTGCGCTGGGTGGTCCACGACGACGCGCGCACGCCGGTCCGGGTACGGCTCGTCACGCGCGGCCCCGACGTCGAGCTCGGCGACCTCGTGCCGATCCTCGAGACGCTCGGGCTCGTCGTCGTCGAGCAGGTGCCCCACCGGATCACCGTGGATGAGCAGACGCTGCAGCTGCACGACGTGGGGGTGCGCGGTGAGGGCGGGCGCACGATCGACCTCGCCGAGCACGCCGAGCGGCTGACCGCTGCGGTGACCGCGCTGTGGTCTGGTCGCGCCGAGGCCGACCTGCTCAACCGGCTGATCCTGGACGTCGGCCTGTCCTGGCAGGACGTGGCAGTCCTGCGGGCCTACCGTCGCTATCGGCGCCAGGTCGGCACCGCGTTCACCGAGGCCTACCTCGACGAGGCCATCGTGTCGCACCCGGACGTGGCACGAGCCCTGGTGCGACTGTTCCGCGCCCGCGTCGACCAGCGCGTGCCCGGCGACGAGGACGCGCTGGCCGCGGTGCGCGAGGAGCTGGCCGCGGCGCTGGAGGAGGTCGCGCAGCTCGACCGCGACCGGATCCTGCGGCGCATCGCCGGCTCCATCGAGGCCACGGTGCGCAGCAACGTCGCCGTAGCCCAGGACTCCGACCGCGGCAGCGACGCCCTGGCGCTCAAGATCGATCCCGCGCGCGTGCCCGACCAGCCGGCACCCGTGCCGGCGATCGAGGTGTTCGTGCACCACGCGACGATGGAGGGCATCCATCTGCGCGGCGGAGCGGTCGCCCGCGGCGGCGTGCGAGCCAGCGACCGCCGCGAGGACTTCCGCAGCGAGGTGCTGGGCCTGATGAAGGCCCAGATGACCAAGAACGCGCTGATCGTGCCCGCCGGCGCCAAGGGCGGGTTCGTGCTCCGCCGACCCCCCGCCGACCCCACGGCGCGCCAGCAGGCCACGGCCTCCGCCTACGGGCGCTATGTCCGGGCGCTGCTCGACATCACCGACACGATCACCGACGGCGCCATCGTCGCGCCGTCGCAGGTCCGTCGGCGCGACGGCGACGATCCGTACCTGGTTGTGGCTCCCGACAAGGGCACCGCCGCGCTGTCGGACAGCGCCAACGCGATCGCGCGGCAGTACGGCTTCTGGCTGGACGACGCCTTCGCCTCCGGTGGTGCGACGGGCTACGACCACAAGGAGCTGGGCGTGACCGCCCGCAGCGCGTGGGTCGCGGTGCAGCGCCACTTCCGGGAGCTCGGCGTGGACGTGCAGCACGAGCCGATCTCGGTGGTGGGCATCGGCGACATGAGCGGGGACGTGTTCGGCAACGGCATGCTGCGCAGCCAGGCGGTGCGGCTCGTGGCGGCGTTCGATCACCGCCACATCGTCTTCGATCCCGATCCCGACCCCGAGGCCAGCTTCGCCGAGCGCCAGCGGCTGTTCGCGCTGCCGCGCTCCAGCTGGGACGATCTTGACCGCTCGGTCCTCAGCGCCGGCGGGGGCGTGTGGCGCCGCGACGCCAAGCGCATCGTGCTCACCGAGCCCATGCGCGCCGCGCTGGGCGTCGACGCCACGGCGCTGACCCCGCCAGAGCTGATCCGCGCGATCCTGACCATGTCCTGCGACCTGCTGTTCTGCGGCGGCATCGGCACCTTCGTCAAGGGGTCGGGTGAGTCCCACAGCGAGGTCGCAGATCGGGCCAACGACGCGATCCGCGTGGACGGGACCCAGCTGCGGGCCCGGGTCGTGGCCGAGGGCGCCAACCTCGCAGTCACCCAGCGAGCGCGGGTCGAGTACGCCCGCCGCGGCGGTCGCATCAACACCGACGCCATCGACAACGTGGGCGGCGTGGGCACGTCGGACCGCGAGGTCAACCTGAAGGTCGCCCTGCGCAGCGCCATCGCCCGGGGCGAGCTCGATCCCGCCGAGCGCGACGGCGTGCTATCCGAGTCCACCGAGGAGGTGGTGGCAGGGGTCATGGCCGACGTCGACCAGCAGGTCGGCGGGGTCAGCCGCGAGGTCGCACCCAGCGCCCGCGATCTCGACGCCTACGCCGAGCTCATGGGGCGTCTCGAGCACCACAGCGAGGGTCCGGCGCCTGCGGGCACGCTCGATCGTGAGCTCGAGGTGCTGCCTGCCGACGCCGAGCTGCGGCGTCGGCAGGACTCCGGCGCCGGGCTGACGCGCCCCGAGATCGCGGTGCTGCTCGCCTACGCCAAGCTCGATCTGCGCAGCGACCTGCTCGACGCCGACCTGCCCGACGATCCGGCGCTGGCACGCGAGCTGTGGGACTACTTCCCGACCGCTGCGGCGCAGCGCGCCCCGCGGGCCCTCGCCGACTATCGGCTGCGTCGCGAGCTCATCGCCACACGCGTGGCCAGCGAGGTGCTCGACCGCATGGGTGTCACCTGGGTGGACCGCACGGCGCGCCAGACCGGGCGCGAGCCCGACCGGGTCGTGGCCGCCTACCGCGTGGCGCGTGATCTGCTGGATGCACCGAGCCTGTGGGCTGCGCTCGATGCCAACGAGCTGGTGTGGGAGCCCCTGCTGGTCGACGAGCTGCGCCAGGACGTCGAGCAGGCTCTGCAGCGCACCGCGCGCACCGCGCTGCGCCTAGGCGTCGAGGGGATCGCGGAGGCCTGCGACCGCGACCGCCCGGTGGTGGAGGCGATCGCCAGCGCCGACCGCCTGGGCAGCGAGCGGGCCTGCGACGCGGTGGCGGAGCGCATCGCGCGGCTGGTCGACCTCGGCGTCGAGCCCGAGCTGGCCCGCCACCTGTCGTTCCTGGACCGCCTGGCCGTCGCGCCCGAGGTGGGCCACGTGGCGCGTCGTCTGGGCGTGGACGCGCAGCCGGCCGCCGATGTCTACCTGCGGCTGGGCGAGGAGCTCGGCTTCGCCCATCTGGAGGAGCTGCTGGAGGCCCAGCGCCCGCAGGGCCGGTGGCAGCGCTGGCAGCGTCGCGGGCTCCACGACGAGCTGCGCCACACCCAGGGGATGGTCACCGAGCGGGTGCTGCGCGAGCGACCCGGCGCCGGGCCCGCCGAGGCCGTCGCCGGGTTCCTGGCAGACCACGCCCACGGGCACGCTCGCGTGCTGGAGGTCAGCCGCGAGATGGAGCGGGGCGAGGAGACCAGCCTGTCGGCCCTGGCGGTGGTGGTCCGCACGCTGCGCGAGGAGCTGGCCGACGGTTGAGGGCGCGGGTGCGGCCGCGGCGGCTGGTGCGCTCGCGGCGGCTGGTGCGCCCGCGCAGGCGGGCGCACCAGCGCGGTGGCGCTAGCGCTTGTCGATCTGGATGTAGTCGCGCCGGGCCGGCCCGGTGTAGATCTGGCGCGGGCGGTTGATGCGCGTGCCCGGGTCGTTCTTCATCTCCCGCCACTGGGCGATCCAGCCGGGCAGCCGGCCGAGGGCGAACAGCACCGGGAACATGTTGATCGGCAGCCCCATGCTGCGGTAGATGAGCCCGGAGTAGAAGTCCACGTTCGGGTACAGGTTGCGCTCGATGAAGTAGTCCTCGTTGAGGGCGGCCTCCTCGAGCTCGGTGGCGATCTCCAGCAGCGGGTCCGAGCCCAGGAGCTTGCGGATCACCGTGTGCGCGCTCTCCTTGATCAGCAGCGCGCGCGGGTCGTAGTTCTTGTACACGCGGTGACCGAAGCCCATCAGGCGGAACGGGTCGTCCTTGTCCTTGGCCCGCTCGATGAAGGTGCGCACGTCTGCGTCGGAGTGGCGGATGTGCTCCAGCATGTCGATGACCTGCTGGTTGGCCCCGCCGTGCAGCGGGCCCCACAGCGCGTCCACGCCGGCAGCCACCGAGGCGAACATGTTGACCCCGCTGGAGCCGACCATGCGCACCGTCGAGGCGGAGCAGTTCTGCTCGTGGTCGGCGTGCAGGATGAGCAGCCGCTCGAACGCCCGCGCGATGTCGGGGTCCACCGTGTACTCCTCCGCGGGCACGGCGAACATCATGTGCAGGAAGTTGTCGGGGTAGGACAGGTCGTTGCGCGGATAGATGTAGGGCTGGCCGATCGAGGTCTTGTAGCTGAACGCCGCCACCGTGGGCAGCTTGGCCAGCAGGCGGTGGGTGGACTTCTCGACCGAGTCGGGGTCGTCAGGGTCGTAGTTGTCCTGGTAGAAGGTCGACAGGGCGTTGGTGGCCGACGCCAGGATCGCCATCGGATGGGCGTCGTGGGGGAAGGCGTCGAAGAAGCGCTTCATGTCCTCGCGCAGCAGCGTGTGCCTGGTCACGTTCTCCTGGAAGCTCGCGAGGGCCTCACGCGAGGGAAGGTCGCCGTGGATCAGCAGGTAGGCGACCTCGAGGAAGGTGGCTTGGTCCACCAGCTGCTCGATCGGGTAGCCCCGATGCGACAGCACTCCGTTCTCACCGTCGATGAAGGTGATCTCGCTCTTCGCCGACCCGGTGTTGCCGTAGCCGACGTCGTAGGTGATGGTCCCGGTGGACGAGCGCAGCTTGGTCACGTCGATGGCGCGCTCACCCTCGGTCCCCTCGATGATCGGCGCCTCGAAGGTCTGGCCGTCGAGCTCGATGCGTGCGTGGTCTGTCATCGCTGGGGTCCCTCTCGCAGATCGGATCGCCGCGGCTGGGGCTCACGCAGCCGCGGACCGCGCGCGCAGCCTACCGAACGCGCTGGGACCCGTTCCACGCCTCGCGCCGCGGCGCACCTCGCGCGGGCGCCGTCCAGGCAGCCGCAGCGAGCGGCGCTCGTCCTCCGAGCGCACGCAGCCGAGGGCGTCAGGCGGCCTCGTCGCTGCGCAGCATCTTGCGCGCGGCCTCCTCGCTGATCGCCCCATCGGTGAAGCGCAGGACGCTGGCCACAGCCTCCTCGACGCTGATCAGGTCGGCATCGACGGCCTCACGCAGCTTGCGCACATGCTCGGCGAGGGCCTCCTCGTCGACCTTGGGCTTGGCCTCCCGCCGGGGCTTGGGCTGACGCCGAGGGCGCTGGGCACGGGTGGGCCTGGGCTCTGGGCGCTCTGCCGACGTGCTCTCGCCACCCGCACGGGAGCGCGCCTCCTGGAAGCTGCGCACGAGCAGGACCACGATGATGAGCAGCACGATCAGCAGCAGCACGGCGGCCATGGCGCCTCGTTCCTCGTCGTGTGCACGGCTCGGGCTGTCGGGGCCCACCAGATCGCCTGCGCCACCACCTGCATCGGAGTGGTGCAGGAGTCCTATGGTAGTGCCCGTGACCTCACCACGTGCGCCCCATGCCCCCGCAGCCCTCGGCCAGGGCACCCGCGCTCGGATCCGCGAGCACCTGGACGCGCTGTACCCGCCCGCCTCGGCCGGCAGGACCTGGCAGCGCCTGTGCGAGCGGCTCGATCGCTTCCTGGAGCTGCACCCGCCCGAGCCTGTCGCCGAGCCCTTCGATGAGACCGACGTCATGGTGATCGCCTACGGCGACATGGTGCGGGCCGAGGGTGAGGCGCCCCTGCAGACGCTGCGGGGCTTCCTCGATGACCACTTCGGCGACCTGGTCTCGGGGGTCCATCTGCTGCCCATCCACCCCTACACCTCCGACGACGGCTTCAGCGTCGCCGACTTCGACCGGGTCGATCCGCGGCTGGGGGACTGGGATGACGTCACCGCCTACCGGCCCGACTACGACCTCATGCTCGACGCGGTGGTCAACCACGTGTCGGCCTCCCACCCGTGGTTCCGGGCGTGGGTCGCCGGTGATCCGAGCTACGCCGACTTCTTCATCGACGTCGATCCCAGCACCGACCTGTCACGGGTGACACGACCCCGCACCTCGCCGCTGCTGACCCCGGTGGAGACCGCCCACGGCACCGCGCACGTGTGGACCACCTTCAGCGCCGACCAGGTGGACCTGAACTTCGCCAACCCCGAGGTGCTGCTGGCGGTCACCGACGTGCTGCTGCACTATCTGTCGGCTGGTGCGACGCGGCTGCGCCTGGACGCCATCGCCTTCCTGTGGAAGGAGATCGGGACCAGCTGCATCCACCTGCCCCAGACCCACGAGGTGGTGCGGCTGTGGCGCACCATCGTCGACGCGGTCGCGCCCGGCACGCTGATCGTGACCGAGACGAACGTGCCCCAGGATGAGAACGTGCGCTACTTCGGCGACGGCACCGACGAGGCGCACATGGTCTACCAGTTCCCGCTGGCGCCGCTGGTGCTGCACGCCTTCCACAAGCGGGACGCGCGGACGCTGCGCCTGTGGCTGGAGAGCCTGCGCACGCCGAGCCCCGTGGCGACGTTCCTGAACTTCCTGGGCTGCCACGACGGGATCGGCATGCGTCCGGTCGAGCGGATCCTGCCGCGCCAGGACATCTACGAGCTGGTCAATCGCGTGCAGGCCCACGGCGGTGGGGTCAGCCTGCGAGCGCACGCCGACGGGTCCTCGAGCCCCTACGAGCTGAACACCACCTACTTCGACGCGCTGAGCAACCCGCTGGCCGGCGAGACGATGGAGTCCCAGGTCGCCCGGTTCATGAGCGCGCACGCGGTGCTGCTGGCTCTGGCCGGGATGCCTGCGGTGTACTTCCACAGCCTGGTGGGCTCGCGCAACTGGCGCGAGGGGATGGCCAAGACCGGCAAGCTGCGCACCATCAACCGCGAGCGCCTCGACCGCGACGCGCTCGAGGCCGAGATCGCCGACCCTTTGAGCCTGCGCCGCGCCGTGGTGGACCGCTGGCGCCCGCGGCTGGCCGCTCGCCGCGCCCACCCCGCGTTCCATCCCGGGGCCGAGCAGCGGCTGCCGTCAGTCGATCCCGGGCTGCTGGTGGTGGACCGCGAGGCGCGCGAGGCCGGCGACCGCGTGCTGTGCGTGCACAACCTCACCGACGAGCCCCGCACGCTCACGCTCGACGAGCGTGCCGGCCTGCCCGCCCGCACGCGCCTGGCGGCGCTGGTCAGCAAGCTCGAGGTCACCACCGACGCGCGCGGCGGGCTGTCGCTGGTCGTCCCACCCAATGGGGTGGGCTGGTTCCACGTGCCTACGTGAGCACCGCCGCGCCGCCGCGCCGCTGGGCGACCCAGCCGGCGCCGGGCGGTCACCGCAGCGTCGCCATCGGGGGCCGCTCCAGCACACCGACGTCGTGGCCCACCGGGTGGGTGCCCTCGGCATCGCGGGAGAACTGCAGCAGCTGGGTGGGCAGCGCGTCGGCGTGCAGGCGCCCCTCGGCGGCCAGCCGCCGCGCTGCGGTCTGCAGGATGCCCCCGGCCATGCGCCCCAGCGCCTCCAGCGGCTGGTTGTGGTGGATGCGCTCCTCGACGTCGACCTGGGCGATGGCCTCGGCGCCGGCGTGGTGCAGCGTGTCCACGAGCATGCCGAGCTCCACGCCGTAGCCCGTCACGAACGGGATGGCCTCCAGCAACGACCGCCGGCCCGCGTACTCCCCGGCCAGCGGTTGCACCAGCCCTGCCAGCTCTGGCCAGAAGAGGTTCAGCAGCGGGCGGGCGCACAGCTCGGTGACGCGCCCACCTCCCGAGGTCTGGCGCTCGTCGCCCACCTGCAGCGGCCGCTCGTAGAAGGCCTTCACGAGCTGGATGTCCGGGTCGGCGAGCAGCGGGCCGAGCAGCCCGACGACGAACCGCGGGTCGGGGTTGTGGATGTCGGCATCCACGAAGCACACCACGTCGCCTTCGGTGACCGCCAGGCTGCGCCACAGCGCGTCGCCCTTGCCCTGTGGCCGGCCGTGCTCGGCGAGCACCGCGCCGTCGGCCACCACGCGCGCGCCAGCGGCCTCGGCGCGCGCCGTCGTGTCGTCCTCCGAGGCGCCGTCGAGCACCACCACCTCATCGACCAGGTCCGGCACCAGCGCCCGACAGGCGGCGACGACGCCGCCCACCGTCGCTGACTCGTTGCGCGCCGGTATGACCACGCTGACGGTGGTGCCCTGCTCGGCGCGTCGCGCCGCGAGCGCATCGCGGTCCAGCTCGGCAGCGCGCCAGGTGCGGCGCGCGAACCATGCGGTGGCGCTCGTGTCGGAGGCGCTCATGGTGCGTCCATCGGGTCGACGGGGCGGGTCCCCGGCCGAGGGGCCCGCGCGGGCGGTGCGGCGCGCGACCCTACTCGAAGACGATCTCGCCGTTCATGGTGGCCTCGTGGCCGGGGATGTCGCAGTAGAAGTAGTACTCCCCCGGTGGGATCTCGTACTCCTCGAAGTCGATCTCGCCGCCGTCTGCCTCGACGCGCACGTCGAGCTCGTCGATCACCACGTTGTGCTCGACGTTGCCGATGTTGTCGATGGCGATCACGTTCTCGCCGGCCTCGGCGGTCTCGGGAGCCGACTCCCAGAAGTTGTCGTCGGCCACGAACACCAGGGCGTCGTCGGGGATGGCGTCGTCGTCCTCGGTGTCGGGCTCCTCTTCGGGAGGCTCGTCGGCGGCAGGCTCCTCCTCTAGGTCGCGGGGCCCGGCGAGGAAGGCCACGACCCCGGCCAGCGCCACGGCCACGAGGCTGCCGGCCAGCGCCGTGCCCAGGGCTCGGCCGGAGATGCGGCGGTCCTGCCCGAAGGTCGCCGACAGGAACAGGATGTAGCCGGCTACCGCCACGGCGACCACCAGCGCAGCCGGGCCCGGGATGGCCAGGAAGACCATCCACAGGCCGAACAGGATCACCGCCATGACCCCCAAGACAGCCAGCAGCATCACCAGCGGTCGCCCGATCGTCTGGCGGAAGGGGGACTGCTCCATGAGTGAGGGCTCCTCGTCGCGTGCTAGCGGTCGTCGTCGCGGAAGGCGCTCGCCTGGGCGGCGCGGATCTCGGGCTCGAGATCCTGCCAGTACAGCGGGTCGGGGGCGCCGGTGTGCTGCTCGGTCCACCAGCGGTGGAACAGCACCGCCGCGCAGCTCCACAGCAGCGCACCGCCGCCGAGCTGCGCGATGGCGCCGGCGAGGCTTGCGTCCATCACCGGGTCGAGGCCCGGGACCAGGCCGGCGGCCTCGGCGTAGGACCCGGGGGCGCTCACCGAGGAGAAGGTCAGCACCGCGCCGGGCAGCACCACCAGCAGCGCGAGCCCACCGAGGTAGCCGATGCGCGCGGGGTAGGTCGCGTGGGGCACCTCGGGCAGAGGGCTGGCGATCGGCCACCACAGCAGCGTGCCGGACAGCACCAGGCCGAGACGGGCGAGGTGCCCCAGCGGATCGCCGGCCTCCAGCAGCAGCAGGGTGGCCAGCTGGATCGCCGCCAGCGTCATCACGGCCGCGAGGAACGCCACCGGCGGGCGGGTCAGGGCACGGGCGAGCGCGAGGCGGCGCCCGCGCCCGATCGCCAGGCGCCACAGCCAGGCGGGTGTGCCCACCACCAAAAGCGGGGGCACGACCAGCACCAGCACGAAGTGCTGCAGGGCTTGGAGGCTCAGCAGCCGCGGCGCCCCGATGACCCCGAGCGCTGCCAGGAGCAGCGCGAACGCAGCGGCGGTCACCCACCGCTGCATCGGGCTCGTGGCCCGCGCGCCGGGCGCGTGCTGCGGCGCCAGCAGCCGCAGGGTCACGCACCGGGCCGCGTACAGCGCCACGAGCACCGCCACCGCGGTCGGAGCGGGCGAGAGGATCTCGGGGAGTCCGGGCATGGTCCCAGGGGGTCGAGGCTCAGGTCAGCGTGATCAGGGCGACGATGCCGTAGAGCACGCCGGCGAAGATCAGACCGATGATGAACAGGCGGTTGAGGACCGGCCGGTCGAAGCGCAGGTGCATGAACCACAGCACCACCAGCACGAACTTCAGGATGGTGAGGATGATCAGCCCGGGGATCGTCACCGAGGCGGCCATTCCGGCCTGCCCGGCGTAGTACAGGCCGATCTCCACCGCGGTCAGCACCGCGAGGATCGCAGCGATCTGCCAGTACTCCCCGGTCGAGGGGTGGTACTGGTGCTGGCCCTGCTGGTCCTGCTCCTGCTGGGCGTCGTGGGTGTCGGTCATGCCTGCGTCTGCCTTCCTCGCTGCCTCGGCTGGCTGGCAGTGGCTGGCCGCGGCGCCGCGCCGGCGAGCGGCCTCACGTGACCAGGTCCACCGGGATCAGGTACACGACCGTGAAGATGATGATCCAGATGATGTCGACGAAGTGCCAGTACAGGCCGACGTTCTCCACGGCGTTGGTGCCCTGGCCATCGGCGCGGATGCGGCCGGTGAACGACATGAACCACAGCGTCCCGAGCATGAGCACGCCGACGGCGACGTGGACCTTGTGGAACGAGGTGAGCACGTAGAACGACGTCGAGAACGCGCTGGTGGTCAGCCCGAGGCCGTCCTGCTGCACGAACAGGGTGAACTCGTAGAGCTGGCCGCCGAGGAACACCAGGCCCATCAGCGCGGTGGCCAGCGTCCACGTGCGGAAGCGCCGCAGGTCCCCGTCCTGCATGCCGGCCAGCGCCAAGACCATGGCCAGCGAGCTCATCAGCAGGATGAACGTCGACACCGAGGTGAAGGGGATGTCGAAGACCTCGGGTCCTGGGCCGTCCGCGGTGCGCGGCACGTAGACCAGGTAGACGGTGATGAACGCGCCGAAGAAGAGGAGCTCGGAGCCAAGGAAGGCCCACATCCCCATCTTCTCGTTGCTGACGTTGAAGTTGGTCTGCGGCGCGTGCGCGGTCTCGGTCGCCATCGTCGCTGGCTCCGGTCCTCGATCTGGCGGGTTGGGACGGGGTGCGGTCGGACCTAGGGCTCCACCGGTTCGGCCACGTCGTCCGGCTCGGGCTCGGTGACGGGCTCGTTGCCCCACGCCACCCCGGCGAAGAGCATCAGGGCGATGCCACCGCCGATCACCGGCCAGCTGTCCATCACCACGCCCCAGCTGGCCACCGGCAGCCCGATGGCCAGCACCAGCGGCCACCAGGACGGGTCGGGCAGGTGGATGTGCTCGCTGTCGGCCTCGCCCTGCTCGTGGTCCGACGAGGCGCCGGCAGGCACCGGGCGCGGGATCTCCTCATCGGTGTACTTGCGGTGCCACAGCTCGTCCCGGGCGGAGATGGTGGGCACCACGTCCCAGTTGTGCTGGGGCGGCGGGGAGCTGGTCAGCCACTCGACCGTCCGAGCATCCCACGGGTCGCTGGGGGCCTCGGGCCCCTTGCGCGCCGACCACACGAGGTTGATGACGAACAGCAGGACCGCCAAGGCGATGAGGAACCCCCCGATGGTCGACACGAGGTTCCACAGGTCCCACCCCATGCCGGGCGGATAGGTGTAGTAGCGACGCGGCATGCCCTCGAGCCCGAGGATGTGCTGGGGGCCGAAGGCGAGGTTGAACCCGATCAGCTGGATCCAGAAGTGGGCCTGGCCCAGGCGCTCGTTGTACATGCGCCCGAAGACCTTCGGGAACCAGTAGTAGGTGCCGGCGAACAGCCCGAACACCGAGCCGCCGAACAGCACGTAGTGGAAGTGGGCCACCACGTAGTAGGTCTCGTGCTGCTGGGCGTTGTGCGGGACGATCGCGTGGGTCACACCGGACAGCCCGCCGATGGTGAACATCGCCACCAGCCCGATGCTGAACAGCATCGGCACGCGGTAGCGCAGCGACCCGAACCAGATGGTGCCCAGCCAGTTGAAGATCTTGATGCCGGTGGGCACCGCGATGAACATCGTGGTGAGACCGAAGGCGGCGTTGGCCACCGGGCCCAGGCCCGAGGTGAACATGTGGTGCGCCCACACGCCGAACCCGAGGAACCCGATCGCCACGCCGCTGAACACCACGGCCGCGTAGCCGAACAGCGGCTTGCGGCTGAACGTCGGCAGGATCTCCGAGACGATCCCGAAGGCGGGCAGGATCAGGATGTAGACCTCGGGGTGGCCGAACAGCCAGAACAGGTGCTGCCACAGGATCGGCTCGCCGCCGGCGCCAGGTCGGAAGAAGTTGCCGCCGTAGCCGGCGTCGAACATCAGCTGCCACAGCGCCACGCCGATGATCGGCATGGCGAACAGCATCAGGAACGACACGACGAGGGTCATCCAGGCGAACACCGGCATGCGCATGAACGTCATGCCCGGTGCGCGCATGTTCAGGGTCGTGGTGATGAAGTTGACCGCGCTTGCCAGCGAGGCGATCCCCGCGATCTGGATGCTCAAGGAGTAGAACAGCATCCGGTTGCTCTGCACGCCCCCCTCCAGCGTGTAGCCGGCGGGGTCGGCGCCCACCTCCTGGATCGGGGCGTAGTTGACCCAGCTCGTGTCGGGATAGCCGCCGAAGAACACGGCCGAGTACAGGAAGATGCCGCCACTCACGAACACCCACAGGCTCAGCGCGTTCAGCCGGGGGAAGGCCACGTCGCGCGCGCCGATAAGCAGCGGCAGCAGGTAGTTGAAGAAGGCGGCGCTCAACGGCATGACCGCGAAGAAGATCATGGTCACGCCGTGCATCGTGAACATCTGGCTGTAGACGTCGGAGTCGAGCACCTGCGCCTCGGGCGTGGCCAGCTGCAGGCGCAGCAGCAGCGCCTCGATGCCGGCGGCCATGAAGAAGATCATGGCCGCGACGAAGTACATGATCCCGATCCGCTTGTGATCGGTGGTGGTCAGCCAGCCCTTGATGCCCGCGGTGGAGGAGGGGCGCTGGAAGAGTCCGGTGCGACGCTGCTGGTCGTCGACGGCGCTCATGGGTGCTGCTCCCGGTCGTGGCGTCGGTGGTGGGTCAGTCGAGGGTGCGCAGGTAGCTGATCAGGTCGTCGATCTCGTCATCGGTGAGATCGGGGAAGGGCTGCATCTGCGAGCCCGGCTTCTCGGCGGGGGAGTTGCGGATCCAGTCGGCGAGCTGCTCGTCGTCCTCGACGTCGAAGATGGCGCCGCCGTACTCCGGGCGGCTGTTGAAGTGGGTCAGGTCGGGGCCGATGCGGATCCCCTGGTTGTCGGGGTGACCGTCGATGTTGTGGCAGGACACGCAGTTCACCCCGAACAGCTCCTCACCGCGGGCCGCGGCGCTGTCCTCGCCCTCGAACGACTCGGCCTCCTGGCTCTGCTCTGCGACCCACTGCTCGTACTCGTCGGGCTCCACGGCGTTGACGCGGATGCGCATGTTGGCGTGGCTCAGCCCGCAGAACTCCGCGCAGTTGCCGAGGTAGCGCCCCGGCTCGTCGGCCTGGATGGTCAGGAAGCGGTCCGAGCCGGGCATGTACTGCTTCTTGCCGGCCAGCCGCGGCACCCAGAAGGAGTGCAGCACCAGCTGGTCCTGCTCGGGATCGGGCTGCACCGAGCCGTCGGGCATCTCGTACTCGGGCGTGCCGTCCAGGTGCAGGTGCACGGGCGTATCGACCGGCACGGTGATCTCGTTGGCGGTGAAGAAGCCCTCGTCGGGGTACTCGAACTGCCACCAGTACTGCTTGCCGACCACGGTCACGTCGAGGCGCTCATCCACGGGCGGCTCGCCGTCCAGCTCGAAGATGGTGGTCACGGTCGGCACCGCGATGACCGCCAGGATCAGCGCCGGGATGACCGTCCAGAGGATCTCCAGGCGGGTGTTGCCCTCGATCTGCTTGGGCATCTCGCCCGTGCCGCGGTCACGGAAGCGGATGACGGCGAAGATGATCAACCCCTGCACCAGGATGAAGACCACGACCGCGATGGGAAACACCAGCCGCCACAGGTCGTCCTGGGCCCGGGCGATGGGACCGTCGGGACTGAGCGCGTCGAGCGGGCGCTCCTCGATGTCGGTGCCGCCGCAGGCCGCCAGCAGCGCCACCAGACCGATCAGCAGCAGGGACCGCAGCGCCACCGCGCGCCGCCTGGCCGTCATCGCTCCTCCTGTCAGGGCTCCTCCGCGGTCACCGCAACCCCGTGCCGGGACAAGGCGTCCCCGCGAGGTTGGCCTGGTCAGGGACCACCGTCCTGTCGAGCCGGGACCAGCACGTTGGGTGGCAGGACCCTGTTGCTCGTGGTCGGCAGGCTAGCCGTGCGAGGCGCGCCCGGCTGGTGCCGAGTGACAGTGTTCCACGTCGAGCCACGGATGCCCAAACGGCCCCCGCGCGAGGGCTGAAGGTCCCAGGCGGCCGGGACCTTCCGCGCGGTGGGTCGCGGCGCTGGTGCGCTGGCCGCCACGGTCGCCCACCTCGTAGGCTGTGGCGCCACGACGCGGCACGAGTAGGAGACAGCGGTGGGTGACGAGCTCGAGGTCCGACGCAACCCGGCGCCCACCGAGGAGCTGCTCGGTGCGTTGGTGCGGGTGTGGGTGGATGTCACCGAGGACGGCGGCGCGGTGGGGCTGAGCTCACCAGCCGAGCCCGACGACGCTCGGGCGTTGGCCGAGGCGCACCTGGACGGGGTCGCCAGCGGCCGCGAGGACCTCGTGGTCGCCTTCGAGGCAGGCCGCGTCCTGGGCTTCGGGTTCCTCGAGCTCAACGGCCAGGGCGTGCTGTGCCACTGGGCCGCGATCAAGCGCCTGCAGCGCCATCCCCGCGCTCGTGGTCGCGGCGTCGGGGCGGCTGTGCTGACCGAGCTCGAGGCGGCGTCACGCGACCGGGGCCTGCTCATGACCACGGTCACTGTGCGTGACGGCACCGGCTACGAGCGGTTCTACCTGGATCGGGGCTATCGCCTCGATGCGGTGCTGCCTGACCGGCTCCAGCTGCGCGATGGTCGCTTGCTGGACGAGCTGCACCTGTCCAAGCGCCTCGACCAGCCTCAGCTGGCCGCCGACGCGCTCGCGGTGCAGCGGCTCGATCCTGAGCTGCCGCTGCCCCAGCGCGCGCATCCCGGTGATGCTGGCCTCGACCTGCAGGCGCGGGAGGGGGTCACGCTCGCGCCGGGAGAGCGGGCGGTGGTGCCCACGGGCGTCGCCATCGCGCTGCCGAGCGGCACCGTCGGGCTGCTGCACCCGCGCTCGGGCCTGGCCGCCGAGCACGGCGTGGGGATGGTCAATGCGCCGGGGACGGTCGATGAGGGCTACCGCGGCGAGCTCAAGGTGGTGCTGATCAACCTCGACCCCACCACACCGGTCACGCTCGACCGGGGTCAGCGCGTGGCGCAGCTGGTGGTGCAGCCGGTGTCGTCGGCACCGGTCCAGGAGGTCGACGAGCTCGGTGCCTCCCCGCGGGGGGCCGGCGGCTTCGGGTCGACGGGGGAGTAGCGGGGGCGTAGCAGGGCCTGGCGGACGCGATGACCGCCGCGCTCGCGGCAGGCGTGAAGGTACGAGGCGAGCCCGGAAGGGGCGGGCGGGTGGAGCGGACGACGGGACTCGAACCCGCGACCCCCACCTTGGCAAGGTGGTGCTCTACCGACTGAGCTACGTCCGCGTGCCGATGCTGCGGCGACCAGCATCCTGCCGCAGTCGGCGGCGGCGTGCAACCTGCGCGCTACCGGGGCGCGCCGGTGGCGATCGCCGGTGCTGATCGCTGACGGGCGCCGCGTCACGGGCGTGCCAGCTGCTCCCGTTGCTGGCGGTACCACGCGAGCTGCTTGCCCTGGCCGAGCCCGCGCACCGGTCGGCTGGCGCTCGCGCCCCGGCCCACGAGGCCCGCCTCCAGCCCGGCCTCGCAGAACGCTTGACCGGCGTGGAGCTCCACGACCGCCCCGGCCAGCGGACCGCAGCGTTCCTCGAGCTCGGCGAGGACCGCCGCCGACCATGCCTCCCGCTGAGCGCGCGGCAGGTCGCGGAGGAGCTCCTGCTCGGGCTCCACGAGCTCGTCGGGGGTCACCAGCCCGTAGCGCGGGCTGAGCACGTACCAGCGGTCGCACGCAGCCTCGACGTGAGCTCGGCGCGCGCGGAACAGCGGTGAGTCGTAGACCTCCCGCGCCGGAGCCGGGGTGTGCTGGGATCCGTGCGCCGGCTGTCCGCCGCACGCCACCAGGCCGATCCGCATGGTTGCCCTCCTCGCTGGACGCCGAACGAAGGGCGCAGCATCTGCGCGCGTGCGCTCGCGGGCAACGAGCCCCTGGGGATCATCACGACGCGTCGATCTTCCAGCACTCAGGGTGAGGTTCGCGGGTGCGGCGCGACCAGGGCGCCAGCGTGTGCTGCGCGCGGCGTCAGCGTCGCGGCGGCAGCGGGATCCGGTCGAGGTCGCGGGCGACCGTGACCGGCTCGAACCGTGACCGCGCCTCCGCGGCCACCGCGCGCAGGTCCGGATAGCGCTGCGAGAAGTGCGTGAGCACCAGCGACGCGGCGCCCGCCTCGCGGGCCAGGACCGCTGCCTGCGCGGCGGTGAGGTGCGCGTAGCGGTCGGCGAGGTCGGCGTGGCGCTCCAGGAAGGTCGCCTCGCAGATGAGCACGTCGACGTCGCGAGCGAGCTCTAGGGCGGCGTCACACCAGCGCGTGTCCATCACGAAGGCCAGCGACTGCCCCGGCCGCGGCACGCTGACGTCCTCCAGGCGCACGGTGCGCCCGGCGATGGTCACCGCGCCGAGGCGCTGCAGCTCGCCCACGGCCGGTCCGTGCACCCCGGCGGCCTCGAGCCGCTCGGGCAGCAGCGTGCGGCCATCCGGCTCCCACAGGCGCCACCCGAGGGTCTCGGCGCCGTGGTCCAGCCGCCGCGCCTCCAGCGCGAACGGCGGGGCATCGAGCAGGTGCCCGGGCTCGCTGGGCCGCTGCCGCACCAGGACGCGATCCTCGACCGGCGACAGGTGCAGCAGCGCGTCCATGTGGTCCTGGCCGCCGGCGGGGTAGTGGATCTCCAAGGGGGCCTCGGTGCCATCCAGCGCCATGCGCTGCAGCACCCCGGGCAGGCCGAGGCAGTGATCGCCGTGGAAGTGGGTGATCAGCACGTGCGTGAGGCGACTCGGCGTGATGTCTGCGTGGCGCATCTGGCGTTGGGTGCCCTCGCCGGGATCGAACAGCACCATCGCGTCGTCCCACCGCAGCACCAGCCCGTGGTGGTTGCGCTCGCGGGTGGGCACCTGGGAGGCGGTGCCCAGCACGGTGATCTCCCGCTCGGACATGCTCCGCACCGTAGCCGAGCGCGAGCCGGGCCCGCGCGTGGTCGAGGGCCTCGTGCCACAGGGCCGTCCGTCGCCGGACGGCGTCGTGGCCGGCGCCCGAGGGCGCTGTCAGGACGTCAGCGTGCCCGTCACCCGCTCCGCATCGGACAGGTCTGCCAGCACCGCGTCGGCGCCCAACCCGGACAGTGCCTCGACGTCGAACCGGCCGGTGGCCACCAGCAGGCACCGAGCGCTGCCGGCGCGCGCGCAGGCGAGGTCGTTGGGGGTGTCACCCACCACCCACACCGGTGACGGCTCGCGTCCCAGGGCTGCGACGGCGCGCGACCGCGCCACCGCCACCAGCTCGGTGCGGTCGCGATGGTCGCTGCCGAAGGCGCCCTGGCGCCAGTCGAACCAGCCCTCGAGCCCCAGCGCCGCCAGCTTGCGGCGTGCGTTGGGGGCGATGTTGCCGGTCAGGACTGCCTGGCTGACGCCGGGAGCGCGGTGCAGTCGTGCCAGCGCCTCGGTCACGCCGGGCAGCACCCGGCCCTCCTCGCGCACCCGCTGCTCGGACTGGGCGAGCTCTGCGGCCAGGCGCTCCAGCACCGCGGGCAGGAGCGCGTTGGCGCGGTGCGCCTGACCGAGGGACGCCAGCAGCTCGGTGACGATCTGCGGGTCGGTCTTGCCGCTCATGCGCACGCCGTGCTCACCGAGCGGCGCTCCGGCCTCTGCGGCCACCGCTCGCTCGACGACCTCGCGGGCCACACGCCCCGCGCGGATCAGGGTGCCGTCGATGTCCCACAGGATCAGGCGCACGTGCTCGCTCCCACCCTCGACTCCCACCTGCCTCGACTCCCACCTGCGACTGCTGGCGTGCTGGCGTGCTGGCGTGCGGGGCTCACAGGCGCCCTCGGACGCGCAGCCACCTTTGCCACCCCGCCCTCATGCGGGCTGCTGGCGCGTCAGCATAGGCTCACGCGTCGCTGCGACACGCCGTGCCGCCTGCCGAGGAGGACCGTGATGACAGAGCCCGGATGGGGCTTCGCCACCCGCCAGATCCATGCCGGCGCCCAGCCGGACCCGACGACGGGAGCTCGAGCCACCCCCATCTACCAGACCACCAGCTACGTCTTCCGTGATGTGGACCACGCTGCCAACCTGTTCTCGCTGGCCGAGCCGGGCAACATCTACACCCGGATCATGAACCCGACCCAAGAGGTGCTGGAGGGGCGGCTGGCCGACCTCGAGGGCGGTGTCGGCGCGCTGGCGGTGGCCTCGGGACAGGCCGCGGAGACGCTTGCGATCCTCAACCTCACCAGCGGCGGCGGCCACGTGGTCAGCTCGGCCTCGCTGTACGGCGGCACCTACAACCTGTTCCATCACACGCTGCCCAAGCTGGGCCTTGCCGTCAGCTTCGTGGACGACCCCGACGACCCCGAGGCCTGGCGCAGCGCCGCCCGTCCCGACACGCTGGCCTTCTACGGCGAGACCGTGGGCAACCCCAAGGGCGATGTCCTCGACATCACCGCCGTGGCCGAGGTGGCCCACGAGGTCGGCGTGCCGCTCCTCGTGGACAACACGCTGGCCTCGCCGTGGCTGTGCCGGCCGCTCGAGCACGGAGCCGACGTCGTGCTGCACTCGGTGACCAAGTTCCTCGGCGGTCACGGGACCTCGATCGGCGGAGCGATCATCGACGGCGGCACGTTCGACTTCGGTGCGCACGCCGAGCGCTTCCCGGCCTTGACCGGCCCCGACCCCAGCTACAGCGACCTGTCCTTCTGGGACGCGCTGGGGCCCGGTGCCTACATCGCCAAGGCGCGCGTGCAGCTGCTGCGCGACCTCGGGCCGGCGCTGTCGCCGATGAACGCGTTCCTGCTGCTCCAGGGCATCGAGACGCTGGACCTGCGCATGGAGCGCCACTGCCGCTCGGCGCATCGGATCGCCGAGTGGCTGGAGGGCCATGACGAGGTCTCCTGGGTCACCTACCCGGGTCTGCCATCGAGCCCCTGGCACGAGCGCGCCCAGCGCTACCTGCCCCGCGGCCAGGGCGCGATCCTCTCGTTCGGGATCGCCGGTGGGGCTGAGGCCGGCCGCCGGTTCGTGGAGGGCACCGAGCTGTTCAGCCACCTCGCCAACGTCGGCGACGTGCGCAGCCTGATCATCCACCCCGCCACGACCACCCACAGCCAGCTGTCGGCGGACGAGCAGATCGCCGCGGGCGCACCGCCCGACCTGGTGCGGCTGTCAGTCGGTCTGGAGGATCCCGACGACCTGATCGCCGACCTGGCAACCGGGTTCGAGGCCGCCCGAGGATGAGCGTGCGCACCCACCCCGCCGCCGGTGAGGAACCGCCGGCCAGCGGCGCTTGGAGGCCCGGCGACCCTGTGGGCCGTCGGCGCTTCGCGCGGCTGCTCACCGACCAGCCGCTCGGCCTCGAGCTCGGTGGCGAGCTGGGGCCGATCGACGTCGCCTACGAGACGTGGGGCGAGCCCGACGCGGCACGCGCCAACGGGGTGCTGGTGTGCCACGCCCTCACCGGCGACAGTCACGCCGCCGGCGCCGAGGAGCCAGGCCACCCCTCACCAGGCTGGTGGGACGGGCTCATCGGCCCCGGACGAGCGCTGGACACCCGCCGCTGGTGGGTGGTGTGCGCCAACGTGATCGCCGGCTGCCAGGGCACCACGGGGCCGGCCTCGCCCGCTGACGACGGCCGCCCGTGGGGCTCGCGGTGGCCGCGCACCACCGTCCGTGACCAGGCAGCGGTCGAGGTGGCGCTGTCCGACGCCTTGGGCGTGGACCGCTGGGCTCTGGTCGTGGGCGGCTCGATGGGCGGCATGCGGGTGCTGGAGTGGGCGGCGGGCTGGCCCGATCGGGTGGGCGCTGCGGCTCCGATCGGCTGCGGGGCTGCGGCCTCCGCCGAGCAGATCGCCCTGCAGACCGTCCAGCTCGAGGCGATCACCAGCGACCCGCGCTGGCGGGGTGGCGACTACCACGACGCCGCACCCGGCGAGGGGCCCCACCGCGGTCTCGGGGTCGCCCGTCGACTGGCCCAGATCACCTACCGCAGCGAGGCCGAGCTCGCCCAGCGCTTCGGACGGCAGCCGCAGACCGGCGAGGACCCGTTGGGCGATGGGCGCTACGCGGTGCAGAGCTACCTCGACCACCACGCCGACAAGCTCGCTCGCCGGTTCGACGCCGGCACCTACGTGGCGCTGACCCGTGCGATGAACGACCACGACGTGGGACGCGGCCGTGGGGGGATCGCGGGGGCGCTGCGCCGCGTGACGGCCCCCACGACGGTGGTGGGCATCGACTCCGACCGGCTCTATCCGCTGCACCAGCAGCGCGAGCTGGTCGAGCACATCCCCGGCGCGCAGCTGGAGACCCTGTCCTCGATCCACGGCCACGACGGCTTCCTGATCGACACGGACGCGCTCGGTGCGGTCCTCGAGCGGGCCCTGGAGCGCGGCAGCGGCTGACGCCTGCGACGGGCAGCCACGAGCGCGCAACAGACCCTCGCGCCAGAGACCCTCCGGGGCACCGGGTCAGCGCGAAGCCTCGGGGCCACCCTCCGGGTCGGGGCCGTCGTCCTGGTCAGGGCGCTGCGCATCCGGGCCCTGGGCATCGTGATCTGGCGCGTCAGGGGTCTGGGTGTCGGCCTCGTCGCCGAGGGGCCGTCCACGCAGCTGCGCGATGTCGGCGACCCGGCGCCTGGCATAGATCGCGAAGCCGACGATCGCGGCCCCGAGCAGCATCAGCGCCAGGGGCAGCAGCGGCCCGGGCCAGGTGCTGTAGGTGAGCTCGGCACGGAACCACAGCCACCAGTAGGCGATCCAGCACGTCCACAGCACGCTCTGGAACACCGCTCGTCGGCGCCAGCGGAAGGCGAGCTCCACGGCCACGCGACCCTCGAAGGGCTCGTCGGGGATGTCGCCCTGCCAGACGGAGGAGGCGATGCGGTGGCGCTCGTGCGGCCCGAGCAGGCGCTCCCACACCTGCTCCCAGGTGCGGTCGTCGAAGCGGTACGCGTCGCTCATGCGCAGTCCTCGGACCCGGGCCGCGTAGGCCGCGGTGCAGCCTCCCAGGGTAGTCGTCTGCGTGCGCCCGCTGCACGGTGCCGTGTCGCGTCGCGCTCGCCTGGCTGGCATGCACGGCCGGGCCCGTTCCGGGGAAGGATGACCCGTGGAGGGCAGGAGCCGGGGCGGGCTGCCCGCAGACCGGCCAGCACCCGGTGGCAGGAGGAGGACGTCATGGGCGAGACCATCCGGCTCGGGCGCATCGCCGGCATCGCTGTCGGCGTGAACTGGTCGGTGCTGGTCATCGCGACGCTGATCGCCCTGGGGCTGGGCGTCGGCAGCCTCCCGACCATGCACCCCGGACACGCCGAGCCGACCTACCTCGTGGCCGGCGTGCTGGCGGCCGCGCTGTTCCTCGGCTCGATCCTGGCCCACGAGCTGGCCCACGCTGTCCTCGCGCGCCGTCGAGGCGTGGAGGTGGAGGGGATCGTGCTCTGGCTGCTCGGCGGGGTGGCGAAGTTCCGCTCCGAGGCGCGAACGCCGCGCGACGAGATCGCGATCGCCGCCGCCGGGCCCCTCATGAGCCTGGTCGTGGCTGCGGTGCTCGGTGCTGGCGCCGGCCTGGCGGTGGTGCTGCTGGGCACCGGCCTGGTGGTCACGGTGCTGGGCTGGCTGGGCGTGCTCAACGTCCTGCTGGCGCTGTTCAACCTCATCCCGGCGGCACCGCTGGACGGCGGGCGGATCCTGCGCGGCGTGCTGTGGGCGCGCTCGGGCGATCCCTCGACGGCCGCGGTGTCAGCGGCCCGCGGGGGCAAGGCGTTCGGCATCGCGCTGATCGCGCTCGGCCTGCTGCTGGTGGCCATCCTGGTCAGCCTGGACGGGCTGTGGCTGATGCTGCTCGGCTGGTTCATCGTCACCGCGGCCGGCGCCGAGGAGTTCCACGCCAACCTCAAGGGCGTGCGCGTCGGCGACGTCATGAGCCGCGCTCCGGTGGTGGCCCCGGACTGGATCGCGGTGCAGGAGCTCGTCGACCAGTACGTGCTCACCCAGCGGTGCTCGACCTTCCCCCTGCGTGGCTTCGATGGCCGCATCACCGGGCTGCTGCCCCTGACGACGATCAAGCGCACCCCGGCCTCGCAGCGCACCGAGCAGCGCGCCCGTGACATCGCCTGCCCCATCGAGCGCGTGGCCACCGGCCACCCCGACGAGGACCTGACGACCCTCCTGGAGCGGGTGCGCGGCACCTGCGGCGAGGGCCGCGCGCTGGTCTTCGATGACGCCGGCGAGCTCGTGGGCATCGTGTCGCCACGTGATGTGAGCCACGCCCGCGAGCTGCACGCCCTGCGCCAGCCCCAGCGGGGCCAGCAGGACGCAACCACCGACGGTCGCGACCCCACCGGGCCCCGCGGGGCTGCGACGCGCTAGGCCTGATCGGAGGAGTGCCCGGGGAACAGGCGTGCGCTGGGGTCGATGGTGGTCACGGCGTTGTTGACCGCGGTGGCCGCCTCGCCGAAGCCGACCGAGATGAGGTCGACCTTGCCGTCGTAGGTGGTGATGTCGCCGGCGGCGAACACGCGGTCCACCCCGGTGGTCATGCGGGTGTCCACCAGGATCTTGCGGCGCTCGAGCTGCACGCCCCACTCCTTGAGCGGCCCGAGGTCGGCCTTGAAGCCGAGGGCAGCCACCACCGCCTGCACGTCGAGGATCTCGCGCTCGTCGCTCTCGTTGTGGAAGATCTCGACGCCCTTGATCGCCGTGCGATCGTCGCTGGCGGGGGCGTCGGCCCCGATGATGCGCGCGACCTCGGTCTTGGTGCGCACGTCCACCGAGCTCGCCAGGACGTGCTCGACGGTGCGCTCGTGCGCGCGGAACCGCTCCCGCCGGTGGATGAGCGTGATCGAGCGGGCGATGTCCTCCAGGTTCATGGCCCAGTCGAAGGCGCTGTCACCACCACCGACGATCAGCACGTCCAGGTCGCGCAGCACCTCCAGCCGCGGCACGAAGTACATGAGGCCGCGACCCTCGAACTCCTCGGCGTCGGGCAGCGGGCGCGGGCTGAACGTGCCGATGCCCCCGGTGATGATCACGGCGCGGCACTGCACCTCCGCGCCCTTGTGGCTGCGCACCGTGATGTGCTCGCCGTCCTCGTGATGGACGAGCTCCTCGGCGCGGTGCCCCAGGAAGTAGCGGGGCTCGTGCTGGCCGGCCTGCGCCACCAGGTTGTCGACGAGGTCCTGGCCCTTGATCGCCGGGAAGCCGGCGACGTCGAAGATCTGCTTCTCGGGGTAGAGCGCGGCCACCTGGCCGCCGGCTTCGGGCAGCGAGTCCATCAGCGCGACGCGCTGGCCGCGGAACCCCGCGTAGTAGGCGCCATAGAGGCCGGCGGGGCCGGCCCCGATGATGAGCAGATCGGTCTCGTGTCGCTCGGGTGCGGCCTGGCTCACGACATCCTCCCTGGTATGGCCCGATCGGTGGTCGTTCGGCGGCGCCCCGCTCTGGGCTGCCGCGCTCATGGTGCCCCGTCGCTCGCAGGGTCACGCCGACCGTTACGCTGCCATCCCCACCAACGCGATCAGGAGTGCGACGTCGATGGCAGAGCGCCTGTCGCTGCTCGATGCCTCCTTCGTGACCCTGGATACACCGACGACCCCCATGCATGCGGGCGCCGTCGCGCTGTTCGGGCCCGGCCTGAGCTTCGGGGACGTGCTGCAGGCCATCCAGGCACGGCTCGAGCGGGTGCCGCTGGCCCGCAAGCGCCTGCAGGAGCTGCCGCTGGGCGCTCGCCCCACCTGGGTCGACGATCGCGAGTTCGACCTCACCTATCACGTGCGCCACGCCGCGCTGCCGCCACCCGGCGACGCCGCACAGCTGGGCGAGTACTGCGCGCGGCTGATCGGACGCCAGCTGGACCGGCGTCGGCCGCTGTGGGAGCTGTACGTGATCGAGGGCTGCGCCGACGGTCGCGTCGCGCTGCTGCAGAAGGAGCACCTGGCGCTCGCCGGCAGCGGCACGAACCTGCTGGATGTGCTCTTGGACGAGGAGCCCGAGTCGGTCGAGGAGGAGCCGAGCGCACCGTGGACCCCGGAGCCGCCGGACCCGCCGGCGGACCTGGCGCTGCAGGCGGTGCGCGAGCGCACCGAGACCGTCGCGCAGGCCGCTCGTGCGGTCGGGGAGCTGGCCCGGGCACCCGGGCGCCTGACGCGGGTGGCGCGCGACACCGCCGGGTCAGCGCTGGGAGTGGTCGCTCGTGTGGCGCGGCTGGCTCCCGAGAGCCCGCTGAACACGCGCTTGACGCCGCATCGCCGGTTCGCCCTCACCGCCCTGGAGCTCGACGCGATGCGCGAGGTCCGCCACGTGTTCGGCGGCACGATCCACGATGCGCTCGTGGCCGTGGTGGGCGATGCGGTGGGGCGCCTGCTGCGCGGACGCGGCTACGACACCACCGACCTGGACCTGCGGATCATGGTGCCGGTCCGGGTGGCCAGCGACGACGGCAGCGTCGGTGACCTCGCCGAGGAGCTGACCCTCGGCACCGGCGTGGTGGGTGTGCTCGCGCCGCTGCCGGTCATGGAGATGGACCCGGTCGCGCGCCTGTACCGCGTCATGGGGGAGCTGGCAGGGCTGCGGGAGTCGCGGCAGGCGGTGGCCGCCCACGACCTGGTGCGCCTGGCCGGCTACGCGCCGCCGCTGCTGCACGCCATGGCCGCGCGACTCGCCTCGGCCGAGCAGCGCTACAACGTCGCGCTGTCCAACGCGCCGGGACCGCAGAGCGCTCGCTACCTGCGCGGCGCCCCCCTGGAGGGCACCTACCCGTTCATCCCCCTCGCCGGTGACGCGGCCCTGTCGATCGCGGTCACGAGCTACGCGGGGCGCATGGGCTTCGGTCTGCTCGGCGACCGCTCGGGGCTGCCAGACCTCGAGCAGCTCGCCGATCTGATCCCGGCTGCTGCCGACGATCTGCACGCCGCGGCCCGCGCCGAGCGATGATCGCGCAGCGGGCGGCGGTGCGCTGGTGCGGCGCGGCCGCGCCGGCGATGGCAGCGATCCGCCCGCTTCCCCCGGTGGAGGAGCCAAGCCCATGACCCTCGACGACGTCATCGCCCATCTCGCTGCCGACCCGGAGGGCAGCGGCCTGGTGTGCGATCTGGACGGCACGCTGGCGCCGATCGTCGACGACCCCGAGGCGGTGCGCCTGCCCGAGCCGGTCCGCGCCTCCCTCGAGGGTGCGAGCAGGCACCTCGGGTTGGTGGCGATCGTCAGCGGCCGCCCGGCGGCGTTCCTGGCCGAGCGCGCCGCAGCAGAGGGGGTGCGGCTGCTCGGGCTGTACGGGATGGAGGAGGTCGGCGCCGATGGGCTGGTGCGCGCCCGTCCCGAGGTCGCGGACTGGGAGGGGGTGCTGGATCGGGCGCGCGGGGCGCTGGCCGAGGCGGTCGCCGCCGACGCCGACCTGCGCCTGGAGGACAAGGGGCTGTCGCTCGCGGTGCACTGGCGCGGTGCGCCGGACGTGGGCGCCGCGGGGGAGCGCGCCGACGCGCTCGCCCGGGCCGTGGCCGAGCGCACCGGGCTGGCGCGCGAGCCGGGCAAGCTCGTCGAGGAGCTGCGCCCGCCGATCGGCTGGGACAAGGGTGCGGTCGTGGCGCTGCTGGCCGAGGAGGTGGGGCTGCGCAGCGTCACCTACCTGGGCGACGACCGCGGTGATCTGCCGGGCCTGCGCGAGGCCCGCGCTCGCGGTGGTGTGGCGGTGGTGGTCGATCATGGTGCCGAGACCCCAGCGGAGGTGCGCGCAGCCGCCGACTGTGTGCTGCACGGCGAGCACGACGCGCATCGGCTGGTGGCCCGTCTGGCTGACACGCTCGCCGAGCGCGGGTGAGCCGAAGGGCCAGCGGCGGGGCGGGCTAGCTCCAGCGCGTGGCCGCCGCCTCCCGCAGCGTGCGCCGCTGGGCGGCGAGCCAGTCGGCAGGCGCCCCCTGGGCCGAGGCCTCGCGCAGCGCCGTCGCGCGGGCGCGACGCTCCTGGGCGTCCATGGCGAGGGCGCGTCGCAGCGCTGCGGTGGTCTCGGCCACGTCGAAGGGGTTCACCGTCAGCGCCGCCTCGCCGAGGACGTCGACGGCGCCGGTGGTGCGCGACAGCACCAGCACCCCGTCGGCCGTGTTGAGGGTGGGGCCCTCCTTGGCCACCAGGTTGGTGCCATCGGCCACCGAGTTGGTCAGCAGCACGTCGTAGCGCTGCAGCGCTGCGAGCACCGCAGGGTAGTCATCGCCCACGTCGAGGGTGAGCGCACGCTCGCCGAACCGCTCGCGGATGCGGTCGGCGACCTCCTGGCAGGCCTCGAGGTAGGCGCGATAGGCGGGCACGCCCTGGCGCGACGGGTTGAGGTTCGCGTAGTGCCAGACGCGGTCGGCCAGGCCGGGCTCGTCGGTCAGCAGCCGCTCGTAGGCCAGCAGCCCCCGCAGGACGTTCTTGGACAGGTCGGTGCGCTCGGCGCGGGCGATCATGGCCCGGCCGTCGCGCAGCGCGTCGAGGCGCTCGCCGGCTGCGATCACCGCGGCGCTGGCAGCGCTCGCAGCCAGGCCGTCGGCGTCCACGCCGAGGGTGAACGGTGACACGCGCACACGACGGTCACCGACCAGCAGCGTGTCGCCGTCGCGGCGCGCCAGGCCGTAGGACTCGGCGCACTCGCGGAACCGCTCGCACCAGCGCTGCGAGCTGAACGCCACGACGTCGGCGGCCAGCAGGCCCTCGAGGACCCCGTGGGCCACCGCATCAGGCAGGCGCTCCATGAGCTCGGGCCCCACCCAGGGGGTGTGCAGGTACTGCAGCAGCGGCACCTCGGGGCGCTCGCGGCGCACCACCGCCGGCGCGGCGCACAGGTGGTAGTCCTGCAGCAGCACGTCGACATCGCCCTGCGCGGCCTCGGCCACCGCGGCGCCGACGCGCTCGTTCACCGGCAGGTACGACCCCTCCCACGGCGCGCGCCAGTCGGCGCTGGTGGGCTCGTAGGGCGCGTTCCACAGCTGGTGCAGGGTGAACCACAGCAGCTGGTTGCTGACCACGTCGTAGTAGTCGGCGAAGCGGTCGCCGACGTCGAGCAGCCGCACCGTGGTGGGCGAGCCAGCGAGCTCCACGGTCAGCGGCTGCTCGCCGTGATCGCGGGCCACGGCGATGTCGTCGTCGTCCAGCGCCACCGACACCCACTGGCCGGGCTCCTCGGCGAGAGCGTCGCCCAGCGCGGTGACCAGCCCGCCGAAGCCGCGCTTGGCCGTGCGGTTGCCCTCCTCGTCGCGCGCCCAGCGCGCCGGACCGCGGTTGCTGGCCACGATGAGTCCCTCGGTCATGCTCGTTGCTCCGCTGCGCTCATGGGCTCGTCTCCGGTGGTGGGCGGTGGCGACGCCGGCCAGGCTGCCAGGTGCGCCGAGACGTGTGCGAGGACCTGCGCGTCGTCGGGCGGTGGGCCCGGCAGCTGGTCCAGCCCCACTGCGGCCGCCGCGATCTCACGATCGTCGGGATCGGCCCCCAGAGCGCGCAGCAGGCGCGCGGGCTGCCAGCGTCGCAGCAGACCGCACTGCACGAGCACGCCGTGGCGCCGACGCCGCTGCGCCAGGCCGACGAGCTTGCGCCCGTCGGCGGTGACCTCGCCGGCGGCGAGCGTGGCGTAGCACACCTCGGCGAGCAAGCGACCCCGCGAGGTGTCGCGGCGTGCCGTCGGGGCGCCGTCGTGCAGGCCGAGCGAGGCCACGCCGAGCGCTGCGAGCCCGGCCTGCCAGGCCGCGCCGACCCGCAAGGCCGTGTCGGCGGGGGTGCCACGGGCCAGCGGGTGGTCGCGGGGCAGCAGCACGTCGCACGACAGCACGTCGGGCGACAGCAGCACCGCCCCGCCGCCGGAGTGGCGCGTGATCACCGGGATGTCGTCCTCGTCGAGGCGCAGACGGCGCTGGCCGCGCCCGCGGACGATGGCGGTGCGCCGGGCGCGATACCAGCGCAGCCGCGGCGCCGGGTCGCGCGCCAGGCGGTCGAACGCCGCCAGGCCCGCCTCGAGCAGCGCCTCCGGCTCGCCGACCTCGAGCGCATCGATGCGCCAGCGCGTCGCGGACAGCTCCATCCCGGCAGCCTACCCGGCCCGCGCGGTAGGCTTCTCCGCTGGGCGGCGCCAGAACGGCGCCGGGCAGCCAACCACCGGTGAGCACGGAGGCAGGCGAGCATGGGTGTGCAGCGGGGCGACATCGCACCGGACTTCGAGCTGAACGACCAGCACAACCAGCCGGTGCGGTTGTCGGACTACCGGGACCGCAAGGCCGTGGCCGTGGTCTTCTTCCCGCTCGCCTTCTCCAGCGTGTGCACCGGCGAGCTGTGCGCGCTGCGCGACGACCTGGCGGCGTTCCAGAACGACGACGTGCAGGTGCTGGCGGTCAGCGTCGACTCGCCCTTCGCCCTGGCGCAGTTCGCCCAGCAGCAGGGGTATGACTTCCCGCTCCTGAGCGACTTCTGGCCGCACGGGGAGGTCGCCCGGCGCTACGGGGTCTTCGACGAGGAGCTCGGTGTGGCCCGCCGGGCCACGTTCGTGCTGGATCGTGGGGGCGTGGCGCGGTGGCAGACGATCAACGCCATCCCCGAGCCGCGAGACGTGAGCGAGGCGCGCCGCGCCCTGGCCGAGGCGGCCTGACCCACGAGCCCACGCGCGCCACGCAGCGGCCGGGTCCGAGCGGCTGGGCACGGATCCCCGCGGCCGCTCGTGCGAGCCTCACCCCACGTCGTGGACCATGCCGTAGCGGTCCTCGTAGCTGGTGAGGTTGGTGTTCAGCGCGCGGATCGCCTTGCCCACCAGGGTCGGGGGGATGCGCACGCGCGACACGACGTCGGCGCGCGTGCGGCCCTCGCGGTCAGCGGGGTGCTGGACGCAGAAGTCGAGCGTGAAGTCGTGTGGCCCGTGGCTGACGATCAGCAGGTTGGCGTAGGTCCCCTGCCGCTGCTCCTCGTCGAGGCGGATGCGCACCTGGCGGCGCTCCCCGCTGGGGGTCTCGTCGGCCGGGTCGGTCTCCTCGGGCTCCTCGTCGGGGGTGTCGCCAGGGCCGGGGGTGTCGTCGTGGTCAGCCATGATCGCTCCACAGCGCGGGCGCGTTCGGCCCACGGCGTCGGTGGCGGGGCGGCGTAGGGTAACGGCCGCTCGGGGCTGCGTTGCCCGCCTCGCTGCCAGCGGCCCGGCGCTATCCTGCACCAGCGCACCGGACCGCCCGCCGGCCGGTGCCGGCCGATGGGCCGATGCCGGGGGCGCTTAGCTCAGAGGGCAAGAGCGCCGGCTTTACACGCCGGAGGTCGCAGGTTCGATCCCTGCAGCGCCCACCCGCACGACTGCGTCGCGCCGCGCTTGACGCGCCCCTCCGGCCCGTCCAGCGCGGCGCGCGTACCCTCGCCCCATGGACCGTGAGGCCGCGCTGCTGCTGGGGGTCGATCTCGGCTACCGCTGCGGTCTGGCGGTGTTCGCCGCCGAGGGGACGCTGCGGTCCTACCGCTCGCAGCGGTTCGGCGGGCGCCAGCAGATCAAGCGCGGCGCCGACCGTGTCATCGCCGAGGCCGGACCCGTCGAGGCGGTCGTGGTCGAAGGGGAGGCGCAGCTGGCGCGCTGGTGGTCTCGTGCCGCGGAGCGGGCGGGTGCCGAGGCCACCGTGGTGACCCCTGAGACGTGGCGCGCTGCGCTGCTGCATCCGATCGAGCGGCGCGATGGCACGACGGCGAAGGCTGCCGCCGACCGCCTGGCCCGCCTGGCGGTGCGCGAGCTCGGCGGCCCGGGCGTGACGAGCCTTCGCGATGACGCCGCCGAGGCCATCTGCATCGGACTGTGGGGACTGGTCACGCTCGGCTGGCTGCCCGCCCTGCCCGCGAGCCTCGACCCGGCACGGCGGTCGGCGCGAGGAACGCGAGGAACGCGAGGAACGCGATGAGCAGGCGAGCGCCCGCCCTCGCCGTGGAGGCCAGCCAGCACCTGCGCGCGACCCCGGGCGAGGCCTTCGCGCTGCTCGGCGACGTCGCCCAGCTGCACCGCTGGCAGCGCGGCCTGCGCTGGGCCAGGCGCGGCGAGGCCGGGCCGCTGGGCGTGGGGGCGACCATGACGGCCGAGCGCTCGCTGCGGGGCATCGCCGCCCGCTACACCACCGAGGTCTCCGTCTGGGAGCCCCCGCGGCTGGCCCGCTTCACCCTCACCCCGCTGGCGCCCGGCGGCACCGAGCCGCTCGCCGGCGTGGGCGCCGAGGGCTCGTACCGCCTCGAGCCCGCCGACTCGGGCGCGCTGCTGACCGCCCGTGCCGAGCTGCGCCTGACCGGCGGCCTGCGGCTCGGACCGCTCGCGCGCGTCGTGCGCGAGGAGCTCGAGCGCACGCTGCACGCCGACCTGCACGGCCTGGCCAGGCTCACCGACGAGCTGGCGGCGTGAGCCGACCGCGCCGCACCGGCGCGCGCCTCCCGCTCCCGACGGCCCGCACCGCTGGCGTGGTCTCCGATAGGCTGTCGCCGCCATGAGTGCGATGCCCTCCGCCGCAGACCGCGACCGCGTCGGCGACTGGATCCGCCTGGTCGAAGCGCGCTACCCCCGCCGCGACGCGCAGCCCTGGGACGCGCCGGGCCTGCAGGTGGGCGATCCCGAGGACCGAGTGCACCGCGTGCTGGTCTGCCTGGACGTGACGGCGACCACCCTGGCCGAGGCCACCGATCGTGACGCCGACCTGGTGCTGGCCCACCACCCCCTGCTGTTCCGGCCGCTGGGCCGCCTGACCACCGAGACCGCACCGGGGCGCCTCGCGCTGGCCGCAGCCAGGGCGGGGATCGCCATCCACGCCGCCCACACCAACCTGGACGCCGGCACCCCGGGGACCACCGACCCGATCGTCGACGCGCTCGGCCTCGATCCCGACGCGCTTGCCCCCCTGGAGCGTGTGAGCGCTGCCGGCAAGCACAAGCTCGTCACGTTCGTGCCCGCCGAGGACACCGAGCGGGTGCTCGGCGCGCTGTCCGAGGCCGGCGCCGGGGTGATCGGCGCCTACGACCACTGCGGCTTCCGCGTGCGCGGCACGGGGTCCTTCCGGCCCTCGCCGGAGGCCAACCCGCACCTCGGCGACGTGGGCGCCATCAACGAGGTCACCGAGGACCGCCTCGAGGTCGAGCTCGCGCCGCGCGACCTGGAGCGCGCCGTGGCCGCGCTGTGGCAGGCGCACCCCTACGAGGAGGTGGCCTACGACGTCTACCCGCTGGAGGTGCCCGACTCGGCCAGCGGCAAGGGTCTGGGCCGCGTCGGCGAGCTGCCCGAGCCCCGACCGCTGCGGTGGGTCGCCGACCGGGTGGCCGGCCACGTGCCCGCACCCCACCTGCGGGTGGCCGGGGACCTGGACCAGCCGGTGCAGCGGATCGCCGCGCTCGGCGGCTCCGGCGATGGCCTCATCGGCGCGGCGCTGGCCGCGGAAGCCGACTGCTACATCACCGGCGATCTGCGCCACCATCCGACGCTGGATGCCCGCACGCAGGGGCTGGCGCTGATCGACGCCGGGCACGGCGCCGTCGAGGGCGCTGCCCTGCCCAGGGTCGCGGCGGCGCTGGCCGCTGACGCCCGCACGGTCGGGCTGGACGCCGAGATCCTGACCAGCGCCGCAGCCCACGAGCCCTGGGCCGAGTACCGACCCGCCGCCCCCGAGCCGCCCGCCAGCGAGGACCCCCGTTGACCACCGCCACCCCCGAGCAGCAGCAGCGGCTCCTCGCCCTGCAGCAGATCGACAGCCAGATCCGCCGGTTGCAGCAGCGACGCGCCAACCTCCCCGAGCAGCAAGCGCTCGACGAGAACGCCGAGACGCTGCGGGCGGTGGCCGCGGAGTACGCCGACGCCCAGGACGCCCTGGAGGACCAGCGCTCGATCCAGCGCAAGCGCGAGCAGGACATCAGCCACCTCGAGGCCCGTCGCAAGGCCGAGGAGGCGCGCCTGTACTCCGGCGAGCTCTCCACCGAGAAGCAGGTCGACGCCCAGCGGGCCGAGCTCTCCTCCCTGCGCCAGCGCAAGAGCGCCTACGAGGACGAGCTGCTCGCGGCGATGGAGCAGATCGAGGAGCTCGAGGGCCGCGTCGAGCAGCTGACCTCGCGCCACCAGGAGCTGCGCACCAAGGCCGGCGAGCTCACCGAGGCGCGCGATGCCGCCGCCGGCGACATCGACGCCGAGCTCGCCGAGCGTCGCACCGAGCGCGAGCGGCTCGCCGGCGACGTCGAGCCCCCGCTGCTGACCTTGTACGAGGAGGTGCGCACCGCCCAGGGCGGCACCGCAGTGGCGCCGCTGGAGGAGGGCACCTGCCAGGGCTGCTTCTTGGAGATCAGCGTCATCGAGCTGGAGCAGATCAAGGCCGAGGCCAAGCACGGGCTGCCGCGCTGCCCGCACTGCGACCGGCTCCTCGTCCTCGCTGCGCGGTGAGGTGGGGCCCGCCGCCGGCCCGCCCGGCGCCGGGTAGGATCGGGGTGTCGACCCGGGAGTCGGCCAGGCGACCGCGGGCGGGCCTCGACCCGCTCGAGGAAAGTCCGGACTCCACAGGGCAGGACGCTGGGTAACACCCAGGCGCCGCGAGGCGCGGAAAGGGCAACAGAGAGCAGACCGCCGAACGGCTCCGCGACGCGGAGCGCGTGGTGAGGGTGAAAGGGTGCGGTAAGAGCGCACCGGCACCGGCGGCGACGTCGGTGGCCAGGCATCCCCCGTCCGGAGCAAGACCAAGCAGGCGCGCAGCGGGTGGCCGGCAGCACGCCGGCGCCCGCGGAAGAGGTGGCCCGCCCAGCGCCAGGTAGGTCGCACGAGGCCGTCGGCAACGGCGGTCCCAGATGGATGGTCGCCGCCCCGCTCCACCGGCGGGGCACAGAATCCGGCTTATCGGCCGGCTCCCGGGCCGTCGCGCGGGCCGCGCCGAGAGGGCGCTGCTCACCAGCGCGCCCCGTCCGCACCCCCGGGCGCCCGCACCGCACCGCCGACCTCGAGAGCGACCGACGATGACCACGCCAGCGGCGACCGCCGAGCATGAGGCTGCCGGCTCCCACCCGGCGCCGAACCGCCGGACCTTCGCCATCATCAGCCACCCCGACGCCGGCAAGACCACGCTGACCGAGCGCCTGCTGCTGCACGGCGGCGCGGTCCGCGAGGCCGGCGAGGTCAAGTCGCGCAAGTCCGCCCGCACCGCGGTCTCCGACTGGATGGCGCTGGAGCAGCAGCGCGGCATCTCGGTCAGCTCCACCGTCCTGGCCTTCGACGCCGAGGGGATCCGCTTCAACCTGCTGGACACCCCCGGGCACGCCGACTTCTCCGAGGACACCTACCGCACGCTGTGGGCCGCCGACGCCGCGGTGATGGTGCTGGACGCCGCCAAGGGCCTGGAGCCGCAGACGCGCAAGCTGTTCGCGGTGGCGCGCCGTCGCGGCCTGCCGATCCTGACCTTCGTCAACAAGATGGACCGTCCGGCGCTGGAGCCGCTCGGCCTGCTGGATGCGGTGGCCGAGGAGATGAGCCTCGTGCCGGTGCCGCTGACCTGGCCGGTGGGCGATGGCCAGGACTTCGCCGGAGTGATCGACCGGGTGCGTCGCGAGCTCGTGCGCTTCGACCGCACCGCCGACACCACCCAGCTGTCCACCCCCGAGCGCACCCCCATGGCGGACGACCCGCCGGGCTGGCAGCGGGACCTGCTCGCCGCCGCGCGCGACGACGTGGAGCTGCTCGATGCCGAGCACGGCGTGCCCGATCCCCATGAGCCGGTGGACCGCGAGCGCTTCCTGGCCGGCTCGGTCACCCCGGTGCTGTTCGGCTCGGCGCTGGGCAACTTCGGGGTCGCCGAGCTGCTGGAGGCGGTGCGGACGCTGGTCCCGCCACCGCGGCCGCAGCCCACGCGCGCTGGTGGCACGCACCCGGTCAACGGCGGATTCGTCGGGCAGGTGTTCAAGGTGCAGGCCAACATGAACCCGCGGCACCGCGATCGCATGGCCTTCGTCCGCGTGGCCAGCGGGCGCTTCGAGAGGGGCATGAGCGTCACGGTGGCCCGCACCGGTCGCCGCCAGCAGCTCAAGTACGCCCACCAGGCGTTCGCCGATGACCGCGAGACCGCCGACGAGGCGCTGCCCGGCGACATCGTCGGCGTCATCGGCGCAGGCGAGCTGCAGGTCGGAGACACGCTGTCGCCGGACGGACGGGCCGAGCTCGCCGAGATCCCCACCTTCGCCCCGGAGCGGTTCGTCGTGGTGCGCAACCGCAGCTCGAGCACCTACAAGCAGTTCCGCACCGGCCTGCAGCAGCTGGACGAGGAGGGCGTGGTGCATGTGCTGCGCCGCCCCGATCACGGCGAGCGCGAGCCGATCCTGGCCGGCGTGGGCCAGCTGCAGTTCGAGGTCGCCAGCCATCGCCTGGCCACCGAGTACGGCGCGGAGGTCACCCTCGAGCCCGGGCCCTGGCAGATCGCCCGGCGCGTCGACGAGGACGCAGCGCGGGCGCTGCGCGGCCAGCGCGGCGTCGCGGTGGCCCAGGACCGCAACGGCCAGTGGCTGGCGCTGTTCGAGAGCCAGCACGCGCTGCGCTGGGCCCAGGAGGACCACCCCGCAGTGACCTTTGCGCCGCTGGGCATCGTCGCCGAATGAGCGCCAGCGCTCGGTGCGGGCACCCGCCGGTGACGTGACGACCCGTCGGCACCGCGTGGGCGCGTCACTCGAGCTCGACGAGCGCCTCGTCGCCCAACCGCTGACGCACGATCTCCTCGAGCTCGGCGATGCGCTGGGCGTCACGCTCCTGGCGGCGCCGCAGCCGCTGCAGCTCCACCACCGCCTGCCCGGGCACGTCGGGCCCGTCGCTGCCCTCCCAGGCGGGGCACAGCGAGCGGAAGTCGCACCAGGCGCACAGCCGGTTGGGGCGGGGCTCGAACCGCTCGGCGCGGATCGCGTCGGCGACCTCGTGGATCTGGGCGATCGCCGACTCGACGTCGATGCGGTCGCGCTCGACGGCCACGCGCAGCCCCGGCACGATGAACTCCAGCGCGACCCAGTCGGGGTCGCGGCCGAACAGCTCGCGCGCGGCGAGGGCGTAGATCGCGAGCTGCAGGCTGCGTTCCACGTCCTCGCGCGTCTTGGCTCGCCTGCTGCTCTTCCAGTCCACGATGCCGAAGCCGCCACCCTCGGTGGGGACCACGCAGTCGATGAACCCGCGCACCCGCACCGCGTTGCCGAGGTCCACGTCGAACCATTGCTCGACCGCGGCCGCTGGTCGGTAGTGCGGCGCGTGCTGCTCGTGATGGCGGCGCAGCACCTCCTGGGCGTGGCGGTACCAGCGGATCTTCTCCTGGCGGTCCATGTCGGCGAAGCCGGTGTCGTCCCAGGACTCGTAGAGCGCCTGGAGCAGCACCTCGACCGGCGGGGGCTCGGGCAGGCGCTGGTCCCACCAGCGCTCGAGCGCCGCGTGCAGGCTGCTGCCCCACGACAGGGCGGGGGTGGGCTCGGTGGGCAGCCGGTCGACCGCCAGGAAGCGGTACTGCAGCGGGCACCGCTGATACACATCGATCTTGGAGAACGAGAGCTTCAGCGGCGCCGGCTCATCGGCCGACGGCTGCAGGTCGGGCAGCATCGCAGTCATCGTGTCGGGAGCGTAGCGAGCGGGTGTGACCGGGCGATGGACCCGTCCCCAGCGACCAGCTCCACGCGACCCGGCACGGCTTGGCCTCACCGCCCTGGAGGTTGGCCTCCCCGCCCTGGAGGGCCCGGTCTCGGCGGCGCAGCCGGCGTCGCACAGCCCGCCCCGTGGCGCATCGGTAGGCTCGGCGGCGATGGACGAGACCGAGTCGACCACCACGCGCGCGCCCGACATCCGCTACGTCTGGGTGGACCCCGAGGATCGTGCGCTCGGCGGCCAGTGGGTGCGCAGCGACGGGGACACCGAGGTGCCGATCAGCCTGCTCGACGCGCTGGCCGCGCATCGCGGCGACGAGCGTGCGCTGGACCCCGTCACCGAGCACGTGGCCGCGGCGTGGCAGGTGCTGGACGCCGCCGGGGTCGAGGAGGACCGCCTGCTGCCCGATCCGGCCACTCGGGTGCAGCGCGCGCTCGACACCAGCCGCGCGCTCATCGACGCCGAGTCGCCTGCGGGAGAGCGCGTCCGTCGCTGCGCGGAGGCGCTCCACAAGCTCGCTGCCGACCTCGCCGAGGTCGTGGAGGAGCAGCTGGAGGGCGGCAGCCTCGCGACGCTGCCTCCGGCCACCAGCCACGCGCTGTGCCAGACGACCCAGGCCGCCTGGCGCCTGCGCTCCCACGTCGAGCCGCCCGGGCCGCTCTACCTGTAGCGCTGGCCCGCACCGGCCACGGCACCGCACCGGCGGCGGCCACCACCCGGGCCCGGCGCTCCGCGCGGGCGAGGGGCGCCCGGATAGCATCGCGGGTGTGAGCGATCCCCCTCCCGCCGCTGGCGTGCCCTCCCGCGACCGGGTATGGCGCTCGGCGTCGTGGGATGCCCTGCGGGGAGCGCTCATGGGTGCCGCCGATGCGGTGCCTGGCGTGTCCGGCGGGACCGTCGCGCTGATCGTGGGCGTCTACGAGCGGCTGCTGGTCGCCATCCGCGCGGTGGCTGGCGCGGTCGTGTTCGGGCTGGTGGGCCGATGGGCGAGGGTGCGCGAGCGCCTGGCCGAGGTCGACTGGCGCATGCTGATACCCCTGGTCATCGGCATCGGCGCCGCCTACCCCGTGGCGATGATCACCGTCGCCGGCACCGTCAGCGCCGGCCACCCGTGGCGCGTGCCGGTGATGGCGCTGCTGTTCGGGCTCGTGCTCGCCTCGATCCGGGTGCCGTGGCGGCGCCTTCGACGGCGCACCCCGGCGCACCTGCTGGTGCTCGCCGTGGCTGCGGCGGTGGGCTTCGCCCTCACCGGGCTGCCGCCTGCCGAGCTCACCGCGCCACCCCTGCCCCTGGTCTTCGCCGGGGCCGCGGTGGGGATCTGCGCGATGATCCTGCCTGGCGTCAGCGGCGCGTTCCTGCTGCAGGCGATGGGCCTGTACCAGGCGGTGGGCACCGCCCTGCGCGAGCTCGATCTGGCGCTGCTGGCAACCTTCGCCGCAGGGGCAGCCCTCGGGCTGGGCTCGTTCGCCAAGGTCCTGACGTGGCTGCTGGCTCGGGCCCACGACTGGACGATGGCAGCGCTGACCGGGCTGCTGATCGGGGCGCTGCGCGCGCTGTGGCCCTGGATCGACAGCGAGCGAGCGCTGCAGGCCCCGCCGCTGGACGCCGCGGTGCTGGCGCCCGCCGCGCTGGCGCTGCTGGGCGCCGGCGCCGTGTGGGCGCTCACCCAGCTGGGCGAGCGCAGCGACGCGCGCCGCACCACCTCGTCGCGGTGAGCGCGCCATCGCGTCAGCCGTCCGTGGTCGCCCCGGTCGTCTCGCCGGCGGCGCGCTGCGCTGGCGGGGTGCCCAGATGCTCGGCTGCGAAGTCGAGGGACAGCGCCATCTGACGCAGCACCTCGTCGGTGGCCAGCGACCCGTGACCGGCGTCGAACACGTCGTAGTGATGCGGCACGCCGCGAGCAGCCAGCGCCGCCACGTAGGCGTCGACCTGCGGCTTGGGGCAGCGCGTGTCGTTCTCACCGGTGATGATCAGCACCGGCACGCGCACGTGGTCGACGTAGGTGATGGGCGAGCGCTCCGCGTAGCGCTCGGGCAGCTCCTCGGGGGTGCCGCCGAACAGCGAGGCGTCGTACTCCTGCAGCGCCGGCGACTCGTCGGCGAAGGCCGACACGTAGTCGGCCACGGGCACCACCGCGATCGCCAGCGTCCAGCGCTCGGGCAGGGTGCCGATGCCCTGCAGCGTCACGTAGCCACCCCATGAGGCGCCGGTCAGCACCACCCGCGCGGGATCGGCGACCCCGTCGGCGACCAGCCCATCGCGTGCGGCGGCGGCGTCGACGACCTCGGGTCGGCCCGGGTCGTGCTGCACCGCGTCCGCCCAGGGCTTGCCGTAGCCCGTCGAGCCCCGATAGTTGGGCAGCACCACCGCGAAGCCGTGGTCGACCCAGGCCTGGACCTGGGGGTCGAAGCTGTCGGTGGTCTGCGCGTGCGGGCCACCGTGCACATCGACCACCAGCGGGTGGGGTCGCGTCCCCTCGGGAGGCTCGGCCACGAAGCAGTGCACCTGCCCACCTTCGCCGTTGTCGACGTGCAGCGACCGGTAGGGCGCGCCCTCGGGCGCGGGCTCACCGGGCGGGGTCAGCAGCACGCGCTCACCGGCGGCGGCGTCGCGCTCGTGGATCCGGGTGGGCGTGGCCGAGGAGCTGAACGCGTACCACAGCGTGCCGTCGGGCCGCATGCGCGCACCGCGCACGGTGCCCTCGGCGAGGTCCAGCGGCTCGAGGCGGTCATCGTCGAGGTCGTAGCGCAGCAGCTCGGTGCGCCCGAGATGGTCGTGGGCCAGCAGCAGGGCTCGACCGTCCGGCCACCAGTCGGCGACGCCCACCTCCCCGGGAAGGGCGGCCACGTCCAGCACGCGTCGATCCTGGCGGGCCACGTCGTAGATCTCGGGCAGCATGCGCTCGTGGCGATCGGCGAGCAGCGCCAGCCGCGCGTCGCCCTCCAGCGGCGCCCAGCCAGCCGGCTCGATGCCGTTGCCCTCGCCGTCGTGCAGCGCGGCGATCACCGTCCCGTCGGCGGCGTCCAGCACCTTCACCGCAGGGTGGAGGACGTCGCCGTGCTCGGTGTGCGACACCGCCAGCAGCGCGCCGTCGCGGCTGAGCCCGGCCACATCCGCCGGCTGGGTGCTGGCATACAGGCGGGTGAAGGTGCCGCCGGGCGGGGCCGAGCCGAGCACGAACCCCGTGTCGCGGTCGGCGATCCCCAGCGCCCAGCGGTGGCGCGCCAGGCTCAGCCCCGCGCTCCAGCCCTCGGGGGCGTCGGCGAGCAGGGGTGCGGGGGCGCCCCCGTCAAAGGGCTGGGCAACGTAGCGGCCCACCTCGTCGCCGCCGCGATCGTCGAACCAGACGACCCGAGAGCCGTCGGGCAGCACGGCGCCGCCGCGCACGCCGGTGGGCTTGTCGGTCAGCTGGCGGGTCGCGCCCGTGTCGAGGTCCCAGGACACGACCTGGAAGATCCCCGAGGCGTTGGTGGCGTAGCACGTGCGCTGCGGGGCCTCCAGGCCCCAGGTGGGCAGCGACACGCGCGCAGCGCGAAAGCGCCGCATCCAGCGCGGCTCGGTCACGGGAGGGCCTTCCGGTGAGGGTGTGCTGGTCGGAGCGGGCCGGCGGGGCGCGGGAAGCCCCGGCACCGGGACGCTATTGCGCGATGCCCACCAGCTCGGCGGACGCGATCACGTGGTCCTCGGCGGCCTCGAGCACCTCGGGTGCCGTCGCGCCCGGCGGCAGGTCGACGAGCTCGGTGTCCAGCGCCAGCAGACGAAAGAACAGGCGGTGCGGCCGCTCCTCGTGGCTGGGCCCCGAGTACCCGGCCTCGCCGAGCTCGTTGAGGCCCTGGTAGAGCTCGTCGGGCTCGGTGACGATGGTGGTGCGGCCCAGGTTCTCGGGCAGCGAGGACACCGAGGGAGGGATCCCGTAGACCACCCAGTGGGTGAACACGCCCTCCTCGTGGTCGGTGTCCTCGCAGATCACGACCAGCTCCTCGGCGTGGGCCGGCACACCCTCCCACGTCAAGGGCGGGGAGATGTCCTCCTCATCGGCGAAGAACTGCTTGGGCAGCTCGTCTCCGGTGTCGAACGCGGGGCTTGAGAGGCGGAGGTCCGCCATCGCTGCTGCTCCCTCCCAGTCACACCCTCGTGGGGCGCTGTCGTCGCTCGGCGCACGCCGTCGTCGGGCCAGCGTCCCGGGCAGGATGCGGGCGCGAGCGGGAGCAGCATCGTGCGCATCGATCGCCGGGGCTGATGGGGCCGCGGCTGCCGCGGAGCGGCGCTGTCACTGACAGTGCTCCTCCCGCTCGACCAGAGCGTGCGCACCGGAGACTAGCCGACAAGCCGGGCACAAGGCCAGACACCGGCGCTGACGCCGGGCCTGGCCCCTGCCGCTGCGGGTCGGACCAGGGTCAGCCGAGCACCTCGGCGACGCGGTCCAGCCCGGTGATCATCTGCTGCTCGTCCAGCGCGTAGGAGATGCGCATGTGGCCCGGCGCGCCGAACGCCTCGCCCGGCACCATCGCCACCTTCGCGGTCTCCAGCAGCGCCTCGCACAGCTCGCCGCTGGTGCGCACCGTGCGGCCACCGATCGTCTGGCCGAGCAGTCCCTCCACCGACGGGTAGAGGTAGAAGGCCCCCTCGGGCAGCGGGCAGGTGATGCCCGCGATCGCGTTGAGCTTCTCGTGGGCCACGTGACGCCGACGCTCGTAGGTCTCGCGCATGGTGGTGACCTGGTCCATCGGCCCGGTCAGCGCCGCCAGCGCCGCCTTCTGGGAGACGTTGGCCACGTTGCTGGTGGCGTGCGACTGCATGGTGCCCATGGCCTTGGACAGCGGTGCCGGAGCGATGGTCCACCCCACGCGCCATCCGGTCATCGCGAACGTCTTGGCCACCCCGCTGACGACCACGGTGCGCGGCGCAGCCTCCGGGGCGACCACGGGCAGCGAGGCGAACTCGGCATCGCCGTAGACGAGGTGCTCGTAGATCTCGTCGGCGATCACCCACAGGCCCGCCTGTGCGGCCCACCGGCCGATCGCGGCGATCTCTGCGGGGCTGTGCACCGCGCCGGTGGGGTTGTTGGGGCTGTTGAAGACCACGGCCTTGGTGCGCGGGGTGCGCGCGGCCTCGAGCTGCTCGGGGGTGACCTTGTAGCCCTGGTCCAGGGTGGTAGGCACCGCGATCGGCTCGCCACCCGCCAGCGCCACCTGCTCGGGGTAGCTGGTCCAGTACGGGGCGGGGATCAGCACGGCGTCGCCGGGGTCGAGCAGCGCCTGGAACACGTTGTAGAGCGCGTGCTTGCCGCCGTTGGCGATCACCACCTCGGAGGGGTCGGCCTCCAGGCCGGTGTGGGCGGCGGTGGCATCCACGATCGCCTGCTTCAGCACCGGCATGCCCCCGGCGGGGGAGTAGCGGTGCAGGGTGGGGTCGGCGCAGGCGGCCTGGGCGGCCTCGACGACGTGGTCGGGGGTGTCGAAGTCAGGCTCGCCGGCACCGAAGCCGATGACGTCCTCCCCGGCGGCGCGCAGCTCCTTGGCCTTGGCGCTCACGGCCAGGGTGGCGGACTCCGACATGGTCGCCACGCGCTGCGACAGGTCGGCGGTGCTGTCAGTGGTCATTGCGATCCTCCGCTGCCCCACATATCGGGTCGGTCGGTGGTCTCGGCGCGGGGTCGGCTCGGGCCGCTCCGCCGGGCGCACCGCTGGTGCGAGGCGCGCCGCTGCGCGGGACCGCGCCGCCGCGCTCGCAGCATAGCCCGGTGGTCGGCGTGCGCGGACCGGTCCGACCCGTCAGGGTGGAGGATCGCGACGCAGCGCCGGCTCCGCACCACGCGCATCCCTGGTCGCGTGGTCGCATACTGGGCACGGCAATCGGGTAGGCCACACACGACAGGCTGCTTGGGGCCGCTGCCACGAGCAGATCGATCGCAAGGGAGGACCAGCACCATGCCCAAGGGATACACCGTGCCGGGGATGGACGACCAGACCGCCGCGCAGATCCGTGACCTGCTGCAGCACCGCCTGGACGCCCTCACCGACCTGCACCTGACGCTCAAGCACATCCACTGGAACGTGGTCGGTCCGAACTTCGTGTCGGTCCACGAGATGCTCGACGACCACGTCGATGACGTGCGCGAGATGAGCGACGACGTCGCCGAGCGCATCGCCACCCTCGGAGGCGTCCCCCAGGGCACCCCCGGCGCGCTGGTGGCCGACCGCGACTGGGACGACTACGCGCTGGGCCGTGCCACCACCCAGGAGCACATGGCCGCGCTGGACAAGGTCTACGGCGGCGTCATCCGCAGCCACCGCAAGGCCATCGACAAGACCGACGACCTGGACCTGGTCACCCAGGACATGCTGATCAGCCAGTCCGAGAAGCTCGAGATGTTCCAGTGGTTCGTCCGCGCCCACCTCGAGGACACCGGCGGGAACCTGCCCAGCGCCGATGCCACCTCCGAGGTCGAGGCTGCGCGCGCCGTCTCCGGCCAGCAGTAGCACTCACCTCGCGCGCCCGGGCCCCTCGCCCGGGCACCACACCCTCCGGCCCGGGCCCAGCCCGGGCCGCGTGCTGTCGCACCCCGGTGGCCGTGCGGCACCGCGCGGCGTCAGCGTCCCCGGCTGCTCGCAGCGTCGGTGGCGTCCTGGGCGGCGTCGGCCTCGTCGATCTCCTCGCGCGTGATGCCGAGCAGGAACAGCAGCGCGTCGAGGTAGGGCACGCTGATCGCGGTGTCGGCAGCCTCGCGGGCCGGCGCCTTGGCGTTGAACGCGATGCCGAGGCCGGCGCGGCGCAGCATGTCGGCGTCGTTGGCGCCGTCGCCGACCGCCACGGTCTGCGACAGCGGCACCCCGGCGTCCGCGGCGAAGCGCTCCAGGAAGGAGGCCTTGGCCTCGCGGTCCACCACCGGTCCCACGACGCGACCGGTGAGGTGCCCGTCGACGACCTCCAGGGTGTTGGCGGCGGCGAAGTCGATGTCGAGGCGCTCGCACAGCTCGTCAGTGATGGCGGTGAAGCCGCCGCTGACCACCGCGAGCTGGAAGCCCAAGCGCTTGAGCGTGCGCGTCAGCGTGCGCGCGCCGGGCATGAGCTGCAGCTCGGCGCGGACCTCGTCCAGCGCCGAGGCCGGCAGGCCCTCCAGCAGGGCCACGCGGTCGTGCAGGCTGCCGGCGAAGTCGGCCTCGCCGGCCATCGCGGCGCTCGTGGCTGCCGCGACCTGCTCGGAGCAGCCCGCGCGCGCAGCCAGCTGCTCGATCGCCTCGCCCTGCACCAGCGTCGAGTCCACGTCGAAGCAGACCAGGCGCTTGGCGCGTCGGTACAGGTCCGCGGGCTGCACGGCCACGTCGACGCCCTGGCGCGAGGCCTCGTCGGACAGGCAGATCCGCAGCGCGTCGGCCTCGGCGCGCGACACGAGCATCTCGAAGCTCAGCACCGGGTAGCGCGACAGGCGCGTGATGCGATCGATGTTGCCGCCGACCTCGGCGATCCTTCCGGTCAGCGCGGCCAGCGCCGAGGGTCGCAGCGGCTGGCCGAGCACGGTGACGTAGTGGCGCGGGCCGATGGTGCGCGGTCTTCGCGCGGCCATCGACTCGACGGTCACCTCCACGCCGAGCTCCTCGCCGGTGGCGATCACCGCGGCGCGCAGCGCCTCCACCTCGACCCCCGGTGAGGCCAGCAGCCCCAGCAGCAGCCGGTCGCGGATCACGACCTGCTCGAGGTCCAGCAGGCGTGCGCCCTGGGCGTCCAGGGTCTCGCACAGCGAGGCCGTGAGCCCCGGCCGATCCAGGCCGGTCACGGTGATCAGCAACGCGCCCGTGTCGTCCATCGCAGCCGCAGCGTACTGCCCATGCCGCGGCCCGGGTGCAGCGTGTCTGCGCTCGGCGTCGGGAGCAGCGCGGTGCGCCGCCAGGCACGACCGATGGTCCGCGAGCGGTAGCCTGCCCGCGAGGAGCGACCGAGGCCGCGATGTCCGAGCCCGCTGACGAGATCGACAAGCCCCACGAGCTGCTGGCCGCCCGCAGCTCGTGCGAGGCGTTGTTCGAGATGCTGCAGCGCTGGTTCGAGGTCCCCGACCGGGTGACCATCAACCTGGCCGCGGTCGACTCGGCGGTGGGTGAGCTCGGTGAGCCGCGGCTGATCGTGGCCATGGCGATGCGCAAGCTGCAGGCGCTGCACCTGCTGACCACACCGGGGGTGCTGACCACCACCGACGTGGTGCTCACGGTGATCCAGGACCTGGACCGCGCGCTGCGTCAGGCACCGGTCATGCGCTTGCATCAGCAGGCCGAGCACGTGGACTGGGATGCCGAGCTCGCCGCGCTCGACGACGTCGACCTCGTCGCGGATCTCGAGGAGCGCGCCGGGGACGCCGAGGCCGACCACGCGCCCGCCGCCGAGGAGGTCAGCAGCTTCCGGCGTCACCACGAGGCGCTGCACGAGGCCGCCAAGGCCGTGCTGCACGCCTCGCACGGTCGCATCGTCCGGCTACGCTGACGCGACGGTGACCGAGGCGCTCACGGATCTGCTGCGCTCGTTGACCCTCCTGGATGTCCTGGTGGGCCTGATCGCGCTGCTCGCGCTGGCGCGCGGCTACCGCCGCGGGGCGCTGAGCCAGGTCATGGTGTTCGGCGGGGCCCTCCTCGGGCTGCTGGTCGGGGCCATCGGCGGCCCGGCGCTGGCCCGGCAGATCATGGAGGGGCCGGGGCCAGCGCTGGCGCTGACGACGCTCGCGGTGCTGCTGGCAAGCGTCCTCATCGGCCAGGCGATCGGCGCGGTGATCGGCTCGCGGCTGCGGGCGGCGGCGCGCCGCGCCGGGGTCGGCTGGTTCGACCGCGCTGTGGGCATGCTGCTGGGGCTGGCCGGCCTGGTGGTGGTCGTGTGGCTGCTCGCCGGGATGCTGGTGCAGGGTCCCTCGCCGCGCCTCGCCCAGGCCATCGAGGACTCGGCGCTGGCTGGCGTCCTCGACGAGACGCTGCCGCCACCACCCGACGTCGTCGGCGGGGTGGCGGGCTACCTCAACGACCAGGGCTTCCCCCAGGTGGTCAGCGGCCTGGCCGGCGGTGTCGCCGCACCCCCGATCGACCCGGCCTCGGACGCCTCCGCGCAGGCCGCCGCCGAGGCCGGTCAGCCCTCGACGGTGCAGGTGCGCGCGCGCGGCTGCGGGCAGCAGTCCTCGGGCAGCGGGTTCGTCACCGAGCCCGGCTTCGTGGTCACCAACGCCCACGTCATCGCGGGCGCCGACAGCATCGAGGTCCGCGCGACCTCGGGCTCGGCGGCCGGCCGGACGGTGCTGTTCGACCCGGCGCTGGACCTCGCGGTGCTGCGGGTGGAGGGGCTGGACGCCCCGCCGCTGGGCTGGGCCGAGGAGCCGGCCGGCCGCGGGGTCGAGGGCGCCACGCTGGGGTTCCCCGGCGGGCAGCAGGAGATGGTCGTCAAGCCCGCGACCGTGGCCGCGCGCGCCGACGTGACCGGGCGTGACATCTACGGCGGCGGCGGGGCGCAGCGCCAGGTGCTGACCCTCGCCGGGGCCCAGCAGGGCGTGCAGCGCGGCGACTCGGGCGGGCCGTTCGTCACCGCCGAGGGGGCAGTGGGAGGCGTGGTGTTCGCCGCCAACGCCGCCGACCCCTCGCAGGGCTACGCGCTGTCCGCCGAGCGCGTGCGCGACCCGGTGGCGGACGCGATCGCCGCGAACGAGCCCTCCGGCACGGGCTCGTGCCGCTACTGAGGGGCTCGGTGCTGAGCGGCTCGGTGCGGGTCAGCCCTGCAGCATCTCGCTGACGAGGAACGCGAGCTCGAGGCCCTGCTTGTTGTTGAGCCGCGGGTCGCAGGCGGACTCGTAGCGATCGGACAGGTCGAGGTCGGCGATCTCCTGCGCGCCACCCAAGCACTCGGTCACGTCCTCGCCGGTGAGCTCGATGTGCAGCCCGCCGGGGAAGGTGCCCTCGTGGGCGTGCACGTCGAAGAACGCGCGGACCTCGGCCAGCACGTCGCTGAAGTGCCGCGTCTTGTAGCCCGACTCGGCGGTGAAGGTGTTGCCGTGCATCGGGTCGCACGACCAGACCACGTTGAGCCCGCGGTCGCGCACCCCGCGGATCAGCGGCGGCAGGACCTCCTCGGCGTGCTCGGCGCCCACCCGCGTGATCAGGGTGAGGCGACCCGGCACGTTGTCGGGGTTCAGCCGTGCTGCGAGCGCCTCGGCCTCCTCGGGCGTGGCGCGGTGGTCGAGCTTGACCGCCACGGGGTTGCCGATGCCGGAGGCGAAGTGCACGTGCGCGCCGTCGAGGTCGCGGGTGCGCGCTCCCACCCACACCAGGTGCGCCGAGGTGTCATACCAGTCGCCGGTCAGCGAGTCCTGGCGGGTCAGCGCCTCCTCGTAGCCCAGCAGCAGCGCCTCGTGCGAGGTCCAGAAGTCCACGGTGTGGAAGGTGGGGTCGTTGTCGACGTCCACCCCGCAGGCCCGCAGGAACGACAGGGCGCGGTCGATCTCCTCGGCGATGCGCGCGTAGCGCCGACCCTGCGGGCTGCTGGCCACGAACTCCTGGTTCCACTGGTGGACGCGCTGGAGATCGGCGAAGCCACCACGGGTGAAGGCCCGCAGCAGGTTCATCGTCGCGGCGGCCTGGTGGTAGCTGTGCACCAGCCGATCCGGGTCGGGCGTGCGCGCCAGCGCATCGAAGTCGATGCTGTTGACGGCATCGCCGCGGTAGGTCGGCAGCTCGGTGCCGTCGATGCTCTCGGTGGCCTTGGAGCGCGGCTTGGCGAACTGCCCGGCGATGCGCCCGACCTTGATCACCGGCAGCTCGGCGCCGTAGGTCAGCACCACCGCCATCTGCAGCAGCACCTTGAGCTTGTCGCGGATCGCATCGGCGGTGAAGCCACCGAAGGTCTCGGCGCAGTCGCCGCCCTGCAGCAGGAACGCCTGCCCGGCCTGGACCTGCGCCAGCCGCTCCCGGAGCGCGCGGATCTCGCCGGCGAACACCAGTGGCGGCAGCGCCCGGATCTGGTCGAGGGCGGCCTCCAGGGCCGCGGGGTCGGGCCAGTCGGGCTGCTGGGCGGCGGGCAGCTCACGCCACGATGAGGGGGTCCAGGCTGGGGTGTCCAGGGCAGTCATGGCAGCACACGTCTCTCGTGACGGGTTCGCGCGGCGTGGTGGCACGCCCTGGTAAGGATCCCACCAGGCGAGGGGCGCTGCAACGACGGCCTGCGAGCCACGGCCTCCTCTGGGCGGTGCCGCTGCGGCGTGGCGTGCCACCACCCCGCAGCGGCGAGGTCGCTAGCCCATGTGGGGGTAGCGCCAGTCGGTGGGTGGCACGAAGTTCTCCTTCACCGCGCGGGGGCTCGCCCAGCGGATCAGGTTCCACATCGAGCCGGCCTTGTCGTTGGTGCCCGAGCCCCGGGCGCCGCCGAAGGGCTGCTGGCCCACCACCGAGCCGGTCGGCTTGTCGTTGATGTAGAAGTTGCCGGCGGCCTGGCGCAGCGTGGCGCTGGCCTCGCGCACCGCGTCCCGATCGCGGGCGAACACCGACCCTGTCAGGGCGTAGGGGCTGGTGGCATCGCACAGCTCGAGCGTCTCGGACCAGCGCGCGTCGTCGTAGACGAACACCGTGAGGATCGGGCCGAACAGCTCGCGCTGCATCAGGTCGTGCTTGGGGTCGGAGGTGACCAGGACGGTGGGATCCACGAACCAGCCCTGCTCGTCGTTGGTGCCACCGCCGACGAGCACCTCGATGGCGGGGTCGGCGTGGGCCTGCTCCAGCGCGTCGCGGTGCTTGGCGAACGCGCCGTCGTCGATCACCGCGCCCATGAAGGTGGACAGGTCGCCGACATCGCCGATCGTGAGGGACTGGACCATGTCGACCAGGCCGTCGCGCACCTGCGGCCACAGGCTTGCGGGGATGTAGGCGCGGGAGGCCGCCGAGCACTTCTGCCCCTGGTACTCGAAGGCGCCGCGACCGAGCGCGACCACCAGCGGCTCGACCTCGGCCGAGGGGTGGGCGACGACGAAGTCCTTGCCGCCGGTCTCCCCGACGATCCGCGGGAAGGTGTCGTAGCGGTCGATGCGCTCGCCGACGGTGCGGTAGAT
>Ga0207421_10000306_pt1 | contig 61818 bp, 53 predicted proteins | sample SodLakKL_010_SED_4_FD_187542 | JGI IMG/M metagenome (GOLD analysis project Ga0207421, IMG submission 187542) | Alkaline sediment microbial communities from Lake Tanatar, Kulunda Steppe, Russia - 8KL_010_SED (SPAdes) (version 2) | ecosystem: Environmental > Aquatic > Non-marine Saline and...
TGGAGCGTCGCACCCGGGATCTGGTGGAGACCAATCGCCGCCTCTCCGGCGAGATCGACGAGCGCCGGCGCGCCGAGGAGAGCCTGCGTCAGACCCGCGATGAGCTGATCCAGGCCGCCAAGCTCGCCGTGCTCGGCCAGCTGGCCGCCGGCATCAACCACGAGCTCAACCAGCCACTGGCGGCGATCCGCGCCTACGCCGAGAACGCCCGTACCTTCCTGGAGCGCCAGCGCCTGGAGAGCGTCGACCTCAACCTCGAGCAAATAGTCGAGCTGACCGCGCGCATGTCGGAGATCAGCGCCCAGCTGCGTCAGTTTTCCCGCAAGAGCGGCGAGACCCTTGCCGCCGTCTCCCCCATCGCCTGCTTCGATTACGCTCTGCGCCTCTTCCAGACTCGACTGCGGGAAAGCGGCGTGGAGGTGATCCGCCACTGGCCCGACGCGGAGCCCTGGGTACGCGCCGACCTGGTCCGCCTGGAGCAGGTGCTGGTCAACCTGATCGGCAACGCCCTTCAGGCCATGGCCGACGCCCCCGAGGCGCGCCTGGAGGTCACCATCGCCGTTGACGGCGACGCCGTGGTGCTGGGGGTGGCCGACAGCGGTCCGGGCATTCCCGATGCGCACCTCAGGCGTATCTTCGAGCCCTTCTACACCACCAAATCCCCCGGCAATGGGCTGGGACTGGGTCTCTCGATCTCGTCGCGCATCATCGACGACCTGGGTGGCAGCCTGACCGCCGCCAACCGCCCCGAGGGCGGTGCCCTGTTCACCATCCGTCTGCCACGGGACACCGTCCAGCGCAGCGCCGGCACCCAACCACATCAGGAGACCCTTCCCCATGCATGAGCCGGCGGCCATCCCGGTGATGATCATCGATGACGAGCCTCACCTGCGGATCACCGCCGGCCAGACACTGGAACTGGCCGGCTATATTCCCGAGCCCCACGCCAGCGCTGAGGAGGCGCTGGCGGCCCTGGCTCCGGACTTCCCCGGCGTGGTGGTCAGCGACATCCGCATGCCAGGCATGGACGGCATGGCGCTGCTGCGCGAGGTGCGGCTGCGCGATCCAGACCTGCCGGTGATCCTGATCACCGGCCACGGCGACATCTCCACGGCGGTAGAGGCGATGCGCGAGGGCGCCTGGGACTTCCTCGAAAAGCCCTTTGCCGCCGAACGGCTGGTGGAGGTGGTCCGCCGCGGCGTGGAGAAACGCCGCCTGAGCCTGGAGAACCGCGAGCTCAAGGCCGAGCTGGAGGCCCAGCAGTCGGCGCTCGGTCCACGACTGGTGGGGCGCACGCCGGCCATTCAGCGCCTGGCCTCCATGGTGCAGCGCATCAGCCAGGTGGACGCCGACGTGCTGGTGTTCGGCGAGACCGGCGCCGGCAAGGACCTGGTGGCCCGCGCCATCCACGAGCGCAGCCGCCGCGCCAACCGTCCCTTCGTGGCCATCAACTGCGGCGCCGTGCCGGAAAGCACCATCGAATCGGAGCTGTTCGGCCACGAGAAGGGCGCCTTCACCGGCGCCGTGGAACGACGCATCGGCAAGTTCGAGTACGCCGACCATGGCACGGTCTTCCTCGACGAGATCGAGTCCATGCCCCTCGCGCTGCAGGTCAAGCTGCTGCGGGTCCTGCAGGAGCGCAGCGTGGAGCGGCTCGGTTCCAATGTGCCCGTACCGCTGGATATCCGGGTGATCGCCGCCACCAAGGTGGACCTCAAGGCTGCCGCCGAGACCGGCGTGTTTCGCGAGGACCTCTACTATCGCCTCAACGTGGTGACTCTTCCCGTCCCTCCACTCCGCGAACGCCGCGAGGACATCCCGCTGCTCTTTCAGCATTTCGCGGTGGTCGCCGCCAACCGCAGCGGCCTGGAGGCCCCACCCCTGGACGCCGCCGGCATCAGCGCCCTGCTGGCCCACGACTGGCCGGGCAACGTCCGCGAGCTACGCAACCTGGCGGAGCGCTATGTCCTGCTCGGCGCCGCCTTCGACTACCGCCTGGAGGCCCTGCTCGAGGGAGCCGAGAGCGAGGCAGGTGAGCTGGCCCTGCCCCAGCAGGTGGAACTGTTCGAGAAGAGCCTGATCGATCAGGCCCTGGCGAGGCAGCGCGGTCGGGTCACCGAGGTGGCCGAGCAGCTCGGCCTGCCGCGCAAGACCCTCTATGACAAGCTCAGGAAGTACGCTCTGCGGGCCGAGGACTACCGCCAGAGAGCCGACCCCTGAGACAGCAGTGTCCACAGCGGCGCCAGCGGGGGCAGCCAGGGCACCAGGTTGACCGCCGCCAGCAGCATCACCAGGGAGTTGCCCGGGGAGCGCCAGTCGAAGGGCTTGAGGGCCGTGCCGAAGGAGCGCTTGATGCGTGCGCCGGTGAGATCGACGCTGTAGATCTCGTCCAGCGTCAGGTGGATGATGAATCCCAGCGCCACCGCCACCCCGTGGGCCCAGGCCAGGGTATCGGGCTGAGTGAACAGCCGCTGGCTGAGCGCTACGGTGACCAGGCCGCACAGCAAGGCCGCCAGCAGCGAATGCCAGAGACCACGATGAACGGTGAAGCGGGAGAAGAGCGCCCCCGCCAGATGGCGCACTGCGAGATAGATCGCCCCGCACGCCAGCAGCAGGCCGCCGGTATCGAGCCGCCCCTGCAGCACCAGGACGCCGGCCACCACTCCGGGCACCGCCAGCAGGTTGAAGATCAGACGGATGGCCTTCGAGCGGTCGGCATCGATGTCAGGCAGGATGCCGCCGAAGGTCACCAGCGCCAGCACCGGCAGGGCCTCCCAGGCCGTCCACAGCTCCGCCTGCCAGCCGCCATGGGCGACCACGGCGCCGCCGGCGGCGGCCACGCAAAGATGGGTGCGAAAGTCGGCCATGCCGGGGCGAGCCCTCGATATACTGGATAAACTTCCAGATTATCGCCCGCCATAGCAAGTAAAACAATGCGTTAGAGAACTATTCCGGTATCGCCGCCAGGTACTCGTCCTTGAGCTTGACGTAGTTGCCGGCGGTATAGGGAAAGAAGGCCCGCTCCTTATCCTTGAGCGGGCGCAGCGCCTTGGCCGGATTGCCCGCGTAGACATGGCCGCTCTCGAGGCGTCTGCCCGGGGTCACCACGGCGCCGGCAGCGATGATCACCTCGTCTTCCACCACGGCGCCGTCCATCACGATGGCGCCCATGCCCACCAGGATGCGGCTGCCCAGGGTAGCGCCGTGGAGGATCGCCCGGTGGCCGATGGTGACGTCATCGCCGATGGTCAGCGGGAAGCCGCCGGGGCTGAAGTCGCTGGCGTGGGTGATGTGCAGCACGCAGCCGTCCTGGACACTGGTGCGCGCGCCGATGCGGATGCGGTGCATGTCGCCGCGCACCACCGCCATGGGCCACACCGAGCTGTCGTCGCCCAGCACCACATCGCCCATCACCAGGCTCGCCGGGTCGATGTAGACCCGCTTGCCCAGGGCGGGCGTCGTGCCCTTCCAGGGGCGGATCGCCGTCGTCTCACTCATGTTGATTTCCTCGTGTCGGTTCAGACCAGGCCGGCCACCAATACTACCAGCGTCATCGGTATGGCGACCCAGCGAACCAGGCCGCGCCAGAGGGCGAAGCCGCCGGGGCCTACGCCCAGGGCGCCGCGCGCCGCCGCCTCGGGCATCACCCAGGCGGCGAAAATGGCAATCAGCAGCCCCCCCAGGGGCAGGAATATCTCCGGCGGGATGGTACTGACCAGTTCGAAGGCATTCATGCCGAACAGCGGACGCCACTCGGCCAGGGTCGAGAAGGAGAGCACCGTGAGCAGACCCATCAGCCATACGGCAAGTCCCACGACCGAGGCGGCATGGCCGCGCTTGAGCCCCATTCCCTCCAGGGTGGCCACCATGGGCTCGGCCAGGTTGATCGACGAGGTCCAGGTGGCCAGCAGCAGCAGCAGGAAGAAGACGCTGAGCCACAGCGCGCCCCAGGGCAGCTGGGCAAAGGCGATGGGCAGGGTGACGAACATCAGCCCCGGCCCCTCCCCGGGGTCCATGCCCTGGGCGAACACCACCGAGAAGATGGCGATGCCGGCCAGCAGCGCTACCGCGACGTCCAGCACCGCCACGGCAGCGGCGGCCTTGGGCAGGCTCTGATGGTCCGGCATGTAGGCGCCGTAGGCCATCAGCGCACAGGCGCCCACCGCCAGGGTAAAGAAGGCGTGCCCCATGGCGTGCATCACCACCAGCGGCGTCACCGCGGAGACATCGGGCATGAACAGCCAGGCCAGCGCCGGCCCGAAGCCCTCGGTGGTGGTGGCATAGCCGGCCAGCAGCAGAAGAAGCAGGTAGAGTAGCGGCATCAGCAGGTTGTTGAGGCGCTCCAGTCCCTTGGAGACCCCGGCGGATACCACCAGCATGGTCATGATCAAAAACAGGGTGTGGTTGAAGGTCATCCGTCCCGGGTCGGCCAGGAAGGCGTCGAAGCCGGCAACGACCTCGGTGGGGGCGGCACCCACGAAGTCTCCGTTGATGGAGGCGACCAGAAACTCGATGGACCAGCCGGAGACCACCGAGTAAAAGGAGAGGATGCAGAACACGGTGAAGGCACCGAACAGCCCCAACCACCGCCAGTGTCGGCTGGCGCCCGCCTGGGCGGCCAGGTGTCCCAGCGACTGCACCGGGCTCCGCCGGCCGGCGCGGCCCACCATGATCTCCGCCATCATCACCGGCAGGCCGAGCAGCAGGACGAAGCCGATGTAGAGCAGCAGGAAAGCGGCGCCGCCGTTCTCGCCGGTGATGTAGGGAAAGCGCCAGATGTTGCCCAGCCCCACGGCAGCGCCGGTCACCGCCAGGATAAAGGCGCGCCGCGTGCTCCACCGCTCCAGGGTCTCGTTCATCGTCAGCCTCCTGCCGGGCCATCGCAAAAGGCGGCAAGACTAGCAGGACCTTTCCCGCCGGCCAAACACCGCGCATTGAAACCGGGGTCCGCTGCCCGCATCTAATCAGCACTAGCTCCACACCCTTGCCCCCGACTCCCTGACCCTTGAGGTGCCCATGTCCCGCAACCCGCTGCTCGAACCCCATCTGCTGCCCCCCTTCGACGCGATTCGCCCCGAGCACGTGGTGCCGGCCATCGAGGAGCTGCTGGCCGAGAACCGAACCGCCATCGAGGCGCTGGTAGCGCGTGCGGAGGACGAGGCGCCCAGCTGGGAGAGCCTGGCCTCGCCCCTGGAGTCCCTCAACGACCGCCTGGCCCGGGCCTGGTCGCCGGTCTCCCATCTCAACGGCACCATGAATAGCCCCGAGCTGCGCGAGGCCTATCAGGCCTGCCTGGGCAAGCTCTCCGAGTACAGCACCTGGCTGGGACAGCACGAGGGGCTGTTTCGCGCCTGGCAGGCCCTCAAGGAGGGGCCCGCCTGGGCCAGCCTCGACGAGGGCCAGCGACGCACGGTGGACAACACCCTGCGCGACTTCCGCCTGGCCGGGGTCGACCTGCCCGCCGAGAAGAAGCAGCGCTATGGCGAGATCAAGTCGCGCCTCTCGGAGCTTGGCAATACCTTCTCCAACCAGCTGCTCGACGCCACCCAGGCCTGGCATCTTGACCTGGCCGACGAGAGCCGCCTGGCCGGCCTGCCGGAGAGCGCACTCGCCGCCCTGCGCGCCAACGCCGAGGCCAAGGGCCAGTCGGGATACCGCATCACCCTGGACTTCCCGAGCTTCTTCCCGGTGATGACCTACGCCGAGGACCGCGAGCTGCGCCGCGAGGTCTACACCGCCTTCGTCACCCGCGCCTCCGACCAGGGTCCCCATGCCGGGCAGTACGACAACGCCCCGATCATGGAGGAGACACTGGCCCTGCGCCGGGAGCTGGCCGAGCTGCTGGGCTTCGCCACCTACGCCGACTACTCACTGACCACCAAGATGGCCGACTCCCCCGCCCAGGCGCTCGAGTTCCTCGAGGACCTCGCCGCACGCGCCCTGCCCCAGGCCCGGGAGGAGTACGCCGAGCTCGAGACCTACGCCCGGGACCAGCTGGGCATGACCGATCTCGCGCCCTGGGACGTGGGCTTCGCCAGCGAGAATCTCCGCGAGGCGCTTCACGCCATCTCCCAGGAGCAGCTGCGCCCCTACTTCCCCGCCCCCCGGGTGGTGGACGGCCTCTTTCAGGTAGTGGAGCGCCTGTTCAACGTCACCTTCGAGGAGGACGACCAGGCCCCGCGCTACCACAAGGACGTGCGTTTCTTCCGCATTCTCGAGCAGGGCGCGCCGATCGCCGGCTTCTACCTGGACCTCTACGCTCGCGAGGGCAAACGCGGCGGCGCCTGGATGGACGAATGCCGGGTGCGCCGACTGGAAGGCGATGAGCTCCAGATGCCGGTGGCCTACCTCACCTGCAACTTCACCCGCCCGGTGGGCGAGCGCCCGGCGCTGCTGACCCACGACGAGGTCACCACCCTGTTCCACGAGTTCGGCCACGGCCTGCACCACATGCTGACCCGGCAGACCGTCGCGGATATCTCCGGCATCAACGGTGTGGCCTGGGATGCCGTGGAGCTGCCCAGCCAGTTCATGGAAAACTACTGCTGGGAGCGGGAAGGGCTCGACCTGATCGCAGGCCACGTCGACAGCGGCGAACCGCTGCCCGGTGAGCTGCTCGAGAAGCTGCAGGCGGCCAAGAACTTCGAATCCGCCATGGGCATGGTGCGCCAGCTGGAGTTCTCGATCTTCGATCTGCGCCTGCACCACGAACTGGCGGCCCCCACGGCAGCGGAGATCCAGGCACTGCTCGATGGCGTGCGCGATGCCATGTCGGTGGTGCCCCGTGCCGACTTCAACCGCTTCCAGAACGGCTTCGGCCACATCTTTGCCGGCGGTTATGCGGCGGGCTACTACAGCTACAAGTGGGCCGAAGTGCTCTCCGCCGACGCCTGGAGCGCCTTCGAGGAAGCGGGTATCTTCGACCCCGAGACCGGACGCCGCTTCCGCACCGAGATCCTCGAGCAGGGCGGCGCCAGGGATGCCGCCGATCTGTTCCGCGCCTTCCGCGGCCGCGAGCCGAGCGTCGAGCCGCTGCTGCGCCACAGCGGCATCCGTGTCGCCTGACCCACCCACACTGCCCGCCACCAAGCCCCGGCCTGCCGCCGGGGCCCCCGACAGGAGCCACCATGGCCGTCCAGAAACGCTTTATCGCCGGCGCCATCTGTCCACGCTGCGCCGAGATGGACCGCATACGCAGCTGGGAGCAGAACGGCATCCGCTACCGTGAGTGCGTCAGCTGTGACTTCTTCGAGCAGCTGCCCATCGAGGACGAGTCCGCGCCGGAGCTGAGCACCCGTGTCAACCAGCCCCGCGAGGAGCAGACCCGCCAGGATATCCAGACCGTGAAGATCCTCGACCCCAAGGCGCGTTGACATGACCCGCCAGGGAGTGGCGCAGGCGCTGCTGTCCCGGCGCCACCAACTCGAAGGGCTGGGTCTGGCGGCTGCGGCGGCGCTGCTGCTGGCACGCCTCGACCTCGCCACCCTGGCCGCCGGACTGGGGCTCTTCCTGTGGGGCATGACCCATCTCCAGGATGCCATCAAACGCCTCTCCGGCGGCACCCTGGACCGCTGGCTGCATACCGCTACCCGCCACCCGCTCCGCGCCATCGGGGTGGGCGCCGCCGCCACGGCGCTGGTGCAGTCCAGCTCCCTGGTCACCCTGCTCGCACTCTCCTTCGTCGGCGCCGGGCTGGTGGCCCTGCCCGGCGCCATTGCCCTGCTGTTCGGCGCCAACCTCGGCACCACTACCGGGGCCTGGCTGATCGCCGCCTTCGGCCTGCGCTTCGATCTCGCCCAGTTCGCCATGCCCTTCCTGGCCCTTGGGCTGCTGGGCTCCCGGATGCTCAAGGATGGCCGCGCCGCGGCCGCCGGGGTGCTGCTGGGCATCGGCCTGCTGTTCCTGGGCATCGACTTCATGAAGCTGGGCTTCGAGGCCTGGCAGGACGGCCTCACCCTGGACGGACTGGCCGGCGACAGCGCCTGGCACTGGCCGCTGTTCGTGCTGTTCGGGGTGGTCGCCACGGTGGTGATGCAGTCGAGCCACGCCACCCTGCTGATCACCCTGGCCGCCCTGGCCGGGGGGCAGCTCCCCTACCTGCCGGCCCTGGCCATTGCCATCGGCGCCAACGTCGGCACCACCGTCACCGCGGTACTCGGCGCACTGGGCGCCGGTGCCGCGGCGCGTCGGTTGGCCGGGGCCCACGTGGTGTTCAACCTGACCACCGCCACGGTGGCGCTGGCGCTGCTGGTGCCGCTGGCCTGGCTGGTGGACGAACTCGGCGAGCTGATCGGCCTGGCGGCGGACGCCTGGCCCCTCAAGCTCGCGCTCTTCCACACCCTCTTCAACCTGCTCGGCGTCGCCCTGATGCTGCCGCTGATCCCGCGCCTCGCCGCGCGGCTGGAGCGGCTCTTTCCCGAACCCTCACGGATTCCCCCCGCCCAGGCCAGGTACCTCAACACCACCGCCCTGCAGCACGCCGATACCGCCCTGGCCGCCATGGAGCAGGAGTGTCAGCGGCTCAACCGTCGCGCCTATCATCTGCTCTGTTCGGCGATCCTGATGCCCAGCGCCGAGGTGATCGGTCATCCGCCCTCCCGGGAGGCGGTCAAGGCGCACATCGACCCGACCGCCTGGCCCATGGTCAACGCTCGCTACCACGAGCAGATCAAGCCGCTGATGGCGGAGATCCTGGCGTTCTACGCGCGGCTCGACATGCCACTCACCCCGGAGCAGGAAGCCAGGCTCGAGACTCTTCATGCCCGTACCCTGCGCATGGTGGAGGCGGTGCGCTTCGGCGAGGTGCTGCAGCGCAGCCTGATGCGTCATGCCGCCCAGGCCAGCCCGCTGCGCGACGCCCATGACGATATCCGCATGGCCCTGGCCCAGGGTCTCAATCGCCTGGCTGCCGCGCCCGACTCGGCGGATACCACCTCGCCCATCGACGAGGTTCGCCAGCACTGGCAGCAGGCCCTGGCCGAACGCCTGCGACAGCGTCGCCTCGACCCCTGGCTGGCCTCCTCGCTGATGAACGACCTGCACCAGGCCTCTCGCCTGATGGGCGCCCTGACCCCCTCCTGACGCGGCATTGGGTAGCACGCCCTGCGCCCCCCGTGCGGATATCCGCACATGACGACCCCGCCCGGCGTGCGGACTTCCAGCCGGAGGTCGCATCTGCCGCTTCGACCTTCGTCGCGCAGGATGATCGCAGGCTACTGAATTTAAAGTTATTCCATCTGCATGGCCCGGCGCTTGCGCTGTATATCGTTGAATAGAGCCAACGCCCGGTAACAGCGGGCTGAGGCAGAGCTGCCAGACTGATACGGCACCTGCCGGGCTCCAGCCCAGGCATCACCAACGACAACTCGCAACAGGAATCACGCCATGCGCCATCTCTCCACCAAGCTTCTCGCCGGCACCGTCGCCGGCTCCCTGCTGGTCGCCGCGGCCGCGGCCCAGGCCGACCGTAGCGACTGGCCCTCCAACTTTACCGTGGGCACCGCCAGCCAGGGCGGCACCTACTTCGTCTACGGCTCCGGCTGGGCCAACCTGATCGCCGATGAGCTGGATGTCTCCGGCGGCGGCGAGGTGACCGGCGGCCCGACCCAGAACCTGGCGCTGGTGCACACCGGTGATATCGCCCTGGGTCTGACCACCATGGGCCCGGCCGCCGAGGCCGCGGCCGGCCAGAGCCCGCTGGCGCCCGGTATCGCCATGGACAACGTCTGCGCCCTCTTCCCGATGTACGAGACTCCGTTCTCCATCACCGCGCTCTCCAGTTCCGGCATCACCAGCATTTCCGAGATTCCGGACGGCGCCCGCATCGGCTTCGGCCCGTCGGCCTCCACCTCCGACACCTACTTCCCCGCGATCCTGGAAGAGCTGGGCGTCGACTTCCAGCGTCGCAACGGCGGCTGGACCGACCTGGGCGGCCAGCTGCAGGACGGTCTGCTCGACGTCGTCGCCTTCGCCGCGGGCATCCCGATCCCGGCGGTCAGCCAGCTCGAGGTGCAGACCGACGTGAACATCATCGAGTTCACCGAGGAGGAGCAGGCCCAGGTGCTCGAGACCTTCCCGGTCGCGGCCTTCCAGATCCCCGCCAGCACCTATAACACTCTGGAAGAAGACGCCCGCGCCGTCTCCATGTGGAACTTCGCCATCGCCGGCTGCGACGTGTCGGAGAGCTTCGTCTACGAGGTGACCAAGCTCACCATGGAGAACAACGACAAGATGCGGAACGTTCATCGCTCTGCCGAGACCTCCATCCCGGAAAACATCGTGCACAACACCGTGCTGCCCTTCCATCCGGGCGCCGTTCGCTGGTACGAGGAAAACGGCTACGAGATCGCCGACGATCTGAAGCTGTAAGCCAACCGACACCGTGAAACCCGCCCCGCGTCGCTATCCGGCGCGGGGCGGCATGCTTGCTGTCCCGACTCACACCCGAGGGTGAACCCCCCATGAGCAACACTCCCGATACCCGTCCCGGGGCGTCCGAGGAGGCCATCGACCAGGCACCCGAGACCATCGCCGCAGGCGTCGACGAAGAGATCGTCGAGTCCAATCGGCGCCTATACGTCGGCTGGCAGTGGCTGCTGTTCGCCACCCTGGCCATCGCCTATTCCAGCTTCCACCTGATCTCGCTCAACGTCTATCCGATGGAGACATGGTCGTTTCGCATCGTGCACATCGCCGGTGCGCTGATCCTCGGCTTCGCTCTCTATACCGGCACCCGCTTCGCCGACGAAGGCAACGTCAAACAGTCGCCGGCCTGGCTCGGCTGGATCAGCTACGCCCTGCTGATTCCCGCCGGCTACGCCCTCTTTCAGGTCTTCCGGATGCAGCAGATCATCAGTGGCGGGACAATGCGCGTCGACCCCGTCATCGAGGCCTGGCACTACGGCTACCCGCTGATCTTCGCCACCAGCGCCGCGATTCTGCTCTCCTGGGGATACCGCCAGGTGCGCGCGAAGCTCTCCCCTCCGGACCTGGTGCTGATGGTCAGCGCCCTGGCCGTGGCCGGCTACCTGATCCTGATCTACGGGACCCCGCTGCGCGCTTCCACCGGCACCTCCTTCGCCCCCATCGGCATCTCCTATGCGGCGCTGGCCGGTTCGCTACTGATCCTCGAGCTGACCCGCCGCGTGGCCGGCATGGCGCTGGTGGTGATCTCGGCGATCTTCCTGCTCTACGTCTTCGCCGGCCCCTACCTGCCGGGCTTTCTCGGCTACCCCGGCCTGTCGTTCAATCGCTTCTTCAGCCAGGTCTACACCGATGCGGGCATCCTTGGCCCGACCACCGCGGTCTCCTCGACCTACATCATCCTGTTCATCATCTTCGCTGCCTTCCTGCAGGCCTCGAAGGTAGGCGACTACTTCGTCAACTTCGCCTTCGCCGCCGCCGGTCGCGCGCGGGGCGGCCCAGCCAAGGTCTCCATCTTCGCCTCGGGGCTGATGGGCATGATCAACGGCACCAGCGCCGGCAACGTGGTCTCCACCGGCTCGCTGACCATTCCGCTGATGAAGAAGGTGGGCTATCCGGCCAAGAGCGCCGGGGCCATCGAGGCGGCGGCTTCCACCGGCGGGCAGATCATGCCGCCGATCATGGGCGCCGGCGCCTTCATCATGGCCGAGATCACCGGCATTCCCTACACCGACATCGCCGTGGCGGCGCTGATTCCGGCCATCCTCTACTTCCTCTCGGTCTACTGCATGGTGGACTTCGAGGCGGCCCGCAAGGGCATGCGCGGCATGCGCAAGGACGAGATCCCGCTGTTCTCGAAGCTGGTCAAGCAGGTCTACCTGTTCGCGCCGATCATCATCCTGATCGCTGCCCTGTTCATGGGCTACTCGGTGATCCGCGCCGGCACCCTGGCCACCGCCTCCGCCGCCGTGGTGAGCTGGTTCTCTCCCAACAAGATGGGTATCCAGTCGATCCTCCGGGCGCTGCAGCTGGCCGGCACCATGGCGATCCAGATCATTGCCGTGTGCGCCTGCGCCGGCCTGATCGTCGGCGTCATCTCGCTGACCGGTGTCGGCGCGCGCTTCTCCTCGCTGCTGCTCGGCCTGGCCGGCGTCAGCCAGCTGCTGGCGCTGATCTTCGCCATGTGCATCTCGATCCTGCTGGGCATGGGCATGCCGACCACCGCCGCCTACGCGGTGGCCGCCTCGGTGGTGGCCCCCGGTCTGATCAACATCGGCATCCAGCCGCTGGTGGCACACTTCTTCGTGTTCTACTTCGCGGTGGTCTCGGCGATTACCCCACCGGTGGCCCTGGCCTCCTATGCCGCGGCGGGCATCTCCGGCGCCAACGCCATGGGCACCTCGGTGGCCTCGTTCAAGATCGGCCTGGCGGCCTTCATCGTGCCCTTCATGTTCTTCTACAGCCCGGCCATGCTGATGGAGGGTAGCTGGCCGCAGATCCTGCGGGTCGGTATCACCGCCACCCTGGGCATCGTGCTGCTGTCGGGCACCGTCCAGGCATGGTTCTTCGGTCCGGTGAAGGCCTGGCAGCGCGTGGTGATGCTGGTCGGGGCCATGTTCATGATCTACGGCGGTATCTATACCGATGTGGCCGGCCTGGCCATCGGCACCGCCCTGTTCCTGATGCAGCGCAAGCTGCACGGCGGCGGCTCGCCCAGCACGGCCACCTCCGGGTAGCTCTGGCGAACGGCACCCACGAACGTCAACGACAAGAAGGGCCCTGCCAGTGGCTGGCAGGGCCCTTTGCTGTGGAGCGAATGACGTTCAGCCGACGATATTGTCGAGGATCTTCAGGGATGGCGCGGCCTGGTTGAGCGTGTAGAAGTGCAGGCCCGGCGCGCCGCCGTCGAGCAGGCGCTGGCAGAGCCGCGAGATCACCTCTTCACCGAAGGCGGCGATGGCCTCGCTGTCGTCACCGTAGGCCTCGAGCTGCTTGCGGATCCAGCGCGGGATTTCGGCGCCGCAGGCGTCGGAGAATCGCGCCAGCTTGGCGTAGTTGGTGATCGGCATGATACCCGGCACGATGGGCGCCTCGACTCCCAGGGCGCGGGCACGGTCGACGAAATGGAAGTAGGCGTCGGCATTGAAGAAGTACTGGGTGATGGCCAGGTTTGCGCCGGCCTTCATCTTCCGGGCGAAGTTCTCCACGTCGCGCTCGAGGCTCGGCGCCTGGGGGTGGGACTCCGGGTAGGCGGCAACGGCGATCTCGAAGTGGTCGCCGGTCTCCTCGCGGATAAACGCTACCAGCTCGTTGGCATAGCGCAGCTCGCCGATGCCACCCATGCCCGAGGGCAGGTCGCCGCGCAGGGCCACCAGGCTGTCGATGCCCTCTTCACGGTAGCGGGCCAGCAGGTCGCGCAGCGGCTGCTTTTCGCTGCCGATACACGAAAGATGCGGCGCGGTGGTGATGCCCGCCTCGCGCACCTGGCGCACGGTATTCAGGGTGCGGTCCTGGGTGGAGCCACCGGCACCGTAGGTCACCGAGAAGAAGCGCGGATCGCGGGCTGCCAGGGCATCGCGCACGCCGGCAAGCTTTTCGCGACCGACGTCGGTGTTGGGCGGAAAGAACTCGAAGCTGACGCCAAGCGGATGTTCCTGGGTGCTCATCGGATGACCTCATGAAATCGTTGCATAATGGCGTCATTGTGACCGCTCGATGGCGGGGTCTCCAATGAAAGATCCGCAGTCCACCATCAATATGATTCACGTTGAACCGGGAGGCCCCCATGCACGCCCTCGACCCCAGCGCCCTGATGGGCCCCCTGTGGACGCTGCTCGCCTATGTCGCCCTGGGCTGGCTGGCCGCTCGCCGGCTCGCCATCGACCCGCGCCCCATTGCCACCCTGCTGATCTATCTGATCGCTCCGCTGACCTTCTTCCGCGGCCTGACGCTGGGTGGCCCCACCCCGGGCTACCTGCTGCTGACCCTGGCTGCCTTCCTGGTCGCGAGCCTCCTGGCAGTGGCGGTACATCGCCTGACTCGACACACCTTCGCCCCCCAGGAGAGTGCCCTGCTGGCGTTTTCCGCCGGTACCGGCAACACCGGCTACTTCGGGCTGCCGGTGGCCATGGTGCTGCTGCCCCCGGAGGGAGTCACCCTCTACCTGTTCTGCGTGCTGGGCATCACCCTCTACGAGTTCACGGTGGGCTTCTATCTCTCCGCGAGGGGGCGGTTCTCGGTGGCCGAGAGCCTGGCCAAGATCGTACGCCTGCCGCTGATTTACGCCTTCCTGGCGGCGCTGGTGGTCAGCGGCCTGGACCTCGAGGTGCCGACGGCGGCCATGGAGGCGCTGGCGGTATTTCCGGCCACCTACACCCTGCTGGGCATGATGATCATCGGCATGACGCTGGGACGAGTGAGCCTCAGGGAGGTGGATGGCCGTTTCATCGGCGTCTGCGTGGCGGTGCGCTGCGTGGCCTGGCCCCTGCTGGCGCTGGCCGCAGTGCTGGGGCTGCAGGCGCTTGTCCCGCTGTCGCCGGAGTTGGCCATGGCCATCCTGCTGCTGGGGGTGGTGCCCATGGCCGCCAACGTGGTGGTGGTGGCCATGGAGCTCGGCATCGCCCCCGCCAAGGGGGCGCTCGCCGTGCTGATCACTACCCTGGCGGCGCCGCTGCTGATCCCGCTCTACCTGACGCTGATGACGCGGCTGACCGGGCTGTGATCAGTAACGATAGCTGTCGGGCTTGAAGGGGCCCTGGACCGGCACGCCGGTGTAGGTCTCCTGGGCCGGGGTGAGGCGGGTGATCACCCCGCCGAAGCCCTCCACCATGTAGCGGGCCACCTCCTCGTCCAGGTGGCGCGGCAGCACCGTGACGCCCAGCCCCTCGCGCTTCTCGTCTTCGGGCAGGTCGGCGAAGCGCCCCTGGTAGAGGTGCATCTGCGCCAGCACCTGGTTGGCGAAGGAGCCGTCCATGACCCGTGACGGGTGGCCGGTGGCATTGCCCAGGTTCACCAGCCGTCCCTCGGAGAGCAGGATCAGGTAGTCGCGGCTGGCCGGGTCGAAGTCCCCCGGCTTGCTGTCGCGGTAGACCTTGTGCACCTGGGGCTTGACCTCCTCCCAGTGCCACTGGCGGCGCATGTAGGCGGTGTCGATCTCGCTGTCGAAGTGGCCGATATTGCAGACCACGGCACCCGGCTTGAGCGACTCGAGCATGGCCGCATCGCAGGCATCGATATTGCCGGTACAGGTCACCACCAGGTCGATCCGGCCGAGCAGCGCTCGATCGATGCTGGCCTTACCGCGGTTGATGCCGTCCACGAAGGGAGAGACCACCTCGAAGCCGTCCATGCAGGCCTGCATGGCACAGATCGGGTCGACTTCCGCCACCTTGACGATCATGCCCTCCTGGCGCAATGAGGCCGCCGACCCCTTGCCCACGTCGCCGTAGCCCACCACCAGCGCCTGCTTGCCGGACAGCAGGTGGTCGGTGCCGCGCTTGATGGCATCGGACAGCGAATGGCGACAGCCGTACTTGTTGTCGTTCTTCGACTTGGTGACGGCGTCGTTGACGTTGATGGCCGGCACCCGGAGCAAACCATCGCGCAGCATCTCCTCCAGCCGGTGAACCCCGGTAGTGGTCTCCTCGCTGATGCCATGGACGGCATCGAGCAGTTCCGGACGCTTGTCGTGCAGGAGGGCGGTCAGGTCGCCGCCGTCGTCCAGCACCAGGTTGGGTGCCCAGCGATCGGGGCCCGCCACGGTCTGCTCGATGCACCACCAGAACTCCTCCTCGGTCTCGCCCTTCCAGGCGAACACCGGGATACCGGCGGCGGCGATGGCCGCGGCGGCGTGGTCCTGGGTGGAAAAGATGTTGCACGACGACCAGCGCACCGTGGCGCCCAGATCGATAAGCGTCTCGATGAGCACCGCGGTCTGGATCGTCATGTGGATGCAGCCGGCGATGCGGGCGCCCGCCAGGGGCTGCTGGTCGCGGTACTTGGCGCGGATCGTCATCAGCGCCGGCATCTCGGTCTCGGCGATACGGATCTCGCGGCGCCCCCACTCGGCCAGGGAAAGATCGGCCACCCGGCAGTCCTGTTGGGTGGGCGTGGTCACGGCAGGCTGGTTCATGGATCACCTCGTTGCAGGGAAAAGCATGACCTTCACTATAGGCCCCCTCTCGCATCGGCCGTCAAATCGGCTCATCCCTCAGGGGATGAACCCCTCCACGCCGAGATTGGCCAGCCTTGCCGCCAGTCGATTCACTTCGTGATCGGTGAAGTAGGCGTGCAGCGCCTGGGCCCGCGCCGGTCCGACCCCGGGTTCCCGCGCCCACTCATCCACCGAGCGTGCCGCCAGCGCTGCCCAACTCGCAGGCAGCCCGGACTCCACGCCGGGCGGGGCACCCAGGGCCTGCAGCCAGCGGGGAAAGGGCCGGGTCCGCGCTGCCGTGAAAGCGGCCTCCAGATTTGCCGCGCGCACCGTCCCGATGCCATGGGCCGCCTCCAGCGCCGCGGCATCGAGTTCCAGCCAGTCCAGCAGCCCCACGACCAGGCCGGCCTCTGCCAGCCTCTGCCAGGTGCCAGGCCCCAAGCCGGAGAGTGCCAGCCCCTCGGGGCCGGAGAGCCAGGCCAGCCGCGCCAGAAACTGCATATCGCAGCCATCAACCAGTCGCAGGCAGCTAAGGGCGTGGTAGTCGTCGGGGTCGGGGAGCGAGAGCGGCTCCCGCTGCTCGGCCTGCCAGGCCACGCCCTGCAACTGGGGAATCGTCAGCCCCGCCAGGGCGATCACCACGTGATCGCCGGGGCGGATGTCGTGGGCCTGCCACCGGGCCAGGGAGCCCAGCGACACGCGCCGAATGGTGCGCCCCTCCAGCGCCACCGGATAGAGCTGCAGTACCGGCGTCACTCGTCCGCTGCGTCCGATCCGGAAGACCACCCCGCGCACCTCGGCCAGCGCCTCCCGAGCGGGATGCTTCCAGGCCACCGCCCAGTCCGGCGGCTCGGCACGCCAGCTTTTCCCGGGCGGGCGTGAGGCCTGGCGCAACACCACGCCGTCGGTGGCAAACGGCTGTGGCTCGCGAAAGAGCGCCTCGCGATAGCGCGCCACCTCGGCGATATCGGCCACCGGCAGGCTCCGCGCTGCGGTGTCGGGAAAGCCCAGCCGCGCCAGCGTGGCAAGCCGCTGGGCCATCTCCTCGGGGCCGTCGGGCCAGTCCCAGATGAAGAGCCCGATCTCGGCCGCCGCCGCGGCATCCAGCGTCTGCCGCGCCATCAGGCCTGCCACCCGGGCACGGGCGCCCGCGTCGCCCTCGACCGCCTGCACGTGCCCGTCGAAGCGCCGATAGAGCTCACCCTGCAGCACCGCCTCCTGCGCCTCGGGCAGCCGCTTTGGCACCCCCGGGAGTCGCTGGACCCGGCGGGTCCAGTCCTGTCCCCTGACGCCATCACCGCGGCTGATGGCACGCACCAGTTCGCCTCGCTCATACACCAGCGTCACCGCCACGCCGTCGACCTTGGGCTGAATCCAGACGTCGTGGCGCCGCGACAGCCAGCGCGCCACCGCCGGCCGGTCGGGTAGCTTGGCGAGCCCGGTCTGGGGCGAGGGGTGCTCGGCGTCACCGCCCGGTTGCCCCGGCATCGGCAGCGCGGGCACCCGCTCGGGGTAACAGCGCCGCCAGTTCTCGAAGCTTGCTCTGGCCTGGTCGTAGACGTCATCGCTGACCAGGGACTCGCCGCGGCGGTAGTAGGCCTCGTCCCACTCGGCGAGGCGCTCGACCAGGGGGCGTATCGTCACCGCGGAGGGTGGCGCCGGGCAGGGCTCGGCAAGGGCGGGCGATGAGAGAAACGGCGGGAAGGCGGCCAGCCAGAGCAGACCGAGGAGAAGACGCTGGAACATGGGCGACCCCGCTTGGCGAGAGACCTCATCTCACCATAGCAACAGGCCCCGCGCGGCGATGCCGGCGGGGCCTGTCATCTGGCGTAGGCGCTGGCTTACAGACCGGCGGCCTGGCGCAGGGCGTTGGCGCGGTCGGTCTTCTCCCAGGGGAAGGCGGTGAAGGTCTCGGTGTGCTCCTCTCCCTGGACATCGGTCCATGTATAGGAGGCCTCGAAGGGCTCGCGACCGAAGTGGCCGTAGGCCGCGGTGAGCTGGTACATGGGGTGCAGCAGGTCGAGCATGCGGGTGATGGCATGGGGGCGCAGATCGAAATGCTCCCGCACCAGCTCGATGATGCGTTCGTCGTCGATCTTGCCGGTCCCGAAGGTATTGATCGAGACCGAAGTAGGCTCGGCCACGCCGATGGCGTAGGAGACCTGGATCTCGCACTTTTCGGCCAGGCCCGCGGCGACGAGGTTCTTGGCCACATAGCGCCCGGCGTAGGCGGCGCTGCGATCCACCTTGGAGGGGTCCTTGCCGGAGAAGGCACCGCCGCCGTGGCGCGCCATGCCGCCGTAGGTGTCGACGATGATCTTGCGCCCGGTCAGACCGCAGTCACCCACCGGCCCGCCGATCACGAACTTGCCGGTCGGGTTGATGTGGTAGCGGGTCGTCTTGGTGAGCCACTCGGCGGGGATCACCTGCTCGATGATCTCGCGACGCACCATCTTGCGCAGCTCGTCCTGGTCGATGCCCGGATCGTGCTGGGTGGAAAGCACCACGGCGTCCACCGCGCAGGGCTTGCCCTTCTCGTCATAGCGAAAGGTGACCTGACTCTTGGCGTCTGGACGCAGCCAGGGCAGCAAGCCGTGCTTGCGCAGCTCCGCCTGACGCTCCACCAGCCGATGGGCATAGTGGATCGGCGCCGGCATGTAGCTCTCGGTCTCACTGGTGGCATAGCCGAACATCAGCCCCTGGTCGCCGGCGCCCTGATCCTCGGGCTGGCTGCGATCGACCCCCTGGGCGATATCCACGCTCTGCTTGCCGATCAGGTTGAGCACGCCGCAGGTCTCGCCGTCGAAGCCCACGTCGGAGGAGGTGTAGCCGATACCGGTAATCACCTCGCGCACGATCGCCTCGAGGTCGACCCAGGCCGAAGTGCTGATCTCGCCGGCGACGATGGCCACCCCGGTCTTGACCAGGGTCTCGCACGCCACCCGGGCGTTCTTGTCGCGGGCGATGATGGCATCAAGAACCGCGTCGGAGATCTGGTCGGCAATCTTGTCCGGGTGGCCCTCGGAGACGGATTCGGAGGTAAACAGGGAGTATTCGCTCATGGCGTCCTCGACCTTGTGTGAAGCAGTCTTTAGGGGCCAAGAGTCTACACGCTGGGGCATGCCGGGGCATCCACGATTTGATGCCGGGCGTCAAGTCGGCGACAATATGGGACCGAATTCCATCGCGCCGCGCGCGTCCCGCGGCGACCTACCCATCCAGACTGCATGCCCCGCTGTCCGCCGGCGGTGGCCATGACCCTTATTCCGCCGCAGGCGAGGAGCTATCCAATGCCGTCCCGTTTCGAACTGGCCAATGCCATTCGCGCCCTCTCAATGGATGCCGTCCAGAAGGCCAAGTCGGGCCATCCCGGCGCGCCCATGGGCATGGCCGACATCGCCGAGGTGCTGTGGAACGACTACCTCAAGCACAATCCGGAAGACCCCAAGTGGGCCGACCGCGACCGCTTTGTGCTCTCCAACGGGCACGGTTCCATGCTGCTCTACTCCCTGCTGCACCTGACCGGCTACGAGCTGGGCCTCGAGGAGCTGCAGAACTTCCGCCAGCTGCATGCCAAGACGGCGGGCCACCCCGAGTTCGGCTACGCCCCGGGCATCGAGACCACCACCGGGCCGCTGGGCCAGGGCCTGGCCAACGCCGTGGGCATGGCCATCGCCGAGAAGACCCTGGCCGCCCAGTTCAACCGCCCGGGTCACACCATCGTCGACCACACCACCTGGTGCTTCCTGGGCGACGGCTGCCTGATGGAGGGCATCTCCCACGAGGTCTCCTCCCTGGCCGGCACCCACAAGCTCGGCAAGCTGGTCGCCTTCTATGACGACAACGGCATCTCCATCGACGGCGAGGTGGAGGGCTGGTTCACCGACGATACTGCCAAGCGCTTCGAGGCCTATGGCTGGCACGTGGTGCCCGGTGTCGACGGGCACAAGCCCGAGGAGATCAAGGCCGCCATCGAGCTGGCGAAGAGCCACGACGACAAGCCGAGCCTGATCATCTGCAAGACCATCATCGGGTTCGGCTCGCCCAACAAGCAGGGCAAGGAGGAGTGCCACGGCGCTCCGCTGGGCGAGGAAGAGGTCGCCCTGGCCCGCAAGCAGCTCGACTGGCCTCACGCCCCCTTCAACATTCCCGAGCCGATCTATCAGGGCTGGGACGCCCGCGAACAGGGCCAGGCCGCCCAGGGCGAGTGGCAGACGCGCTTCGATCGCTATGCCGCCGCGCACCCCGAACTGGCTCGCGAATTCCAGCGCCGCATGAAGGGCAAGTTGCCGACGCCGCTCTCCAGCGAGGCGATGATCGAAAAGGCCCAGCAGGCCGGCGACTCCATCGCCAGCCGCAAGGCCTCACTCAACTGCCTCAACGAGCTGGGGCCGCAGCTGCCCGAGCTGCTCGGCGGCAGCGCCGATCTGGCGCCCTCCAACCTGACCTTCTGGGACGGTGCCCGCGCCATCACCCCCGGCTCTTCCACCAACCCCGCTGAGGGCACTCCAGACGGCAACTACCTGCACTACGGCGTGCGGGAGTTCGGCATGGGGGCCATCATGAATGGCATCGCCCTGCACGGCGGCTTCATTCCCTACGGCGCCACCTTCCTGATCTTCATGGAGTACATGCGCAACGCCGTGCGCATGGCGGCACTCATGGGCAAGCGCGCCATCTATGTCTTCACCCACGACTCCATCGGCCTGGGCGAGGACGGCCCCACCCACCAGCCGATCGAGCAGCTGACCAGCCTGCGCTCCACCCCGAACCTGGCCACCTGGCGCCCCTGCGACGCCACCGAAACCGCCGCTGCCTGGGATGCCGCCCTCAAGCGCAATTCCGGCCCCTCCGCGCTGGTGCTGTCGCGCCAGAATCTGCCCCATCAGGCGCGCACCAAGCAGCAGCTGGCCAACATCCAGCGGGGCGCCTACGTACTGCGCGACTGCGAGGGCACGCCGGCGCTGATCCTCATTGCCACCGGTTCCGAGGTCGGCCTGGCCATGGACGCCGCCACCGAACTGGAACAGGCCGGACATGCGGTGCGAGTCGTCTCCATGCCGTCGGCCTTCCGCTTCGACGGACAGGAAATCGAGTATCGCGAGAAGGTGCTGCCGAGCGGCGTCACCAAGCGCATCGCCGTCGAGGCCAGCCACCGCGACTACTGGTACAAGTACGTGGGTCTCGAGGGACGCATCATCGGCATGAGCACCTACGGCGAGTCCGCCCCGGCCGGCGACCTGTTCAAGCACTTCGGCTTTACCGTGGCCAATGTGGTCAAGCAGGCCACAGAGCTGCTCGAGGGCTGATCGCCCCGGGTGCCATCATGGAAAGGGCGCGGCCGAACGGCCGTGCCCTTTTTCGTGTGCCCGGGCGCCATCACCGGCGCGCCGCCTCAGGCGATGGTGACATCCTGCGACAGGTAGACGTCCTGAATGGCATGCAGCAGGGCCACCCCCTCGTCCATGGGCTTCTGGAAGGCCTTGCGCCCGGAGATCAGTCCCATCCCGCCGGCGCGCTTGTTGATCACGGCAGTGCGCACCGCCTCGGCCAGGTCGGAGGCCCCCTTCGAGCCGCCACCGGAGTTGATCAGCCCGGCACGCCCCATGAAGCAGTTGGCCACCTGGTAGCGCGCCAGGTCGATGGGGTGCTCGGACGTCAGCTCATCGTAGACCCTGTCGTGGGTGTGGCCGAAGCCAACGGTCCGGTAGCCGCCGTTGGTCTCGGGCAGCTTCTGCTTGACGATATCGGCCTTGAGGGTCGCCGCCAGGTGGTTGGCCTGACCGGTGAGGTCAGCCGCCACGTGGTAGTCGGTGCCCTCGTGCTTGAAGGCCGGGTTGCGCAGGTAGGCCCACAGCACGGTGACCATGCCCAGCTGGTGGGCCCGCTCGAAGGCCGCACTGATCTCCATGATCTGGCGACGACTCTCGGGGGAGCCGAAGTAGATGGTCGCCCCCACCGATACGCAGCCCATGTCGAAGGCCTGCTCCACCTGGGCGAACAGCGTCTGGTCGTAGATCGCCGGGTAGCTCAGGGTCTCGTTATGGTTGAGCTTGAGCATCATCGGGATGCGGTGGGCATAGCGGCGCGCCACCGAGGCCAGCACGCCCAGCGTCGAGGCCACCCCGTTGCAGCCGCCCTCGATGGCCAACTCGACGATGTTGGCCGGGTCGAAGTAGGCGGGGTTGGGGGCGAAGGAGGCCCCGGCGGAGTGCTCGATGCCCTGATCCACCGGCAGCAGGCTCAGGTAGCCGGTGCCACCCAGACGGCCATGGTCGAACAGCGCCTGAAGATTGCGCAGCACCGCGGGACTGCGGTCGCTCTCCGTCACCACCCGGTCGACGAAGTCGGGACCCGGCAGGTGCAGGCTGTCGCGGGGGATGCCCCGGCACCGGTGGCTCAGCAGAGACTCGGCCTCCTCGCCGAGCCAGTTGATGATATCGGCCATGTGATTCCTCTCCTTGGTCGGTTGACGTCGCTATTCCCAGCGTAGCGGAAGACCGTATCCATCGGGGGCCGAGCCTTGCAAGATGTCGCCGTAAGAGGACAAGTGCCCTGCGACAAGCGACCGTTCCCGTCACCGGCCGCGCGGGCTGACGGCGGCTCGCGGCTGGAACACGGGTAGCGTGCTAACATGCCAGGCCTCTCCTGTCGCGAAACGCGAGGATCCTTGATGCCCTTACTGCGCGGTTTCCTCTGGCTGCTGGGTTTTCTCCTGGTCGGTGATGCTCTGGTCACCCTCGCCGGTCTGCCGGTCTCCGCCGGAGTGGTCGGCATGCTGCTGCTCACCGCCTGGCTGATGATGCGCGGCACGGTATCGGGCGATATTGCCGCCGCCGCCCAACCACTGATCGGCGTGCTGGCCATGCTGATCATGCCCGGGGTGGTGGGGGTCTTCTTCATCCTCGACACCCTGGCCGGCCAGTGGCTGGCGATTCTCGCCGCCCTGGTGGGAGGCACCCTGCTCAGCGTCTTCACCACCCTGTGGCTGATGCGCTGGCTGATGGGCAATGAGCGCCTCGACCATGAATGAGCTCCTCGACCACCTACTGGCCACGCCGCTGCTGGCCATCGCTCTGACGCTGGCCGCCTACTTCGCCGGCGACCGACTGTTCCGCCTCGTGGGAGCACCCGGGTGGTGCCCACCGATTCTGGTCGCCGCCCTTCTGCTGGCCGGGGTGCTGGCGTTGCTGGGCATCGACTACGCCGACTATCGGGAGGGCGCAGGCTGGCTCATGCTCCTGCTGGGGCCGGCCACCGTGGCGCTGGGACTCCCCCTCTATCAGCAGATGGGTCACATCCGTACCATGTGGCGCCCGCTGCTCCTGTGCCTGCCCATCGCCGCCGGCATGGCCGCCTTCTACGCGGTAGGCATCGCCTGGCTGCTAAACGCACCGCCGGAGACCCTCGCCTCGCTGGCGCCCAAGTCGGTGACCGCCCCCATCGCCATCGGCATCACCGAGCAGATCGGCGGCTCCGTGTCGCTGATGATGGGTGGCCTGCTGCTCACCGGCGTGGTAGCGATCGGCTTCGTCGACCTGGTCGCCCGCTGGCTGAAGATTCGCGACCCGCGCCTCCTCGGCCTGGCGCTGGGCATCAACGGCCACGCCCTGGGCACGGTGCGGGCCTTCGAAATCGGCCCCGCCGCCGGCGCCTTCGCCTCACTGGGCATGAGCCTGACCGGCATCCTCACCGCCCTGCTGCTGCCGCTGGCCTGGCGGCTGCCGGGACTCGTCGGCTGAAGTGCGCTAGAATCCCGGCTTTCATTTCTTCCGTGACATTCCGCGACCTGGAGCCCCCGCCACCGCCATGGCCCACCGCATCGCCATCAATGGGTACGGCCGCATCGGCCAGTGCGTGCTGCGCGCCCTGATTGAGCAACAAAGAGCCGAGCAGCAGAGGGACGAGCAGGCCGACCGGCCAGGCCACGCCCGCGAACCGGCCCTGGACATCGTTGCGATCAACGAGCTCTCCGACCTCGCCACCATCGACTACCTGACCCGCTATGACACCACCCATGGCCGCTTCCCGGCGACGGTGGAGCGAAACGGAGAGGGGATGAGCATCGATGGCCGGTCGATCCGGGTGCTCTCCGAGCCCGACCCGGACCGCCTCCCCTGGCACGAGCTCGGCGTCGATCTGGTGCTGGAGTGTTCCGGCAGCTTCAAGGATCGCGGCACCGCCCAGCGCCACCTGGCGGCCGGTGCCGGCCGCCTGCTCTTCTCCCAGCCGGCGGAGAGCGACGTGGATGCCACCATCGTCACCGGCTTCAACGACCATGAGCTCGCCCCCGGGCACCGCATCGTCTCGGCCGCATCGTGCACCACCAACTGCCTGGTGCCGGTGCTCACCGTGCTCGACGACGCCCTGGGCATCGAGAACGGCGTCACCACCACCATCCACTCGGCGATGAACGACCAGCCGGTGATCGACGCCTACCACCAGACCGACCTGCGCCTGACCCGCTCGGCGATGCACTCCATCGTGCCGGTGGATACCGGCCTGGCGCTGGGCATCAATCGCCTGATGCCGCACCTGGCCGGGCGCTTCGAGTGCCTGCACGTGCGGGTGCCGACCATCAACGTCTCGGCCATGGACATCGCCATCACGGTTCGCCGCGACACCAGCGCCGCCGAGGTCAACGCCCTGCTGGCCGAGGCGAGCCGCGGGCGACTGGCGGGGCTGCTTGGCTACACCGCAGAACCGGTGGCCTCGGTCGACTTCAACCACGATCCGCGCTCCGGTATCGTGGACGCCACTCAGACCCGGGTGGCCGGCGGCCGCCTGATCAAGCTGCTCTGCTGGTTCGACAACGAGTGGGGCTTCGCCAACCGTATGCTCGACGTCAGCCGGCGGCTGGCCGCCATGCCCCTCGAGAACCCTGCCCCCCTTCCGGTTTCCAGATTGAGGACCACGCCCAGATGAACGTGCGCAAGATGACCGACCTCGACCTCAGCGGCCAACGCGTGCTGATCCGCGAGGACCTGAACGTGCCCGTCAAGCACGGCAAGGTGACCAGCGACGCCCGCCTGCGCGCCGCGCTCCCCACCATCCTGGCCGCCCGCGACGCCGGCGCCAGGGTAATGCTGATGAGCCACCTGGGCCGCCCCACCGAGGGGGAGCCCGCCGAGGAGTTCTCCCTGGCGCCGGTGGCCGAACACCTGGGCGAACTGCTGGGACGTCCGGTCACCCTGGTCGTCGACTACCTGGACGCTTCCCTGGACCTGGCCGACGGCGAGGTGGTGCTGCTCGAGAACGTGCGCTTCAACACGGGCGAGAAGAAGGACGACGAGACCCTCGCCCAGCAGTACGCCGCACTGTGCGACATCTTCGTGATGGACGCCTTCGGCACCGCCCACCGCGCCCAGGCCTCTACCCACGGGGTGGCCCGCTTCGCCCCGCTGGCCTGCGCCGGCCCGTTGCTGGCGACCGAGCTCGACGCCCTGGAGAAGGCCCTGGCCACGCCCGCGCGCCCGATGACGGCCATCGTCGGCGGCTCCAAGGTTTCCACCAAGCTCGACGTGCTCAACGCCCTCTCCGAGAAGTGCGACCAGCTGATCGTCGGCGGCGGCATCGCCAACACCTTCATCGCCGCAGCGGGCCACAACGTCGGTAAGTCGCTGCATGAGGCCGACCTGATCGACAAGGCCCGGGCGCTGATGGCGAAGGTCGAGATTCCGCTGCCCACCGACGTGGTGGTCGCCACCGAGTTCTCCGACTCCGCCGAGGCCATCGTCAAGCCGGTAGACCAGGTGAGTGACGACGAGATGATCCTCGACATTGGCCCCCAGACTGCCGCGCGCCTGGCCGCCATGCTCAGGGACGCCGGCACCATCCTCTGGAACGGCCCGGTAGGCGTGTTCGAGATCGACCAGTTCGGCAAGGGAACCGAGGTGATCGCGCGCGCCATCGCCGAGAGCCCCGCCTTCTCCATCGCCGGTGGCGGCGACACCCTGGCGGCCATCGACAAGTACGGCATCGCGGAGCGGGTCTCCTATATCTCCACCGGCGGGGGCGCCTTCCTCGAATACGTCGAGGGCAAGACCCTGCCGGCGGTGGCCGCCCTCGAGGCAGCCGCCAAGCGGGGCTGATAGACTCCGACAACCGATTCCACGCAATACCCGCAAAAGGTGACACCATGGCACTGATCAGCATGCGCCAGATGCTGGACCACGCCGCCGAGTACGGCTACGGCGTTCCGGCCTTCAACGTCAACAACCTCGAACAGATGCGCGCCATCATGGAAGCCGCCGACCGCACCGACTCCCCGGTGATCGTTCAGGCCTCCGCCGGCGCCCGCAAGTACGCCGGCGCCCCCTTCCTGCGCCACCTGATCCTGGCCGCCGTGGAGGAGTTTCCGCATATCCCGATCTGCATGCATCAGGACCACGGCACCAGCCCCGCGGTGTGCCAGCGCTCCATCCAGCTGGGCTTCTCCTCGGTGATGATGGACGGCTCCCTGGGCGAGGACGGCAAGACCCCGATGGACTACGACTACAACGTCGACGTCACCCGGCGCACCGTCGAGATGGCCCATGCCTGCGGCGTCTCCGTCGAGGGTGAGCTGGGCTGCCTGGGCAGCCTGGAGACCGGCATGGCCGGCGAGGAAGACGGCATCGGCGCCGAGGGCAAGCTGGACATGGAGCAGATGCTCACCGACCCGGAGGAGGCCGCCGACTTCGTCAAGGCCACCCGGGTGGATGCCCTGGCCATCGCCATCGGCACCAGCCACGGCGCCTACAAGTTCACCAAGCCACCCACCGGCGACACCCTCTCCATCCAGCGCATCAAGGAGATCCACGCCCGCATCCCCGACACCCACCTGGTGATGCACGGCTCCTCGTCGGTGCCCCAGGAGTGGCTCGAGGTGATCAACCGCTTCGGCGGCGAGATCCCCGAGACCTACGGTGTGCCGGTCGAGGAGATCGTCGAAGGCATCAAGCACGGCGTACGCAAGATCAACGTCGACACCGACCTGCGCCTGGCCTCCACCGGGGCGGTGCGCCGCTTCCTGGCAGAGAACCCCAGCGAGTTCGACCCGCGCAAGTTCCTCAAGGAGACCGTCTCCGCCATGCGCGACATCTGCATCGCCCGCTATGAGGCCTTCGGCACCGCCGGCAACGCCAGCAAGATCAAGCCGATCAGCCTGGAGGCCATGGTGGCCCGCTACGAGAGCGGCGAGCTCGCCCCCAAGGTGAAGTAGCCCCCGGCGGTCAGACAGTGTCAGGGGCGGCCCAGCGGGTCGCCCCTGATTCATTCGGGGCAGGCACGACGTCTGCTCAGCGGATCCGTCCAACCAGCGTCAGCCCTTCCTCTCGCGGCCTGACCACGATGATCTCGCCAGACCCTACACCACCGCCCACCAGGGCGGTGATGTTGACCTGGTGGGTGACCAGCACCAGCGCACCTCCGCCGTCCCAGTCGCGAATCAGTGCGTGAACGGCACGAGTGCGTTCTTCTGCCTCGCCGCGATTGCGAAAGAAGGAGTCCAGCGCCGGGGTTGGCACCACCTCACCCAGCCCGAGCAACCGGGCGGTCTCGAGGGCGCGGCACCAGCGACTGGCATGCACGGCACTCGCTTCCACCCCGTTTTCGCGAAACCTCTCGCCAATGGCCCGAGCCTGGGCGCGACCACCGGCGGAGAGATTGCGCTGAGTGGTGCAGTCTTCGCGCTCGAATCCCGCCGGATCGCCGATGCCGGGGGCCAGCGAATGACGCATCAGCGCCACATGCCCTCCCTCCGACAGGGCTTGCCATGCCGCGGCCTCGTCGTCTGCCCCGGCCACGACCTGACCGGCGAGAAGCATCGACCACAGCCAGAGACACCATCCGCCGACGCGGCAGCGCCCCCTGCATCGCGGACCGCCCTCGCCGGCACGCCGGTAGCCGCCGAACTTCTCGAGAAATCCCACTGGCATCGTCTTCAAACCTCCATCGAAACCTGGCCTCCAGGAAAGCCCGAAACGCCTCGACTCGTCCCGCTCACGTGGCCGACGGCGTCATGATCAGGGCCGACGACCGTTCGGTTTGTGACCCGCCCGACGACGCCTCAGCCTCTCTTCCAGCCACGCGAACAGGTAACCGCGGGATTCATCGACACCCGTCAGGACATACCGAAGCGTGTAGAGGTTATGGAATGTCGCCTGCAGCAGCGGCTCAACTCGATGCATGCTGCAGAAGAGGAGTTCGTCGCCGACGTCGAGCGGGAAGGTCTTTTCCGGCAACATGATCGACTGCCCTGCCCGGCGCACAGCGAGCACTTCGCACGGGAGTCCTTCCGGGAAGGCGCGCGCATCACGGCACAGCGCACCCAGGGCCACTCCCCCTCCTGCATCCAGATAGTCGACCACCGCCGGCGCTTCATCCGCGACCAGCCTGACCGACCACAGGTGCGGGGACTCCGTGCCAACGACCCCTTGCAGACGTGCCACCAGTGCTTCCGTCTGGGCCGGCTCACGCTCCTCGAGCCACTCGATCAGTTCCTGGATAAGAGGAGAGACAAGCAGCTTCAGGATACGGCGTGCCGTCGTCAGGCTGTGCTGGAGAACCAGGTCGGCCCGAGCGGCATCGAACGCGACCTGATTCTCATGACTGTTCTGACGCACGATGCGAAACGTATCCGGATTCAGCGCCATTACCGACAACAGCGTACTGAGGTTGTCAGAATCGCGATCCGTCGCGGCGACGACCCCGGCCGCGTCGTCTATCCCGGCGGTCACCAAGGAGGCATGATCGGCGTGCGCCTGGACGATGACCGTTCCGTCTCCTGCCACGCTGGAGTCCACTCCCGGGTCGATGATGCGTACGCCAACGCCATGGGCCAGGAGGCAGCGTTGAATCCAGTGTCCCATCCGTCCATACCCGCACAGAATCCAGTCACCCCGCGGAACCTTTACCGGCACCCCGAGCTTTACACCACGAGCACCCACGAACCACGCATTGAGATTATGCAGTTCGGGGCGCGCGATCGCCCAGTAGACGAGCTGGGCGAATATCTCGAACGGGTCGACGACGGTCACATTCTCCAGCGCCCGCAGGTTGGCCTCGTGGCGAGCCGAGGTAGAACGACAGATCACACGCAGCCGCGGGTTCAGATGACGTGCCATCACCGCGATCTTGAGGTTGACGTCGTCATCATTCGTAAGCGCGGCCAGAGCGAGGCATGCGGGGTGTTCCACACCCGCGGCGAGAAGGTGCCTCGGCGCGCTGGCATCCGCGCAGAGCCCGGGCATCGAGACGGAGTAATCGCGCACGCCCAGTGCCTTGATACGCTCCGGGTCGGAATCGAGTATCACCGCGCGCTTTTGATGGTCGCTCAGCCCCCGGGCAAGCAGGCTGCCGGTATCCCCGAAACCGCAGAGGATGATGAAAGGTTCCACGTTGCCTTCAACCTTGCGGGCGAACCGGAATCTATCCATGGCCTGGGTAAAATGAGGATTCTGCACCAGGCCTATCAGCGATCCGAGCGCGTAGAACCATGCGATGACACCGGTATAGAGGCAAAAGATCGTCCACAGCCGTTGCTCATTGCTGAAGCCGTCCGGCAATTCGCCGAAACCGGTCGTGGTGGCCGTATAGGTGAAGAAATAGAACGCGTGGAAAAGATTCATGTAGGTCGTCTCACCATCAACGACCTGGCCTGGCATCAGGGCCATGCCCACGATGCCTACCGAATACACAAGAAGAAGCGCGAAAAGCGGCCGGCGCATGTAGCGCAGGACGATCATCGCCACCCGATCGATATCGGAGGTCTGCGTCACGCGTTCATCCCTCCCTCTGCCCGTGGTGGATGACGACTCCCATGCTGAACGACTTGCTCGCCTGACTAGCGCCGCGAGAGCAGCGTGTCACCGACCAGGATCACCGTCGCGACGATATTGGCGATCAGCGCGCCGGTGGCGATCGAGACGATATCGGCCATTCCCTCCGGTCCCGGTCGGCCAACGTCAGCGGGTTCCACGACGATCCAGACGATGCGCGCCGTGATCAGAAGAAAGCAGGCAACCAGTCCGGAAGCCAACAGCAACGCCCCCGTCTGGGAGCGATCTCCCAATTTAAGACCGATGGCGACAAGGTTGACGATGATGGCGAGTGTGAGGATCCAGACATTGTGGTGTTCTGCCCTGTCGCCACCGCCCGCGACGAACGCGACATTGAGGCTAAGGGTAAGGATGATGAAAAAACCGAATACGACGCGTTCGAAGTTCATGGGCCTGCTCCTGGCCAGGGCGCGCCGTCAGTATAGGCATGAGCCTGCGGTGATCGCGAACAGCGCCCACGTGACGACCTCACGACATTCAAGAACACTGTTCACAAAACAGGGGAACTGGGCTTTAATATTGGGCAGAAAGACGCAACATCTGTAACAATGAATGCATAACGCTTTGATTATTTGTGAGGCCTGGTGATGGCACGCCCCCTCTGTCTGCTCTTCGATTGTGACGGCACCCTGGTCGACAGCGAGCCCCTGCTCGCCGACGAGATGGCCGGCGCCCTCAATGCCGTGGGCCTGCCGTTTCAGGCCAGCGACTACATCGGCGAATTCCGCGGGGCTCGCTTTCGCCGCATCGTCGCAACGCTGGAAAGCCGTCACGGCAGCGTTGACCCCGAGGTGCTGGAGCCCCTGGAGGTTGCCATGCGCGCCAATCTCAATCGCCGTCTGGTCACCGAGCTCACCCCTATCTCGGGCGCCAGCGAAGCCCTGGCCCAGCTCCACGGCTACCCCATGGGCGTCGTCTCCAACGGCCCGGTCAACAAGATTCGCACCTCCCTGAAGGCCACCGGCCTCGCCGACCTGTTCGGTGAGCAGCTGTTCAGCGCCTATGAGGCCAACTGCTGGAAGCCCGACCCCTGCCTCTACCGTCACGCGGCCACCGAGATGGGTTATTCCCCTGAACAGTGCCTGGCCATAGAGGACTCGGTGGTCGGCGTGCGCGCCGCGCTTAATGCAGGCATGACGGTGGTGCATCTCAATCGCTTCCCGGACGTGGAAGAGACTCCGGAAGGCGCCATCATGATCACCAGCATGTTCCAGCTGCCCACCGTGATAGCCAGGCTCGCCATGGAGTCATCCGCCTCGCGCCTCACCGCCGCCCGCTGAGACAGTCACTCGAGGGCTTGCCCAGGGCATCATGCAGGCGACGTCTGCGAGCGCTATCATCCCCCGGTCATTGATCACCCGCCACCCACCCCGCCAGGGAGCCTAGTCATGCCTTCACTCCAGGACCAACTGCGCGGTCTCGTCTACTCCACCGAACACGGCGAGCTCTGTCCCGACTGCCGCCAGCCGGTGGCAGATTGTCACTGCGCCGAACTTGCCGAACAGGCCCGGCTGGCCGAACTCGACGGTATCGTGCGCCTTCGCCGGGAGACCAGTGGGCGCAAGGGCAAGGGTGTGACCACGGTGTCAGGCGTGCCGCTGCCGGAGGCCGAGCTCAAGGCCCTGGCCAAACGGCTCAAGAAGGTGTGCGGCACCGGCGGCGCCGTGAAGGAAGGCATCATCGAGATTCAGGGCGACCACCGTGAGCGTCTCAAGGCGGCGCTGGAGACGCTCGGCTACACCGTCAAGCTGGCCGGCGGCTGAAGTGCTGTGGCGTCCGAGCCTCTGACGAGGAATCAGCCGCAGCAGGCCCGCAGGGCGGCCAGGGAGGCCTCCACCGGCGCCTCTACCTTGAGGGCATAGAGATCATCGGCGCGGGTGCGGCCGAGGTTGAAGCAGGCGATCGGCTTGCCATCGCGGGCGGCAGCCCGGACAAAACGGAAGCCGGAGAAGACCATCAGCGAGGAGCCCACCACCAGCAGGGCATCGCTCTCCTCCACCAGCGCAAAGGCCCGCTCCACGCTCTCCCGGGGCACGCTGTCGCCGAAGAACACCACGTCGGGCTTCCAGATGCCGCTGCCGCAGCGGGTACAGTCGGGCACCCGGAAGTCCGAAAAGTCAGCCTCTAGATCGGCATCGCCATCGGGCGCCGCCCGGGCCGACAGGTCGGCCCAGCGCGGATTGAGCTGTGTCAGCTCGGCGTGCAGCGCATGGCGCATGCGACTCGCCCCGCACGCCATGCAGCGGACTCGGTCGGCGCGACCGTGCAGGTCGATGACGCGCCGCGACCCGGCCCGCTGGTGCAGGCCGTCGACGTTCTGGGTGATGACACCGCTGATCCGCCCCAGGCTCTCCAGTTCGGCCAGCAGTCGATGGGCCGGATTGGGCTGCGCCTCGCCGAGCACCCGAAAGCCCGCCAGGGCGCGCGCCCAGTAGCGCTGGCGAGCCGCGTGACTGCCCATGAACTGCTGGTGCTGCATGGGCGGCGAACGCTTCCACTCACCGCGCTGGTCGCGATAGTCGGGAATCCCGCTGGCGGTGCTGACCCCAGCACCGGTAAGCACCCCAAGGCGAGGATAGCGGGTCGCGAAGTCAACCAGCGCCTGCCGGGCCTCTACGCCCAGCGTCATGCTCTGAATGGCTGAGGTCATGCCGGTGATCCCTCCGCGATCTGCCAGGGTAATGGGTGCCAACTATTAGCAGAGTGCCAAAAGCACCAAAAGTGCCACTCAGCGAAAGAGCATGGCCCCGGAGGGCCGAGGTTGTCTAGAATGGTGCCACTGTCTCGACAAACCGCCACCCCCTCACTGATGGGCAAGGAACCCCGATGGCCTGGCTGGAATACCTGCTCCCCGTGATATTCGTGTTCCCCCTGGCCGCCCTGGCGGTGATCGTGGTGGCACTTCGCAACCTGCACGATGCTCGAGTACGCTCGCCCTTCGACGCCCACCCGCTGCGCGAGCCAGGTCAGGCCCTGCGCGACCGCCTGGACCGCGCCTTCGCCGATCTGTTCCTCAACGGCGCCCTGGGGCCCATCGCCTCTCTGGCGCCACTGGTCTACGGCATGGGCCGAATGCTCTTCGCCAGCGAGCAGGACTGGGTCGAGTGGGCCCTCTACGGGATATTCAGCACCCTGCTGGTGCTGCTGTTCTGCTTTCTGCTGATGCGGGATTTCCAGCGTATTCGACGCCTGAAACTGGGTCTGGCCTGTGAACTCGCGGTGGGCCAGGAACTCGAGCGGCTGATCCGTCCCGAGGCACACCCCTACCATGTCTTCCACGATGTGCCCGCCAAGGGAACCCGCATCAACCACGTGGTGGTCACCCCCTGCGGCGTCTTCGTGGTGGAGACCCGTGCTCGCACCCGGCCCTTCACCCCCGCGGGCAAGGAGATCAATCTGGTCACCGTAGAGACGTCGCGCCTGCGCTTCCCCGGCTGGAGCGAGCGCCAACCGCTGGAGAAGACCCGAGAGCTGACCCGCTGGATCGCCGAATGGCTCTCCGAGCTCACCGGTCGCAAGGTACCGGCCATGGGCGTCCTGACCCTGCCAGGCTGGGAGGTGGATGCCCGCCAGGGCCCCGAGGATCTGCTGGTGGTCAGCGGCGAGAACATCGCCGATCGGCTCGCCCTGCTCTGCCCCGGCGAGTTCGATAAAGATACCCACGACGCCGTGATCGGCGTGCTGATGGAGCGCGTCGCCCGCCTGGAGCGCCTGCCGGGCAAGGCCGACTAGGTCTGCGCAGCCGGGGGCATAACATCTCAATCCCCCCGCAACCTGCCGCCCATCTCCTGGGCGAGATCCACCGCGTAGTGATCGGTCATGCCACCGATGAAATCGAGCATGCGCCGATAGCTGTCGTAGAGGCTCCAGGAGGTACGCGGGGTGTTCTCGCCGATGAGTGCCAGCACCCGCTGGTGCTTGAAGGTCGAGCGCCCGGTATGGTGGAGCTCGTGGGCGGCGCCGATAAAGGCCTCGAGAAGAATCCCCAGGGTGGTATAGGCGCCGATCTCCAGCTTGGCCTTGCGCTCGTTCTGGAAGATCCGCTCCCGGGCCAGCTGCTTGGCGGCCTTGACGCCCCAATCCAGGTCCGGATGGCAGAGTTCCAACAGGTCCTGTCGCAGGCGACCGCCCAGCAGCTCCGCTTCGTGCTGCACGAAGACCGCCCCCACGTCGTTCACCGCCCGCTCCATGGCCGCCCCGCGCAGGGCGGCGATGCGCCGCCGCTGGGAGACCCCGTGGCGCTGCATGGCCGCGTAGTCCGCCGGCTCGCCGCCGGCGATCTGGATCAGCACCTCGGCGACCTCCTCGAAGCGCAGGATACCCATCTCCAGACCATCCTCCAGGTCGAGCAGCGCGTAACAGATATCATCGGCGGCCTCCACCAGCCAGGCCAGCGGGTGCCGACACCAGCGCCCCACCCCCTGGGGCATCAACCCCAGCCGCTCGGCCACCTGGACCAGCAGCTCCCGCTCACTCTGGTAGCAGCCAAACTTGCCGGCCGCCCCGCCGTGCTCCACCGTCCAGGGATACTTGAGCAGGGTGCCCAGCGTCGCCGTGGTGAGGCGCATGCCGCCGCGGAACTGGTTGTATTCGACCTGGGTGACGATGCGAAAGCCCTGGGCATTGCCCTCGTAGGTGAGCAGATCCTGACGCTCGAGGTCCGAAAGACCCTCGAGCAGGCCGCGGTTGTCGGCGCGGGTGAACCAGTCGCGGATGGCGTACTCCCCGGCATGGCCGAAGGGCGGGTTGCCGATGTCGTGCCCCAGGCACGCCGCCTGGACGATCACCCCCATATCCGCCGGGGTGATCCATCCCGGCAGGCGACCGCTGAGCCGTTCGCCGGCGATCATGCCCAGCGAGCGGCCCACGCAGCCCACCTCCAGGGAGTGAGTCAGGCGGGTGTGAATATGGTCGTTATCGGTCAAGGGATGCACCTGGGTCTTGCGCCCCAGGCGTCGGAAGGAGCCGGCGAAGACGATGCGGTCATGGTCCTTGTGGAAGGGGCTGCGGCCAATCTCGTCACGGCCGGCGCCGGGGCGTTCGTCGCGTCGGTCGTGCAGGCGGCTCGGATCCAGCAGCCGCTCCCAGCTCATCTGCGTCATGGGCATTCTCTCCTTGAGAGGCCCATTCTGGCAGCCCTCGACGCCGCCGCCCAGCCCCTGCGCGCGGTGCAACTGCGGTTACCGATGTGATTGAACGAAAGGCGCCGGGGACAGGCCGGAGAGGGGGTCCGAGGACCAGGGACGGACGAGGTAGCCTACAGGGAAGTACTCGTAGCGCCCCATCGACGGTCCGGCGCTCCGGGGCCTGTCGCCGGAACAGCCTTGAGCGGCGCTGCCATCTACGATGGCCCCGCTCCTACTCGCCATCGGCCAGCGCCGGCAGCAGGGTCTTCAGCTTCCTCGTCAGCGTGTTGCGACCCCAGCCGAGCAGCTCCGCGGCCTCGCCCTTGCGGCCGCCGGTATGGCGCAGGGCGGTCTCGATGAGAATTCGCTCGAAGTCCGGTACGGCCTCCTCCAGCAGATGGGTGTGTCCCGCAGCAAGGGCCCGGTCGGCCCAGTCGCGAAACGCCGCCCGCCAGTCGCCGCTGGGCGTGCCGCCGCCGTCGCTGCTGCGCAGTTCAGGCGGCAGGTCCTCCACCAGGATTTCGCGACCGGAGGCCATCACCGTCAGCCAACGACAGGTGTTCTCCAGCTGACGCACGTTGCCCGGCCAGGGCAGGCGGGTCAGGTGGGCCTCCGCCTCGGGGGTCAGCACCTTCACGTCGGTGGAGAGCTCCTTGGCCGCCTCGGCCAGGAAGTGGCGAGCCAGCTGGGGGATGTCCTCTCGCCGCTCGGCCAGCCTCGGCAGATGCACGCGAATCACGTTGAGGCGATGAAAGAGGTCCTCGCGGAAGCCCCCGCCTTCCACCAGGCTCTCGAGGTTCTGGTGGGTGGCGGCGATGATGCGCACATCCACCTTCACCGGCATGTGCCCCCCCACCCGGTAGAATTCGCCGTCGGCCAGCACCCGCAGCAGGCGGGTCTGGGTCTCGGCGGGCATGTCGCCGATCTCGTCCAGGAACAGGGTGCCGCCGTCGGCCTGCTCGAAGCGCCCCTGACGCTGCGCGGTGGCACCGGTGAAGGCGCCCTTCTCGTGGCCAAACAGCTCCGACTCGATCAAATCCCTGGGAATTGCCGCCATGTTCAGGGCGATGAAGGGCTTGCCGCCCCGCGGGCTGTGCTGGTGGAGGGCCCGTGCTACCCGCTCCTTGCCGGTGCCGGACTCGCCATTGATCAGCACCGTGATGTGCGAGTGCGACAGCCGGCCAATGGCGCGAAACACCTCCTGCATGGCCGGAGCCTCGCCGATGATCTCGGCACCCAGCCCCTCGGGCACGCTCACCGGGCGCTGACGCTCCCTGGCATGGGCCACGGCGCGACGCACCAGCGCCAGCGCCTCGTCGACATCGAAGGGCTTGGGCAGGTACTCGAAGGCACCTCCCTGGTAGGAGGCCACCGCGCTGTCCAGGTCGGAGTGGGCGGTCATCACGATCACCGGCAGGTCGGGATGGGCCTCGCGCACCCGCGCCATCAGGTCCAGGCCATCGATACCCGGCATGCGGATATCGGTGACCAGCACATCGGGCGGCGTATCGAGCAGGCGCTGCAGGGCCGTGTCGGCGCGATCGATGCACTCCACGTCGAGGTCGGGTTGGGCCAGGGCACGTTCGAGCACCCAGCGGATGGCGCGGTCGTCGTCGACGACCACCACGCGAGCGAGGTCAGTCATGGCGCTTCTCCAGGGGAATCAGCAGTCGGAATTCGGTCTGGCCGGGCACGGAATCGCATTCGATCAGGCCCTGATGCTGGTGCAGGATCGCCTGGGCGATGGAGAGCCCCAGGCCACTGCCTTCCGCACGACCGGAGACCATGGGATAGAAGAGCGTCTCGCGCAGCGCCTGGGGAACCCCCGGCCCATTGTCGATCACCCCCACCTCGCATACCAGGCGGTGACGCTCCGCTCCCAGGGTGAACTGACGCCGCGCCCGGGTGCGCAGCACCAGCCGAGGCTCGGGTGTCCCCGCCTCGGTCATCGCCTCCACGGCGTTGCGCGCCACGTTGAGCAGCGCCTGGATCATCTGGGCCTCGTCACCGGCCAGGTCGGGCAGGCTGGGATCATAGTCTCGTTCGACCCGCACCTTCGGCTGCTCGACAATCAACAGCGAACGAACCCGCTCCAGGACCTTGTGGATATTCAACGGTTCGTGGCGGGTCACGCGGTTAGGGCCGAGCATCGAGTCCACCAGGTCGCGAAGTCGATCCACCTCCTCGACGATGATGCGGGTGAACTCCTTCAGATTGGGATCGTCCAGGTCGCGCTCCAGCAGCTGGGCCGCGCCCCGGATACCCCCCAGCGGATTCTTCACCTCGTGAGCCAGGCCGCGGGTCAGCACCTTGATGGTCTCCTGGCGGGTCTGCAGCGCCTCTTCCCGGGAGATTCGCATCAGCCGGTCGCGAGGCTCGATCTCCAGCAGCAGCTCCTCCCGGGAGAGCGGTGTGACCGTGTAGTCCACGGTAAGGATCTCACCGGCCAGCATGACCAGACGCGCCTCGCGCTGGGTGAAAGGGTGGCACTCGTCCCGCGCCTTGCCCAGCACCTCGCCGAGCCCATCATCGCTCTCTATCAGGGTGCACAGCGCCACACCCTTCACCCGGCTGAGGCTGATGGCCAGCAGCGCCTCGGCGGAAGGATTCATCCATTGCAGCCTCAGCTTGCCGTCCAGCAGGACCACGGCGTTGGAGAGGTGCTCCATCAAGCGTTGATACATCGATTCGATCATGTCGGATTCCGGGGAGGCAACAAGCTTTCGCAACAAGTTTGTGCAAGAAGCGCGCCAGACTCGCGAGGCCCGAGATCACTGGCCGCGAGGCGTGAGGAGAGGACCCTGACGCACCAAAATAGGGCAAAAGAAAAGGACCTGCACGAAGTGTCGGCCGACTCTGGTGCGCCAGGTGCCCCGAGAAGGCTCAGCGGGGAGCAGCGCGCTCCTCGTGTCGGCGCAGGGGAGAATCATCCTCGGGCAGTCGACGGACCGCTTCACCGCGACGCAGCGGAGACGTCGTCTCGGCGGGTGGCGGCGCCGGCTTCACGGGCCAGGGAGGCCTTTCGCCATCGTGTGGAGGGCGACAGGGCCTCGGGGTTCCGTCCGGGCACCATGGCCAGGGTGCCCAGCGCGGGGGCAGCTAATCGGCGGGGCGGTTGACGCTGGCCCGGTGCACATAGATGGTCACAGGTGAGCTGCGGTGACGAACGGCACCGCTGCCGTCGAGCAGCTCGGCCTGCAGCACGTGTTCGCCGGGATTCATGTTGGCGACCATGAAGGCCGTGGTATGCATCGCGGTCTGACTCACCTGGCCATTCACCAGCAGACGAACCCGATGGTCCTCGCGCAGCTCGGGCTCGATGCCCAACTCCACCGCCACGTTGCCCGCCGCCCCCACCGGGAATGCCTGCTCATGGGTGGGTGACAGCATACGGAAGCTGTCATAGGGCATGAAGGGCTGCCCGGGAGAGCCCGTCGCGGCGGCCGCTCCGCTGGCCTCGACGCGCGACTCGGGCTGGCCGGTGCGCACCTCGCCGGTGGCCGGCACGACCGTTACCGGCGCCAGCTCCACCTGCTCGCCGCCCCGCTCCGGATTGTCGGTGAACACCACGTTTCCCTGGGCGTCGGTGGTGCGGTAGATGTTCTGGGCCTGAGCGGCCAGGCTGAACGTCAGCCCCACTGCCAGGACCATCAAGGCCTTGTTCATGGATACCCCCTGCGTGCCGCTTTCCCGGCGGTCTGTGGATGGTGTCGCACACTGCTCATTGGATAGTGAACAAGATAAAGGGGTTCCGCCATGGCGGAACCCCTTTTTATCAACGTCGGGGGAGGCAGCACCGGGCCAGGTCGCATCGTCCCTGGCCCCTGCCGTCATCGGCAGTTCGCCGTTAACAGCTGTAGTACATGTCGAACTCGATGGGATGGGTGGTCATGCGGATGCGTTCTACATCTTCCATCTTCAGCTCGATATAGGCATCGATCATGTCGTCGGTGAAGACGCCGCCCTCGGTCAGGAAGGCACGATCCTGGTCCAGCGCCTCCAGAGCCTGGTCAAGGCTGTGGGCCACGGTCGGCACGGCCTTGCCCTCTTCCGGCGGCAGGTCGTAGAGGTTCTTGTCCATGGCATCGCCGGGGTGGATCTTGTTCTTGATGCCGTCGATACCGGCCATCAGCATCGCCGCGAAGCACAGGTAGGGGTTGGCGGTCGGATCCGGGAAGCGGAGTTCGACGCGCTTGCCCTTGGGGCTCGCGGTGTAGGGGATGCGGATGGAGGCGGAACGGTTTCGCGCACTGTAGGCCAGCATCACCGGCGCCTCGAAGCCCGGCACCAGCCGCTTGTAGGAGTTGGTGGACGCATTGGCGAAGGCGTTCAGGGCCCGGGCGTGCTTGATGATGCCGCCGATGTAATAGATCGCCATCTCGGAGAGGCCGGCATACTCGTCGCCCGCGAACTGGTTGTTGCCGTCTTTCCAGAAGGACTGGTGCACGTGCATGCCGCTGCCGTTGTCGCCGACGAGCGGCTTGGGCATGAAGGTGGCGGTCTTGCCGTAGGCGTGAGCCACATTGTGGATCACGTACTTCATCTCCTGGACCTCGTCGGCCTTCTTGACCAGGGTGTTGAACTTGACCCCGATCTCGTTCTGGCCGGCGTTGGCCACCTCGTGGTGGTGCACCTCGACGGTCTGGCCGATCGCCTCCAGGGTGTTGCACATGGCACCGCGGATATCGTGGAAACTGTCTACCGGGGGCACCGGGAAATAGCCGCCCTTGACGCGCGGACGGTGGGCCAGGTTACCGCCCTCGATGATACGGTCAGTGGACCAGGCCCCCTCTTCAGAGGTGATCTTGTACATGGAGCCCTCGATGTCGGACTTCCAGTGCACCTGGTCGAAGATGAAGAACTCGGGCTCCGGACCGAAGAAGGCGGTGTCGCCCAGGCCGGTAGACTGCAGGTAGGCCTCGGCGCGCTTGGCGATGGAGCGAGGATCACGCTCGTAGCCCTGCATGGTGGCCGGCTCGATGATGTCGCAGCGCAGCACCAGGGTGGAGTCCTCGGTGAAGGGGTCGAGGAAGGCAGAACCATCTTCCGGTCGCAGAATCATGTCGGACTCGTTGATACCCTTCCAGCCGGATATGGAAGAGCCATCGAACATCTGGCCGTTCTCGAAAAACTCCTCGTCCACATCACGGGCGGGAATGGTAACGTGCTGTTCCTTGCCACGGGTATCGGTGAAGCGCAGGTCGACCCACTTCACGTCATGTTCTTCAATCAGGGCGAGAGTCTTGTCAGACATGGTGTCCTCCGGGGTTGAGCTTGGCTCGAAGCCTTGGGGTGTTGCGAAATCCAGATGCTGCTAAAGCAAAATACTGCTGAGTTGTAGCATGCCACGGACTAGCTGCCCACGGCCGCCGGCATTCTCTTCGGCGCTGCCCGATATAAAGCACACTTCATGCCAATATTGCACCTTGATGCGACAAAAACACAGCAACACGATGATTTAAATGCATAAAGCAAAAGATTTCGGCGCACCAGCCTGAATCAACAGCGCCTTGAATTCATCAAGGATTCTCTTCCAGGAAGCATTTTCGCACCTTATTTGTGCAAAAAGAATCGGCTATGCACCATAACGGCCCGCCCGGGGTGCAAAGACGCCATCCCACCATCCGCCGAGCGGAGTAAAATCACCCTTCGCTTAACCAGGCTTTTACTACCCGACCCCATTGATACGCAGATTCACCAAGGGCTACAATCGCTTACAGCGCCCTGAGGCGCCGGCAGTGAATTCCTGGCAGCCGGCTCGTGCCCCCCCCATGGTGCGGCCAAATCCCGGAGTTCGCATGATCGATTTCACCGGCTGCATACTTATCGACGCCCGCTGCGCCGGCTCCCGCCTGCCCCGGCAGCTGGCTATCGTCGCGCCGATGGCCCTTGCCGAAGCCGCCTCCTTATCGCTGAGGATTATCGACGATACCGGCGACCCTAGACTCCCTCGCATTGCTCGACGCTGTGGCGCCCGCCTGATCAGCGTCCCCCCTGCTCCCCTGGGGCAGCGCCTCAACGACGCCATCGCCCGCTGTAGCGGCGAGGTGCTGGTCTTCCCCGGCATCGGCAATGCCACCGGCGCCGAGGCCCTGCTGGCATTGGCTAACGAAGTTGCCGCGGGTGAGTGCGATGCCGCCCTGCTCCCTGACCTGCACCGGGGGCCGCTGCAGCGCCTGCTGGCCAGGATCAGGCGCCTGCCCCGGGGCAAAGGCCTCTGCCTGTCACGCAGCTGGTTCGAGCGGATCGGCGGCTGCGACCCCGCCCTCGAAGACGGTGCCCCGGACGAGTTGCTGGAGCGCCTGCGCTCCTGCGGCGCCCGAATAAGGCCCGGTGATCCCTGAACCCGGCGTTCAACCTGGCTGGCACTTGATCAGCCATTCTGCATACGTTGACTGCCCGTCCCAGCACGACATTGAGCCCGCCACAGGGTGCCGATAAGGTGGCCGACTCAATTGGCCCATCGGCTGTGCGCACCAAGAAATGACCGCTAATCCTGAAATGATACGAAAGAATTTCTGGTCCGGCCTGGGCGTCGCCGCGGTGGCGGCGCTCCTGCTTGCCTGGGTCGTCCCCACCTGGGGGGGGCGTGGCTTCGCCGTCGGCATGCAACCCCGCACCCTGGCCACTCTCGGCGCCTGGGTCATGCTGATCTGCGCCCTACTGCTCAGCCTGGTCAGTGCCGTGGCCCTGATGCGCGCACGCCAGCCCTTCGCGGCCCGACCCGACCTGCTCGGCCTGTGGCACCAGTTTTGGCCCTTCGTCTACGTACTGGCCTTCATCGTGGCCATCGACCGCCTACCACTGACCTGGGTCGCGCCGGCGCTGATCGCTGGACTGCTGCTGATTCTCGGTGAGCGGCGCTGGCTAGTCCTGCTGTTGACCTCAACCATCCCCACCGGCTGTTTATATGTGCTGACCGCTCACCTGATGCGCATAGGAGTGGTCTGACATGGGCGTTGATGCCATCTTCAGCTCCTTCGCAGCCGCCCTCCACTACGAGTCCATCGCCGTTATTCTCGGCGGGGTGCTGCTTGGCTACGTCGTCGGCGTCATCCCCGGCCTGAACCGTGCAGTAGCCATCGCTATCGCCATTCCGCTGACCTTCTACATGTCGGCCTATGCGGCCATTGCCTTCCTGATCGGGCTGTCGAAGGGCACCGCCGCCGGCAGCGCGGTCTCGGCGATCCTGCTGAATACTCCCGGTGAGCCTTCCTCGGCGGCGACCTGCCTGGATGGCTATCCCATGGCCAATGCGGGCAAACCGCGCAAGGCACTCAAGGTGGGTCTGCTGGCTTCGGTGATCGGCGACCTGCTGGCCACCCTGCTGCTGATCGCGGTGGCTATTCCCTTTGCCTCGGTGGCGCTCAAGTTCGGGCCCTATGAGCTGGCCGCCATCCTGATCTTCGCGCTGGTGTTCATCGCCGGAATGGCGGGAGGCTCCTTTCTCAAGGGCCTGGCCGCCGGCGGCATGGGGGTGATCCTGGGCACCGTGGGCATGGACCCCGAGACCGGCGCCATGCGCCTCACTTTCGGCTACGCAGAACTGATGGAAGGGGTGCCGATCCTGCCGCTGGTGATCGGCACTCTGGCGCTGGCCGAAATGTTCGTGCAACTCGACGAGTACCGCCGCAACAAGGGCGGCAGCGTGATCAAGCTGGGCAGGGAGGCCGATGACGACCTCTCCTGGCAGGAGTTCAAGGGCACCCTGCCGACCATCTTCAAGAGTACCGGCGTGGGAGCCTTCGTCGGCGCCCTGCCTGGCCTCGGCCCCTCGGTGGGTGCTTTCATGGCCTACGGCCTGGCCAAGCGTACCGACAAGGATCCGGACAGCTTCGGCAAGGGCAACCCCAAGGGCATCGCCGCCGCCGAGGCCTCCGACAACGCAGTGATCCCGGCCAGCTACATTCCGCTGTTCGGCCTGGGCATCCCGGGCAGCGTGTCGGCGGCGCTGCTGGTTGGCGCCTTCATGATCCATGGTATCCAGGTAGGGCCGCTGATGCTGCGCGACCATCCGGAAATGCTGTTCACCCTGTTCTCGGGGATGATCGTCGCGAGCGTGCTGATGCTGGCCGTGGGCTGGTACGGCCTGCGGCTATTCGCAAAGGTCACCAGCGTGCCGCCGCATATCGTGATTCCCGTGGTGATCTTCCTCTGCCTGGCGGGCATTCAGGTCCAGGGCTACGGCACCTTCGGGCTGGTCACGGTGTTTGCCTTCGCGATCTTCGGCTACTTTCTCAAGAAGTTCGACTACTCCTTCGTGACCTTTCTGGTGGCCTTCATCGTTACCCCGATGCTGGAGATGAACCTGCGCCAGTCGGTGATTCTTTCAGGTGGCGATATCGCCATCCTGCTCGACCGGCCCATCGCCTTGACGTTCGTTATCTTCACCGCGCTGCTGGTGCTGCACCTGACCTGGAGTGCCTACCGCCAGTGGCTCGACAAACGACTCAAGGCGCCCACCGCCTGACCCCCGGCCGTCCATTAGCCGGCTCGACAACAACACAACCCACGAGGTGTGAACCATGAAAACCCAACTGATGGGTACCGCTCTCCTCGCCTCCGTCGTGGCCTTCGCCTCGGCCGGCGTGGCACAGGCCGATGACTTCCCGAGCAAGCCGCTGACCCTGGTGGTCGGCTGGGGCGCCGGGGGCAGCACCGATATCCAGGCCCGCGTGCTGGCCGACATCATGACCGAGGAGCTGGGCCAGCCGGTCAACGTGGTCAACCAGCCTGGCGCCGGCGGCGGCGTGGCCCTGGCACGCCTGGCCAACAACCGCGACGAGGGCTACACCTTCGTGTTCGGCACCTCGATGACCATCACCTTCGGCCCGCTCTCTGCCGAGACCACCTACGACCTGGATGACTTCCGCTACGTGGCCGGGGTGACACTGGGCCAATCAGCCATCGTCACCGGCGAGGGCCGTCCGTTCGGCGATAGCTGGGAGGATCTGGTGGCCTACGCCCAGGAGAACCCTGGCACCAGCTATGCCACCCAGACCGCGCTGGATCGCATGATCATCGAGTACATCGCTCAGCAGGAGGGACTCGAGCTGCGCATCGTGCCCACCTCCGGCGGCGCCGGCATGGCCCCGCTGATCCTCTCCGGCGACGTCGACTTCGCCTACAGCGGCGGTACCCACTCCGGCTACGCCGAGACCGGCGAGATGCCGGTGCTGCTGAGCCTGGCCGAGGATCGTCTGGTGGCCTTCCCCGACGCCCCGACCCTGCAGGAGGCCGGCTACGACATCAATGCCGCCGAGATCCGCGTGGGGATGGTGCCCAGAAACACCCCTGACGCCCATGTTGAGCGCCTGGCCGAGGCCCTCAAGGTAGCCACCGAGGATCCGCGTTTCATCGAGATCACCGAGGAGCGCATCCTGATGCCGGTGACCTGGATGCCCGAGGAAGAGGTCACCCAGCTGCTCAGCGACCAGATCGAGGGCTACAGGGCGCTGATCGAGGAACTTGGCGGCCTGCCTGGCCAGGAATAGGCCCCCTCGGCCGGGGCACCCTCGCCAGCAGCATGACCCGGGACGGGCGCCCAAGTGGCGCTCGTCCCGCGTTGACGGCGCATCGAAAGCGCGAATCCGCTATTACCGAGCCGGGGGAGGCTGTACAATGCGCGCCCTACATTCCCTGCCCCGCGCCTAGGGTACTTGATAGAAACGTGTACATAGGTGCGTACATATCAGTGAGACACACCTCATGAGCACGACCGCTAGCAATCCAGAAGTCAATAATCTGCGCAACATCGCCATCATCGCCCACGTTGACCACGGCAAGACCACTCTGGTTGACAAGCTCCTCAGCCAATCCGGCACCCTGGACCGCAAGGCCGAGGGCCAGGAGCGCGTCATGGATTCCAATGACCAGGAGAAGGAGCGAGGCATCACCATCCTGGCCAAGAACACTGCCATTCAATGGCAGGACCAGTCCGGTCAGGATTACCACATCAATATCGTCGACACCCCGGGACACGCCGATTTCGGTGGTGAAGTCGAGCGGGTCATGTCCATGGTGGACTCCGTGCTGCTCCTGGTCGATGCCGTCGATGGCCCCATGCCGCAGACTCGCTTCGTCACCCAGAAGGCCTTCGCCCAGGGGCTCAAGCCCATCGTGGTGGTCAACAAGATCGACCGTCCCGGCGCACGGCCCGACTGGGTCATCGATCAGATCTTCGACCTGTTCGATAACCTCGGCGCCTCCGATGAGCAGCTCGACTTTCCGATCATCTACTGTTCGGCGCTGAACGGCGTTGCCGGCATGGACCCTGAAGAGCTGGCCGAAGACATGTCGCCGATGCTCCAGTCCATCGTCGACATCGTCGAGCCGCCCAAGGTTGAGCTCGACGGTCCGTTCCAGATGCAGATCTCGGCGCTGGATTACAACAGCTATGTGGGCGTTATCGGCCTGGGCCGCATCAAGCGTGGCGCGGTCAAGCCAAACCAGCAGATCAGCGTGATCGGCGTGGATGGCAAGGTACGCAAGGGCAAGATCGGCCAGGTGATGACTCACATGGGCCTGGAGCGCGTGCAGACCAACGAGGCCACCGCCGGCGACATCGTCTGCGTGACCGGCATCGATGACCTCTCCATCTCCGATACGCTATGCGACCCGGCCAAGGTCGAGGCATTGCCGCCGCTGTCGGTGGATGAGCCCACCGTCTCCATGTCATTCCAGGTCAACGATTCTCCGTTTGCCGGCAAGGACGGCAAGTTCGTCACCAGCCGCAACATCAAGGACCGTCTCGAGCAGGAGCTGATCCACAACGTGGCGCTGCGCGTCGAGCCGGGCGAGACCCCCGAGAAGTTCAAGGTCTCCGGCCGCGGCGAACTGCACCTCTCCGTGTTGATCGAGACCATGCGTCGCGAAGGCTTCGAGCTTGCCGTAGGGCGCCCCGAGGTGATCATCCGCGAGATCGACGGCGTCAAGCAGGAGCCGTATGAAGAGGTAATCATCGACTGCGAGGAGCAGCACCAGGGCGCCATCATGGAGGAGCTCGGCTACCGCAAGGGCGAGTTGACCAACATGCATCCCGACGGCAAGGGCCGCGTGCGCCTGGACTTCATCATCCCGGCTCGCGGCCTGATCGGCTTTCGCGGCCAGTTCCTGACCATGACCTCCGGTACCGGCATCCTCACCAGCCGCTTCGACCACTACGGCGCGCTCAAGCCAGATGCCTCCATCGAGCGTCGCAACGGCGTGCTGGTGTCGATGGTCGACGGCAAGGCGCTGGCCTATGCGCTGTTTGCTCTTCAGGAGCGCGGCAAGCTGATCATCGATCACGCTACCGAAGTCTACGAGGGCATGCTGATCGGCATCAGCAACCGCGCCAATGACATGGTGGTCAACCCGACCAAGGGCAAGAAGCTCGACAACATGCGCTCCACGGGTAACGACGAGAACATCGTCCTGACCCCGCCGGTGAAGTTCAGCCTGGAGCAGGCCATCGAGTTTCTTGACTCCGATGAGCTCGTCGAGGTGACACCGCACCACATCCGGCTGCGCAAGAAGCTGCTCAAGGAAAACGAGCGCAAGCGCTCCAGCAAGAAGTAAGGCAGCCGCTTCGTCTCACGACGCCCGCCCGGGAGCTCCCCGCGGCGGGCGTCGTCGTTGTCGGCCCCGGAATCCTCTATGCTGGTACCGATACCCACCTGCCATTACCTGCCTGCCAACCCGACAAGGAGACCCCGCATGCACAAGCACGTGGAATGGGACGACCCCGGCGCCGACAGCGTCATGCGCCACTTCGAGAAGGACCCCACGGGCCACTCGGCGCCCGGCAACGGCGATATCCTTTCGGCGCGCTACCAGGGCGCCGTGGTGCGGGTGAAAGTGGCGGCCTACGTGGAAGGCACCTCCATCGGCGAGGTGGCGGCGATCATCGCCGTCGACAACGGCCGGCGGCTCAAGTCCCACGGCAAGCTCGCCCTGGGCGACACCGTGCGCCTGCCCGACGAGGCCCGGGCCCTGGAGCCACGCATCGGCCAGAAGAAGGATGATGACGAGGACAGCGATAAAGAGCGCTAGTCGATAGCGGCATTATCGGCGACCTTAACGTCTGCTAAACGCTGCCTGACTGGCTCCCGACCGCGTTTTGCCGCAAAGTTGCGGCACGGGCCCTCCGGCCACCCGATTCGCGTTACGGAGCATTCATGAGCACTCACAACGTCTGGACCCATAAAGGGACCTTCCTGCTGGCCGCCGTCGGTTCGGCGGTGGGTCTCGGCAACCTCTGGCGCTTCCCCTACCTCACCGGTGAAAACGGCGGCGGGGCCTTCATCCTGGTCTATGCCCTGACCATCTTCGCCGTTGGCATTCCGATCCTGATAGCCGAGACCATGCTCGGCCGCAACAGCCGCCGCAGCCCGATCATGGGCATGCGCTTCCTGACCCGCACCCACAACACCTCCCGGGCCTGGGAGTCCATCGGCTGGCTGGGGGCAGCCTCCGCCTTCCTGATCCTGAGCTTCTACTCGGTGATCGCCGGCTGGGCGATCCACTATACCTGGCAGATGCTGACCGGCTCGCTGGTCGGCGCCGATGCCGAGATCATCGGCGCCGGTTTCGACGCCCTGCTCGCCTCACCCGCCCTGCTGACCCTCTACCACACCCTGTTCATCATCGCCTCGGGGCTGATCGTCGGCATGGGCATCCACAGGGGCATCGAGAGCGGACTGCGCATCATCATGCCGGCGCTGTTCGTGATCCTGCTGCTGGTGCTGGCCTACGGCGTGGCCAACGGCGACTTCGCCGCCGCGGCCAGCTTCCTTTTCACCTTCAACCTCGCCGACCTGAGCCTGGAAGGCTGGCTGGCCGCCATGGGCCAGTCGTTCTTCACCCTCAGCCTCGGCATGGGCGCGATCATGGCCTATGGCGCCTACATGTCCAGCGAGATCTCGCTGACCCGCACCGCGTTGGCCATCGCCGTCGTCGACACCGCGGTGGCCATGGTCGCCGGCCTGGCGATCTTCTCGCTGGTATTCGGCGCCGGCCTCGATGCCGGCCAGGGCCCGGGCCTCATGTTCGTCACCCTGCCACTGGCCTTCGCCGATATGCCCTTCGGCGCGCTGGTCGGCGGCGTCTTCTTCATCCTGGTGCTGGGAGCCGCCATCAGCTCCTCCATCTCGCTGATCGAGCCGGTGGCCGCCTTCCTGGTGGAACGCTTCGACCTCACCCGGCCCCAGGCCGTGTTCGCCATGGTGGTGGCGAGCTGGGCCCTGGGCCTGCTCACCGTGGCCAGCTTCAACGTCTATGCCGAGGGCACGATCTTCCACACCCTGTTCGGGCGCAGCGCCTTCGACTTCATCGAACTCCTCACCAACATCTTCATGCCGCTGGGCGGCTTGCTGATCGCCCTGTTCGCCGGCTGGGCCCTGACCCACTCCGAGGTCATGAAGGAGATGCGCACCAACGAGACCTGGTTCGCCATCTGGCGCCTGCTGGTGCGCTTCGTCGCTCCGGCGGCGGTGGCCTTCGTCTTCCTGCGTGCCATTCCCCAGGTGGAGGGCTACCTGATCCCGGCCATCGGTGCGCTGGTGATCGTCGGCGCCTTCGCTGCCGGCCGCACCTTCCTAGTGGACGATAGCCAGGAGCAGTGACGGTGTCGCCGCCGCCCTGGGCGGCGGCGCCCGCCAGCGCCGTTACTGGCGTCAGCATAAAAAAACAGCCATAAACACCGCGGACACTGCCATGGCATCCATGATCGACGTGCGACACGTTCACAAGGCCTTCGGCGGCCTCAGGGTCATCAACGACTGCTCGCTGTCGGTGGAGAAGGGCTCCATCACCGGGCTGATCGGCCCCAACGGCGCCGGCAAGTCGACCCTGTTCAACATCATAGCCGGCGCCCTGCCGCTGGACAGCGGTCAGGTGCTGCTGGAGGGCGAGGAGATCACCAACCGCCCCGCCAACGAGCTGTTCCACAGGGGGCTGCTGCGCACCTTCCAGATCGCCCACGAGTTCTCCCAGATGACCGCCCTGGAGAACCTGATGATGGTGCCGCCCGCTCAGGCGGGCGAGAGCCTGTTCAGCGCCTGGCTCAAGCCCGGGCGGGTAAGGGAGCAGGAGGAGGAGGTTCGCCGCCGCGCGCTGGAGGTGATCGACTTCATCGGCCTGCGTCATGTGCGCAACGAAGTGGCCGGCAATCTCTCCGGCGGCCAGAAGAAGCTCCTGGAACTCGGCCGCACCATGATGACCGACGCCCGGGTGGTGCTGCTCGACGAGATCGCCGCCGGGGTGAACCGCACCCTGCTCGGCGATCTGGTGGAGAACATCGAGCGGCTCAACCGCGAGCTGGGCTACACCTTCCTGGTCATCGAGCACGACATGGAGATGATCGCCCGGCTATGTAACCCGGTGATCGTGCTCGCCCAGGGCAGCGTGATGGTGGAGGGCACCATCGCGGAGATCCAGCGCAATCCCGAGGTCATCGAAGCCTATTTTGGCTCTGCATAACAACCACCTGGAGATTGCACCACCATGCCACTCCTAGATGCGCGCGACGTCCACGGCGGGTACGGCGGCATGAACATCCTCAACGGGGTGAACATGGCCATCGAGGCCGACGAGATCGGTGTGATCGTCGGCCCCAACGGCGCCGGGAAGTCCACCATGCTCAAGGCCGTGTTCGGCCTGCTCAGCGTCACCCAGGGCGAGATCCTGCTGCGCGGCGAGCCGATTCACAACCTGCCCCCCAATAAGCTGGTGCAGAAGGGCATGGGCTTCATCCCCCAGGAGAAGAACGTCTTCCCGAGCCTCACGGTGAAGGAGAACCTGGAGATGGGCGCCTTCCTCAAGCCGCAGAATACCCGGCGGATGCTCAAGCAGATCTATGACTTCTTCCCGCCGCTCTTTGACAAGCGTCATCAGCCCGCCGGCGAGCTCTCCGGCGGCCAGCGCCAGATGGTCGCCATGGGCCGGGCGCTGATGGCCGAGCCCAGCCTGCTGCTGCTCGATGAGCCCACCGCCGGCCTCTCGCCCCTCTATATGAACGAGATCTTCACCCAGGTGAAGCAGATCAACGCCGCCGGCGTCGGCATCCTGATGGTGGAACAGAACGCCAAGCAGGCGCTGGCCATCGCCGACAAGGGCTTCGTGCTGGCCGCCGGCCAGAACCGCTTCACCGATACCGGTGCCGCCCTGCTGGCGGACCCGGAAGTCGCCAGAAGCTTCCTGGGTGGCTGAGGGACAGGAGAACCAACGTCGTGAATGAACTCGTCTTCTTCATCAACAACGTGGTGATCGCCGGCAGCGTGACCGGCTCGATCTACGCCATCGGTGCCATCGGCGTGACGCTGATCTTCAGCATCATGCGCTTCGCCCACTTCGCCCACGCCGACATGATGACCTTCGGCGCCTTCATGGTGCTCCTGCTGACCATGGCATTTCCCGGCGCGGGGGCGGTCGTGGGGCTGCCGACGCCTGTGATCATGCTGCCGCTGGCCATGGTGCTCACCGCACTGCTCGCCGTGGGCATCGACAAGGTCTTCTACAAGCCACTGCGCGCCCACGGGGTCAAGCCCATCGTCATGGTGATCGGCTCGCTGGGCGTGACCCTGATGCTGCAGGGATTGATCCGTCTGTTTGCCGGCACCAGCGGCCAGAGCCTATACATGGCCGGCGAGCGCAAGGAGATCTACCGTCTCGCCCTGCCCTTCGAGGGGGTACGGGCGCCGATCGTGATCACCGAGCCGCAGGTCATCCTCTTCGTATTGACCATCGCCTGCGTGGTGGGCCTGCACCTCTTTCTCAGTCGCTCGCGGCTGGGCAAGGCGATGCGGGCCATGTCCGACAACCCCGACCTGGCCCGGGCCTCGGGGATCAACACCAACGCCATCGTGGCGGTGACCTGGGTGATTGCCGGGGGCCTGGCGGCCATCGCCGGCACCCTGCTGGCCCTGGACGTCACCTTCAAGCCGGACCTCAGCTTCTTCCTGCTGCTGCCGATCTTCGCCGCGGCCATCGTCGGCGGCGTGGGGCACCCCTACGGCGCCATCGCCGGGGGCTTCGTGGTGGGCTTCGCCGAGACGCTCGCGGTGTTCAACTGGGCTGTGCTGCTTCGGCCCATTGCCCATCACTTCCCGGAATGGCTGGAGCTGCCGCGCAACCTGGCCTTCGTGGGCACCGAATACAAGATCGTGGTGCCATTCTTCATCCTGGTGGCCATCCTGGTGTGGCGTCCCACCGGCATCTTCAAGGGCAAGGTGATCTGATGAGCACTCAAGACAAGCAGCGCGAGGATCTGGTCGCCACGCCGTCGCGGTTCCCGCTACGCGAGGTGGTGCTGTTCACCGCCCTGCTGGCAGCCATCCTCGGCATCTACGCCATGATGGGCGCCGCCTACAGCACCCGCATGCTGGTGGAGGCCGCCTGCTACGCCATCCTGGCCCTGGGCCTGACCATCCAGTGGGGCTATGCGGGGCAGTTCAACGCCGGGGTCATGGGCTTCGTGGCCCTGGGCGGCTACTGTGCCATGGCCTTCAGCGTGCCGGTCAACGGCGCTTTCTGGGACAGCGAGCTGCCCGGTGAACTGGCCCGGGTGCTGCTCTATGGCGCGGCCGCCGCCGTGCTGGTCTACGGCGCCACCAAGCTCGATCGGCTGGGCGTGCCGAAGACGCTGCGCACGGTGATCGCCGTGGTGCTGGCGGTGGTGCTCTACCTAGTGGTGATCAGCCTGCTGCGTGGGGTCACCGGCGAGATTCAGTCCCGCGCGGGCTTCATCGGTGGCCTGGGCCTGCCGGCCTGGACGGGCTGGATCGTCGGCGGGGCACTCGCCGGCGCGGTGGGCTACTTCATCGGCCATATCTGCCTGGGACTACGCAGCGACTACCTGGCCATCGCCACTCTGGGCATCGCCGAGATCATCAAGGCCTTCCTCAAGAACTCCGACTGGTTGACCCGCGGCACCGCCACGGTGTCGCCGCTGCCCTGGCCGACCCCCGGGCCTGCGGAACTCGGCTTCACCCTGTCCCGGGCCATCTACCTGTCGATCACGGCTGTCATCATCGCGGTGATCTTCTTCCTGCTGCATCGCGCCTACCATGCCCCCTGGGGCCGCATGATCCGCGCCATCCGCGACAACGAGGTCTCCGCCGCCGCCATGGGCAAGGACATCAATCGCCGCCGCCTGGAGATCTTCGTGCTGGGCTGCATCCTGATGGGCATCGGCGGCGGCGTGCTGACCACCTTCAACAGCCTGTTCGACCCGGACGGCTACCTGCCGCTCAACCACACCTTCCTGGTGCTGGTGATGGTGATCCTGGGCGGGCCTGGCAACAACCTGGGCACCCTCTTCGGCGCCGTGGCGGTCTATCTCATCTGGATCATGTCCGAACCGCTGGCCCTGGCACTGATGAGCCTGGCGGTGCACGTCGGCGACCTGTGGTTCGCCTGGGAGCCACCGCGCAACATCGAGAGTCGCGCCCTGCAGGCCCGGGTATTCGTGATCGGCCTGCTGATCACCCTGGTGCTGCGGTTCGCGCCCAAGGGGCTGCTGCCCGAGAAGGTCAAGCACCACGGGTGACACAAGCTGTAAGCAACACAAGAGGCAGCAAAGAATAGGCCCCGGTGGATGTCCACCGGGGCCTTTTGGGTCAGAGCGCTCTGATCAGCTCAGCGCGGTACGCTCAGGGCTCGACGAATCCCTTGGTGACGAAACGCCCATCCTCGACGACCATTTCAACCACCACGCCCGGCACATCGCCATTCTCGTCGAACTCGTGGGTGCCGGAGGCGCCCTCGTAGTTGATCTCGGTACCGGCGGCGATCAGCTCCACGGCCTTCTCCCACTCGCCGGGCAGGATTACCTCACCGGGTTCGCTGGCCACGCTGCGCAGCGCCGCGGAGAGGCCCTCGCGCTCGGCGCTGCCGTTCTGCTCGATGGCCAGGGCCAGCAGGAAGGCGGCATCGTAGGCCTGGGCCGCGAACACTGCGCTGGGGTCGATGCCGGCGGCCTCGGCGGCGGCGTTGAAGAGCTCGGCACCCGGCAGGTCGGGGCTGCCGGGCCGGGTCGCGATCATCCCCTCGAGCACATCGGCGCCGATCGCCTCCACCAGGCTATCCCCCACCATGCCGTCTGCGCCCACATACCGGGTGAAGGTGCCCGCCTCATAGGCCTGGCGCAGCACCGTCTGGCCGGAGGTGTCGGCATAGGCGAGCACCACCAGGGTGTCGGCCCCGCTGGCGGAGAGCGAACCCAGCTCCGAGCGATAGTCGGCGCGGTTGTCCTCATGGGCCAGGTTCTCGGCCACGGTGCCACCGCCTGCCTCGAAGGCCTCGCCGAAGGCATCCGCCAGGCCACGGCCGTAGTCGTTGTTCACGTAGGTCACGGCCACGTAGTCGATGCCCTTGTCGAGCACCAGCTTGGCCAGCATCTCGCCCTGGAAGGCATCGGAGGGCACGGTGCGGAACACCAGGTCGTTGTCGTCCAGCTCGCTCACCGCCGGCGCCGTGGAGGCCGGCGAGACCATCACCACGCCACCGGGAATGCCCGCGTTGTTGGCCGCGGCGATGGTCGCCCCGGTGCACAGCGCGCCGACGATGGCGGTGACGTTCTCGGTATTGACCATGCGGTCCGCCGCGTTGGAGGCCGCCGAGGCATCGCCACAGGTGGTGTCCCCGCTGGGCATCACCAGGGTCTGGCCACCCAGGATGCCGCCCTGCTCGTTGACCTGCTGCACGGCCAACTGGGCGCCGTCGAAGATCGACGGCGTCAGGCTCTCGATACCTCCCGTGAAACCGCCAAGGAAACCGACCTTCACCTCGGCCTGAGCCACGCCGGCAAGGCCCAGGGCAGAGGCCGCGATGGCCATCGACAGGATACGCTTCTTCATGTTGTTGTCCCGATGTAGTGGATGCAGGTGAGTCACACGTTCAATCTGGAACGCCCCGGGGCAAATCTCAAGCCGAAGCTGCCAACGCTGGCGATCAAGTCCCCCAGCCAACGGCAGAGCACGCCATCACGCCTATACTGAAAGGCCCCTGACCTTTCCCTCTTCTGGAGTCCCCCATGCGCACCCCGCCACTCGTTCTTCCCCTGACCGCGGCCCTGGCCCTGGCCCTCGCCGCCGGCAGCGCCAATGCCTTCACCCCCGCCGGCCAGGACATCGTCTACGACGTGAACGGCGAGACCTTCGAGGGCTATCTGGCCAGCGCCGAGGGGGAGGCCCGCGGCAGCGTGCTGATCATCCACGACTGGGACGGCCTGGACGACTACGAACGCCAGCGCGCCGACATGCTCGCCGAAGAGGGCTATGACGCCTTTGCCGTGGATCTCTACGGCCAGGGCAACCGGCCCCAGGAGATCGAGAAGAAGCGCACCGAGACCGAGAAGCTCTACGAGGACCGCGAACGCATGCGCACCCTGACGCTTGCCGGCCTGGCCGAGGCCCGCGCCCAGGGTGCCGCAGAGGCCAGCGTGGTGATGGGCTACTGCTTCGGCGGCGCCGTGGCCCTGGAGATGGCCCGCTACGGCGAGGCCGACGGCGTGCAAGGCTTTGCCAGCTTCCACGGCGGCCTGGCCACTCCGGATGGCCAGCAGTGGCCGCAAGGCGCGGGTCCCATCTTGATCGCCCACGGCGGCGCCGACAGCGCCATCCCCATGAGCCAGGTGGCCACCCTGGCCGAGGAGCTGGAGGCCGCCGAGGCGGTCTACGAGATCCAGGTCTACTCCGGCGCCCCTCACGGCTTCACGGTATTCGACAGCGATGCCTACCAGGAGCGCGCCGACGCGAAATCCTGGGCCGCCTTTCTCGAACTGCTGGAGGAGGCGCTGTAACCATGCTGCAGGAGCTGCTCGCCGTCACCGAGCTCAGCGGCAGCCGCCGCGAGATCGGCCTGGCCCACGGCCGCACCCACGCCCGGCTGATCCAGCGCAGTCTGGAAGTCTACGACCGGCTGTTCCACGACTTCGTGGGCATCCGCTGGGCCCGGGCCCGGGTCGAGGCCGAACGCTTCGGCGCCATGATCGAACGCGGCTTTCCCGAGATCCTCGAGGAGATGGACGCCATCGCCGAGGGTGCCGGTGTGGAAGCCATCGACATCCTTACCCTCAACTGCCGCAGCGAGATCTCGCTGACCCGCGCCAGCGGCGGCTGCTCCGCCTTCGCCCTGGGCCGCGGCGACACCCAGTGGCTGGCCCAGAACTGGGACTGGCGGACGGACCAGCTGCACAACGTGGTGGTGCTGAAGATCAGCGGCCAGGGCCAGGCGCCGCTGGTCAGCATCGGCGAGGCGGGCATGGTGGCCAAGATCGGTATGAACGCCCACGGCATCGGCGTCTGCCTCAACGCCATTCGTTCCCAGACCTGCGGCGAGGGGCTGCCGATCCACGTGGCCCTGCGCAAGATCCTCGAGAGCCCCGATCTACAAAGCGCCGTGTCCGTGGCCAGCCGCGACCGAGTCTGCTCACCGGCCCATTTCCTGATTGGCAGTGCCGAGGGCGAGGCGGTGGGCCTGGAGGTGAACCCGGGTGAGCCGGGGCGGCTCGAGGCCGAGGGCGGCGTGGTCACCCACACCAATCACCTCTACGCCGCCGCCAATCGAGTGGAGGACTTCCCGCGCCCCGACTCTCGCCCGCGCCTGGCCCGCCTGGACGAACTGCTTCGCGAGTCGCTGCCCGCCCGGGGTGAGATCGGCGAGAGCGAGCTGTTCGAGATCCTCAGCGACCACCACGGCGAACCGCTCTCGATCTGCCGCCACTTCAACCCCGCCCAGCCCGAAGAGGAGCGCATGGAGACGCTGTTCGGGGTCGTCATGAACCTCAGCGAGCGCCGCCTGACCGTGCGTCACGGCAAGCCCTGCGAGACAGAGGACACGCTGACGATCTCGCTGTCCCCTCCCAACCGGTCCTGAGGCCACAACGCCTCACCCGGCGGTCGGCGTTACCGCTCGTGGGGAATCAGTTCAGGTCTATCGCACAGCGCTTGAGATCCTCCAGGCGGCAATGCTCCAGCGCCGCCTGGTCGGTCCCCTCCAGGACAACTCGCGGGGCCTGCCCGGCGGCGAAGGCTTCCTGCCAGCGTCCGGCACACAGACACCAGCGGTCTCCCGGCTTGAGCCCCGGGAAGCCGAACTCGGGGCGAGGCGTCGAGAGATCATTCCCCTCGCGCTGGGTAAAGGCCAGAAACTCGGCGGTCATCTCGGCACATACCGCGTGGACGCCCAGGTCTTTCGGCCCCACACGACAGCAGCCATCGCGGTAGAATCCGGTCACGGGATCCTGACCACAGGGCACAAGGGGCTGGCCCAACACGTTCAGCGAATCCGTTTTTTCTTGCATGACGCTGCCTCCTGTCGCCCGTCGCGTTCGACAGCCGGGGCCTGGCACGCCGCGATGGCCATGCCGGTGCCCGGCTGTCCCTGGCGACAGCATACGCTCCGCATCGGACGGGTCACTAGAGGTGTCGCCGAGAGAGTTCAGCCTGCCCGACGAGATCTTGCAGTGTGCAACCGCCAGCCAGCTGCGCTAGGCTGATTGACATTCCTTGCTGCAATGCAGCGTTCGATCAGAGGAGTTGCCTACCGTGAGCCACCCGTTCTCCCTCCGCAACAAGGTCGGCATTGTCACCGGGCTAGCCAATGAGGACAGCATCGCTCTCGGCTGCGCCCAGGCCCTGCACGAGCAAGGGGCCGAGATGCTCGTGACCTATGCCTCCGCCAGCGACGAGCCCAAGGTGCTGCCGCTGGCAGAGGCGATGGGGTATCCGGAGCTCCTGCCCTGCGACGTGCAGGATGACACCCAGCTGGACGCTCTCTTCGACCGTGCCAGAGAGCGCTGGGGGCGGATCGACTTCGTGGTGCACTCCATCGCCTTCGCACCCTTGGAGGACCTCCATGGCCGGGTGGTGGATAGTTCCCGAGAGGGCTTCAAGCTGGCCATGGACGTCTCCTGCCACTCCTTCCTGCGCATGGCTCGGCGTGCCGAGCCCCTGATGACCGAGGGCGGCACTCTGCTGTGCATGACCTACCATGGCTCTCAGCGCGTGGTGGACAACTATGGTCTGATGGGCCCGGTGAAGGCCGCACTGGAATCTGCCATGCGGTATCTGGCTGCCGAACTGGGCCCTCAGGGCATTCGTGTGCATGCCGTCTCGGCCGGCCCGATTCGCACCCGCGCCGCCTCGAGCCTCGAGGCATTTGACGAGCTGCTTGAGAAGAGCGAAGCCCGCTCCCCGCTGGGCCGCCTGGCAAGTATCGAGGACGTGGGCAATGCGGTGGTCTATCTGACCTCACCGGCAGGGGCCGCCACCACCGGCACTCTGCTTTACATCGACGGCGGCGATCAAATCCAGTACTGAGGAGAGCCCGATGGAGAGACATCAGAACGACGACCGCTATATCGAGAACCTAACCTTCGACGAGATTCAGGTAGGCGATGAGGCACACCTCGAGAAACGCCTGACCCTGGACGACATCAAGCTGTTCGCCATCATGTCCGGGGACGTCAACCCGTCCCACGTGGACGACGACTTCGCGCGCAGCTCCCGCTTCCAGGAGGTCATTGCCCACGGCATGTGGGGCGGCGCGCTGATCTCCACGGTGCTGGGCACACAGCTGCCCGGGCCCGGCACCCTCTACCTGGGACAGACGCTGAGCTTCCGGGCGCCGGTCGCCCTGGGCGACAAGCTCAGGGTCAGCGTACGCGTTACCGCCAAGGATGACGTTCGCTCGCAGCTGACCCTGGACTGCCGCTGCGAGAACCAGCGGGGCAAGGTGGTGATCGAGGGCGAGGCCCGGGTGCTCGCCCCCACGGAGAAGATCCGACGGCCTCGCACCGTGATGCCTACGGTGCGCCTGGCCGAGCGGGGCCGACTGCACGAGATCCTCTCCGCGGCCGACCATCCGCCCGCCATTCCCGTGGCCGTGGTGCACCCGGTGGATGATGTCTCGCTGACCGGCGCCGTGGCCGCCGCCCACCAGGGCCTGATCATTCCCCTGCTGGTCGGCCCGGAAGCGAAGATCCGCGCCGCGGCCGATGCCGCCCAGCTCGATATCAGCGAGTTCGAGCTGATCGACGTGCCCCATAGCCACGCCGCCGCGGAACGCGCCGTGGCCCTGGTAAGGGAAGGGCGCGCTGAGGCCCTCATGAAAGGGGCCCTGCACACCGACGAGCTGATGCACGAGGTGCTCAAGCGCGACGGCGGTCTGCGCACAGAGCGCTCCATCAGCCACGTGATGGCCTTCGACGTGCCGACCTACCCGCGCCCGTTGTTCATCACCGATGCCGCCATCAACATCTCCCCCAGCCTCGACCAGAAGCGCGACATCATCTGCAACGCCATCGAGTTGGCCCATGCCCTGGGCAATCACGACCCCAAGGTGGCCATTCTCTCCGCGGTGGAAACCATCAACCCCAAGATCCCCTCCACCCTGGATGCCGCCGCGCTCTGCAAGATGGCCGACCGCGGCCAGATCCAGGGCGGCACCCTGGACGGCCCGTTGGCCTTCGACAATGCTATCTCGGAGAGCGCCGCGCGCACCAAGGGCATCGACTCCCCGGTCGCCGGCCGGGCGGATATCCTGGTCGCCCCGGACCTTGAGTCCGCCAACATGCTGATGAAACAGCTGACCTACCTGGCCGATGCCACCGGCGCCGGCCTGGTGCTGGGCGCCCGGGTTCCCATCATCCTGACAAGCCGCGCCGACGAAGCCATCACTCGCATGGCCTCCTGCGCGCTGGCCCTGCTGGTGGCCGACCACCAGAAGCTCAAGGGCCTGCCCGATTCCGACCAGGGAGCCTGAAATGAGCCACATCCTGACCCTCAACAGTGGCTCATCCAGCCTGAAGTTTGCCCTCTACCCGCTGGCGGGCGCCGCCTCCCTGGACACCCTTTCGCCCCGCTATCGCGGCAAGTTTTCGGGCCTGAACGGCGGCAAGCCCCGATTGACGCTGAAGAATGGCGAGGGCAACCCCGTGGACGTCGACATGGGCGAGCTGCCCGAGCGGCTCGAACTGCCCGATGCCACCGCGCGCCTGTTGCGCTGGCTCGATGATCTTCCGGACCTGGCGCTGGCCGTGGTGGGGCATCGGGTGGTGCACGGCGGCCGCGCCTACCACCGCCCGGTGCTCCTCACGCCCGAGATCATCGACGCGCTGAGCGAGCTCGAGTCTCTGGCGCCGCTGCATCAGCCCTTCTGCCTCGCCCCGGTGGCGCCGCTCGCCGAGCGCTACCCCGAGCTGCCCCAAGTAGCCTGCTTCGACACCGCCTTCCACGCCGGCCAGCCGGAGGTCGCCCGCCAGTTCGCCCTGCCCCGGGAGCTGACCGCGCGCGGCCTGATCCGCTACGGCTTCCACGGCCTCTCCTACGACTACATCAACCAGGTGCTGCCCCACCACCTGGGCGATGCCCCTCGCGAGCGGGTGATCGTCGCCCACCTGGGCAACGGCGCCAGCCTCTGTGCCATCCATGATGGCACCAGCGTGGCCTCCACCATGGGCTTTACCGCCATCGAGGGCATGCCCATGGGCACCCGCAGCGGCAGCCTCGACCCCGGGCTTGTCTTGCACCTGATCCAGCAGGAGGGAATGAGCGTCGAGGAGGTCACCGAGCTGCTCTACAAGCGCTCCGGCCTGCTCGGCGTCTCCGGCATCAGCGGCGACATGCGCGAGCTGCTCGACAGCCCCGCGGAAGAGGCCCGGGAAGCCATCGAACTCTACGCCTACCGCGCCGTGCGTGAGATCGGCGGCCTGGCCGCCGCCCTGGGCGGGCTCGACCAGCTCGTCTTCACCGCCGGCATCGGCGAACGCGCCGGCCCGGTGCGCGAGGCCATCTGCCGGGGCTGCGAGTGGCTGGGCCTCGAACTCGACCCCGACGCCAACCGCCGCAATGCCAGCCGCATCAGCACCGCCGACAGCCGCGTCGGCGCCTGGGTCATTCCCACCGACGAGGAGCGCATGATTGCCTGGTACAGCGCCCGGCTGGTAGGACAGGCTTAACCCCCCAGCGCCTCCTCCACCAGCCCCCGCGCCTCATCGCCCATGGGCAGGCCAAGCGCCAGCTCATGGGCACGAGGCGACATCTTCTTCCAGGTCATCTGCACGATACGGATCAGGTGGTCGTGGTCGATCTGCTTCGAGAAATCCTCGAAGTAGTTCTCCAGGAACACCAGGCAGGCGCAGTCTTCCACCGCCTGGGCCCCGGGATCTCGCCCCAGGCCCTGCTTGCGGATCATCCGTTCCACCGCCTCGGCGGACGCATCATCAAAGCCCGCCTCGCGCATCAACTCGGCGGTGGTCTCCCCGGCACGCTGGCCCTGGTCGCGCCGCCAGGTCAGATAGCCCACCCGCCCTTCCGGATAGTCGCTGCGCGGCACCCGCCAGCGCTGCAGGTGCTGGCCGCGCACCGCCAGCTGCATCAGCTCGTCGGGGCGCTCATGCAGCAGTTCCAGCCAGGCCCTCATGCGCCCGGCGTGCCACAGCTCCCGGGGCACGGCCTCGCCCGCCACCTCCGAGCTACGCGGATCCTGCGCATGCAGCGCATCCAGGGCGGTCAGGGTCTTCGCATAGGGGGTATCGGACATGCCCACTCCTCATGATGAATAACGACGCTGACCAGAATGCGCGACATGCCCCGTTCTACTCCAGCGGTGGGACACAGCCCGCCCGCACCAGGGTCGACGGACGGTAGCTCCTGTCTTCCTGCCAGCGGCGCCACACCGAGGGATCCACGGTCACGCCAACCGCCGGATTGCCGCTGTGGTCCTGGGCATGGAGTCGATAATGCCGGCCGTCGCCGCTCCGGTCACGCAGGGAGCGATAGCGGCGGTAGACCCCCTTCATGAACTCCCGGTAGGAATCCCTCGGGACCATCCGATGAGCATCGGCAGGGGACTGCGGCATATGCAGCGACAGCCCGGCCGCCGCGGCCTTTCCGCACATCCACTCGTAGCCCAACGTGGCCAGCGGGTCGAATCCCCCATCCTCCATCCGGTAGCCGCCGCCCACATTGGCATGGGCGCCGATGAACCAGCGCTGCTCCACCTCCTCCTGGCAGGGCTTCTCCTTGCCACCGGCATGCGTCCACAGGGCGACATCATAGGCCTTGCGGTGCTCATCCAGCGCCACCGCCTGATAGGCCCGCCGCACGATGGACGACAGCTCGGTATCGTGCCAGGCGTAGCGGCCATGCTCCGAGAAATTGGTGCCGGGAATCCCCAGCGCACCCACGGTATCCCAGACGCCGAGGAAGTGAATCTCTATCTCGCGGCTGTAACGCTCACGGAATTCGCAACACCGCGCATCCTTGGGCGCCAGCGTCTTGTCGCGATAGATCGATTCGGCCTGCTTCACCAGGGCGGGGGTGGCGACTCGCAGCAACCCGCACTTGCGGATCATGCCCACCATGCTCCTCGCCGTGTAGGCGCCCCGGCTGAAGCCGAAGACAAAAATCTGGGTGTTGTCGCAGTAGTTGCGAACCAGCCAGTCGTAGCCGTTCTGCAGGTTACGGCTCAGCCCCAGGCCAAAGGCTCCGCCGGCGAATCGCTCCCACTGCCGCGTGCCCACCCCCGGTTCATAGTAGAAGCGCTGGCGGACCACATGTTCGTCGTAGTCGTGGATATCCTGCGCCAGCCGATAGACATTGGTGCGATCCTGGGGATCGTTCCAGGTGCCATCGAACAGCATGATCAGGCGCTGCGTGGGTTGAGACATGAAGCGACTCTCCTCTGCCGATCTCTTTTCGCGGCCCCCGGCGCACCGCCGTTCTTCCAGGCCGTAGCGGCCTGATGTCAAGATAGGAAAGGGACAGGAGCCGCGCCATGGGCGACACCATCGTTCGATATGTCTCCTATGCTC
>Ga0207421_10000307_pt1 | contig 61774 bp, 64 predicted proteins | sample SodLakKL_010_SED_4_FD_187542 | JGI IMG/M metagenome (GOLD analysis project Ga0207421, IMG submission 187542) | Alkaline sediment microbial communities from Lake Tanatar, Kulunda Steppe, Russia - 8KL_010_SED (SPAdes) (version 2) | ecosystem: Environmental > Aquatic > Non-marine Saline and...
CTCTGCGGGCAGGACTCGAACCTGCAACCTACCGGTTAACAGCCGGTTGCTCTACCATTGAGCTACCGCAGAATAACAGGAGTATTATACTTTAAGTTGTTTTGTTATTCAACAAAATCAAGCTCTACAGTACCCTTTATATAATCAGGATGAATTATATATACATCCAAAAAAGCTCTGTGTATTGCTAATACCTCTCTAGTTTTGTAATAGTCGCTACCTGCATATCGATATTTTGTTGCAGAATAACCTGTACTCTCTATCCCCATATTCTCACAAGTAAATATTGCTCTAGATAGGTGGTATCCTTGTGATATTAGTAAAGCTTTATCTATTCCCCAAATATTTTTTGCTCTTGCACAAGTATCATAAGTTCTAAGGCCTGCATAGTCTCTTACTAAATCCTCAGGTCTAATATCATGTTCGTAAAGCAAATAATCATACATAGCTTGCGGTTCGTTGTGATATATACTACTGTTGTCTCCTGACAGTAATATTTTTTCTATTTTTTCTTCATAATAAAGGTCTGCTACACTATCCAACCTATCTCTAAGCATATTGTTTGGTTGTCTATTCTCTTTTAGCCCTGCTCCGAATACTATTGCGGTTTTATAATTTTCTATATCTTGTGCGCTTGTGTATATTTTATGTTGCCCGTAATGAATTATGACGATAGGGATCACTACTAGGTAGAGTATAATAACTCCAAATATTACTAGGGCTGAAATTATGATTTTTTTCTTATGTTTTTCCATCAAAGATATTTTTTAATACAACTCCTATTTTATCACAATCATGTCTTATCAAACTTCTTACTAGATCATCACCTTTTTGTCTTTTGCGCTCTTCCTTCTCAATTAAGTCTTTTCTGATTACTTTATATGCTTGATTGTCGCTGACGTCGTCTGGTATAGGTTTTTCTTTTTTGTATTTACGAAGAATTTTTTCTGGGATTGGAGAGTTATTTATGAGAACGTGGTCTGGAACTCTTTGTGCGTATGTAGAAACTTCGTTTAATAATCCGCTTGCAGTTAAATGTCTTGTTTGTCCTTTTTTTGTCATCAAATTAGATATATATATTAATTTTGCTTTTGATTCATTTATCGCTTTGGGAATACCGAGAACTAGTAAATTGGCTATTGTTGTTGTATATAGGTCTCCTGGCCCTAGTATTATGTAATCTGATTCTTTAATTGCCTTAATCGCTCTTTTGCTTGCTTTAACTGTAGGTTTAGTATAAATGTGTGTAATTCTTTCATTAGAAAAGTTTCTAGGCTCATCTATGCTATGTTCTCCATGTCTTATTTTTCCGTTATCATATTCAGCTACAAGTTTACACATTTTGTCTGTTACTGGTATGACATTCCCTTGTACTTCAAGGATATCTGAAAGTTCTTGTATGGATTTTTCTTCTGAATTAAGTAATTTTGAAAGCGCTACAAGTGTTAAATTACCTACTGTGTGCCCTTTTAAATTTTTACCTGAATCGAACCTATATTCTAAGACCTCTTTTAGTTTATCATCATCCTTTTTAGATAGTGCTAAAATACTCTTTCTTATATCACTTACAGGTAATAGTCCAAAAACCTCTCGTATAACTTGATTACTACCTCCATCATCCATCATTGTAACAATGACGTTGATGTTTAGTTCTTTGTATTTTTTGAGCCCTTTGAGTACCGATGATGTACCAGTACCCCCTCCGATTACAGTAATATTCATATTAGTATTTTACTATATATCTATATAAATGTAGAATAAGCAATGTTTTATAGGAGAAAGGATGGAAATAAAATTCAGTGTACTGCATGTGCTAGAAATTGTGAAATTATTGATAGTCACGTGGGGTACTGTGGTGTTAGATCTTGTAATGTAAAAGATTTAAAGATACTTAATTATGGTAAATTTACTATAGTCAAAAAACATAAAAAAGATCTTTTGGTGGGGGGTATTGGATCGAACATGAGGTATTCTTTTGATATGGATTGGGATATGTCTATCTTACCTTATCTTCTGGCTAAATCTACCCGTAGAGAAGAAGTAAACTCCTTTATTTCAAAGATAGGGTATGAATATACTCCACAAGAATTAGTTGAATATGCTCAAAGTAAAGGTTGTAATAGAGTTGTTTTTCAATATAATGAGCCAATTGTGTATATAGAGTATGTTTTAGAAGTAGCAAAGATTTTTAATGTTAAGTTGGTATCAAATGGATATTTTAGTAAGGAAGTTTTGGAAGGCATCCTTTCCAATATTTCTGATATAGATATATATTTGTATAGTATATTTGATAAATTCTATTTCAAACATAGCAAAGCTCAATTAAGTATTATCCGTGAAAATATATACAAGCTTTATTCAAATAATAAAAATTTACGAATAATTTGTCCTCTGATACCACAAGAAAACGATGATCAAAAAAACATAGAGAATATCGTAATGTTCATAAGGTATTTTTCTCCCAGTATACCTCTTGTTTTAAAAAAATATTACCCTTCATATCGAATGGTAGATAAGGAGGTTACGAAAGATGAAAAAATGCAAGAGTGTGAAAAAATTGCGTTGAAAAATGGCTTACAAGATGTTATTCTAGAGTAATAAATTATTATTTGTTTTTTATGGAGATTAATGAAATACAAATCAAATTCATATCAATGGATTCTACTGAAGCCATTAAGAATTACGTGTTTAAGAAGTTAGGAAAGGTAGAAAATTTTTTAGAAAAAGCAACCAAGGGAGAAGTAGTTCTCCACGAAAAAACTCAAACCAGAGGGGTTGATGAAGATTTTCGAATAGATATAAATATAAATTTGCCGGGGAGTTTCGTAGTAGTACAAGAAGAAGGTGAGGATTTGTATGCCTTGATAGATAAAGCAGTAGATGTTTTGACAAGAAGATTAAAAAGATATCATGATAAATTATCCCAATGGGAAGGTAAAACACCTTGGAAAGTTATTGCTGCCGAAGAGGCTATGGCAGAGTATGAACCAGAAGATGAGGAATATGGAAATTATGCAGATTATACACCCCAAATAGCAGTGCATAAAAAAATAGAAGATTTGAGACCTTTAGAAGATGCTGAGGCTATAGAGAAAATGGAGCTAATGGGTTTTGATCAATTATTGTTTAAGAGTAAAAGAGGAAAATATTGTATGGTGTATAGGAGAGGGGATGGCACCTATGGCTTGGTAGAACCTATGGAAGATCAACTTGAGGATAGTGATAGTTCTTAATTCAAGATTCAAATAATAAAAAAAGGACGCCTAAGGCGTCCTTTTTCAGTTACAAAGAGCTCTTATTAATCCTCATCTTCGACATCCATATCTTCATCGATTTCTATCTCCATATCCTCCATATCTTGCTCCAAACCTTCCATCATAATATCATCTTGCATTAATTCATCCTCTACCTCATCATCATCTACCTCTCTCCCCAAGAGATTATTGATAACGTTTCTTGTAGCTTTGAAAAGCTCATACTCTCTACCTTCCTGCTCTATTGCTTGAGGTGTATTAAGTTGTATGGAAATATCATCTCTAAATTCTTGGATTAGTTGCCCTCTTTGCTGATGTACCTGATCTTGTATGTAGATATCCTCAATCTCATCCTTTTCTTCATCAAAGTCTACATCCTCAGCATTTGGATAAATGAATTCCTTATTTTGTTCAAAGAATTCACCTAAATCCTCATCCGTATATTCTAGTGTAGGCCCAACTATCTCTCTTAGTATAAGTTCCTGTCTAAGTTGGTCCCTTAACTCACCTTCTTGCATACCATACATGGCTAGGGTTTGTTCTAATGCCTCTTCACCTCCAGACTGTTCTGCTACTTTCGCATATTCTTCATCAACATCTTCTGTCTCAATATTAATACCTTCTTCAGCTCCGATTAAATCAATTATCTTCTCTTCTACAAGCATATTTGCAACTTGATCTCCATGCATTTCTTCAAGCCTTTCTATATACTCACTTCTAGAAATCCTGTGCCCATCAACAACAGCAATGCTAGCATGGTTATTTAAATACTGAACAAAAAAGTCTGCACCCATCAAAACCAAAATCAAGACAAGTATAAAGATGAGTACTTTTGTAAATTTACTGGCCTGAGCTCCTTTAGTAGACTCTATACTGCAAGTGGAATCTTTTGTTGTTTTTTTACTTTCTGCAGCTTTAACATCTTTCTTTGCAGATTTTGAGCTCTTGGCACTTTTAGCGGTCTGGGCTTCTTTACGTTTCCCAGATGTTTTCTTGGAACTTTCTTTCTTTTTATTCATACAAAATTGAAATCAAATTATTTAATGTCCGGTATTCTAACAAAATTCTGCTTTTGTATAAAGGGTTGTAGTTTTCTAAACAAACAATATCCTATTAAGGAGGTAAAAAAGAGTAATAAAAAAATACTTAAAAAGAGGGGTGAACCAGTGTCTTCCAATGTTTCTTTTCCAGATATTTCTTCTTTTTTAAAAACTCGAGGATATTTTAAGGTAAAATTTTCATTCTTGTTTTGGATAAAAATTCCTTTTATTGAATAATAAAAATTATCTTGTAAATTTTCATTTTCTATAACTATATCACCAAAATTCTTTTGTATACAATTGCATATACTGGAGTATTCTCCTTTTACTTCAACAGTCTGGTTGAACATTTGACTGTAGTTATTAGTATTAAGTTCTTGAACTTCTATATTTTTTAGGTCGCTTTCTTCGATAAGGTAGATATTTGATTTGCTATTTGGTGAAAATTTTAATTCAGATGTATAACAACTATCTACGTCACATCCATTACATTTAGCTATATAGGCTCGGCTTTCATCGGATATTACATACATTTCATTATATTTATATTGAATACATACATTAACTATATAGTTTGCATCTTTTCTAATTTTGAGGATCTCTGATAAATCAACATAGCTCCATTCCTTCTTGAGATTATGTGTAGCTTTTGTGGGGGTACATGGAATGAATTCATCATTTGCATTACTATTTAAGCGGCAATAGCTGTATTTTGAGGAGATTCTGTCCCTTAAGAAACTATCTTTTTTAATTCCATCAGGGTTATATAGTTCTATATTTATTTTTTTGAATTTCCCTGGGAGTATAAAAAAGTTTTCCTTAACATCATTATCCAGATATTCTTTCTTATCATTTATTTTTACATACCACTGATTTATATCCTCAGGTGGAATAGGTGTGTAGAATTCAATAAAATTGCTAAAAACTTCACTAATTATTATATTACTCTCTTCTTCTTCTTCTTCTTCAATATTTTTTTCTCCAGGAGTAGGGGAATTTGTAACAAAAAAATCTTCTTCTGAATGACCGGTATTACTATAGTTTCTTCGAGCAATACTGTAATTGTTTGGTGACATTTCAATAATATCTTCTTCTTTAGCTATTTCTCCTAAATCATTCTTGAGTTCATTTCTATTTGGATGGCTATATAATACGGTGTTTATTATTTCTTCTGAGGAATTTAAAATTCTAACTCCATCTGTTTTACCAAGACCATTTTGCATAGCTAGAAGGTTAGTGTAATAATCACAATCTTCTATTTCTTCTTCGCATATTAATATATATTCTTCAGGCTTTATTTCACTTTCTTCAGGAAATACAAAAGATGTATTGTATCTAACTCCACCCACTTGTATTTTCCAACCGGATATATCAATGATTTCATTGGATACATTGACCAATTCTAACCATTCTCTACCTTGGTCTACTCCATCTAAAGCAGGGAGAAATTCATTAATGAGTATGGTATCTTCCATACTGGATTTTAATAGGGCGGAATTAGGGAAATATTATGAAGATATTAATTATTAGAATTAGATTATTGAAGATGAAGATAAATTGTTACCCAGCCGTTGGGATGTTCTATTAATGCGTATTTTCCATTACAGACGGGTTCAATACCTCGAGTAAGATTCCCGTCCTTCGCAGCTACAACTGGTGCTCCATAATAGCTTACCAAGTCAATTGCCATACCTTGATGATGATCTTGGGTTAATTCAACTTGATTACCTTCTAGGGGTATAGTCATAGAACCGCTGCTTACAAGATAAAGTCCCCTCGAGGATTTCTCAGGGCCTTTTTGTAAATAACCATCCCAAGGATTTATATCCCCCCAAAAATATCCCCAATTGGAATACGTAGTCCCGCTGTTTATTGAGAAATGCAAATGTGGTCCTGTGGTACATCCTGTGTTTCCCATTCGACCAATTGGTTGTCCAGCTTGCACTGGTCCAACATAGTCATCTCTTAATTCACCTCTTTCCCACATTTTTGCTAACAATTCAGAGATCTTGGCATCTAGGTTTCTTCTTTCTGCCTTTGTCTGTTTTAACTCGGCTTCTTGTTGTTCTTCTCTAATCTTTGATTGTGTTAAGAGATTGGAGTGTTCATTTCTTTGGCTTTCTAACCTCTCTTCTTCCTCATTTAGCTCTGCTCTTGTATCTTCCATATCAATTCTAGTTTCTTCTAAATCTAATTGTGTTTTTTCTAAGTCTTCTCTTTCATCATCAAGCTCAGCATTTTGGTCTACCATTTCCTGTAAAAGTCCCCTATCATTCTTTCTCGCTTCATTAAGGTATTTTAGTTTCCTAAATAATTCATCAGTGTTATCTGCTTGTAAAAAGATTTCTAAAGGACTGAGGAAAGTATACTTGTAAGATATTGAGAGTCTTTCTGCAATTGAATCTTGCAGACGTTCTGTCTCTTGGGATAGGGTAGTTATGCTATTCGTTATTTTATCAATCTCTCGTCTTAGTATCCTTATCTGAACATTTTTTGCTTCTAATTGAGTTTCTAACCTTTTTATTTCATTCTCTGTTCTTTCAATTTCAATCTCTAAATGTCTTATCTGTTCACTCAGAGACATCTGTCTTGTTTCTTCTTCTGAAATACTTCTTGAGAGTTCCTCTGATCTTTCTTGTAACTCTTGTTGTTGTTCCTGTAAATCTTCGTAACATTGATCTAGAGTTACATCTTCTGGGCATATATCGTCTATGGATCCTGCCTGTGAATTGAATAGGGCAGTTAGTAAGAAAGTGCTTAAAAAGCAAATTGTTAAAATCTTATACAAGCCTATTCTCATGTTTTTTTACTTTTTCTTTAAATTTAGATTTTTTATTAAACTAATAGTACTAGCAATATATCCAACTACCAAACCGAAACCTATGTGTATACCAAGGAATGATAGTATGAAAGGAGCATTTGGATACGTTACAAAATCTAAATTAAAGTCTCTTAAAGTTTGCTGTATCAAAGTATAGAAATCAGTATCCTGGTTATAGTGCAAGAACACAAACCAAGGGACTAAAATGATTAATGCAGAAAGTAAACCACCAAGCGCTCCGTAAATCATTCCCTCTATCTTAAAAGGCCATTTTATGTAACTATCTTCTCCACCGATTACGTGCATAATTTCAATTTCTTTCTGATGTAACGTTACATTAAAACCCACCGTAATTGAAACGACAGTAAAAGCTATTAGTAGAAGTATGGGGATAATAACCATTGCTGCATAAGTTACTGCAGCAGATGCACTTTTCATTATTTCTATGACATCTTCAAAGAATAGAACTTCATCTATGTATGGGTTTTCCTTCTTTTCTTCAGATATATCCTCAATTACTTTAGTTAAATCCTCTGCACTTTTGGCTCTAATATTTAAACTTGGGGGTAAGACGTTTGCTGTTATAGTTTCTATCAATTCCTTATCATCTTGGAAGTCTTCCTTATACAGTTCAAAAGCATCTTCCTGTGAGATGTACTCTATGTCTTCTATATAATCGTGCTCATCTATTTCATCTCTAAAATCTAAGATTTCTTCTTCTGGTGTTTCTTGATCAAAGAATACTATAACTTGGGCTTTTGTTTCGTAAAACGCTACTGCTTCTCTGGCTATTAATGAAGATATTATAAATAGTGATGATATTAAAAAAACTATGGTTATTACAAAGACTGTAGAAAAGGACAAGAATTTGTTCCTCTTTATACTCTTTCTTGTAGCTCTAAGCGTATTTCTTACTCCCATTTTATTTTTCTCTTAAATTATTTAATTCTTCAATTCTACTTGTTATTTTATTTAAATCTTCTTCAGTTATTCCTTTCTTCTTTATTTGGCTTTCAGTTAAATCAAGCAACTTATCTAGTTCGTCTATGCCGTTTGCCAGTAACTTTTCTTCAACTTCTTTTGGTAATTCTAGCATTTCTATCTCATTTTGTTCTTTTTCCTTTTTGGATTCTTTCTTTTCTGTTTTTGAGGTTTCATTTTTTTTGCTTCCTCTCTTTTCTTTCTTCTCTTTCTTCTCCTCTTTTTCCTCTCTCTCTTCTTTCTTGTCATCCTTTTTACTTGTCTTTTGGTATTTATATCCTCCTACCTTGTCTGATACGATTTTGCCTTGGTCTAAAGTTACAACTCTTGTGTTTAAATTATTCACAATGCTTTCATCATGAGTTATTACCAGCACGGTTGTATCTATATCATTGATGCTTTTTAAAATATCTAAGATCTCACCGGTACTCTTGGGATCTAGATTTCCAGTGGGTTCATCTGCAATTAATGCTTTTGGTTCACTAGCTAGAGCTCTTGCAATGGCGATTTTTTGTCTCTCACCTCCAGAAAGGCAGATTGGTAAAAGATCAGCCCTTTCTTTAAGATTTACGAGATCTAGTAGATATTCTGTGATTTCTCCGATTTCTTTTGGATGTTTATCTATTATTTCAAGTGCAAATTCTATATTCTCTCGTACGGTTCTAGATTCAATTAGTTTTAAGTCTTGAAAACTAACTCCTATTTGTTGCCTATATTCCGGAAGAAATTTTTTTGGTAGGTTAACAACATCAACTTCTTCAAAGAAAATTTCTCCTTGAGTAGGTCTCTCCTCTCTTATCAAAAGCCTGACCAAAGTGGATTTCCCTGCACCAGAAGGGCCTGTAATGAAAGTAAACTCCTTCTCTTCAATGCTCAGGTTGATGTCATCAAGGGCCACTATGCTGTCTAAATAGGTTTTATTTACTTCTTTAAAATTAATCATATGTTATATATTACTAGATTTTTAATTGTGCTTCAAGGAAATCATCTAAATTACCATCAAGTACATTCTCAGGGTCAGTTTTCTCTATATTAGTTCTTAAATCTTTAACCAATTTGTATGGATGTAATACATAATTACGAATTTGTGTACCCCAACCTGGGATTTGATGCTCTCCCTTGAGTTTGTTGATTTCCTTTTCTTTCTCTTCTTCTCGTTTAAGCAATAATTTTGATTTTAAGATATTCATAGCTATCTTTCGATTCTGTGATTGGTCTCTTCCTTCTGAACAATGTACAGTTATACCCGTGGGTATGTGTTTAAGTGTTACAGCGGAAGAAGTTTTGTTTACATGTTGTCCTCCAGGACCGCTTGATCTGGTTGCTTTAAATTCGATATCTTTCTCTGAAATATCTACGTCACTATCAACTTCTTTTATTTTTGGAATTACTTCAACTTTTGCAAATGATGTTTGTCTAAGATTTTGTGCATTGAAAGGTGATTGTCTTACCAATCTGTGGGTCCCTGTTTCTTTTTTTAAATAACCGTATGCGTATCTCCCCTTAATTTCCATTGTGACGGATGTAATACCTGCTTCTGTACCTAGTACACTATGTAATATATTTATTTCCCATCCGTAGTTTTCACAACATTTACTATACATTCTCAAGAGCATCTCAGCCCAATCTTGTGCTTCTGTCCCTCCTTGTCCTGCATGTATTGATAGTATGGCGTTGTTTTTGTCATATTTTCCTGAGAGGTATTTCTTTTTTGTAAACTCCTCAAGTTTCTTTTCGATCTTTTTATATTCTTCTACAAGATCTTCTTTCTCTTCTTCAGAAGCTATATTAAACATCTCTTCAAGTTCTTGGACATCTTTTTCTAAATTCTCAACTTCCTCTATTTCTTTAGATAGATAATCTATCTCTGAAAGTGTGTTTTTAGCTTGCTCAGGTTCATTCCAAAAATCAGGTTGAATACTTTGGGATTGTAAATCTTTTAGATTTTTCTTCTTTTTTTCTAGGTCCAAATCTTGTATAGTTTGTCTTACCATTTCCTTAATTTCAGTTATATCAGTCTTGTACAAATGTTTCATAAAATATATATTTAAAATAATCTTTATACTCCATTATACACGAGAAGGTAAAATATGTTAGGTTTTTTGTCAAAGAAAAAGAAAAAAGTTAGCTCTTCAGCATCAAGGAATGTAGTATCTTCAAAACTTGTTGTTTTAATTGTTTTGGATGGCTTGGGTATATCTTTGGAAGAAGAGCATAATGCTGTTGCTAAAGCTAATACTCCATTTTTGGATACTATTTGGACTAAAAGTAGAAGGACTCTTCTTCATGCATCTGGGACCCCAGTTGGTTTACCAGGTGATGAAGTAGGTAATTCAGAGGTGGGACATTTGAATATTGGGGCTGGTAGGGTGGTTTATCAAAGTTTACCTCTTATAAATGATTCGATAATGGATGGATCTTTTCACGAGCATCCTGTTTTGCTTAAAGCTATTGAAAAGGCAAAAGAGCGCAATAGTAAACTACACCTCATGGGAATTTTAAGTGCGGGTGGAGTTCATGGACATATTTCACACCTTTTTGAGTTGCTAGAAATGTGTAAAAAACATAACGTTAGTCCTTGTATACACGCATTTATGGATGGTAGAGACGTTGGATTAACTGATGGGCACTTCTATATTAGCAAATTGGTTGCTAAGCTTAGGGAACTCGGTATTGGGAAGATTGCTTCAATGTCAGGAAGGTTTTATTCTATGGATAGAGACAGTAGGTGGAGGCGTATAAAGTTGGCCTATGATTGTATGACAGGAGAGGGTAAAAGAAAAGCATCTGATGTCTTTAAAGTTTTGAAAGAAGCTTATGCAAATGAAGAAAATGATCAGATTTTTACTCCTACGACAATTGTAGATGAATCCGGTAATCCCGTTGCCCCTATAGAGAATGGGGATGTATGTATAATGTATAACTTTAGGGAGGATAGAGCCAGAGAGATAGTGAAGGCTTTTTCTCAAGAGGATTTTGATTTTTTTGAAAGGCGTCATGATCCAAAACAAATACATTTTGTTTCTATGATGGGTTATGGTGAAGGTATTAATATGGATGTTGTTTTTCCTCCAAAAGACATAGAAAATTCTTTAGCCTCAGTTTTATCTCAAAGAGGTTTGAGTCAGCTTCATATAAGTGAGACGGAAAAATATGCTCATGTCACTTATTTTTTAAACGGTGGTGTAGAACAACCTCATGAGAAGGAATATTTTTTTAACATTCCTTCAAAAAAGGTTTTTGATTATGCAGAGACCCCTGAAATGAGTGCAGGTATAGTTAAAGATGAAGTTATTTATCGTCTTAAAAGAATAGAGGAGAATAATTTATCATTTATTGTTATTAATTTTGCTAACCCGGATATGTTGGGACACACTGGTGATATAGATGAAACTGCAAAGTCAGTAGAATGTGTAGATTACTGTACTAGGGAGGTTGTGACGAATACAATCAAGGCAGGAGGGGTTGCGATGGTCACGGCTGATCATGGTAATGCGGAATTTATGTTTGATAATGTTACCGGTAAACCTGATACTAAACATACAAATAATCCTGTACCGTTTATTTTCGTTTCAAAACCTGATGAAATTAAACCCCTTCCAGGAGAAAGTGCTCTAAAAGTAGGGACAGGTATCGAACAAAATCCTACAGGTATGCTTGCTGATGTAGCTCCCACTGTTTTGGGAGTTTTGAATGTCGAGCCTAGTCCTGATATGACAGGTTTTGATTTGATTGATGTTATATAATATATTTGATCAGTTTTTATGTTAAAATATTCTAATGTATTTTTAAATTAGAAATTTATGACGTTAAAATCCAAGTTAATTGTTTTTGCAACTCTTCTTTTTTTTCTAGCATCTCACCCGGTATCGGTGTTTTCGGCTGATGAAGCTGAGTTTTCACTTTATCCTGGTAGTGGTAATGTAGATTATGAAGAGTCTTTTAATTTGGATATTTTAATAGATACTAAAGGAGAAGATGTTATAGAAGCCAGGGCTGTTTTAAGTTTTGATCCAAGTGTGGTTAAGGTTGTTGATGCAGAAAGAAACGAGGATTTGTTTTGTAATTGGCCTGAAGATGGGCAAGAGATTGATAATGAGCAAGGAGTTTTAATGGCTACGGGCTTTTGTCAAAGCCCTCCATATTCCACTGAAGGTGAGGAAGATGTTTTTGCTCGTTTAACTTTGGAACCACAAAGTGAAGGTCCTTTAAATATACTTTGGGAATATTCAGGTAGGGATGAACCTGATAAAAGTGTCATCATGGCTGACGCTAGTCCTCCACAGAATATTCTTTTTGGAGGTGATGATATTGAACCTGATGTCTTAGATCAATATTCAGGGAATTTTACAGTAGAATCTCCTCATATTGATGAGCCAACTGAAGTTCCTAAAACTGGGATAATTTTTGGAGAAAATTCAAGTTTTGTTTGGTTACTGGGTACAGGTTTTTGTTTAGCTAGTTTGGGTGTATACATTTACCTATCTCCTTTTAGACAACGTTTTTCTAAGTCTAGTACAGTAGTCCTTTATGGAAAAAACAATAAAAGAAAGTAAGGTTGCTATAGTTTACGAGTGGTTTTTCAGGATGGCAGGTGGTGAGAGGGTAATTGATGCCTTGTGCGAAATGTTTCCCAACGCGGATATATATGTTCTTTTTGGTTCAGAAAAAGAATTACTGGAAAACATCAAAGGGAAAAAAATATATTATTCTTTTTTGCAAAAAATTCCTTTTATTAAAAAATATTATAGGTATACGTATTTCCTATGGCCCAGTGCAATAGAGACCTTTAAATTTGACGGATATGATTTTGTTCTTTCTGTCAATCATTGTGTTGCTAAGGGAGTTATTGTTCCTGAAGATACACCCCATCTCTCATATATTTTTACACCTATGAGGTATGCTTGGGATATGTCTTATGAATATTTTAATAAAAAGAATTTTTCTTACTTAAAACGTTTAGGTATAAATATATTTTTACCCTATTTAAGATTTTGGGATTATTATTCTTCTAAACGTCCAGATCACATTGCTGTAATTTCGGAGTTTGCAGGTGATAGAGTAAGAAAATATTACAAAATGGATTATGAGTGTATTATTAATCCCCCCGTTGATGTGGAAAGGGCTTTGTATAATGAAAAAGTAGGAGATTATTATGTTTCAATAGCCCCTTTTGAACCAAATAAATATGGTGATGTGATTGTAGAAGCAGCTAAACATTTCGGTTTCAGATTAAAGTTGGTAGGTGATGGAAGTATGAGGAAAAAATTGCAAAAGGAATGTAAAGGCTTTAATAATATTGAGTTTCTAGGGACAATTTCTGAAAAAAAGAAGTTTGAAATACTTTCTAGAGCAAAGGGGTTGATAACTATGGGTGTGGAGGATTTTGGTATAGCACCAATAGAAGCTCAAGCATGTGGTGTGCCAGTGATAGGTTTAAATGCTGGAGGAGTAAAAGAAACTGTATTAAACGATGTAACAGGTATTTTAATACCACATAGAACAATTGAGGGTATTGGTAGGGCTGTTGAAGACATAGAGTTGAAACTTAGTATGAATTTTTTTGACCGTGATTTTATAGTAAAACATGCTAAGAAATTTTCTAAGGATAGGTATATTGAAGAAATGTATGCCTGGATTGGGAAAAATATTTAGCTTTGAAAGTTTTGAACCGTTTTGGTATAAAAGGATGTATAAATTATAAATATTTTTAGAATGTCTGAACAAAAAGAGCAAGTCCAAAAAAATGAAGAACAGCCTACTCCCAAAGAAGCGGAGAAGGTAGCTGAGAATACGCAAGTGCAGGGAGAGCAAAAGTCTAATAGTAATCAAGTTATCTGGATAGTGTTGATTATTGTTATAGCTATAGTTCTAATTCTTGGTATGGGGTTTTGTTGTTGTGGTTTAGGACTCTTAGAGAGTTAAAGTGTTGATATAATTTTTCGCTTGGTTTATGTCTGAATTAGTTAATGAGAACCAAAGTAAAAGGGGGGTGTTTTTCTGGATTGTGATGATTCTCTTAGTAGTCTTGGTTTTCGGAGTTGTTTGTTGTGGCTCGATGGTTCTTTTCGTATCAAACGAAAAATTTGAACAAGAATTTATTGATACATATTGTAGGGAGTTGGAAATTCGAGATGATTTAGATGAAGATATGATGGGTTGGTGTGATTAGTCCAGTATTTTTTCATATCCTGTGTTTTTTGAATTATATAGGGTTGCGGACCATTGCCGATTCATAGGGGTATTTAAAGAGATGATAGATTGGAGCGAGAGACGGGACTCGAACCCGCGACCTACACATTGGCAATGTGTTGTTCTAGCCAACTGAACTACTCTCGCGCAAGTGCCGAGGACCAGATTCGAACTGGTGGCCCTACGATTTTCAGTCGTATGCTCTACCAACTGAGCTACCTCGGCATTTCCTTAAAGCTGTTATCTATGGTAGAGTTCACTACGGATTTTAACTTGTTTTTTGGTTATTTTCAATGGATTCTGCTTACAACACAGAAAAAATGTCGAGGGGAAATGAAATAACTCGCGCTGTATCTAAGAAAAAAAGAAACATTCTTTTAAAAAAGAAGCTTTATGAAAAAGGGTATAGGGTGTTACCGGTTCTTCTTGTTTTTTTACTTCTTATATACATTGTACTCTTTAGTCCAATATTTGCAATTGAGGAAATAGAAATAGAAGGTTTGGATAATTTAGAAAGGAGTGATATGAAAGAGGTTTTGTTACCTATTAAAGGGGAGAATTTTTTTACCACCGATTTGCATAAGTTTAGGGAAGGGGTTGTGAAAGATTTTGTTTTTATAAAGCATGTATATACAAAAAAAGTTTTTCCAAATAAAGTGGTAGTCGAGATTACAGAGAGGGAGCCTTTTTTGATTGCCAAGAGCGACAGAAATTGCTATCTCATAGATGTCGAGGGTTATGTTTTATTACCCGATGAGTGGGATTGTGATAGCTTGAAAGATGTATATGAAGTTAACCATATTCAAGGTCCCGACATTGATGGTATTACATTTGAATACGGTGAAAAAGCTGAACTCTATAATCTAGACAAAATTGAAGACATTGTTAATGTTTTAAGTCATTATCATTATGATATTAAGGAAATGGAATTGAAAGAGCATGTTCTAAGAGTATATTTATCTGAAGATCGTAAGGTAGTATTTGTATTGTTAGATGATGTTGATTTGTTGCTTAAGAGATTCATTATTGTTCACAAACAGCTTAATATAGAGGGGATTGACTTCAAAAATTTAGATTTAAGATATGAGAGACCGGCAATGGTTGAGAAGTAAGATGTTTACTCTTGAACCAATTGGCAAATTCATATATATTTGATATAGTAAAGTTGGTTTTTGAATGTAAAATTAATATTATTGCTCTATAACGTATGTCAAAAAGAATTGTAACGGCGATAGATATCGGTTCTAGCAAAGTCACAACTGTGATTGCTAGTGTAAATGAAACCGAAAATCGTTCCACTGTCATAGGAGTTTATACACATGATAGTATAGGTATCAAAAAAGGTGTAGTTGTAAACATAGACGATGCTACTAATTCAATTTCTGAAAGTGTAAATGCTGCGGAGAGGATGGCCGGTGTTACGGTCTCAGATGTATTTTTAACAATAAATGGTGAACAAATAAGTAGTATTAATAATCGCGGTGTTGTAGCTGTCTCAGGAGCGGAGATTACAATGGATGATACAATGCGTGCGGTAGAAAATGCGCGAACATTAGCCTTACCCGAGGATCTTAATCCTATACATATAATCCCCAGAGAATTTGTTGTAGATAAACAGGGGGGAATAAAATACCCTATTGGTATGACTGGGACTCGTTTAGAAGTAGAGACTCATATTATAACTGCTCCGACTTCGACTTGGTTAAATTTAAGAAAATGTGTTGAGCAACTAGGTTTAAATATTGTAGATGTGGTTTTTACTGGTTGGGCTTCGTCTCTTTCTGTTTTAACTGAAACGGAGAAAGAACTTGGAGTAACATTATTAGATATTGGTGCTGGGACGACTAGTATAAGTATTTTTGAGGAGAGTGCGATAACATTTAGTGGATGTGTTCCGTTGGGTGGTGTTAATATAACTAGTGATTTAGCTATTGGTTTGCAATTATCTTTAGAAGATGCGGAAAAAGTTAAAATGAATTTGGATAAATTATTTGACCCAGATGCTACAGAAGATAAAGAGAAGAACAAGAAAAAACCAAGATTGATTTATGATGAAACAGAGAAAACCAAGAGTAAGAAAGAAAAAGATGAGGAAATAGATCTTTCGGTTATAGGTATAAGTGGTAATAAGATTGTTTCCAAAAGTTTGATTAAGCAAATAATTGAGGCAAGGTTAGAAGAATTGTTTGAAATGGTAAAGGATACAGTCTCTCAATCTGGTTATGATGTGGCTATGCCTTCGGGTATTGTTATAACTGGAGGGACGGGTCTCCTTAGGGATGTAACGAAGACATCTCAATCTGTTTTTGGGACAAGTTCCCGGGTTGGATACCCATCCGGTTTGACAGGTATGGTAGATGAAATTACTGACCCTTCTTATGCTTCTGTGCAAGGTTTGGTTAAGCACGCTTTGGATGATGAAATGGATGTAGGTAGTGGTAAAGATTCAGATTCCTCATCTTCTGAGGAGAGCATTTTACAAAAATTTCTCGATTGGGTAAAATCTCTAAAGCCATAATATAATTTTATTAAAGAACGAAAATGCCAGTTGTTACTAATGCTGATCCTGTTGCAAAGATAAAGGTTGTTGGTGTAGGGGGAGGAGGTAGTAATGCTGTTAATACAATGATTTCTGATTACGGAATTGAGGGCGTCGATTTTATGTCTTTTAATACAGATGCTCAATCTTTGAAAAATTCACTTGCCCCTGTTACATTACAGATAGGTTCCGAATTAACTCGTGGTTTGGGTGTTGGAGGGGATCATAATCTCGGATCTAAAGCGGCTGATGAGAGCGTCGATGAAATGACAGACAATTTGGCTGGAGCGGATATGGTTTTTGTTACTGCAGGCATGGGTGGAGGAACAGGTACAGGTGCGGCCCCTATAGTTGCTGGGATAGCAAAGAATTTGGATGCTTTGACAGTAGGAGTTGTTACAAAACCATTTAACTTTGAAGGAAAAAGGAAAATGGATGTTGCGGAGCAAGGTATTGCGGAGCTAAAGGATAAGGTAGATACTTTAGTAGTAGTCCCAAATCAGAGGCTTACTGAGGCAACAGAAGAAGACATCTCCTTCGTTGATGCGATGAAGAAAGCTGACAATGTATTAGCAGAAGGCGTTAAGAGTATTGCAGGATTAATTACCCATTCTGGTTTCATAAATGTAGACTTTGCCGATGTAAGAGCAATTATGCAGGGTGCTGGCTCTTCCTTGATGGGTATTGGTAAAGCTTCTGGTGAAAACAGGGCTGAGGTTGCTGCTAGAATGGCTACTAATAGCCCCTTATTGGATTTATCTATAGAAGGTGCTCAAGGTGTTTTATTCAATGTCATAGGTGGATTGGACCTTTCGATGAAAGAAGTAGATCTTGCCGCACAATTAATACAGGAGGCAGTTGATCCTGATGCTAATATAATATTTGGTGCATCTATAGATGAAAACCTAGAAGAAGAAATAATTATTACAATTATTGCTACTGGCTTTGATGCTATGAATAAGGCTTTTAATACATCTTCAACTACCGCTTCTCTTGATAATAAAGCTTCTATAACTTCGGATGCGGATACACAAAAAGAGACTGATAAAGGTAAGATGGATGAGTTACAGGAAGCTGAGGAGGATATTACTTCTACGGAAACTCATTCTACGGACACTCAGTTGGAGGAAGAAGAAGAAAGTGATTCATTAGATATCGATACTGAAGATTTTGAAGACGATTTAGATATACCTGCCTTTTTAAGAAATTCTAAGAAGGATTCATGAAGCACATTTGGTCTATTACTATAGTCCTAGTAATTTTAACCGTTGTGAGCCTGTTTAATATATTATCCTTGAGTGTTACCGAAGCTGGTGAAATCGATTTCTCGGGTGTGTTTTCAAGGCATCTGTTTTATATATTAATAGGTTGGTTAATTTATTTAATCTCGATGAGATTTAATTACTCCTTCTTGAAACTACCTCAAGTAAATATATTTATTTATCTTGTTACGATAATCTTGTTAGGCTTTACTCTCATTTGGGGTCCGGTTATAAATAATACGCAGCGCTGGCTAGTGTTTGGAGACTTTCAGCTTCAGGTTTCAGAGATAGCCAAAATAGTTGTTATCATCCTGACGGCTAGTGCATTTTATCTTCGTTATAAAATAGGTATCTGGGCTAGTTTAGCAGTATCATTTATATCGCTTGTCCCCATCATAGCTCTAATATATATCCAGCCTCATGCAAGTATGACAATTATTCTATTCTTATTGTGGTTTCTGACAGTTTTTGTTATTCTGCCAAATCAATTTAGGAACCTTATTCTATTACTTATTTTACTATCTACATCAACCTTTATATTAACCCTATCTCTAGGGCTACATTCCTATAGCTTGATATTGCTTCTATTTACCGTAGTTTTAGGAGTATTTACTTTTTATGCTAGAGAAAATTGGAGAAAAATTTTGGGTATTATTTTTTTAATAGGAGTTGTATTAGGATTATCTTTAAGTTTTACTTGGCATTCAATGCTTTTAGACTATCAGCAAGATAGAATATATGCTTTTTTGAACCAAACAGAAGTATCTGAAGATTTAGGATTTAACGTAGAGCAGTCTCGGATAGCTATTGGTTCGGGGCAGATATTCGGTAAAGGTTGGGGGTATGGAACTCAGAGTAAACTTGAATTTTTACCTGAGTATAAAACAGATTTTGTTTTTGCATCATTTTCGGAGGAATTTGGTTTAGTAGGTAGTTTAACACTAATTTTTCTCTACGGTTTTTTAATATACAAACTTCTTGTACTTGCACTTAGATATGCAAAAATGGATTTTGAATTTGTTGTATTAATAGGTATATCGATTAAATTGTTTTTAGAGGTTTTTGTAAATATTGGTACAAACACAGGAGTGATTCCTGCTACGGGAATTCCTTTGCCAATAATGAGCTATGGTGGAACTAATATACTATGCACTTTTTTCGTTCTTGGATTAGCACAGAATATAGTAGGTAGTAATGTTGATAGTATAAAAGAAAGGGAGGTAGATCGAGTTGACAATAAACAGGTATTGATTTAGAATCGGAGCCTATGAGTCAAAAGAAAACAGAGAAACAAACAAAGTCACAGGAATCAAATGAACAAACACCCAAATTTGCTGTTGTAGATTTGAAGGGAACTCAACTTAAGGTCTCTGAGGGACAGAAGTATGAAGTAAACTTTTTGGAAGGTGAAAAAGGTCAGGAGATTACTATTGATACCGTTCTTCTATATGCCAACGATGGGGAAGTAGTTGTAGGGAAACCATATATTGATAACGCAAAAGTCAAATTCGAGATAGATTCTCAAAAGAAAGGTGATAAAGTAGAAGGAATGGTATACAAACCTAAGAAGGGTTATAGAAGAAAGCGTGGTCATAGAGCTTTAGAAACACGTTTGCTAGTTAAAGAAATTAGTATTTAATAGCTTGATGAGGTATTTTTTTATCCCAGGGCGTTTTAAGAACTTGTCTTATTATGAGCTTAGTGCTGTATGTGAGACCTTTTTAGCAAAAGGTAGTTATTCTATTGTATGGCAAGACGGATATTTTTTTCTTGATACTCAGAAAGATGTAAGTGAGATCTTTTTAAGATTGGGTGGATTTCTAAAGTATGGTGTCTTATTAGAAGATGATTTGCAAATTAAAGATCTTGTACCTTCAAATTCTAGTAAACTGATTTTTGGAATAAGTAATTATTCTTCAAAGTATTCTGATAAGGATATAAAAGAACTTTTGCAAAATTTTAAGAAAGAATTGAAGGCAAGAGAATATAACGTAAGATTTATACTTCCTCGGGGAAAGGAAAAGGATCTAAGTGCTGGGCAGATAGTTAAAAATAAGGTTTTAGAAAAAGGTTTTGAATTAGCTGTTTTTAACGAGGGTATAGGGCAGACGTTACAGGTTCAGGATATAGAGGAGTTTAGTAAACGAGACTATGAAAAACCTTTTGTAGACACGTATATGGGAGTAATCCCTCCAAAATTAGCCCGAATTATGAATAACCTTGCTAAAGTTCCTAGAGGAGGAACAATTTGGGATCCTTTTTGTGGTTCTGGAAATATTTTACTTGAGGCTTTAGATTTAGGATACAATGTTATTGGTACGGATGTAGATTGGGAGGCTCTAGAAGGTGCTCAAAAAAATCTTTCCTGGTTAAAAGGTAAAACAGAATCTCAAGGTGGTAATATTAAAAAAATATCCTTTTTTGATGTTATAAATCCAACAAAATCTAAAAGAGGAGAAATAAAGAATTTACATATAGATGGAATAGTTTGCGAACCTTATATGGGGAAACCTCAAAAAAAGTTATTAACGAAACAAAAAGCTGAGAGTTTGATAAAAAAGCACTTTGATCTTGTAAATGCACTATTTAAAAACCTTACTTTTTTAAGTATTTCAAATAAGAGTAGGGTGGTTGTAATATTTCCGGAGTATAAAACTCATGAAGGATGGAAATCTATTGATAAAGATTCTCTTGTATTCCCTAATGCGAAATTAGTTGACCTAGGAGACTTGCATTGGGAGCGCAAAGATAGTATCATCAGGCGTCTAATATACGTCTTTGAGTTTAATCCTAGATAAGTTTAGTTATTTTTGTGAAATGTCAAAAACGGCAAGTGGTGGTTCAGTAAAAATGTCTCCCAATGTTGCAGGTAAAAGGTTGGGAGTAAAAAAATTTGCTGGTGAAGAGGTGAAAAATGGTAATATCCTTGTAAAGCAAAGGGGTAGTTTATATTATCCTGGGAAAAACGCAAAAATTAGTAGAGATTTTTCTATTTATGCTGTTTCTGATGGTGTTGTTTCGTTTAGGAGGATGACTGGTTCTAAGAGGGGCAAATTTTACGTAGATGTAAATTAGGTTTTTCGTTATGTATCACATTCAGGTAGATAATAAGAATGCTATTCTGGAGTTACTTAAAGCAGATAAGGAGTTCCATAAGATTTACGTTGCTTACAATGCTTTTAAGGATCCAAAAACCCAAGAATTACTTAAAGAGGCGAGAAAAAGAGGTATAGAGATTATAAAATTGCCCCGCAGAAGTATGGATAAAAAGACAAAGGGGGGTAGTAAAAGTGTTCTAGGTATACTTGTATCAAAAAATGATTGGTCATTAGATGATTTACTCACAGACCTTTTTATAAACAAACAAAATCCTTTTTTCCTTATCTTGGACAATTTGAAATATACTCAGAATCTTGGCTCGATAATGAGAACTGCTTATGCATCTGGGGTTAACGGAGTAATTCTTCCTGTCAGAAAGGAATCCTATCTAAATGCTGAGGTAACAAGAATATCTATGGGAGCTTCTGAAAGGGTGCCTCTTGTAGAGATGGGCCTTTTTGATGCGGTAAAGCATTTAAAAGAGAATGATATTAAAATTATCGCTTTAGAGCAAAAAGGTGATGTATATTACAAGGCTGATTTAACTGGTCCTGTAGCTTTTGTTTTAGGATCAGAGGATGAGGGAATATCTACAAAACTTCTAGAGAGAGTTGATAAAAAGGTTTTTATACCAAAGCGCGAAGGTCTTGGGGAACTAAACATTGCTGTTAGTACAGGTGTTTTGTGTTACGAAAAACTGCGTCAGGAAGTAACTAGCGCGTAAGTCTTTCCATTAGCTCTCTTAATTCGGGATCATTATTAAATTTGATAACTATTTTACCTCCTTCGTTTAGTTTCTGTATTTTTGAAGGAAAACCGAGATTTTTTGAAATTCTTTCTTCCCAGTTTTCTATTTGCTTGGTAACTTGTTGAGTTTCCTTGATGTTTTCGTCTTTTGCATAAGTAATTCTTCTTACTAGCTTTTCAGTATCTCTTACGCTTAGTTTTCTTTTTAATACTATATTTGCTGCGGAGGAAATAGAGTCTTGCTCCTTGAGACCTAACAATGCTCTAACATGTCCTTCACTTAAGTCTTCGGATATAACAGCTTCTTTTACATCCTCCGGTAGGGATAGTAATCGGATTTTGTTTGTAACAGCAACCCTACTTAATCCTACCTTTTTTGATATATCTCCATGTGTCATAGAGAATTCATCCTGTAATTGTTTAAAAGCTGTTGCTTCCTCTAGAGGATTTAAGTCTTCTCTCTGGATATTTTCTATTAAAGCAAGCTCTAGCATATCTTGAGGAGAAGAATCCTTGATTACAACAGGGATTCTTTTAAGTCCAGCCAAATGAGCTGCTTTCCATCTTCTTTCGCCTGCTATTAAATAATATTTTTCACTGTTATCTTCCTTGGTTATAATCAGGGGTTGTATAATGCCCTTTTCTCTAATTGAGTTAGCTATTTCCATAAGTTCTTCCTGATTTATCCTCATCCTTGGTTGATATGGATTGGGCTCTATTTTCTTTATGTCAAAATTCTCTTGGTAAGAAGATTCTCCAACTCCTCCTCCTTCCTCTTGTATTAAAGCTGCCAGACCTTGCCCTAACGGTTTACTATTCTTTTTGGTCATATATTTTTGTTTACAAGTTATACAGGTATTTTACAATATATTACTAAGAAATTCATCAGCAAGATTTTTGTATGCTATAGCTCCGCTTGATTTTGGATCATATTGTAATATAGTTTGTCCATGTGAAGGAGCTTCAGATAATCTGACATTTCTAGGTACTACAGTGTTAAAGACACTCTTGCCAAAATATTCTTTTACGTCATTAACTACGCTACTGGATAGCTTTGTTCTACTATCAAACATTGTGAGTACTATCCCGCCAAGTCTTAAATCAGGATTGATGGATTTCACCATTTCAGTTGTTTGCATTAGTTGCCCTAATCCTTCTAACGCAAAGTACTCACATTGTATAGGGATTAAGAGCTCTGTAGCAGAAGTTAGAGCATTTATTGTTAATAACCCAAGGGATGGAGGACAGTCTATGATGATGTAATCTATGTCTTCCTGGAAATTCTTTAGCGCTTGTTTAAGTATTGTCTCTCTGGATAACATATTTACCATCTCGACTTCAGCACCCGCTAGTGATAGATGAGAGGGTACTAAAAAAAGATTTTTTGTCTCAGTTGGTACAAAAACTTCTGAGATCTTACTATTGTTTATTAAAACGTCATAAATACTTTTGTATTGACTCTCCTGCTTACTATTATCTTCTTCTATGTGTTTTGATAGAAAACCTGTGCCGGAAGAAAGGTTGGCTTGAGGGTCAAGATCAACAAGTAAAACCTTTTTATTCTTAGAAGCTAGAGCAGCTCCTAAATTTAATGTGGTTGTAGTTTTTCCAACTCCTCCTTTTTGATTAGCGATGACTATTGTTTTCATATATTCATAATCTTAGTATATATTAGGTTCTTCTACAAAGCGAAAATTCTCAAGGGGAAAAATTGCTACAAATATCTTCCCTTTGATCTCTTCTTCTTGTACATTACCAAAGTCTCTAGAATCATAACTTCTTGGTCTGTTGTCCCCTAGAGTAAAATACTCACCATCTTGGACGTTGATTGAACCTTCCTCTCTTAGGAAGCTACCTCCGTTGGTCCTAATATCCTCTTCTAGATACTCCGACTCATCGATTTGTGTGTCATTGACATAAATTTGCCCGTTTCTTAGTGAAACAGAGTCACCTGGTACACCTATCACTCGCTTTATATAATCTACATATTCATCATATTTGAATATTACTACATCTCCTCTTTGGGGTTCTGAGAATAAGTAACTAACTTTACTACCAATTAAGTACTCATCATTTTTAAAATTTGGATACATCGAATCACCAACAACCTCGTGTGGAGTAGCAATGAATAAGTAAATTAAGAGACCAAATATAGAAAGGATTATGAGAATTTGAATTATATTGAAGACAAAGCGTGAAACAGAGCCGAAGAAACCTGACAAGCCTTCATAGGAGTTGTCTAATTTGTTGTTATCATACATACTTGCTCAGATTTTACACTATTTGTAACACTTTGTTAATTAATGAGAAACTATTCTTTAAATTCTACCTCAGGGTGTTCCATTATGCGGAAATTACTAAAGGGGAAGTATACAAGATATGCTTTCCCTTTAATCTGTTCTTCTTTAATTGTACCAAAACTTCTCGAGTCATAGCTCTCGGGGCGATTATCTCCGAGAGTAAAATAATGTCCTAGAGGGATATTTATCTCTTCGCCTTCCGGAAGTTTGTCTCCTCCACGAGTTTTGATTGAATTGTCTAAGTAAGAACTTTCGTCAAGTTTTTTATCATTGATGTAGATTTGTCCATTTTGAAGAGAAATATTTTCTCCTGGTAACCCAATTATCCTTTTAATATAGTCAACTTGTTCATTATATTCGTAAATAATGATATCTCCTCGCTCGGGTTTATTAAACCTGTATGTTAGTTTGTTTCCAATAAGGTATTCACCATTTTGAAAATTAGGATACATTGATTCTCCCACTACCTCATGCGGGGTTGCAATAAAAAGGTATAGGACTATACTCAAAGCCAGAGCAATTATAATAGCTTCTATTGTGTTTAATAGAAAATTTGATATTGAACTAAATATATTCGAAAAGAAGCTGTATGAGGTATTTTTCTCCTCCATATGATTTTTTATGTTACTAAATAAAACACCGCCACTGGGAATCGAACCCAGGTCTGTAGGATGAAAACCTACTGTCCTAACCACTAGACGATGGCGGCTCAAGATAATATATGGCAATCATTGTACATTATCCAATTTACTTTGTTAAGAAGTGTTCCTCTTCTTCTTTGGTCGCTCTTTTATATGTATTTGTATCCATCTGCCATATGTACAATCTTTTACATTTGCATTGAACTATTTTTTTTGTTTCCGTTATGTCCTTGATTTGTGAAGCATTTTGTAATTGCTTAGTGCATCCAGGACATAGATTTTTTCTAACGAGCTTTTTCTGAATTGGTTTAAAAATTCCCTTGAACATAAAATCCTTTATAATTTTATCTGGTGCCGAGGACAGGACTCGAACCTGCATGGGATTAAATCCCACGTGGTCCTAAGCCACGCGTGTCTGCCAGTTCCACCACCTCGGCAACACCTTGGAATTATAACTTTTTTGAGTTATTTTTTCCAGTATAAAGGATATGTTTAATCGTCTTTTTTATCACGTATTTTTACATATCCATCTTCTACATACGGTGCATTTGCTAAAGCATCTTCTCTAGAAAGACCTTCTTTGACAGTATCCTCTCTTAATTCTGCAAATTCAATTTTTTCAAAACATCTCTTATTTGCCTCTAGACCGGTCTCCTCTTCAAAATCATTTAATGTTTCTACTGAGGATATTATAGTATCTAATTCCTTTACAAACTTATCTATTTCTTCTTGAGTTAAATCAATCTTGGATAATTCTCCCAAGTTTTGTATATCTTTTTTATCAAAATTTTTCTTAGACATGACTTTATTCCTTCTTAATTAATTCTTCTAATAGTTTTTTTGCTATCTCAGGGTTAGCACTACCTTTAGTTAGTTTCATTAATTGTCCAATCAAAAAGCTAATTGCATTTGTTTTACCGTTTTTGTAATCTTCAACTGCGTTTGGATTTTCTTCTATTACTTGTTTTGCAAAACTTTCTAATTCTTGTGAATCTGAAATCATCCCGGATGATTCTTCTAATAATTCTTTCAAAGGAATTTTCTCATCCAGAGACTTATTGAGTAACTCTTCAGCTTTATTTTTGAGAATGTCCTTGTTCTCTACTTTCTTTATAAGTGTTGCCAAATCGTCTAGATCTATGTTCAACTCATCTATCCCGATATCTTCCTTGTTTAGGTATGAAAATATGGGCCCTGTTAACCAATTTGCAGCAACTTTTGCATCATCTATTTTACTTAGTAATTTTTCAAAAAATAGTGCATTGTTTTTTGAAGCTGTTATAACTTTTGCGTCATACTTTGATAATTTGTATTCATTTACATATCTATCTACTTTTGTATCGGGTAATTCAACCAATTGTTCTTTTATTTTTTCTATGTCTTCCTGGTTAAGTTCTATTACAGGTATATCAGGTTCTGGAAAATATCTGTAGTCGTCGGCTGTTTCTTTTGATCTTTGGTATTCAGTAGTATTCTTTTCTGAATTCCAGCCTCTCGTTTGTTGTACGAGTTCACCTTGGTTTTCTATCTCGTCTTTCATTCTTTGAATTTCATATTGAATAGATTTTTCAACTGCAGATATAGATCCTATATTTTTTATCTCAACCTTAGGGTTCAATTTATATCCTTTTTCGGGGACTATTTTACCGTTATCGTACTTCCAAGTTCCTTTTTTTTGTAAAGAAATATTTGGTTCACATCTCATCTGTCCTTTTTCCATATCAGCATTTGAGATGTTTAGATATCTAACTATTTGCCTTATTTTAGATGCATATTCCTTGGCTACATATGCATCGCGAATTAATGGTTTTGAGACTATTTCTATTAGTGCTAGCCCTGATTTGTTGTAATCTATCAATGTATAATTATCAATATGTAGTGATTTGGCTACATCTTCTTCCTGATGTATTCTTTCTATTTCGACTTTTGTTTCATTTCCTTCTTCATCTTCAACAGTCAGATATCCGTCATAGCATATTGGATTATCATGCTGACTTATTTGATATCCTTTTGGTAGGTCAGGATAGAAGTAGTGTTTTCTATCAAACCTAATATTATCCGTAATTTTAGAGTTTGTTGCTAATCCAAATAATATACATTTCTCTATAGCTTTTTTGTTTGGAACAGGTAAAGCTCCTGGCAATCCTAGACATACTGGGCATGTTTGTGTGTTTGGGGATTTTTCAAAATAGTCTGCTGAGCAAGGGCAGAACATTTTTGAGTTTGTATTTGTTTGTATATGTATCTCCAATCCTATTATGACGTCGTAATTTTCCATGTGGTCATTATAACAGAATTTTATTTAAATTGAATACGATTTAGAACTACTTTTTTCTTCTTTTTCCTTTAAGATGTAATACGTATTTTTATTCTTACCTCTTTTTTCGAGATATCCTGCGTTTAATAGGTCATTGAGATCTCGGTATGCAGTCATAAAAGATATTCCCATAAATTTGGTACATGTGTTTCTATCAATTCTTTTATTCTTTTCTAGGTATTCAAGTATTCGCTTTTGTCTTGGGTTTAGATTTTCTTTAGAGTCTGCTTTTTTCTGTGTACTTTCTTCGAAAAATTGTTCATATAGTTGTTTTAATCTTGTTGATTCTAAAGAAAATACATAGAGTATTGCTTCGGTAAATAGGGTTTGGTCTTGTTTTTCTTTAGATAGATTAAAAATTTGAGGGTAATCGTTTGCTATTGTCGATATTGCTTTTGCTACACAGAAAGTATTATATGGATTATAATCAAATTCTTTTAATATGCACCCTGTTGTTAAAAATGATGTTATTTGATTCCCTCCAAGCATAGGTGCTTTATCTGTAAATTCGTAAAGGAGTAGGACACTCTGTATCAGTTTGTTGTAATTGTTTCTATTTGAGTATATCCATGTTCCCAGGTCGTCAAAATGTTTTTTCAATTCTTTTTTTGTTTCTCCCTTACGGTTTTTAGCCCAAGTATCATATATTTCATTTGGTTCTTCATCAATTTTTCTAAATTTTCCTGCTTCCCATGGTTCTAGTATTCCACTAAGTAATAATTTATTTAGATGAGATATTAATTCCGAAGATATGGGCATAAATTTACTTGATTTGTAGGATTTTACAAATTCTTGTGTACTTCTATAATTATTAAAGATTTGGTGTTTAGATATATCAACTCTTCCTTTTTGAATTTCAAGTGCTTTGGAAAAACCAAGGGGGGTATTTATCATTTCACTCAATGCATGAATGTCTTCCGCATGAACCTTGTTATACAATTCCAATCTTGTTTTGTATGGTAATTGTATATTCTTTATTCTTTCATTATTTAACTCTATGTTAACTATATACTTAACTATTAAATTTGTTAGAGTTACATTTGGTGAATACATATCTTCATTTTTTTATACAAAAGCTGGTGGGTGGATTCGAACCACCGGCCTATTCTTTACGAAAGAATTGCTCTGACCAACTGAGCTACACCAGCACACAGATTGAGTATAACAAATTCGTAACATTTTGTAAGGTGTTGTTTGTTCCCATAGTTATGTTTTTCTATCTTGTAGAATTTTATGGATGGATTAAATGATCTGTATGGTCATGTATACAAGCCTTACTAAATTGAGTTTGTACAGTTATTGATTAGTAGATATATAGGTAATCGTAATGTATTACTTCTTTATTTGAATTATTTTTCAAATTCTTCTTTAATTCTTTCTCACTGTATTGAGATATCCCAATCCCTATTTTCTCTCCTTGATTGTTAACTATTTCTACAAGGTCTCCTTCTTCAAATTCACCACTTGTGTTTGTAACTCCAATGGGTAGTATGCTAGCTTTCTTTTCTTTTGAAATGAGAATTTTTTCTAGACCTTGATCTACTGTAATATTTCCTTTTGCAAAATCTTCTGAAAAACCAATCCATTTCTTTATGTTTGTAGTATTTTTCTTCCCTATGAATTTTGTACCAGGGTTCTTTCCAGAGTGAATGTCTAGTAATACATCTTTTTCTTTCCCATTAGCAATGTATACATCTATCCCCATATTTGAAGTTTTTAAAGCTGCATTACATTTTGTATACATACCACCTTTTCCTAAGCTTGAAGAGGATTGATATATACATTGATTTACTTCATTATTTTCTGGATCTACTTCTTTTACCAATCCATTTCCTGTATTGTCTTTGTATATTCCTTGAACGTTCGTTAGTATTATGAATTTTTTGGCGTTTAACATCGTTGCTATTAAACTCGCTAGTTCATCATTATCTGTGAACATTAATTCTGTAACGGATACACTGTCATTTTCATTAATTATTGGAAGTATATTTTCAGATAGTAGGGTGGTTATACACCTTCTGATATTTAAATAGTGTTGTCTGTCTGAAAAATCTGCTTTTGTTGCTAGTATTTGTCCAATATCTATATTATTTTTCTTAAAAAGTTTTGAATAGGTGTTTATTAATTCGGTTTGTCCTAGAGCCGCCCATGCTTGTTTTTGTCCTACCTGATCTTTTGTTCTAATTTTTTCTCTAATTTTTTTACCAAAACCTACAGCACCTGAAGTAACTAAAACAACATTCCAATCTTCTTTAATTAGCTTTGAAATTTGACCAACCAAAGATTCTAAAACAGAAGAGTCCAGTTCATAAGAATCTTTTTTGCTTAAAACATTCGTACCTACTTTAACAACAATTGTTTGATTTTTCACCTTCATAAAAAAGCTCCCAAGCGAGAGACGGGATTCGAACCCGCGACCTTTTGCTTGGGAAGCAAACGTTCTGCCAACTGAACTACTCTCGCAGATGACTAACTTAAGCAGCTACTGCTTTTTTAACTGTAGTCCAATCTTTTTTGAGCTGTTTTCCTAAATCCTTAGCAGCTTCTGAAGACAATAGGTCTTTTTGCTTGTATTCGTCAACGACTTCTTCTACAAGTTTTGAGTACTTTGTCTCATCGATTTTCTCTCCTAAATCTTTAAGAGATTTTACCTTTCGTTCAACAGACTTCCTTGCCTTGGTATACATATCCAGAGTTCTATCTCTGACATCTCCAGCAAATTGCTTGATGTCTTCTCTTGTTTCTGCTCCGGATTTAGGAGCCATTAGAATACCGGCTGCAGTACCTGCAAGAGCACCTACTACAAGACCTGTCATGAATGAATTGATATCTTTCGACATAAGTTTATACCTTTAAAAAATTATATACTACCCTACATAGTACATTATTCTGGGGAAAAATACAAGATTAAATGTTTAGTTTTTTAATTATGAGATATATTATGTAAAGGAATACTGCAGGTCCGATGAACATCGTTATAGTTATCCAAATAGGCATTGGTTCTCTTTGAAATTCTGCTGGGTTTTGTTCTTGGTCTACATCCTCTTCTTGATTATCATCCATCCATTCTTCTTCTACTTCAGGAGTTTCGGTTGGAGGTGTTTCTTCTGGTGTTTGATATTCTTGAGTTTGTTCTGTTTCTCCCTGTACTTCAGTTATACCTGCAATTTCAGAGAGCTGTTCAATATTATTTGTTTTTCCAAAGAAGCATTCTCCGTTATAATATAGGGTAGGGTATCCTCCCTGGTGTCCTGTATCACAAATTTCTAAAGCTTTATCATACTTTTCATCAAAACCTTCTTCAGATGCTTCAATCTCTTTTAAATTAATTTCTTCTTCTAAATTATGTTTATCTACAAATTCTAAAACTTCAATGCAGTGAGGGCATGTATCACTATGAAAGAGTATAATTTCTTCTTGAGCATTTACTACATTGTTTAAAAAAAGAAATCCTAAAAAGAAAAACAATATTATTTTAAAAGTTTTCATATTCTGCTATTCTTCATATATCAATACTCCATTATATCTAAAATTAATAAATATTTAAATTTATGATTCAGCCAACTATAGATTTGGAAAGTGAAATCTTAAACAAAGGTTATGCAAATGTTTGTGGCGTAGATGAAGTTGGTAGAGGACCATGGGCTGGTCCAGTTGTTGTAGGGGTTGTTTGTATAAATAATAGGGATCAATTTTTAGAAGGAGTTAGAGATAGTAAGAGTATGTCTGAGAAAAAGAGGGATTATTTTTTTGAATTAATCAAAGAGAAATCCCACGGTTGGGGAATAGGTATAGTAGAGAATTATGATATAGATAAGTTAGGGCTTAGTAATTCAATAGAGAGGGCTGCAGAATTAGCACTAGAGGATTTAAAAAAGAGGATTTCTTCAGATATAGGATATTTATTAATTGATGGTAATATCAATGGTTTCAATAATTTTAAAAAAGAGTTAGTTAACAAAGGAGATTCTTTACATTACAGTATTTCTGCTGCTTCGGTTATTGCTAAAGTTACAAGGGATAATATTATGAAAGAGTATTCAAACATTTTTCCAGAGTATGGTTTTGAAAGGAATGTTGGATATGGTACAAAGGAGCATAGAGAGGCTTTAGAAGCTATAGGGCCGTGTAAAATTCATCGTAGGTCTTTTAAACCTATTGCTAAGTTTGATTTTGATTAAAATTATTTATGCATTCAAAAGGTTTTCAAAAAAAGAAAGAAGATTTTTTTTGTGAAAACTGTAATACACATATTGTAGGTGATGGTTATACAGATCATTGTCCTAAATGCCTTTATTCAAAACATGTGGATGTTAACCCGGGGGATAGAATGAGTGATTGCAAGGCTCTTATGGAGCCAATAGCTGCAGAGGTTTTAAGAGATGGTTTTCGTATACACTATGTTTGTCAAAAATGCGGCTACAAGCACAGGGTTATGAGTTCTTCTAATGATGATTTGGATTTTATTTCTGTTCTTGTTCAGAATTCTTTTTGATTTTTTCAAAAAAGGTTTTATAATACAAAAGTTTTTAGTATAATCTCTTTTGTAATTATCCAATAGATAGGGGTCGCTAGCTCATCTGGTTAGAGCAACTGCCTTTTAAGCAGGAGGTGCTGGGTTCGAGTCCCGGGCGACCCATTGGTACTCTCACATCTAATAAAGAATTTTCTCAAAGGTATGAAAAATTTATATACGAAGATTTATAACGATCTTGTTAAACACAGGGACGAAAAAACTGCAGAGGAAGATAGAAAATATCACAAATATCAAGGCTATAATTCTTTTGGTCTTAGAGCCCCCGTACTCAATGGATTATTGAAGAAATACAAGAAGGAAATTAAAGAACTTAATTGCAAAGAGGCATTTGTGCTTACACAAATGCTTTATAATACTGAGATAGAAGAAACAATTTTAACCGGGAATTTTGTTTTGAAAAACAAAATTGATTGTATTGGGAAATCTGATCTAGTATTTTTTGATAAGGTTTTGGATTATTTCTGTAGTTGGTCTACAATAGACGATTTTTGTATTAATGTCTTACAACCGGTTTTGCTGAGATATCCAGAAGAGACACTTTCTCTACTAAAAAAATGGAATAAATCTAAAAATATGTGGAAACGTCGTGCGAGTGTAGTTGTTTTTACTAGAAAACTTGGTGAGAGCGGAGATTTTACGAACGAGGCGTTGGATTTGTGTGAAAATTTAATTTGGGATAAAGAGGATTTGATACAAAAAGGTGTTGGTTGGTGTCTTAAAGATGTTATGCGTGGTGACAGGAAACAGGTCCTTAAATATGTTGAAAATTTGAGAAAACGAGGTGTTTCTTCAACAATTACTTTGTATGCAATTCGTGATTTAAAAGGTAAAGAGAGGTCTCAGATTTTATCGATTAAACGTCATACATTGTGATACCTTTTCGAATATGAGATACATAGTATGCTCCGTTTTAGTTGAAGAATATGGTAAGTTGAGTTATATCCTTAAAAGTGTCTCTGATTTATTCTGCTAAAGCAACCAAAGCCTTTATTATTTTAAGTAGCTTCATATAATCTCTGGATTATATTTCTACTTCGTTAACTGATTTTCTTTTTACATAAGGTAGTAATAATGCTCCTTCTTTCAATTTGTCTTAAAGAAAAAACTTTATTATCTTTAAGAATTGTATGGCCAGAATTTGGAGAACCAGTTCTAACAGCAATATCAAATTCATCAGAAAGGAATGAAGCAATCTTACCCTTAGCTTCAGAACCCAATTGGCCGCCAATTATTACAGTTACTTTTTTTTTGTTCTTTACTGTGCTTCACTAAATATTTCTTGGAATTTCTGATAATCCTCCATGGTTATTTGTTGATCACCTGTTAAATCTGACCTTGATAGTTCATCAGACCAACCCTCTTCTTGATAAGTTTTTTGATCTTCTCTAAATTGTTGAAAATCTGCCATTGTTACTTCACCATCCCCCGTTATATCACCTTCAACCTCACCAGTATCTAATGGAATCTCATCATCGATATCTGTATCTGTATCAGGTGCTAAATCTTCAAATTCCTCTTGTTCTTCCGTAAGAGCAGGGTCTTCTTCAAAACCAGCCTCCATTCTTTCATCAAAAGTGTCTGAAGTTACTACAAAGTAACCAGCAACACCTAATGCCAGAACAACAACAAATACAATTAACAAAATAATTTGCCTATTGTTTTGATTCATAATTATATATTTTAAAAATTATTTAAATTAAAGTACCAAATTCATTCTCAAAAGCCTTAGCAGTATTAAGCATAGTTTGTTCATCGAAATGTCTAGAAAAAATCTGTAAACCAGTAGGTAAACTATTTGAAAAACCATTTGGGATAGAAATACCGGGTAAACCAGAAAGAGAACTTGCCTCGACTAAGACATCTGATAATTCACCAAATATTGGATCATCTGCATCCTCTGGAGCTAATGCTGTCGATGGATTTGTAGGTGATATTATCACATCTACAAAACTTAATTTATCTAGTAAATCATCCTTTATGGCTTGGCGAATATTTTCTGCATTTCTGTAATATTTATCTGCATATCCAGAAGATAGTGAAAAAGTACCAGTCATAACTCTTCTCTTTGTCTCTTGTGAAAAACCTTTTCCTCTAGAATCCATAATATATGAAGAAAAAGAATCATTTTTTTCTCCTGGTACACCAAACCTTGTACTATCGTACCTGGATAGATTTGAAGCTACTTCGCTTCTACAAACAAGTGTATATACAGCAATAGAGTATTTTGGATCTATTAAATCTATATCTATAATTTCTGCTCCTAACTTTTTGAATATTTCTACAGATTTTTCAAAATTCTTTTTAACACCCTCCTGCATGTCAATATCAAGGTATTGTTTTGGTATACCCATCTTTAAACCTTTGATCTGTTTAGGATCAATATTGTTGTAATAATCAGGAACTTCTTTCTTTGATGAAGTAAAATCTTTTTCATCATAACCAGCTATAATTGAAAGTAGGTATGCAGCATCATCAACATCTTTTGTTAATACTCCAGGAGAATCTAATGAAGAGCCCATTGGTAATACACCGAATCTGGAAACCCTTGAGTATGTAGGTTTAAGGCCAACTATTCCACACCAAGAGGCAGGTTGTCGTATAGAACCTGCGGTTTCTGTACCCAAAGCAGCAGTACACATATCAGCTGCTACAGCGGCAGCAGAGCCACCACTCGAACCACCGGGCACTTTGCTTTCGTCCCAAGGATTTTTTGTTGCACCATAACTTGAAGTAGCAGTTGAAGATCCATGGCAAAACTGATCTAGATTTACTTTCCCAAGGTTTATACCACCTTGTTCAAAAAGCCTTTTTGTAACTGTAGATTCAATTCTAGGAGTATAGTTATCTAATATATTTGCTGCACATGTAGTTTTAAAGTTTTTTGTAGAAAAAACATCCTTAATACATATTGGAATACCACCTAAATCATTCTCTTTAATTTTTTGATTATCTTTATCAAATTCCTCAGCTTGCTTTCTACAATCCTCATTCCTGGTTATATATACGTTCAAACCTTCCTTTTCTTTAGCCTTATTTGAATAATATTCAACCAAATCAGAACAAGAAATTTCTTTGTTTAATAATTTTTTTCTAGCTTCTAAAATTGTTAAATCTTCCATAAATTTACTTTATGATAAATTAAAAATTATTAAATTGGAAGGGGGTAAGTAGCTATGAACCATATCCATGCCATAACTATAATTCCCAAAATACTTCCTGCAATTGTTTGTTTAATACTATGTTGTTTCAATATAACTCTAGAGTAACCAATAATTATTAGAGCAGGAAATAGTATATATATGAAAACAGAGTTCTGAGTCAAAAGATAGAGTGCACATATGGTAAAAGCTAGATAAGTTAGATGTCCACTAATTTTCCAAATTGTTGAAACTGCTGCAAAAACAAATGTAACTATGGTTAATGAAAGAGTTAACACCTTGATATTTGTAGAAACACTTAGAAGTGAAATTAAAAAAAGACCTAGAAAGAGAAAACCAGCAATCGTTGTAAACAAAGGTCTTTTGGTTCTGTCTGAGATATCCCAGTCATTAATAACTCCAAGTTTTCTGAAGATTTTAAATTGCACAATAGGACCAACCAAACCCAATATTAATATTAGGGTTATATACAATGGCTCTACTTTGAAAAGATTTTTTTGAAAAGCTATTACAAAAAAAGGAATTGCAGTGAGTAAGAAGGGATTAAAGATACTTGATATAGTTTTTGCAATTTTAATTTTTATATCTTTTGATACAAGCATATGAATCAGCATTATACTACCAACAAGTATTAAAATGCTAGCGAAAAAATCAGCAGTTTCAACATCTAGAATATATCCCTTTTCAATCCTAAATCTGTTTACAAAGAGCCTTATAATTCCGTAGTTTAGTAAGAAAAATGATGCAATTATTCCTCTTCCAACGTTATATTTTCTATAGATTGTTAAAAGGATAAGTCCGTTTATAATATTGAGTATTGATTCATAAGCGAATATTGGATGGAATTTTTCGAAATCAATATATTCTTTTATTCTATTTGCTTTATCAATATATATACCCCAAGGTAAGTTTGTTGGATAACCGTAGAGTTCTTGATTGAAATAATTTCCCAACCTCCCGACTGCTTGAGCAAAGGGTAGAGCTAAAAAAACAGTGTCTAATAGTTCCCAAATCTTAATATCTCTTTTTTTGCCGATTAATATTGTAGAAATTATGATTCCTATAATCGCACCCAATATTGAAACTCCTCCTTCGTGAATGTAGAAAAAATACAAAGGTTCTTCAGCTAAAGTGTCTAAATGGTGTATAATAAAGGCTACTCTGGCGAACAGTAAGGTTAAAATGCCCGCGATTATATAATCTATAGTTTGGATTTTGTTTTGAAATTTTTTTTCTACAAAAACAAGAACAATAACAACTGCTGTTCCTATGAGGAGCCCGTATATATTCATACCAGATTATAATGCAAATAACTCAAAAGCAAAAAAAATACCTGAAACTCATTCTCCAAATAATAATTTACGGCCTTGTTATATACTATATTTATGAACGTTTGGCTGGTAATTGGGATGTTTTTGAAAAGATAGAAGATTTTTCATACCCTCTTTTATTTGCTTCTATATTCGTTTTTGCATTCCATTCCATATGGAATGGAATTGTCTGGCATTATATGATAAATACTCCAAAGTATAATTTGTCTCTTATGGGACAGGTTGATGTATATCTTCGTTCCTATTTACTTCGATATATTCCTGGAAATGTTGTTGGGATATTATCTAGGGCTATTTTTAATAGAGTCCATGGAGTTCCAATTCTCAAAAGTCTGTTTGCTTGGTGCTATGAAAACCTATTATATCTAATAGTTGCTAGTGTATTAGGTTCATTCATTATTATACGTGCTGGTGAGAACTGGCCAATATTTGGAGCTATTCCTTCTGTTCCATTCTTTATTTTTGTAATAATTGCAGGCTTACTTATAGCTTTGAATGTTGATTGGTTTGAAAAGATGTTTAACAAATATTTGGTACCTAGACTTCCTCAAAGAGTTAAAAGGGAAACCGATTTATTAAATATTTCCCTCAAAAAAAGAATAGATATCTTTATTGGGTTCTCAGTTTCATGGTTAATTTACAGTCTCAGCTTTTTGCTATTAGTTTCTGCTGTAGATATATCTCTTTTACATATGAATGTATTGGAACTAATGTCTATAAATGCTTTGGCTTGGTTCATAGGTTTTATATCATTCGTTACACCAAGTGGAAGTGGAGTAAGAGAATGGGTTATGATTTTTGCTTTAGAGAATTTTATGCATATAGTTCCCCAAATTGCTATAATAATAGCATTACTTGCAAGAATCGTATTTATACTAGGTGAATTATTAGGATTCGGAGGATTCTTTAGTTTTAAATATATATATAATTATGTCAAATCTTAAAAAGGATAATATTTACATTTCTTTTGTAATTCCAGCTTACGAAGAGGGAAATGATGTAAAAGGTTTTTTAAAGGAATTGGTAGATGAAATTGAAAAAATGAACAAGGATTGTGAAATTATATTCTTAGATGGAGACACAAAAAACAATTCCCAAAAAACATTAGAGGAAATGAAAAAGAATCATAGATTTATTCAATACCATGTATTACATCATCCCGGTGTTGCAGTAGTAGATAAAGCAAATAAATATAATAAGGGTTTTGAATTAGCAAAAGGAAAATATATAGTTCAAATGGATGCAGATGGTCAAGATGTTCCCAAGGAAGTCCCCAAATTTATAGAGAAGCTAGATGAGGGTTATGATATGGTTACAGGTTGGAAACAAAAAAGAAAGGATTCATTTTTTTACAAACTCACATCAAAGTTTTTTAACAAATTAACTATGAAATTAACAGGTGTGCATGTTCATGACATGAACAATGGTTTTAAGGCATACAAGAGTCATGTTGCTAAAAGTTTAAATTTAAAAGGAGGATACTTTAGATTCATCCCTCTCATATTAACAAAACATGGTTATATAATTACTGAGGTCCCTGTAGAGCATAGAAAGAGGGCTTTTGGTAAAGGAAAGTTCTCATTTATTAGTAGAAGTAAAGGAATTTTTGATTTAATTTCTCTTTTGATGGTTTTAAAAATGAATGGAGCTCCATTTTACTTTTTTGGTTGGGGAGGATTAATCTTTTTTTTAAAAGGCATAATATTACTAATACTCTCTTTCTTTTTGTATTATACCTATGAACTATATTTTCTGGGTATTTTCCTTTTAGTTTTTTCTTCCATAAGCTTGCTTTTATCTTCCCTTATGATTATATTGGGTATAATTGTTGAATATTTTAGATTTTATGAAAAAAACAATGGATAATAGATTGCAGGGTAAAAACATAGTTCTTGAAAGGATGGGACCTACTATTGAAAATGCACAGAAAATTTTTGAGGTTATGGAGATGAACAAGGAGCATTGGGGTAAGTTTTTACCTTGGGTGAAAAATGTAAAAAGGGTTGAGGAGGTTTTGAAGCTTTTGTTTGATATTAATTATGAATGGGATAATGGAGAGAAATATAATTATGGTGTTTTTTTGAAAAATGAGTATATAGGGGATGTTAATGTGTTTAATATATTTTTAAAGGACAGTGCTTTGGAAGTAGGCTATTGGATTTCAAAAGAATATGCAGGTAAAGGTTATATGAAAGAGGCAATTAGAATTTTAGAAAAAGAAGTTTTTGAAGAAAGAGGTTTTAATAGAATGTATGCTAAATGTGATGAAGAAAATGAAAATTCCTGGAAATTTATTCAATCCTGTGGTTTTCAATTGGAAGGCAAGTTAAGAGAAGCCTTCTACAGTGAACAGCTCAAATCTTTTAGAAATAATTTAGTCTTGGGAAAATTAAAATCAGATTTTGATAAAGAAAAATATTAATCTTTCTCTATTACCCAATGTGTATTACTGATGTAGTCTAAAACCTCGAGGTCTCCTTCATGATATCTATCCTGAAAATCTTGCATCTCTTTACTAATGTGTGCAGGGTTTTGAAACATTGATTCAACCCTGATTATTTTGTAATCCTCTTCAGGATTTTCTTCTGTATATCTTTGGACTAAGTATCTGTTTTGTCCCCAATCTAAATTGCTGTCTCGCAAATACTTGTATGCATTTTGTTTGTCTCCAATGAATTCATTGAAGTATTCGATGTAGTGTGGAAATGCTTGTAAAACTGAAAGTAGAGTTAGTGCAATGAGTGGGATAATTGCATAATTAAAAAGTATTCTATGATTGTTGTAAATCCATTGAATAGTAATACCTACTAAAAGAAAAATGAAAGGATATATGGGGAGTATATGTCTAATTCCTAAGTTCAGGTCACTTTTAAGAGAAAAAACAGTTAAAGTAATTGGGACTAAAATCAATACAAGATATTCGGGCTTTATCTTTCTATATCTACATAGATATATAGCAGATAGAAAGAGTGAAGTAATTGTGAGTATAACTATTGGGATAGGCTCTTTTATTAAAAAGGCAGTAGGGAAGTAGAGTATATGACCATCTGCAGAAAAATCTCCAATGAAGTATGTTGTGTGTCCATAGAGGTTATGCTTAAAGACGTTTTCATAAAAACCTCGAATATATTCTGGCATAGGTAGAGGAACGTTCTCGTATGTATTTTTAACAAATCCTTGAATATTTAAAGGCTCTGTAGGTAAATAGCCTATGTGATTGTAATCATCTTGAATTGTCGGTTGATGTTCATATGCAGATGCTTTTAATGTATCTGTTCTAAATCCATAAGAGGCAAATGATAAAAGGAATGTAGACAATAGTATTATTAATAATAATATTGTTGGATATTTTAAATTACGCTCTCGTACAAAGGAATAAATTAAAATCACTAATGTGCATATTAAGAATGGAATTAGAGCAGTATATTTTGTAATCAAGGCTAGGAAGGATAATAGAATAAATAGTCCTAGTGCAATATTTCTATGTTTGATATTTTTGTAATATTTTATGAAGAAAACTACTGGTATGGAAGACAAAAATATGAATATTGTAACAGGTGTATCAGTTGTGACTAAACTGCTATGCGCTATAAATGTAGGGCTTAGCGTCATTAGTGTAGATGCGGATATTGCCGGAATAGTCCCAAAGAGTTTTAAAATTACATGATAGAAAATAAATAAAAAGATTGAGGACATTACAATGTTGACTAATCTTGAGTTGTATAAAATGTTTTGTGAAAAATCTATATGCCCTCCATTTATATCCACCAAATTCCAAGCTATTGCATCCTTTTTTGCTTCTTGCCATTTTTCTGATTCCAAATCTGGAGTTTCTAAATCTGGATTAAAAACTGCTGGTATTGCATGAAGTACATTTGCTAAGATGGGGTGGTGTTGATTTAGTCGGTAATCACCTGTTTCTAATAACATTATCCCTCTTACCATATGACAATCTTCATCGGTAGTGATTGTTTTATCTTGGATTGAAAATGAAGCTATCAAAAAAAAGAAAATTGCTAATATGAGGGGTATGATTATTTTTATTATGATGTTAGAATTTTTCATGTTTATTTAATTTCTTTTATTTATATTAGCATGAAAGCTATTATTACCGATTATGATTATACTTTATCAGATAAATTTTTAACAGTAGAATTTCTCCATTTATTGGAAGAAAAAGGTGTTATTCAGGGTTACAAGAAGGAGTATAAGGGTTTGATAGATTCTTATAGAAAAGGGGAAGTTTCATATAATGATTTCGTGGCTACGGATATGGATTTCATAAAAAAATATTTAAAGGGAGTAGAATATACAAAAATTATCGAAACTATTCGAGAGGATTTTAATCCCGAAAAGAATATATTTAATTGGTCTAAACAAATACGAGATACTTTTAAACAAGATGAATGGTTATTTATAGTTATATCTTCTACAATGGATCTATTACTCGAAAGCGTTCAAGATATTTTAGAATTCGACTCTTATTATTGCTCTACATATGAGATCAAAGATAAAAAGTTTACTGGAGAGTTTAAATGTCAGGTAAAAAGCGAAGAAAAGGGCAAATATGTAAAAATGCTTTCTAAGGATTTAGATTATCTTGTTGTGGTAGGAGATGCTCCAGGTGATTTTGAGATGATGAAGTATGCTAACTCAGCTTATCTTTTTGAACCCGATCAGTATACTATCAATAAATTGGATGATATGGAGTGTAAAATAATAGACAGAGATAATGCTTTAAAAACATTGCAAAAAGAGGTTTAGATATCTAACAACTTAGATTTTTTCTTTTCTTTAACAGTATGAATGTATAATCTGTGTAAAGCTCTAGTAATTGCAACGTATAATAGTTTTGTATCAAGTTCTTGAGGTTTGTACAGCTCTTGTGTCATTTCAGCAACTATTACAGAATCAAATTCCAATCCCTTAGTTTTCTCAATGGGTAGTATAAGTAGACCACCTTCATAATTATTTTCATCATGATGGATAATTCTTCTCTGTATATCCTTCTTTCGTTTTGTAAAATTATCATATATTTCATTAGCATGTTTTTCGTTTCTACATATTATTGCTAATGTAGATATGTTTTTTTCGAATTCGTTATTTACAACTTCGATCAATTTTTCTATATCTTGATTATTTTTAGTCTCTATATATTTAACATCTTCACCATGTCTTAAAACTGCTTTGGGTAGATTAAATTCTTCTGGAAAATGTTTTTTAAAAATCTTATTTGCAAAATTAATAATTTCTATTGTTGTTCTATAACATCTGTGTAATTGGTGAAATGAAACTTCTTTTATTTGTTCATCTTCAGATTTGATTTTTTCAATAATATCTTTCCACTCCCTTATGTGAAAGGGCGGATGAATTGCTTGATTGAGATCACCAGCTAAAGTGATGTTTCCTTTTTTAGCAATTTTTTTAAGCATTATAATTTGAAAAGGTGTTAAATCCTGAGCCTCGTCAACAAGTACATAGTCTTTTAGATGATCTTGTAACCCGTGAATTTGAAAATGAAGCCAAAGTAGGGGAGGCAAATCTTCCATGTGATAGTAACTGTATTTTTGTTGAGTAAGAATATGTTTTTTATGTTCTTCTTTAAATTTCTTTAATAACCTATTATCTATATAATCGCTTTTATCTATATGATCAAACATATATCTGTATATTCTGTATACATTTGTTTTTTTCTTTAGATAATCTTTTATTTCTTTTATTTTCTTTTCCATATTACCCAAGGGGGCTACATATCCTTCTTTTAAATTTTTCTTGAATTGTCTTTGTTGCACTGCATAATCAAGAGATAACTCAAGTCTTTCCCACAAAGCAATATATGGATGCTCTTTTTTCATTGAATAATACTTATCTATTATGTCGTGCTTAAGAGTACTGGGTATATTTTCAAGAATATTTTTTTCAAATGATTTAAAGTATTCTTCTAAGAGTTGTTTAAATTTGTAAGTACCTTTATATTCCTTTATATCCTCATCTTCAGTTGTACTGGACATCAAATAATAATCATTCCATCCCAATATGTTTTTGCTCCAGAATAGGAATGTATTGTGCTCTACTTCTCGAATACCTAAGCTTGGTAATAATTCGCTAATGTAATCTAAAAACATTTTATTTGGTGCAATAATAATGGAGTTTTTTGTATCTATTTCTTCTGAATATGTAAACAATATGTATGCTAGTTTATGTAAGAGTAGGGTAGTTTTACCACTTCCGGCTACTCCTTGAACAATAACGGGTTTGTTTATTTCCTCTCTAATTATTTTGTTCTGTTTTTTTTGTATTGTAGCTACGATATCTGTGAGTTTATCTCCAGTCCTTTTTTCTAATTGCGAGATTAGAAATTGATCTGCAGAAAAATTACCTGTTTTTGCTTCATAGACATTGTTTATACGAGCACGGTTTATTTCAAACTGTCTCTTTAGTTCTAAATCTCCTTCTTGTTTACCGTTAGGACTGAGAAAAGATACATTTTTTGTTGGTCCTGTGTTTTCATAATACAGATTAGCGATTGGTGCACGCCAATCAGTTACCATAACCTTTTTTGTTTCTTCGTGAAAAATACTGAATTTACCAATATATGAGTTTATAGTTTTTGCTCTGGTATGTTTGTTTGCTTTTCTGTTAAAGGTGATTTTACCAAAATATGGTGAATTAATAGTTTCTAACTTTAGATTAATTCTTTCAAGTTCTTCTTTTAGTTTTGTAAAATGTTGATTGTAATCTTTTAAGGAATCTGCTTTATCATCTCCTGTGCTTGTATTTATTTCTACTAGAATTCTTTCTAATTCTTCGTTTGTTTTCTCAATTTTTTTATTTGAGTTCCTAATATCTTTATCTAGTATACGTGTTACATCCTCTAGATGAGGATATTCCTCTTTATATATCGAGGATTTTGTTTCAATATTACTGAAATCTACGATTGCATCGAGTTCTTCAAATAACGGGTTTATATATTTTTTGTATTTGGGCATGGTATAAAAAAGTGACAGATTAATCTTGGGCTTGAGCTTTTTTTGCTAATGTTTTCATATCCTACGCATTATATACACCTCAATTTGCTTTTGCAATTAATCCCCCTCCTAAGCATTCGTTTTTGTGAAAAACTACTAGGCTTTGTCCTGGTGCTGGAGCCCATTGTTTTTCTTTAAATTTGAAAACATATTCTTTATTCTTTTTCTGAAAATGTACTTGTGTATCAGGAGATCTATATCTAATTGTTGCAGTGAGGTTACATTTATTTAAATCAGTGTTTTTATCTATTAGATGTAGGTCTTTTAGAACTATTGTATTTTTCCATAAATGTTTGTTTTTTTTACCTTCTATAACATACAGGATGTTATTTTCTATGTCTTTTTCTGCAACAAAATATGGTTCTTTGGTCCCACCTATACAGATACCATGTCTTTGTCCTAGAGTATAAAACCAAACTCCATTGTGTTTCCCAACAGCTTTGTTTTTTTGAATATCAATAATCTCTCCTTCTTTTTCGGGTAATCTGCTTTTGAGAAAATCTTGAATGTCTACTTTGCCTATGAAACACAGGCCTTGACTATCTTTTTTTTCTGCTACGGATAGAGAAGAATCTCTGGCTATGTTTCTAACTTCATCTTTTGTTAAATTACCCAAAGGGAATATGCAGTTCTCCAATTGTTCTTTTGATAATCTATAGAGAAAGTATGTCTGATCTTTGTTTGAATCTTTTGCTTTGTAAAGTTTACCATTTTTAGTAATTGAATAATGTCCAGTTGCTATATAATCTGCTCCATCTTCTTTTGCTTTTTCTAAAAACTTATCAAATTTAATATATTTATTACATAGTACATCTGGATTTGGTGTATTTCCAACTTCATATTCATTAAAAAAGTTTTCGAGTATATATTCTCTGTATTCTTTTTCGAAATTGTATGTTTTATGTGGGATGTTTAATTCTTTACAAATTTTTAAAGTATCCTCTAAGTCTTTTTCCCAAGGACATTGCTCCCTGATACCATATTCTAAATCCGACCAATTTTTCATAAAAACTCCTGTAACATCCCATCCATCTTTTTTAAGTAGAGCTGCTGCTACAGCACTATCGACACCACCTGAAATTGCTACAAACACTTTATTTTTCATGACACAAATTATATCATAGGGCATGAATGTACTGAAAAAGACTCTTATAGAACTTGGTGTGCTTGTTGGGATTGGCTTTTTGGTTATATTAGGGGCATATTTCTTCTTTGATGAGGATGATGAAGAATATTATTTAGAGAGTGTACAAGAATCTGATGTACAAAAGGATGAATTTACACCAAGTGGAGAGGATGAAATTGAAGTTGAAGAAGAAGATTTCGTAGAAGTTAGAATTAATGATGGATATCTTACTTTGGAAGTTGCTGATGATGATACTAGTAGGGCACTTGGTCTTATGCATAGAGAAGAATTGGATGATGATAGTGGAATGATTTTTGTATATGAGGATGAAGATATAAGATCTTTTTGGATGAAAAATGTCTTAATTCCTCTTGATATGATTTTTGTTAGTTCAGATTTGGAAATAGTAGGTTTTTTAGAAGAAGTGCCTCCTTGTAAAGAAGAACCTTGTGAGAGTTATTCGATAGAGGAAAAAGCACAATACGTTATTGAAGTAAATGCTGGTTGGGTTGATGATAATGATATTAGTGTAGGCGATGACATTGAATTTATAGTTCGGGACCCATTTGGTTCATAACCAACTGTACTTTGCTTCCCCATTCATCAGGTGTGTGCGGATTATAATTTGGTGCAATTTCTTCAGGGGTAGCTGCTCCTCTTTGGTTATATCCCTCTGCAATACCTCTGGTAACGGTGTATATAGATTCTTCCCAACTGTCAAAAGTGTGTCCTTTGGCTCCTCCCCATCCCCAAGCGTTGTATGGCCTATATAGATTCTCTCCACCACCAGATTCAATAATTGAAATTGCTGGTACGAGTCTGTAATCCAAATCATATTTATTAGCTAAAAGGACTATGTATTCTGAATATATAGCAAGGGGAGCATTTCTATTTTGCAAATATGTGTTTATCTTCTCGGTCTTTTGTTTAAAGTTTTGATCCGTTTTACCAAATTTCTCCTTTAACTCTTCTTTTTCACGTCTTAATTGGTATTTATCTAAAGAAACCATTTCAAAATCAGTGATGTATCTCTTTTCCTCTAGGGGCCTGATTTTGATTTCATAATCACCTTCCTTCTTGATACCTTCAACATCATTATCTGAATGTGTGTTTGTCTGTACGGCACTGAAAGAAATTCCGGAAATTAACAGAAGTGTTGTTAACAGGACTAATTTTTTGTTTAAAGTTTGGTTTCTAGTAGAATACATATCCTACTTTATTATTTCCAAGATTCAATTAAATGTCAAGATATTAAATTTTGTCCTGTCATAGGGGCTGGTTTTTCTAAACCCATTAACTTAAGAATTGTAGGAGCTATGTCAGATAAGGTACCGGTTTTTAGTTTTCTGTTTTTGAGCAATTTATCATCCCCACTAGCTATTAAGAAGGGTACTGGATTCCGAGTATGTTCTGTAAGCATTTCACCTGTTTCAGGTTCAACCATCCTTTCCACATTACCGTGGTCTGCTGTTATTACAACTGTCCAGTTTTGCATTTGGGCAGCCCTGACAATTTTTCCTGCCACATAATCTACGGTCTCCATTGCTTTTATTCCAGCTTTTAGATTACCCGTATGTCCAACCATGTCACCATTTGCAAGATTTACGCAGATAAAGCGATAATTATGTTTTTTATCTAATTTACTAAGTAACGCATTCATTACCTCAAATGCGCTCATTTCTGGTTTTAAATCATAGGTTGCTACATCTGCAGAGGGGATTTTTACTCTATCCTCCCCTGCGTATTGTATTGGTAGCCCACCATTCATGAAATAAGTTACATGGGGGAATTTTTGAGACTCCGAGATTCTTAATTGTCGATATCCGGCATCTGAAATTATTCTACCAATAGGTAAAGCAATATATTCTTTGGGGAATACAATTTTTTCAGGAAAATTCTTCTCGTATTCCACCATTCCTACAAAGAATATATCTTTGATGTTTTTGGATTTAAAATTTCCGTTTATTAAATTTTTCAGGGCTTTGGTTAGTTGAATTGCACGATCAGGTCTAAAATTCATAAACAGAACTGCATCATTATCCTGTATAGTTGCTTCGGGATTGATTATACTGGGCTCAATATATTCATCAATTTCGTCATTGTTATATGCTTTTGAAATAGCTTCTCGCCAATCTTTGCAAGTTCTTCCTTTTCCCCAGGTTAGTAGATCATAAGCTTTTTGAGTCCTTTCTAAAACAAAATTTCTATCCATAGCATATGCTCTCCCACAGATTGTAGATATCTCTCCAATATTAAATTCCTCTGTCATTTTTTCGAGTTCTTCTATATACTTACCGGCTGTTTTAGGTCCTACATCTCTACCATCTGTAAATATGTGTAAAAAGACTTTTCCCTGAAACTTACTCATTTGTAAGAATCTAAGTACTGCTCTGAAATGTTCAATATGGCAATGTACACCACCATCACTTAGACATCCCATTAGGTGTATTCTATTAGAGTTTTTTTGTGCGTGCACAACCATTCTTTGCAATGTTGTGTTGTAGTAAAAACTTCCTTTTTTAATAGCCTTGTTTATTTTTAAAAGGTTTTGATAATTTATTTTACCTGCACCAATTGTTAAATGACCTACCTCGCTATTACCATTCGTTCCCTTTGGTAAACCTATATATTCATCTGAGGCTTCAAGGTAGGTATGTGGATTTGCTTCCCATAACTTTATTAAATTTTTGGGGATACTTTCTGTAACAGCATTCCCGGAGTGCTGAGGTGCAACTCCAACGCCATCCATTATTAATAATAACGTTTTTTTATTCATAATTCGATTAGAAGAATACTCAACAGAGTTTAATATATTCTGGCATATTTTACAAAATTATTTTATAATACGCATTAGTTATTTAAATTGACGATTTGGGTATTATGAACTCGGAGATATTCAAGAAGATTGAAAACAAGTATTACAAAGACAGACCCGATGTGAGCGTTGGTGATACAGTTAAGTTGCACTTAAAAATAACGGAAGGGAATAAAGAGAGAATTCAAATATTCCAAGGTGTAGTTATTGCGATTAGAGGTGAGGGGATTAATAGGAATCTTGTTGTTAGAAAAATATCTAGTGGAGTAGGTGTTGAAAAAATAGTTCCTTTGCATTTACCTTCTTTGGAAAAAATAGAGATAGTTAAAAAAGGGAGAACTAGAAGGTCTAAACTCTATTATATGCGGGATAAAGTTGGGAAAAGGGCTATGAATGTTGCAAAAACTGCCAAAAAAGGGGAAGCGCGAGAGTAGTTCAATTGGCTAGAATGTCTCCCTTCCAAGGAGAAGGTTGCGGGTTCGAATCCCGTCTCTCGCTTTTTAATCTTTTAAAGTACTATGGTAGACAAAGTAGCTAAGAAGAAAAATAAATCGGGGCTTGGTGATTCGATTTTAGGTTTTGATAAGGACTCTTGGAAGAGTGCTCTGAATGATGATTCCTCTGAAAAGAAGAGATTGACCCCATCTGAAAAAATTAAGATGATAGAAGCGTCTTTTGAGGATATATTAGGTAGGAAGCCTGATAATAGAGAACTAAATTATTACAAATATTCTTCACTCTCGGAGGAAGATGTTCGTAATGAATTAGTTAATAGTAAAGAACATAAAAAATTAATCAAGAATGGGCAAGAATATAAAGAGGTGAAAGCTTCTTTGGATAATACAAAGACAAGAATTAAAGTTTTAGAGTCTCAAATAAAAGACCAGGAAGAGAGTTTTAAAGAACTAAACAAGTTAATAAAAGAAAAAAACAAACATATTGAAGAACTACGCGAACAACTAAAAAGTCCATTTGAGAGAAGGTGTTCAGAACGAGATGATAATAAATCTGAAAAACTTGTACAAAAAGAAGCTGGTAATGAAGTGAGTAAGTTTGAGCGTTTTGTGGAAAAGATATTATCTTTATTCAATTAATCTTTTATGTGGGATAACTTTGGTAGAAAGTTAAAAAAGGCTCGGCAAGATAGAAAAATGTCTCAAAGAAATTTGGGCATCTTTCTTGGTCTTTCGGATAAAGCGATTAGTTCTTATGAAAGTGGAAGGACACTACCTAATTTAGAAACTTTAATGAAAATTTCCAAAGAATTAGGAAAACCAGTCTCATATTTTTTAGACGATAGTCTTGCGCAAGAATCTCTTTGTGATAAATTGAATGAAATCGAACGTCAGATAAACAACATTTCAGAGAGTATAAAAGAGATTAAAGATACTATGTTAGAAGAACAAGATTCTGAAGTGCAAGTACCATCTGTAGTACCAGAGGATTGAAAAGTTTATTCAGGTAACAACCACTTTTTAAACCTTTTGTATCCTTTCTTTGCATAATGAAACCCAACAAATCCTAATCCTGCAATTAGGAGTACGATTATTGTATACTTCAGTACTAAATTCCAAGTATATGCGCTACTTTGCGGAACTATTTGGAGGTCTTCATCAATCTCTATATCCAATCTGCTAGAAGAAGAATAATTTGTACCGCCATGCTCCCAAGATATGGCGTTGATTGTTATTCTATGCTCTCCCTCCCTTTGTGGAATGATTCTAGATTGCAGTTCATATGTTTCACCAGCCTCTACAGGGAAATATTGTTCCCCTAAATACTCAAAATCTAACCCTGTGGGAGTATCAGCATCTATTTCTACTCTGACAGCATCTATTGTAGGTTGTAAGCGTATTGTGATAGGGATTGTATTATTCCATACCGATTGTGTACCTGTCTCTAACTCCATATTGAAGTATCTGCTAGCTTCTTTTGTCTCTTCTATATTGCTTTCTTCTATTAAATCATTATCCGCAGCCAGTGTAGTACCAAAAGGCAAGAGAAGCAAGAAGCATATTGTATATATTAAAATTCCTCTCATAAAATTTTGTCTATTGCCTTCCTTATAATTTTAAAACTATTCTGCAAGTCAGATAGGTTCACCTCTTTATCTTCATGCACAACTTCGTTTCTAAGCTTGTGTACCTCCCAAATTCTATCATAGAACTTTTTATCAAAGAAATCTGCCTGCTTTAGGTTTTCTCCACAAGATTTTTTATTCTTAAATCTAGTTTGTAAACTCTTAGAAAGTAATGAATCAAGTCTAATTAATGCATCTCTATAGACTAGTGGGTTTTTTGTTTCAATTAGTTTTTCAATATGTTTTAGATCTTTGAGTATTCTATTTCTAATCTTTGTGTTAATAGTTTTACTGTCATTTATATGTATGAGGATTACTATGACAAAAATTAAAATAACTAGTAAGACTATTGATAGTAGTTCTTGATCCATACGTGGGTTATTTTTGAAATTAGGTAAATTATGTATATTATAATCCAAATGATTAGTAAGGTTATAATAGTTATGAGTGTATCCCACCACCAGAATTTTGCTTCTTGAGATTCTAGTTCTATTGTGCTTGTTATAGAGGTGTTGTTTATGGATGTGTATTTATTTACAATTTTATCATCTTGTGATTGATTTTTATTATACACAAAAGGTATGTTTACACTTTGTCTTGGCACTACAACTTGGAGAGGATTTCGTACGCCTAAATCAACGTTTTCATTTTGGACGATATTTTTTAATGAGATTATAGTGTTACCTGTGTTTTTTATGTTCATTTCACCTGTTATTTGATCAGTGGTCTTTTTTATTGGACTTATATCTACTTTTTCTTCTATAGAAATATTTTCTTCATTTTTGCTTTCACTGAAACTTAAATTTATGTTGTCTTTGGTAAAAAATGTCACCCTTGGATTTATATAGTTTTGTCCTCTCTGAAGAAAAATTACATGGTGTTCGAAATTTTTGCCATAGAAATTTTGTCCTGTATAATCAGCCAATGCTGGATCTGCCATTTTCCATCCATCCTCTTCATCCCAAAATTGTAACCATGAATGAAAGAATTCATCTTGCTGGATAACATATCCCTCAATCATTTTTGTTGGCACACCATAACTTCTATATATTGCAGAAAGCAAGTCTACATAATTTTCTGGAGGAGAATTATTTCGGTTATCCAAAGCATTATCGGCTCCAGCCCTAATTTCGCTTTCCATGGATATTTGTTTAGTTTCTTGCATATTTAATCTATCTTTAACATATTCATATGCTAGTTTGTAAAAAGCTTTTCTTTCTTCTGGCTTCATATCTTCAATATGTTTTTGCTCAATTCCTTCTCTTCTTAGATAAACCTCAAATCTATTTTTCTCATATTCATCTGTTAGTTCCCAATATCCTTCTTGTTCAGTCAGTATGGGTCTTTTGAATGCGCTTAGTTTTGTTTTTTCAAAATCCTGTGTGTTTATAATTTGTCCTCTAATTTGAACTCCAATCTCATCATTTGGTTTCAGGTTATATGAAATAAATAAATTATCTTCTTCATCTTTGTATGCAAAATGTGGTGTTGGATTTATACTTGAAATGAGAACTTTTTGATTATAATGAGCTTTGGGTAAAGAAACATCAAAAGAGGTGATTGGTTCTTTTGAGGTATTAGTCAATGTCTTATTTATTTGGAAATTATATACAACATATTCTCCCCATATAATGTTAATAATTTTACTTGGTTCATTGGTTTGCAATCTGTATTTTTCTTTAAATTCTTTTATATCCCAATCAATAGCAGAAGATGTGGGTCTCCCAAACTCTTTTGGATATTTTAGTACTGTCTCTGAAGGTTCTATATCTGCTATCCCAGAAGATATATTTAGAATCTTTGTGAAAGTAGTTTCATCTATTAATTTTTCTTGGATATTACCTTCAAGTATAATTGTTATGGGATCTTGTGCTGTAAGAATCCTGTCTTCTAAATCTATGGATAATTTTGTATGATTTGCCTGCTTTTTTAGATTTGCTCTGAGATGTTTTTCATCTGACTTTATTGTTTCGAAAATCATATCTTCAAAAGGAAACTCTATGTAATAGGTAGAGATGGCAGTACTTTCTTCTTGAGGTAATGACAACTCTATTTCATATCGAAAATTGGTCTCTCCTTTATCAACTATATCGTACTCAACGAATAAATCTTCTTCTATCTCATTTTGTGCCTGAACGAAAGAAGGTGAGACTAAGGCTATGCTAAAGAGAAATATTATTACTAGCGTTATTTTTAACAGGTGTAAAAAACCATTCAAACTTCTCCGGTTTTCTAAGCAACTGTCGAAAAATTGGTGTCTTAGGAGTAATATTATATTTTTTATAGTACTTTTTACAATCAATCTTACGATACTTCTCAATAATTTTATACAAAGGATTTTTCACAATCTCTTTTTTAGCATTTTTCTTTATAACATAATATGACATGCCTTTCATATCATCAAGAACAATTTTATTTTTTGCATTAAAAGGCATAAATTCCAGTGCTATAAGGGGTCTTGTTTTGTTATTGATTAAAGAATAAGCATATCCAGCGGGTATTATTATTTTATTTGTTGATTTAACATTTAGTATTAGAGTTTCTTGATTATTAACATCTACAAATTTCTGGATTATTAGAAGACCACTACCGTTGATAATCTCAATAATCTTATTATATTTAGAACATTTGGTAGCTTTTGTTTTCATGTACTCTATCCCTATAACTTCGGGAGGAATGTGTAATAGATTCGCCTTTATGTTTTTTGCTTTTAGGGCTTTATCAATATCGATGTTGCAAAACTTTGTATACGAAACGTCAATGTTTTGCAAGTCACCGTTTAATAATTGCGGATACAAATCTTCAAATTCATAGACCTTTTTTTTGGAATACTTTACCTCTCCTAGTTCTATACCTTCCTTGGTGTGAAATATTCCCATTCCCGAATTTTTTTTAAGGCTCTTCCTTTGCATATTGAGTTAATTATAGCACAGCATTTTTTATTCTGAGAATGTCTTTATCATTTCCTTGAGGATGTAGGAAATAATTATGAAAAATATTATCGCTATCAGTGAAATAAATTCTATTTCCAAATTCCATATTGTAATATTTTCCTCTACTATCCCTCTAAAAGGGATTAGAACTAAATCACTTTTGTCATATATCCAATGTACAAAAAAGTTTTCTTCATTAGCACCTATAAATTTTAAGAAAAATCGAATAATAACTAAAAGCTTTAGTAGTAATACTATTAAATAAACTATTTTACTAAGAAGTTTTAGCATATCTACCTCCCTTCTAAATACATATCCAATTGCTCTTTGAATTTTATCACACCATTTGCCCATAGACTATCTGGATTTTCTCCACATGGAGGGCAATATATTGGCTCCATATCAAATGGGGTCATTTCTGTACCATAAACTCTTGCAATACCTTCTGAAACTGTTTCAATACCATCTTCCCAACTTCTAAAATGACTCCAATCTCGGGTGGGGTCTCCTCTCCATCCCCAAGCATTATTTGACTGATGTGGTATTAAATTGCCAAAGGCTGATTCAACACCGGAAATGGCTGCAACTAAGCGCCAATCCAACCCATGCCTGTCAGCTTCTCTAACAAGTACATCTGCATGTGGATACATAGGAGAGTTATAATCTATCAGAAATTGCCTCATTGCTGTAATTCTAGGATCAGATGTTATTACTCCTCTAGAAGTTCCCGATTGTTCGAGATCTTGGATTTGCAATTCAGGGATTTCTTCTACATCTGAATATCTTTCACTTCCTATCAAAGGGGATAGTGGTAAGCTGTGGGTTTGTCCATGTACCCGAGCTCTTGAAATGAGTACACTCTCTACAGAGTTTGAGATGGTTGGAGCTAATGATATATATAGAAACAAGAAGAGTATCAAAATGATGGCTATTTGTTTTTTTGTATCTTTGACAAAATTCATCTCTAATAATATATCATACACTGGGCTTAAGTGTAAGTGAGTTTACAATTTGATGCAGAAGAATTAAAATCTACTACTATGTCTTTCACGCACCTTCATTTACATACAGAGTATTCTTTTCTAGATGGCCTAGTACGTATAGATTCACTTATTGAACACTTGAAAGAGTATGACATGCAGTCCTGTGCTATTACTGATCATGGAAATTTGTATGGAGCTTACAAGTTCTATAGTGCATTGAAGCAAGAAGATATGAAACCTGTTTTGGGGTGTGAGATATATATTGCTCCCAGAAAATTAGAGCAAAAAGAGTACGGTGTTGATAATAAATATTATCATGCTGTTCTACTAGCTAAAAATTTTGAAGGTTATCAGAATTTACTAAAGATAGTTTCGAAAGGACACATAGATGGCTTCTATTACAAACCTCGAGTAGATTATGAATTCCTTAAGCAACATAGTAAAGGTTTGATTATGCTATCTGGATGTTTAACGGGAATTATATCTAAACCAATATCGGAAGGAGATTTGAAACTAGCAAAGAAGAATTTAGAGAAATACTTGGAACTGTATGGAAAAGATTTCTATATAGAAATTCAAAGAAATGGTATGGAAGAACAGGATAGGGTAAATGAAGAACTTGTTAATCTATCTAATGCATACAAAATTCCAATTGTTGGAACTTGTGATGCCCATTATTTAGAAAAGGGAGATGCAGAAATTCAAGAAATTCTCTGGTGTATTAGGGATGGAAAAACTATAGATGACCCCACTAGAAAACAACTTGAAACAGATGAGTTTTATGTAAAATCTCCTGAAGAAATGAAAGAACTTTTTAAAGATATACCGGAAGCTATTGAAAACACTCAAAAGATTGTTGATTCCATAGAGGACTTTTCTATTGAGTTTGAGAGAGTAGAGCCTCATTATTTAGATTTACCAGAAGGTAAAACCCCCTTCGAGCATTTAAGAGATTTAACATATCAGGGTTGTGAAGAAAAATATGATGAAGTAACAAAAGAATTAAAAGAAAGAATAGAATATGAATTAGAAGTTATAAATAATAAAGGGTACTGTGATTATTTTCTTGTAATGATGGACTTTGTTTTGTTCTGTAGAAGAAATAATATAGTTGTTGGTATGCGTGGTTCAGGATGTGGTTCTGTAGTAGCGTATTGTATAGGTATTACACATATAGAACCTATCGGTTGGGATTTAGTTTTTGAAAGATTTTTAAACCCTGAAAGAGAATCTCCACCCGATTTTGATATAGACATTGCTGATAAAAGGCGTGAAGAGGTTATTCAATACGCTATTGAAAAGTATGGTGAAGACAATGTTAAACAAATTGCTACGTTTAACAAATTACAAACGAGACAAGCCATAAGAGATGTTTCCAGAGTTATGAATATTGATTTGGAAACTGCAGATGAATTATCGAAAATGGTAGAGGTTGTTTTTGGTAAAGCAAAAGATATCGATTATATGATGGAAAACAATGCAGAATTTAGAGGGATAGTTGAATCTTCTACAGATTTGCAGAGAATGACAAGTATAGTAAAAAAAATATCAGGTATGTGTAGGGGAATTTCAACACATGCATGTGGTGCAGTTATTACTCCTGAACCTGTTGTAAATTATGTCCCTATACAAAGAGATGCCCATGGAGGAGGAATAGGTATGAGCCAATATGAGATGAATGATTTAGAATTTACAGGGTTGATGAAATTTGATTTTTTAGGTCTTCGTAATCTAAATGTTATTGGTACAACTGTAGAAAAAATTAAAGAAAATCGTGGAGAAGAAATAGATTTATTAAATATTGATATTTATGACAAAAAAGCTTTTGAACTAATTAGATCTGGTAATACAACTGGATTATTTCAGCTGGAAAGCGATGGAATGAAGAAGACTATTAAAATGATTAAGCCAAAATCTTTGGAAGAAATAAGTTACGTTATTGCAGCATATCGTCCTGGTCCTATGCAGTTCATACCCGAATATGTTGATGTGCAAGAGGGTAAAAAAGAACCAGAATACCTTTTTCCTGAGCTAAAAAATATTATTGAAGTCACAAATGGAGTTATTACTTATCAAGAACAAGTTATACGTATTGCAGTAGATATTGCTGGTTACTCAATGGGAAGTGCAGACATTTTGAGGAGAGCGATGGGTAAGAAGAAAATGGATGTTATGAATGCTGAAAAACCTAAATTTATTTCTGGTGCTCAAGAGCAAGGTTTTGATAAAAAATCTGTAGAAGCTATTTGGGACAAGTTAGTTCAGTTTGCAAATTATGGTTTTAATAAAGCACATAGTGCTTCATACGCATTGGTTGCTTATTGGACAGCATATCTTAAAGCAAATTATCCGACAGAATTCATGGCATCATTACTTGAAGGAGATCTGGATAACTTTGATAGAATTATTATAGATTTAGAAGAGTGTGGGAGAATGGGAATTAAAGTTTCTGCTCCTGATATTAACAAAAGTTATGAAAAATTTACGATTGAAGGTGATAATAAAATAAGATTTGGTCTTGCAGCAATTAAGAACGTTGGTGAAGAAGTAGTACATTCGATTGTAGAAGAAAGGGAGGAAAGGGGAGAATTCTTAAATTTCGATGACTTTTTGTATAGGATGGTAGAAAGAAATCTTAATATTAAAACTGTTGAATATCTAATAAAGGTTGGTGCGTTTGATAAATTCGGTGAAAGGGGAGCATTATTAAGTGTTTTGGAGTCATTATTTAACAAATACAAAGATAAAAGGGAACAGGCAAAACTAGGACAGTACGACCTATTTGCAAAAGACAACACTATTGAAACTCATATAAAAACTCCAAGTACACTCCCAAAAGTACAAGAAACTCCAATATTTGAAAAATTAAGCTGGGAAAAAGAACTAGTAGGTGTATATTTCTCAAGTCATCCTCTAGATCCTTTAGAAAGATTTATACAAGAAAACGATATTGTTCGTGTCAAAGATTTAAGGGAGAAGGAGGATGGATACAAAGTTGCTATGGTAGCTTTAATCTCAAATATTAGAAAACTCACCACTAAGAAAGGAGATCAAATGGCAGTTTTATCGGTAGAAGATAAAACTGGAAGTATGGAGGTTGTAGTTTTCCCAAACAAGTATAAAGACTTTAAACATCTCTTTAAAGAAGGTATCCCTATGGGAATCATAGGGAGATTAAATACTAGAGATGATAATTTTTCGGTAATATTAGAAAGGATAAAAGAAATAGATTTAAACAAACATGCAGACAATTTTGAGGGTATAAGCTTTAAAGTAGGAGATGAGCATACACAGGAGGATTTAGAAGAATTAAAACGCATTATAACTCAAAATAGTGGACAATATAGTGTTAGAATAATTATTAATAAAAACAATGAAAATAAAATTATGAATTTAAACCACAAAGTTGATAAAAATCAAGAAATTTTGAAATATATCGAAAAGTTTAGTTAAATGGATAAAAGCCAACTTGATAGTATTCCAAAAAATACAGGAGTGTATAAATTTTACAACAAAGAGGGGGATATACTATATATCGGCAAGGCCTTAAACCTAAAGGCTAGAGTCAAATCATATTTTCAAAACACACATTTTGATAGACCACACATAATCCCTATGATCTCACTTATAAATGATGTGGAGGTTATTGAAACTAATAATGAAATTGAATCTTTGATATTAGAATCTGCTCTTATAAAAAAATATAAACCTAAATTTAACTTAGAATTAAAAGATGATAAATCATATTCCTGGATATTTATATCTCTTCAAGAAAAATTTCCACGGGTAAGCATTATACGCTCAATTAAAAAAGGGGATTACGAACAAGGTGAGCTCTTTGGACCTTATCCAAGAGGAAAAACCATAAAAAGCATATTCAATTATGTAAGAAAAATACACCCATTTAGAACCTGTAAAGATATGAGTAAAGGTCCCTGCTTATACTATCACCTGGATTTATGTACTGCTCCATGTATTGAAAATATCTCTTCAAAGGAATACAAGAAAAATATTGAAAGTATTACTAAGTTTTTAAGAGGGGAAGAAAGAAGTATACTAAATAGTCTTAAGAGTAATATGAAAAAATATGCTCAAAAGCAGGAATTCGAAAAAGCTATAATATTAAGAGACAAATTGGATGATTTAGAATACTTATCACAAGGAATAAATATATCTCCCTGGGAAAACTTGCAAGAAGACACAGAGCAAGAAAAAATCCAAAAATTCTTTAAATTATTGAAAAGAAAATTTGGAATAAACAATGATATAAGAAGAATAGAATGTTTTGATGTTTCAAGTTTTAAAGGACAAAGTGCTTATGGTTCTATGTCTGTATCTGTAAATTCTGAACTTAACACAGGAGACTACAGAGTCTTTAAGATTAAAGAAAACAAAGAAGATGATATATCAATGATGTGTGAAGTTCTTCAGCGTAGATTCAAATTTATAGATTCTAGGGTAAAAGACTCAAGTTTGAGTGTATCTCCTGATTTAGTTATTCTAGACGGAGGTAAGGCGCATCTACAAATGCTTAAGAAATATATACCTGATAAAATACCGCTATTGGGCATATCTAAAGGTAAATATCTAAAAAAGGAAAATCAAAAACTCAAGGATGAGTTATGGATTTTTACAGGTACTAGGGTAGAGAAGATAGATATCTCGCAACCAAAATTATTTATTAGGTTAAGAGATGAGGCTCATCGTTTTGGTATAAAACATTACAGAAAAAATATACAGAAGAATTTACGTAAATCTGATTTGGATAAAATAGAAGGTATTGGTCAAAAGAGAAAAAAACTTTTACTTAAGTATTTTAAAACCCTTTCAAACATAAAGAAAGCGAGTTTTGAAGAAATCAATGCAGTTCTAAAAAACAAAAATGTTTCTAGAAGAGTGTATGATCATCTTCGATCGAAGAGTTAGGGCTCACGGATATTTTCAATCACATAATCAAAAAAGTCGTCTTCTTGAGTGTTTGTATACATTATGTATGTCTTGTAATTGATTCTATTTTGAACAAGTATTCCTTCACCTTCTTTAAGGCTAAAATGCATTATTTCATCTCCATGATGATATTCTGTTGTTGTATATCTTTCTGTAACTTCGAGGTCTTCTTTTTCAGAAAAATTTTCTAAATATTCATCAAATGTTTTTTCCTCAGCTTTTCCTAATGGTCTAATATAATATTTTTTCCCCTCTCCTATTTTAGCAATTTTAACACTTTCTCCTTTTTCTTCTTCCGAATATTTTATTCTATAATTCCCTGGTATTTCCAATTGCCAAGGATAATGAGGTAAAAGTCTTTGTGTTCCTTCTGCTTCAAGGATTCTTTGTCTTTGAATTTCCCTTTCTCTTCTCTCAGCTAAAGCGGTTTTAGCTTCTTGCGCAGATATAGTTTCATACCAAATGTCATTATTTTGAACATATATTCTCAGACCCTTACCGTCTTGTACCCAATATTGTCCAAATAATTTGTCCTCTGTACTTGTAATTACTCGAAACTTTTTAACCCAACCATGTTTTGGTAAATTTTGTTTGTAATAATCATAGACTTCTTGGCTAGTCGTGTTAACTGGGAGTCGATATACTGAAATCCCTTTACTAAGCATATTTTGCACACTATCTTTCTCCCTCATATCCTCATAAACGAATTCGGATTGTGGATATACAGGGATATTGTCAAACCCTACTATGGATATCTGATCATACCTTATGTCTTCGACAGTTGTTCCACCTCTTAGATCACTAACAAAGGCAACCGTAAGATATCCTAGAATCAATATGAGAATTATTCCTAATGCTAATGTTGTTGTATTTATTAATCTTTGCTTTATTTTTTCTCTTTTAACTTTCTTTATACGTAAGTTATCCTTTTTACTCTGTTTTATTTTTACAATATTTCTTGGGGAAGGGTATTCTTTTTTTTGCTTTTTTCTCTCTTTAATCTGTGGAGTGTTGTGTTTTTGTTTGAAATGAATTGTACAATCACCCACCTTTTTATTTTTTTCTTCTTGCTTTTTCTTTTGTTTCTTTTTGTTAAAAAGTTTCATAATTGTTTTATTAGATATCCAAGATCATTTATCTCGTTGTATCCTCTTTTTATATAGTAACTTCTTGTTCCAACTGCAGCAATCACAGCCATGGATTTAGCTTTATTCTTTTTAGCAATTTTTTCTGCTTTCATCAACAGTTTTGTGCCCAATCCTTTGTGTTGACTAGAGTAGCTAGACTTATTTTGAAATTCCATTACTTGTCCATACACATGTAATTCTCTAATCATTGCCTTAGTATTTGTAAATTCCGATGCTTTATTTTGATATATACTTAACCTTAAGAATGCGGCGATTTTATCTTCTGATGTTACATATTCTATGAAATATTCCTGACTTATATTAGTCTTGTATCTATGTGTTTCTATTCTTAAATCTTTCTGTTCTTTGTCTTTTATCTCCCTGCATCTAATACACTGACATTTTTTTCCTTTTAGGTACATGTTTTTTTGAACATGTTGTCTTAGGTTTGTTATCTTGTTGCCTTCTACTATTAAATTCGAGGGGATATCTCTGATTAGCCTGTTTACTCTACAATACTTTGGTATTTGCTCTTTACATTTGGTTAATAAATCAATTAATTCTTGACTTGAATAGGGTGTATATTTGCCTTCTTGGAAGAGTTTAAACAACTCTGTTCCTTTTATTATAGAGCAGGGGTATATTTTAATTTCATCGGGCTTGATATTTTTATCAGAAAATATTTTTTTAAAATCTTGATAATCAATTTTAGGATTACTGCCATAAAGGTTACACATCCAATGTATATGTATTTTAAATCCGGCGAGTCTCAAAAGGTTTATCCCTTTTTTAGTTTGTTCCAGAGTATGTTTACGATTATTTAATTTAAGGATTTCATTATCTAAAGTTTGGACTCCTACTTGTATTTTTGTAAAACCAAACCTTCTGTACCAGGTTATGTTTTCATAGTTGAGCTTGTCAGGTCTTGTTTCGATAGATATACCTACACTACGGTGTTTACTCTTTTTGTTCTTCTCTTGAAGATCTTTTAATTTCTTAAGGTATTTATTACTTTTGTAGTTTCTTTTTGAAGAGTATTTTTGTGAAGATAATTTATTTAATGCTCTAAAAACTTCAAGCATATACCATATTTGATAATTTCTACTATAATCATCCCATGTACCTCCTGAGATTATGAGTTCTATTTTGTTTGCATTATGTCCTATCATTTCAACTGATTTTATTCGTCCTTCAACTTGTTCATAGGGTGTATAATTAAAATGTAATGCTCTTTGTATTCCTGGCTCTTCGGGAAGGTAGCTCTTAGGGGTGCTTTTATTAGTAGGGCAGAATATACAATTCCCAGAACATTTATAGGGTTTGGTAAAAATAGTTATTGGTGCTACACCTGAGATAGTTCTAGTTGGTTTCATTTGTATTTCTTTCAGAAGATAATCATCTATTTCTATATCATGCTTCTTTATATACTCTATCACTGCATTTTTAGAGGGTGTTTGTTTATCTTTCCTCGAATATTTTCTCGCAAGCTGATCCCAAGAATTTTTTGATATTTGCCCTTGATCTTCCAGGATGCCCTTGAGTTCGGTGATTAGTTGTTCGAAATTTGATTGTTTTTTCACAATGTGATAATTTTATACTATTCTGATGTGTTTTAATAGATGTTGAGTTTTGATATAATTCATCTGTTGTGTTTGCGAGATCGTCTAATTGGTAGGACGCCGGCCTTTGAAGCCGAGAATCCTGGTTCGAGTCCAGGTCTCGCAATTTTTTATGCCTCAATTCTTGTAAAGCCTGTATTAAAAATTTATTAATCAAAGGGTGGAAAAATTTTCCTCTTTAATGTACTATGATTGGTGAGCATTGTTGATGTGATAAATTTTAAGTTGTTTTAAATATGGATAGCACAAATATACAGAATCAAGCTAGTAATGATGATGTAGTTAAAAACGATGGGGGCGCTGATACTGACAATTCGAGTTTAGATTTTAATAAATTAGCTCAGGAGGATGAGCAAATTAGTGAAACTTCGGATGCAGAGTTGTTTTCTTCTTTGGATACTAATCCTGGTCAATTGGATGAAGACTTATCACAGGCTAATGAATTCCAAAATACAGAAGAGGGTGATGGTGTGTTAGAAGAATCTAAGCCTGTAGAAGGAACTCAAAAGCCACAACAAAAAACAGATTCTCAATCTTCTCAAGATTTTGTTCAACAACAAGGAGGGCAGGGCTCCGAACCTGATGTTAGTCAACCTGCAGCGGTCCCTCAAGATAATACTCAGCAACAGGATACTGTTCAAACTGAAGATCAACAAACGTCAAAAGCTTCCCAACCTGATGTTAAACAACCTGCAGCCGCTCCTCAAGATGATGGTCAGCAGTTACAAGATGCTACTCAGATGGATACTCAACAATCAGTGCAGGCTCCTCAACAAGATTTTAGTCCACCTGAACCTCCTCAAGATGATAGTCAACAATCACAAGATACTACTCAGATGGAATCCCAACAACAAGCGCAGGCTCCGCAACCGGATTTTAGCCCACCTGAACCTTCTC